>Ga0335070_10005430_pt1 | contig 14971 bp, 16 predicted proteins | sample Lox_Sample_13_FD_206722 | JGI IMG/M metagenome (GOLD analysis project Ga0335070, IMG submission 206722) | Soil microbial communities from Loxahatchee National Wildlife Refuge, Florida, United States - Lox_Sample_1.3 | ecosystem: Environmental > Terrestrial > Soil > Wetlands | place: USA... | reverse complement strand
CGATCTGCAGAGAAGCTACCATATGATCACTCCTGAAGACCGCTTTCAGCCATTACTCAGAGGGACCCCTCGCGGGCCGAGGCGGGACAGGCTGGAGCACGTCCCCCCATCCTCCAGGGCGGAATGCCCCCCTCCCCGCGTGCGAGCGTGCCGGGGCCCGCCCTGATCGACCCCAGGAAGCCCTTGAAGCGTTTTGCTCGATTGAAGGTCTACTCTCCGGCCCCAACTCCCCTGACGCTGATAAGTACAAGACGTTGGATTCCGTAATGAATTTCTCGGGGCTACGCGATCGAGGCCGCCTACGCGGCCATCCGTCCCTCGAAAGGCATTCTCGGCCTGATCTGCTGGAGGGCATCCAAGGGAATGTACTTGGAGAAATTCCCCCTGGTGACACCAGCTTTCCACTCGCACTCGTCCTGAATTCTCGCGGTACATCGACGGGCACATCACCCCCCCCACGCGATCCAGCGGCCCGACTCCCGGGTGCCGCCGTCTACTCACGAGGCCCTTATTCCAGTGGTCGGGAAGGGCTCGGAGGAACTCCCGTAGGATAGCCACACACTCCTCCTCTTGGTGGGCCTCCACCGCGATGCCGCGGCTCATGAGCTTGACCGCTGCCCCCACGAAGGAGCGATCCTCCCCGGCCACGATGCTCGGTATGCCGTAGAGCACGATGGCCCCGCTGCCCATGGCGCAAGGGGACAGCGTCGTGTAGACCACGCTGGCCCGATAGGCCTTCGCCGGCCTGCGTTTTCGAGCGCATCCATCTCCGCATGCAGAATGGGGCTCCCCGATGCACCCCTCGGTTGTGGCCCCTGCCGATGATCGGGCCCCGATGCACGAGGACCGACCCGCTGGGGATGCCGCCCTCCGCCCTGCCCGTCCCCGCCTCCTCGAATGCCGACCACAAAAATGGAACCATGGCTGGCTCCTTTCCCCCATCAAATGCGAAGGGGCTAGACAATGGGCACAGCCGGGCGCGTCCGATCTGCAGGCCCCGAGAACAGGGGGGGATCGGTGGTCATGGAGTGGGGAAAGCGCGGCCTTGACGACCCAGAAGCTATTCTCCCCGAGGAGACCCATAGGCTATGAGGTGCTCTTGCCAGGCGGCAGGCCGGACAGGCGAGGGGAGAATGGGGCTGGCTGGCGGGGGGAACAAATGGGAATCGGTCGGGTACGGCCGGAAGGGGGGACGGTTTTGGGGGAGCTCGATCGACCGGCTCAGAACGGACGGTGTGGGAGATGGAACAGCACACTCCTCCAATGACTGCCTGGCAGGAAGCCCCAGTACCGCCTTGATCGGGTTTACCGGCTTTCGCTCCCCATCCTGCAGCAACACAGGAAGGGACGGGGTTGGCCCGTTTGGCTCCCTCCGGCCCAATGTCGTCGGGAGGGACCTGGGCAAACGCGACTGTAAGAATCCTCTCGCCCGTGTAATTTCTCCCTAGCGTGTCGGACCAGATCGGGAGCAGCAGACACCCGCTCCACCTCGGCGAACCTCCCGTCACGACTGCCCTACTGGGTGCCTCCCCAGGGCTGCCGCGGCCCTTGGTATCGCGGATGCATCGGCGGGCAACAGGCGGGAGGAAGGATCGGTCCCCTCCGGCATGGGAGGCCCCATCGCGCCGGTTCGTAACGGCTACTCCTGTCGCAGGGGCGTGGCAGCTGTGCGCCGATGCCGGTTCCTCGGGGACCTCATCCCGGGGCCATTGTGTAAGGGTGCGCTCGACTTCGGTCCATGCGCGGTTGCGGGAAGGATCGACCGCAGTCCGGTACCGTTACGGGCGCGGAGGGGGTGGCACGATGCAGAGAATCACGCAGGGCCTCCTGGCCATCCTGCTCAGCATGTTGATCGGACCGTTCCTGGCGGGGCTCCTGCGCGCGAGTGCACTCGACGCGCACCTCGCGTACGCAAAAGGGAGGTGGGGGAGGTGGAGGCGGCGCTGACCGCGCCAACGCCCAGCGGGCAGACCAGGAGGGCACAATGCCGGATACGCGCGCGTCGGGATCGGGGCCGTGGCGCAGGCGGGAGGACCCCAGGACGGAGGATCCACTCTGGATCGTCGTGTTGGCGGGCGGGGCGGGCCGGCGCCTGGAGGCATTCATCCGCATCCTCCTTCGCGACTCCCGGCCGAAGCAGTTCTGCCCGCTCATCGGGGAGCGGTCCATGTTGCGGCACACCTGGGATCGCGCCCGCCGGCTGGTGCCGGCCTCCCGCGTGGTCACCGTCATCACGGCCGGGCAGGAGCGATTCGTGGCGGCGGAGGCGGCGCTGGGCATCCCGGGGCGCGTTCTCGTCCAGCCCGCCAACCGCGAGACCGGCCCGGGGCTGCTCCTCCCCCTGCTCTGGATTGCGCATCGGCAGCCGGCGGCGAGCCTGGCCGTCTTCCCGGCGGATCACTTCGTGTGGGAGGAATCCCAGTTCCTGGCCCATGTGGCCGAGGCCGTGGTGCTCAGCCGCCGCCACCCGGAGCGGCTGGTCCTCCTCGGGATGGACGCGGACCGGCCCGAGACCAGCTACGGGTGGATCGAGCCGGGCGGCCGCTGGCCCGGGGTGCGCCCCCAGCGGGAGGTCTTCGCGGTTGCAAACTTCTGGGAGAAACCCGAGAAGGACCTGGCCCGCCGGCTCCAGACGGAGGGCTGCCTCTGGAATAGCTTCGTCATGGCCGGAACGGCCCACGCCTTCCTGCGCCTGATGCGAGTCCATCACCCCGATGTCGTAGCGACCCTCCAGGCGGCGAGTCCGTGGTTCGACACCTCGGCCGAGCGGGCCGCCGTGGCCGCCGCGTACCAGCGCCTCCGGCCGATGGACTTCTCGCGGGAAGTTCTGGTTCCGGGACGGGAGGCCCTCATGGTGCAGGCGGCCCGAGGTGTGACGTGGTCCGACTGGGGGGAGCCAGAGCGCATTCTGCAGACGATCCAGCAGCTCGGCCGTCGCGCGAATGGTCGGTTCCCAGAGCCGGAGGCCAATTGAGGACGCCTGCGATGGAACAAGATGTCGACAGAGGAGCGGAACCAGGGAAGCCCAGGCAGGGGCGCCGGACGACTCCCCTGACTGGGACCGTCCACACGGTAACGACTTCCTCAGAAGGCCCGCACGACTCCGCAGGTGCCGTCACAGCATGAAGTGCCTTGCGAGGTCATGCCGGCATCATCCAGTGAAAGCCATCCCCTGAATCTCGAAGCCGAGCGCGACCGCCACCAGCAGGCAGGTCCCCCTTGGGACGGGGCCCCGGATTTCGATTTCGCTGCATCGTGCGCCCGGTCTTCGCCTTCCGAAGGAGTGGCAAGTCCCATCCGTTGCCTCCGAGCGACGGGTCGAACGGTTTCCGCCAGTTCTGGCGCCTGCGAGCTGTCATGGCTGCCGCTCCGAGAAGGCGGCGGGTTGATCGGTACGACACAAGGCCTTCCGTGCACCGATTTGCGGTTGACGAGAGGTTGTTAGCGGGGTACACGCTTGCGTACTACGCGGGGCGAGACGAGCGTATCGGGTGGCAGGGCACGCGGGCGTCTTGGACACAAGGAGAGAGGGCGATGCAGTTGAAGCACATGGCGGCAGGGTTGGCGGTCGGCATAATTGTGCTCGCGGTGGCCGCCGGTCTGATGGCCGCCGAGACGAAGAGTGGGCAACCGACCGTGAAGCGGTCGCGACTGATCACGCTGACCGCCACGGTGCAGGCGATCGACGTGGAGCACCGGCTCGTCACGCTCAAGGGACCGCGGGGCAACGAGGTGACGATTGAGGTCGGGGAGCGCGTCAAGAATCTCCCCCAGGTCCAGGTGGGTGATCAGGTGAAGGTGAAGTACTTCGAGGCCCTCGCCCTCCGGGTGCTGCCGCCCGGGGAGGCGACCCCTAGCGCGAGCGCGGCGGGCGCCGTGGCCACCGCCCAACCTGGACAGAAGCCGGCCGGGGTCGGGGCGCATAAGGTGACCGTGACGGTGACCGTCGAGGCCATTGATCGCAAGGCCTCCACCGTGACTTTCAAGGGCCCGGAGGGGAACAGCGTCACCGTCAAGGCCCAAGACCCGAAGAACCTGCAGAAGGTCAAGGTGGGCGACCAGGTGGAGATCACGTATACGGAGGCCCTCGGCATTTCGGTCGAAAAGGTCAACAAAAAGTCGTAGTGTCAGATTCTTCTCTTGCAGGATCTCGCACAGTTTCGCCGTGTCATCGGCTCCTGCCCAGCGTGCGCTGGTGGGCGTCCCAGCCGTTCAGAATGGCGCGCGCCTGTTCGAGCGACAGCCCGATGCGATTCGCCCCCGCCTCCAGCATCGCCATGCAGCGCAGGTAGCTGCCGACGCGACCGGACGCCTTCACGCCCATCGTCGGGCCGACAGCTTGCCGGATGAGGCGTACATCCTCGTACAGCGCCAGCGGTTCGGGGCTGAACCCGGTGCACGTCTTGACGAAGGCGGCCCCGGCCGCCTGGGCGAGCCGGGCGGCGCTCACCTTCTGCTCGTCATTGAGAAATGGTGTCTCGATGATTACCTTGACGGGGCGGCCGCCCGCGACCCGCACGATCGCCCGGATGTCCGCTTCCGTAGCCTGGAAGTCGCCGTCCAAGAAGGCCCCGAGATTCAGCACCATGTCAAGCTCGGCGGCCCCCTCGGTCACGGCGTGCTCCGCTTCCATCACTTTCACCTCGGTCTTCGTGACCCCCATGGGGAAGCCGATGGGCGCCACGACCTTGACCTCGGTGCCTTTCAGGGCCGCCACGGCCCGGGCGATATGGAAGGTGTTCACGCAGATCTGGGACAGGTGCTCCTCCTGCGCGGCCTTGGCGAAGTCTTCCACGTCCGCCGCAGTGGTGGTGGCGCGGAGGAGGGCCACATCGAACAGTGCCTTGAACTTGTCGCGCGCGATCTCCATTCCTACCCTCCTTGCGCGTACGGGGCCAGATCCGGCGGGGAACGCGGGCTGGCGCGCTGGAGCGCGGGCGGGGGCGCTCCTCTCCATCAGCGTCGGAAGGCGTGCGCGGTCGCGATGGCGGTCTTCAGATTGTCCCAGTTGGTTTCGCTGGGGACGGTACAGTCCGCCCCCAGGATGAACCGCTCCGGCGCGGTGCGGAGAACCTCTTCCGCCGCCGCCTGAACCTCTCGCGGGCTCCCGGTCGCGATCACGCCCTTCCGCTCCAGTCCGCCCATGTAGGGTCGCCCAAACTGGGCTGCCACTTCCTGCGCGCTGATCTTCCCATTGGTCAATTCCAGGCTGGCGTTTACCACGTGGCCGGGGTAATCGACAAAGGGCGCCAGGTCGCGGTACGGCAGGTGAAAATCGCACACGTGCAGAATGTTGAATGTGCACGCGCGGCTGATCTCTTCCATCAGCGCCAGGTCATAGGGCCGGATGCAGGCCCCAAAGAGCGCCGGGCCATCAAACCGCCCGCTCTCTCCTCCCTGCGTCGAGGTGTAGAACCCATCCAGTCCGAGGCGGACGCACGCCTTGACGAACTGCATCAGGCTGTCCGTGATCGCCTGCATGCCGCGCTTCACCCGTTCCGGGTCTTGCCTGATGTGCTCGGCGAGCACCTGGGCGCCCACCGTATGCCCGGCACACATGAACGGGGAATAGAGGGTCTGGATGACCAGGGCTTCGGACTTGGCCGCCCTGACCAATCCCTCCACCACCTGCAGCGGCGCTTCGTAGAAATCCAGCCCGTAGCAGGGCATCTTTGCCCAGTCCTCGGGCCGCCGGATTTCCGGCAGATGCGGGAATGTGTGCTCGTACTGGATCTTGACCAGATCCATGCCCGTGTACCGAAAGTACTCCAAGTGCTTGTCGATGGCAGCCTGCCCGCGGTGATGGGTCGGGTCGAAGTGCAGGAAAAAGGCGGCCGGGATATAGTCGGGCTTGCATCCGGGCTCCAGCAGGCTCAACACCGCCTCGCGTTTTCGCTCGCCCTTGCTCAGTCCAGGCATGGTCTCCGCTCCCTTTCAATATGAGGCGAACACGGGTGTCGGCCTTGCGGCGCCGTTTGCAGGCGGTATTGGCGCCCCACGAGGTTCATCCAAGGGTCGCTTGCCTCAATGCAGGGTGCCGGCGATCTGCCGAATCTCTGCCGGCGTGTGCTCTCCGCCGAGCGGGGTGCCCGGGACCAGGTACTTCCCCATGGCCAATCCGCCGACGAGTACGGGCTCGAATCCGATCTCGCGGATGAGGTTCTCGGCAACCGCGATCGCCTTCGGATCGTCGCCCGCGATCGGCACCCCGACCGGATCGCCTGCGCGATGGGCCACCGCGGCCAGCCTGCCGGAGCCGATCGCGTTGAACCCGCGGACGATGTGCGCGCCCGACAGGAATTTCGCGGTCGCCAGCCCCGCGCCCCCCTGCTCGCCGACCCATTTGATGAGATCTTCGCCGTCGCGCCGCGCGATCGGGTTGCTCACATCGAGCACTAGCACTTTCTTGGCGAGGGCGTCTGCATATGCCTTGCCGATCTGCTCCATTGCCGCGTAGGGGACGACGATCGCCACGACATCGCCGAAGGTGATCGCCTCCTCGACCGTTCCGGCCCTCGCGAGCGGCCCGATGCCGGCGACGAGACCCTTCAACTCCTCGGGATGGCGCGACGAGAACATCACCGGGTGGCCGGCCTTGACGAACAGCGTGCCGAGCGCGCCGCCTTCTCGCCCGGCGCCGATTATGCCGATCTTCAACGGGGAGCCAGTCGCCTGCGCCGCCGCGGCGTCCGGCAGAGCTGCAAGGGCGACCACGGCCATCGCGCCTAAGGTCATGCCGATGAGTGTTCGCCGGATGTGATCGGTGAAGAGTTTACCTGTCATGAACTTCTCCTCTGCCCTCGGCAATTTGAGCGCTCTGCGAGGGCAACGCACGGCCTCCGGGTTCAGGGCATCAAATCTCTTTGGGGCCCCAGACGTGGAGCAGGGAAGAACATGCACGAATGTAGGGTGGCAGCGGGGGACTGTCAATCCCGGCGGGAGCTTGCCGCCTCCCTGTTCTCTAGCGAGTCGTCGCCAGGAACGGCACGTTCCCCCCGTGCAGGTGCGCCCCAAGCCGCGCGTGGGTTCGGCCGCGTCACGGTAGAAAGCCAAGCGGACCGACCACGCGGTCACTGCGGGAGTCGGGTGCTGACCCGCCGTCGCGATCCCACCATCGTCCATCGCCGGGGATGCTGCGCCGACCTTTCGGTGGAAGGGGTCCACCCCCGAGCTCACTCCATCGTGATCGTCTCGCCCGGCATCATCGCGGCGACCCCTGGCGCGAGGCTGTCGTGCCGCTCACCCGCGCATGGCGTCGATAACCGATTGACTTCCCCCGATGATGAAGCCGGCGTCACTCCCTACCGTGATCACCCGGAATCCGAGCTTCATGAGCTCCTGCGCGTGCGCCGGACTCCCCGCCGCGTAGGCGGCTGCGACCGCGCCTTTTCTTGCCGCGTCCAGGACGGCCCCTCGGGCAGCCTGCACCGAGGGATGGTCGGGGTCATCGCGCAGCCCGATGGAGGCGGCATAGTCGTAGTAGCCGAAGAACACGGCGTCGATCCCGGGAACGGAGACGATCTCGTCGAGGTGGGTCATCGCCTCGGCGTGCTCAACAATGATGAAGACGAGAACCTCATCGTTCGCCGTCGATACGTACTCCCGGATCCGCTTCCCGAAGAGCGAGGCTCTCCCGGGTCCGATGCCCCGGACCCCCTCCGGGGGGTACTTGCACGCGGCGACGGCGCTCGCGGCCGCCTGGCGGTCGTTCACCATGGGGACCATGATCCCTTTCGCGCCCACGTCGAGGGCCACCTTGATCGCGGTCCGGTCGTTGGAGGGTACGCGCAGGACCGGAACGGTCTCCGTCCCGCTCATGGCCTGGAGCAGCTGCTGCACGCTGTCGAGCACTGCCGCCGTGTGCTCCCCGTCGATGATGAGAAAATCAAATCCCGCGTGGGCCATGACTTCGGCGGCGGCCGGACTCCCCAGTGTCAACCACGAGCCCAGTGCGGTCCCTCCGGTTCCAAGCCTCTGCTTGAGCTTCCCTGTAGCGGAGATCATCTCTCTCCTCCCCGTAGATGGCCTACACGAGCGCTCAAAGAGACTCGCGCGCGGCCTGACGCTTCGTCCATCCAATCACGGCAGCCCGGCGCCTCATCCCGGTCCGCTACTCCCGTGGCAGTCCCTCCCGCCAGGTATGCCTCCCCTTCCGCCCGAGGTCCCGCCGTATTCCACCACCGGTTCCTGGACCGCCCAGCGCATTTTCGTCGCAGTCTTGTGGCCGATGCCGTCCACGGCGGCAAGGTCCTCGGCCGAGGCGGTGACAACGGACTCCACCGATCCGAATCGATCCAAGAGCCGGGCCGCCCGCACTGCGCCGACCCCGGGGAGGCCCTGCAGGAGGAAGAGCTGACGAGCCCGCTTGTCCTTGGGGCGATACCCCGGCCGCGGCAACCCGCCCTGTGCGGCGCGCTGCGCCTGCCGGCCGAGATAGACCAGCAACCGCGCCGTTTCTTCCGAGCCGTCCGTCGATCAGTGACGCGGAAAAATCGGCAGCGGTCTTGCGCTCCACCACTACCCGGCGCTCGACCCGGTAGTCCCCGCCTCGATGCGCGCGATTTCGACCACCACATCGCCGCGTACCGTGAGGGCGGCCAGCACCTTGCCGTCCGCCCGCTCCCGATCATCCACGGCGATTCGCAACGGTCCGCTCTTCGTCATCGTGCCCGCCTCCTCAGCTTGCCGCGCAGGCGTTGCATCCTTTGTAGGCGCGAGTCGATCGAGAATCCCGCCGCGGACCGAGGGCAGTCGGTCGCCGGGGGCAACTCGGCACGATGCGCGAGGTTGCATACCCCCATGCGGCGTCCGTCGTCGCACCAGTAATTGCACAGAGTAACGCCAAATGCAACGACGGTGATCTCCTGCGGGCGCCCCACCTCCCTATTGTCGCCCCGGGTTCCTCGGTCCCCTCGTCGGGCAGAATTGACCAACTGTTTGCATCGGCTTGACACATCCTGGACGCCCCCGGCAGAGACTCTCTGGCGAAGCGAGGCGGCCGAAGTCGAGCCATCGCGGGCCGGGCATTGCCCGGAAGTCCTCATCGACTCGGCTGGCGATGGCTACCAGATCCGCCGCAGTGCCGTCCGCCTGCCAGTCCCAGACGCCCGTGCCGCTCTCGGGAATGGCCCCTGACACTTCGCACGGAGAGGAGGTATCACCATGAAGCAGATCTGGTTGTTCGTTGTCGCCGCGCTCTTTGCCTTGACCACCACCGTGGCCTTTGCGGGCCAGCCGATGCCCACCGCGTCCGGAATGGGCATGGAGGAGTCGAAGGGATCGGGCATGAGCACCAAGATGGAGAGCACCACAACGGAAGGCGGGAAGATGGAAGGCAAGAAGATGGACGGGGATGCGATGAAGGTGGAGGGGAAGAAGGGGGCCATGGACTCCAAGATGGAAGGCACCACCATGGAGAGTAAGCCGATGGCAGGGGACGCGATGAAGACGGAGGGGAAGAAGTAGGCGATTCCCTTGGGCCACGCGCAGCCGTTCGCCGGGCGCCCCCGATGGGCGGGGGCGCCCGTTCCATTCCCCGAGGCGACCTCGGGCCCCCCTCAAGGCTGTTGTCCCCCCGCCCGCACGGGCCCCGAATGTTTGCAAACATTTTACACGGCCGTGACACAACTGGACCCCGGCGTGCGAGAATCTCGGGTGGGTCTTCCCGCACTGAAGCGAGAGGACCATGCCGAGCATCCGTTCCCGTATGATGTTGGCGAGGTGGCCCATGACGCGGTCGGTGGCGGCTGCCGTAGTGTTCTTGGTGGGCCTCGGAGGCTGTCCCCCGGGGCCGGCCCACGCCCAAGCCCCCCTGATCGGCCGCCCGGCGCCCGAGATTACCGGCGGCCCCTGGCTCAACAGCCAACCCCTCACCCTGGAGGCGTTGCGGGGACGCGTGGTGCTGGTGGATTTCTGGACCTCGGGGTGAATCAACTGCCGCAACGTGGTCCCGCAGTTGCGGGCCTGGCACGAGCGGTACGCCCACGAGGGACTGACCATCGTCGGCGTCCACAGTCCGGAGTTCTTCTGGGAGAAGCCGCTGGCCAGCGTGAAGGCGGCGGTGGAAGCGCTCGGCATCCCCTACCCCGTGGTCCAGGATAACGACTTCGCCATCTGGAAGCGGTACGGAACCCGCTACTGGCCCACCGCGGTGCTGGTGGACAGGCGGGGGGCAGTCCGCTACTATCACATCGGCGAAGGCGCCTACCAGGAGTTCGAGGCCGTGATCCAGCGCCTGCTTGCAGAAGAGAAATGACCCGGCCCCTGCGGTCGCCCGCCGCCCGCTTCGCCGCATTCGCCCTTCCGGCCGTCGTCTTCCCCGCCGCCTTCCTGGCCGTCCTCGGCTATCACTCCCTGCGCCAGTGGGAACGATCGGCCGAGACACTCTTCCGCGCCCAGGCGCGCGACCTGGCGTCCATGACGGCGGAAAAGGTCGACACGGCGCTCCGGCAAGCCGAGCACGAGATCCTCGCCCGTCTCCACACCATCCTTGCCGATCCCCGCCCCACCCCCGAAGCACTCCGCGCGTTTGTCGCCTCGACACCGCTGGTGAAGGGGCTGTCGGTCTTCGACCCGCGGGGGCGTCTTCGCTTCCCCCCCGTCGGGCAGGCCCTGGACGGGGCGTCGTTCGCCGCGCTCTCGCGGGAATTTCCGCCAGGGGCCCGGGAAAGACCCGGCGTGCGTCATCTCGCGGACCAGGACCAGCTGATCCTGGCCGCCGTCCCGGGCGAGCCGAGCGGCGGAGCGCTCTTGGCGGCGCTTCCCCTGGATCAGGAGGTCTTGCGCCGCGACCTCCTGGAAAAGACGCTGGGCCCCCTGGAAGGGACCGCCACCCCCGCCGTGCTGGACGCCCGAGGGCGGCCGGTGTACTCCCGGGCCCCGCTGGAGCGGGCGATCCCGATCGTCAGTGTGCCCCTCGGTGACACGCTTCCGGCCTGGCGGCTGGTCCTCTACCAGCCGCCCGGCACGTTCCCGTGGGATGCGGTGCGGGGGCAGGTGATCCTATTCAGCGTGGCCTTCGGCCTCCTGCTGCTGGTGATCGCCGCCGGACTCGGGGCCACGTACCGGCTGGTCCGCCGCGAGACGGAGATGGCCGAGCTGAAGGCGGACTTCGTGGCCAACGTCTCCCACGATCTGAAGACCCCCCTGGCCCTGATCCGCATGTTCGGGGAGACGCTGGAGATGGGGCGCGTGGCGGATGCGGCCGCGCGCCAGGAGTACTACCGGGTCATCACCCGAGAGAGCGAACGGCTCTCCCGCCTGCTGGACAACGTGCTGGACTTCTCCCGCATCGAGCGCGGACGGCGCCGCTACGACCTGACGCCTGCCGCAGTGGCGCCGATCGTCCACGAGACGCTGGAGACCTTCGCCTTCATCCTCGCCCAGCAGGGCTTCACGGTGGAGGTGGCGGTGGCCGCGGACCTGCCCGAGATCCCGCTGGACGCCGCCGCCGTGGGCCAGGCCCTCGCCAACCTCGTGGACAACGCCATCAAGTACTCGGGCGACCGCCGGGTCCTTCGCGTGGAGGCCGCCCTGCGAGACGGGCAGCTGGCCGTGGTCGTGGCCGACGAGGGGATGGGGATCCCTCCCGAGGAGCAGGGGCGGATCTTCGACAAGTTCTACCGCATCGGCCGGAGCGAGACGCAGGAGCGGCGCGGCAGCGGCCTGGGGCTGGCCCTGGTTCGCCACATCGTGGAAGCGCACGGCGGCCGCGTGACGGTGGACAGCCAGCCCGGGCGGGGGAGCCGGTTCACCCTCTGGTTCCCGCTCCCCGCCGGCGGGCACGCAAGGGCCGCAGCCCCCGCCGGGGCCAGCTGAAGGGGAGATCGTGGCACGGATCCTGATCGTGGATGACGAGCCCGAGATGGTGCGCGGGCTGCAGGACAACCTGCGCTTCGAGGGCTACCAGACCCTCACCGCAACCCAGGGGCGGGAGGGCCTGCGCCTCGCCCTCCAGGAGGCGCCGGACCTGATCCTGCTGGATGTGATGATGCGGGAGCTGAGCGGGTGGGATCTCCTCCGCGCCCTGCGCCAGGAGCGGGTGGACATCCCGGTCATCCTGCTGACGGCGCGCGGCGAGGAGGTGGACCGCGTGCTGGGCCTGGAGCTGGGGGCAGACGATTACATCACCAAGCCGTTCTCGGTGCGGGAGCTCCTGGCCCGGGTGCGGGCGGTCCTGCGGCGGCCCGGCGCCCGCCAGAAAGGAGAAACCATCGCCTTCGGCGATGTCCGGATCAGCCTGCGCGCGCGCCAGGCCTTCAAGGCCGGGGGCGAGGTGCAGCTGACCCGCAAGGAGTTCGACCTGCTCCGCTTCCTGGCCGAGCACCGCGGCGAGGTCCTCACCCGGGACCGGCTCCTGGACGAGGTGTGGGGCTACGCCCGGTTCCCCACCACCCGCACCGTGGATACGCACATCCTGCGCCTGCGGCAGAAGTTCGAGGCCGACCCCGAGCGTCCGAGGTACATCCTCACGGTACATGGGCAGGGCTACAAGCTCGTGTCCCCCGACGCCGGGTGACCTCCGGCGCCGCCGGAGGTGGAGCGCGCGGCAGGTGGCGGGACGGCGGACCCCGAAGGCGGTCGGCGTGGAGGTCAGCCTGCCGCAGCCGGGAGGCGACCAGGTGATGGGGCTGCCCGACCCCGTCACATCTTTGGTCGTGGCAGGAGGAACACAAGGAACCAGCGGGCTTTGGGCATGACATGCGGTGCCGGACTTCGGAGCGGCGCCAGGACGCCTACGAGGAGGGGATACTATGAGACACACTCGCCTGAGCCGGAGCTGCTCCGGATCTTCTTCACGGTCGCCCACGATCCGACCGAGCTGAACCGCCAGGGGCCGGACACCGGCCCGCAGTACCGCTCGGCGATCTTCTACACGAGTGAGGAACAGAAAGCGACGGCGCTGGCGTACATCGAGCAACTGAACACCGCCAGGGCATTTCCGGCCCCGATCGTGACCCAAGTGGTGCCTCTCCCGGGGTTTTACCCGGCCGAAGAGTATCACCAGAACTTCCTTGCCCGGCACCCCACGTACCCGTACATCGTGATCTACGATCTGCCGAAGCTGCAGGCGCCGAAGGAGCAGTTCCCGGGGGCGTACAAGCGGTAGCGCTCAGACCTGAGCTGACGTCTAGCGCGTGGTCTCACGACCGTCTCGGCTACCTCGCGAGGGTGAGGGTTGGAGCGGCTTACTGGAGCCGACGCTGTTCCCGTGGCGGGAATGGGTGGACGAGGAGCGAGCGTCAGAAAGTCAAGTTAGTCAAAGACGTCCCTCATCTCATTGAAGGGGACACTCCCCTATGCAGGGGCCGAGCCTCGCTTGATCCGCCTCAGCGCGTCCGCCTCGGGGCGGGCCTTGTAGAACGGGTCATACGGGTAGCAGCCGGAGACCAGGCGATTGCGCATCGCGGTCGTGCAGTCGCTGTCGGTTCTGCAGAGCCGCTTCCGCTGGATCGTCCCCTCCCACAGGAGATCGTGAGGATAGTCCGGGTAGGCAAAGGAAAGGCGCCCGATGCCGACGAAGTCCACGTGTCCGAGCCGCACCTGCGCCTGGGCCACGTGGCCCAGGTACTCCTGCAGGTAGGAATACCCGGTGCCCACCAGGACGAGGTGGGGGAACTCGCGCTTGCACCGCGCGGCGGCCTCGATCAGCCGGGCGCACCCGATCAGCGGATCCTCGGGGGGCCAGTAGCCGTCGCAAGGGGGGAGCCGCGCCGGACGCTGGATGTGCGGGTTGTAGTACGGGGTTCCGGCGGTCAGATTAATGAACCGGATGCCGAGCTGGTCGCACAGCCTCAGGAGAGCGATCGGCTCGGTCAGGTCCGGTTCCGTGGGGTGCATCGCGTCGACGCCGAAGCCATAGCGGTAGGGCAGCAGATGCTGGTAGGCCATGGGTTCCCCGGGTCCGTCGGGATCCCCGGGAGGCTTCTGGAACGGGACCGTATCGAACGCGGAGATGCGGGTGCCGAGCAGCAGGCCCGGGGCCTCGCGCCGGATTGCGGCCACGATCTCTCGGAACAGCCGCGTGCGATTCTCGAAGCTCCCCCCGAACCAGCCCGGCCGCGTGTGGGCCGAGAGCATCTCGTGGAGCAGGTACCCATGGCACTGCTTGACATCGACGAAGTCGAATCCGGCCTCGTAGGCAAACCTGGCGTAGGCCGCGAACTGCCCGACCATGTCCTCCAGTTCCATGTCGGACAGCACGGCGCGATCGTCCTCGACGCCGGAGCGCGCGTCGAGCAGCGGGTGACGGTACGCGATCCGCGGTTTGGCCCGGAAATCGGGATCCGGCCGGCAGTATCGCCCGGAATGCGAAATCTGCAGCCCCACCAGCAGATCGTCGGTCGTGCCGAAGCGGCCGCGGTGGGCGTCGCGCAGGTCGCGGAGCAGCTTCTCCTGGGACGCCCGGTTGTCCGGGTGGTAGTAGAGCTGGAAGGGGTTGTCCCGGGCATCGGCCCGGATGGCCACTGCCTCGCCTCCCCAGATGAGCTTGGCGCCCGAGCGCCCGAAGTTCGTCCAGCGCCGGGTGACGAGCTCGGTCGGTCGCCCGTCCGGCGTCGCGTCCATGCCTCCCATGGCATGGATGCAGAGCCGATTGCCCACTCGGCGCCCCTCGATCCGGATCGGCTGTGCCAGGACGCTCCGCTCACGGGGCTCGAGCGCCTCGTCGCAGTCGAGGGGGATCGGAAGCGTGGCCAGGTGGGCCTTGAAGGCGCGCGCATCTTTCAAGGAGCCCACCGCGGGAAACGATGCACGCACGCTCATCTCGATGGACTCCCGGCGGAGGCCCCCTACGAGGCCTCGCGCATGCGGATCATCCGGTCCGCGGCAGTGCCTGCCAGCGCAGACGCCCCCCTGCCGTCACTCCTGTCCTGAGGTTGAAAGAGAGAACGGTCGCCTGCGAAGCACCCCTCTGGCCAGGAAGATCTCGGTGATGGTCTCGTGCGCCGCACTGAACCCGGGAAGGAGCCGC
>Ga0335070_10005429_pt1 | contig 14972 bp, 9 predicted proteins | sample Lox_Sample_13_FD_206722 | JGI IMG/M metagenome (GOLD analysis project Ga0335070, IMG submission 206722) | Soil microbial communities from Loxahatchee National Wildlife Refuge, Florida, United States - Lox_Sample_1.3 | ecosystem: Environmental > Terrestrial > Soil > Wetlands | place: USA: Florida... | reverse complement strand
TTTGAGGACCTGCAGTGCCCGGACTGCCGCCGCGCCGCGCCGCTCGTGCACCAGGCAGGCCAGACCTACAAGATTCCCGTCGTCCGCCATGATTTCCACATCCCGTCGCACAACTGGTCGTTCCAGGCGGCAGTGTTCGCCCGCTACTTCGATACTCATTCGAAGGAACTGGGCAACGCCTTCCGCGACTACGTTTTCGAACACCAGCTGGAGATCGTTCCCGACAACCTGCGCGGTTTTGCTGAGAAATTCGCCGCCGAGCACAAGATCGCGCTGCCCTTTGTCGTGGACCCGGAAGGCAAGCTGGCGGCGCTAGTCAATGCCGACACGAAGCTGGGTGAGAGTATCGGCATTAGCCACACCCCGACCATCTATGTCGTCAGCGACAAGCGCGCCGGCAAACCATTCGTCGAAGTGGTCGACCGCAGCCAGCTCTTCGCCTTGATCGACAGCATGAAGAGGGAGTAGAAGAGCGAGGTCAAAGGTTAGAGGTCAGATTGCAGAGGTCAGAACCGAGCGGACCTGAAGGTCTTTACTTCTGCAATCTGACCTCTGCAATCACCTTTACTCCGTCCACCTTCTGAACAGCAGCGCCCCATTCGTCCCGCCGAAGCCGAAAGAATTCGACATGGCGTACTCGAATTGCGCTTTGCGCGCCTGGTTAGGGACGAAGTCCATGCCTTCGGTCTCGGGGTCTTGATTATCCAGGTTGATCGTAGGCGGCAGGACCTGATCGCGTAGCGCCAGCACCGTGATTCCCGCTTCCAAGCCGCCCGCGCCTCCGAGCAGATGCCCGGTCATGGACTTGGTGGAGCTGACCGGAATCGTCTTCCCGAACAGATTGCGGATGGCGTGTGCTTCCAGTGTGTCGCCGATCGGGGTGGAAGTACCGTGGGCGTTGACGTAGCCAATCGCGGAAGGTTCCAGCCCGGCATCACTCAGCGCGTTGCGCATCACGCGGAACCCGCCTTCATGCTCGGGGGCCGGCTGGGTCATGTGATAGGCGTCGGCGCTCATGCCATAGCCGACAATCTCCGCCAGAATCGGGGCGCCCCGGCGGCGAGCGTGCTCCAGCTCTTCCATGATGAGGATGCCCGCGCCTTCCCCGATCACGAAGCCGTCGCGATCCTTGTCCCAGGGGCGGCTGGCGCGCGCCGGTTCGTCGTTGCGCGTCGAGAGCGCCCGCATGGCGGCGAACCCGCCCACGCCCATGGGAGTGATCGCCGCCTCGGCGCCGCCCGCAATCATCACGTCGGCGTCCCCGTGCTGGATGATGCGGAACGAATCGCCCACCGAATGCGCGCTGGTCGTGCAGGCAGTGGCGGTCGCTTCGTTGGGACCTTTGGCCCCGTACCTCATCGAAACCTGGCCGGCGGCCAGGTTGATGATGGTGGCAGGAATGAAAAACGGAGAAATCTTGCGCGGGCCGCCTTCGATGAGCGCCGAGTGCTCGCGCTCAATGACGTCGAATCCGCCGATCCCGGAGCCGATGTGCACGCCCACGCGCTCGGCATTCGCAGGCGTGATCTCGAGCCCCGACATCTTCAGCGCCTCATCCGATGCCGCCAGCGCAAAGTGGATGAAGCGGCCCATCTTCTTGATTTCTTTTTTCTCGATGTACTGGAGAGGGTCGAAATTCTTGACTTCAGCCGCGATCTGGCAGGCAAACGCGGAGGCGTCAAAACCGGTGATGCGGTCCACCCCGCTCTTGCCCGCCAGCAGCGATTGCCAGACTTCGGCGGTCTTGTTGCCGAGGGCGCAGATCAGGCCCAGGCCGGTGATGACGACCCGCCGCGCCAAATTACTTGCCTGCTTTCGCGTGCTTGCCGACGTAGTCGATGGCGTCCTGCACCGTGCGGATCTTCTCGGCGTCCTCGTCCGGGATTTCGATATCGAAGGCTTCTTCAAAGGCCATGACCAGCTCCACCGTGTCCAGCGAGTCCGCGCCCAGGTCGTCCACGAACGAGGCGCTCGGCGTCACCTCGCCTTCATCCACACCCAACTGCTCCACGATGATCTGTTTCACTTTTTCATCAACGGCTGCCATGATTTCCTCACTCTCATCTGGAGATCGACAGCCCGGGTCCCGGGCCGCGTTTACCGATTTCCTGCTCTATCCGCTTCGCCCTACGAGCGGCGTCAAAAGCAGTAGTCTAAAAGGGATCGCGAAAGTATGCAAAGCGCACAAGCAAATTTTTTTGACCTGCGGCAACGTCCCCCGGCATCCTACCTGCCCGCCGTGAGAGTGGTCAATGAACCTTTTGCCAGGGCTCAGCTGTCAATGGCCACTTCTGGCATCACCACAGCATATTCAGGGTCGCTGTATGCTCTTCCAGAATCGCGTAGATCAGGACGCCCCCGTCCGGGCGGGCAAGCGCGGCTCGCCGGAATGGTACTCTTGCCCGCACGCAAAACTCGTGTGATCATTTGGACGTGAAATCTCTGATTCTGTCGGTCGCTCTCTTCGTTTGCTCATCCTTCATGAGCGAAACGCCCGCAGGCGAGGCCCGCCGCTGATGCGCGCCGTCGTGCAACGCGTCAGCCGCGCCAAGGTCACGGTGAACGGCGAGGTCACAGGCGAGATCGGTCGCGGCCTGCTCGTACTTCTAGGCGTGGGAACCGGAGACACGCGCGCTGACGCCGACTACCTCGCCGACAAGGCGATCGGCCTGCGCATCTTCGAGGACCCGGACGGCAAGATGAATCTGTCGGTCGTCGATGTCGTCGGCGCCGTCCTCGCTGTCTCGCAGTTCACCCTTTACGGCGACGTGCGCCGCGGCAAGCGCCCGTCGTTCGACGCGGCCGCCCCGCCCCAGCAGGCGCGCGAGCTGTACGAGTATTTTGTAGGGAGAATTCGCGCCGCCGGCCTGCGCTGCGAAACCGGCCGCTTCCAGGAAATGATGCAGGTAGAACTGGTGAACGAAGGCCCGGTCACGATCCTGTTGGATTCAGCGAAGGCGTTCTAAGAGACTCTGATCGGGTGTGGCGCGGAGCTGCCCTGAGCGCCGTCGAAGAGGCCCCGCCCCGCAAAAGACTCCCTGCTTGCGTCCAGAAAGAAAAAGACCGCCAGCTCTTGCTAGCGGCCTGCAGTCTCAAGTCTGGCCCATCCCTAATCGCTCTCCGGCGGGCGTTGTCCTTTGACCGGGATCAAATGCTCCTGGTCCAGGTACTCCATTGGCCCGTGGTCGGAATGGGCATCCGGCACAGGCTCGTCGTAGGCGGAGGTCAGGTATTCCAGCTCCGGCGCGTCGGCCTCCAGGCCCGCAGAGGTCGTATAGATCGCCTCCTGATACAACGATCCGACCGGCGCCAACGCCAGAGCGAAGATCGGAAACGCCTTGCCGCCTCCGAAGGCGACTGCGATGTAGTCGGCTACCATGCGGCCGGAAAATGTATCCGGCAGCCAGGTAAGTTGCATCGGTCCACCCAGCGTCTGGGGAGCACTCCAGGTCTTCCCATTACTCGACGACTGAATGAAGCCCACGTTCAGCGAGCAGTTGTTCCCACAATTCGAAACCGGGTAGTAGTAATAAGCCAATCCCACGTGTGTCTTCGCTCCCGCGGTGTTCGGGTCGATAGCCATCCCTGTGATGAAATGATCCACCGTACTCGAAACTACATCGATGGGGACCCGCTTGACCGCAGTCCACTTGGTGCCATTCGCTGACCTGGAGTAGACGATGTCATTCTCCGCACAGCTCGTCCGGAAGCGGCAGTCCGACCACGCCACCCAAATCTTTCCCTTCTTGTCGATCGCCGCCGAAGGTAGTCCGGCACTGCGAATGTCTCCAGCTTCCGCGTGATTAATGAAGGAACCGATCGCGATTGCTTTTGTCCAGCTTTTGCCACCGTTAGTCGAGGAGAACGCCATCACCGATCCGGAAAACCCCAGGAAGGGCACAACCACCTTTCCCTTCAGTTGCACCAGCGGCAAGCCGCCGATCCCGTAATCCGACCCTTGCGTCCTCAAGACTGGGCCCCAGGTTTGTCCCCCGTCGGTCGAGGTGCTCATCTGCATCAGATCCCCGGCGTTGGTGCTGTCCCATTCCTGGTAGCAGTGGCCATAATACGGACTGGTAGGCGTGTTGTCGCAGGCGATCCAGTTCTTATCAGGGCCTCCCGACGTGGTGACGAAAACTGGATTACTCCAGTTGAGGCCGTCGGCTGAGCGGCTCACCGCCACGGCGTTCCCGTTGTTGCCAATGGGAAGGGTAGAGACAAGCCACACTCCATGCATTGCGTCATAGGCCACTGACGCATCGCTCGCCGCCGAATAACTGCCGCCCCCCTGATAAATCGTGATCCCGGGAAGATAGCCGTTCGTCCAGGTCTGGCCGCCGTTGGTCGAGGTTGCAAAGCCGATGTCGGCTCCGCCTCCGCTGTAGATCCGGGCGACCTGGAAAGCTGTCACAATCGTGTTCCCGTAAGTGAACGAACCAGGCTCGACTTCGGTAGCGTGCTGGCTGGGGGCATCGTTAAACGTGTCCTGACTGAGTTGGACTAGAGCCGGTTGGGCCCAAGCGATCGAACCGAGCACCAGGCAAATCGCCACGCCGGCAAAGAACAGGGAGAAGACATGGGAGACTGACTGCTTACGCATTCTCATTACAAGCACCCTCAAATCAATTGGTTAGGGAAAGTTGTCCTGGGCAGGTCACTTGCGGCTACGGAGGGGAGGAACCTGCCGCCTCACGTGCACAGCAGACTACTAGTTCCCCATAGTAGTGTCAACGGGAAGTTGCAGCCAGTTCTCGCTTCTCAGTTCTCAGTCGGAATGCGGGAGACGCCGGGGAAGCTGCATTGCCAGGGACCGCAGCTTCGGCGCCACGGGCTGCGGAACAGCAGAGGTTTCACTGGGAACTGAGAACTGGGAACCGAGAACTGACCACCGGCCACTGCCCACTGCCCACTGCTTCCTGTACCATCAAAGCGCATGTCGTCTGTGCCCAATCGCGTTGAGCATACCAGCGCTCGTGTGCTCGAGTTCGAATCCCTGCGCGAACTGCTGGCAGGCTACGCCTCTTCGCCGCCGGGCCATCGCCGCATTGCTGAGCTTCAGCCGTCGCTCGATCGCGCTTGGACCGAAACCCAGCACCAGTTCACCACCCAGATTCGCGAATTCCGTCGGGTTGGTGGGCGCTTCGAGTTCGCCGGACTGCCTGAGGTCGAGAAGCTGATCGACAAGTCTCGCATCGCCGGCGCCGCGCTCGAAACCACCGAGATTCGGGACGTAATCCTCGTCGCCGATCGCGCCGCCGAGTGGCGCGAGACCGCCAACGAGCCTCCGGCGGCGATGCGCTCGCCATGGACCGCCGTCACCGCCCTCTCGTCTGGAATTCAGGACTTCACCGAATTCCTCCGCGCCTTCCGCAACAAGATTCTGCCCGACGGCACGCTCGACGACCGCGCTTCGCCCGAACTTGCCCGCATCCGGCGGGAGCTCGAGAAGCAGAAGCGCCTGATCCAGGAATCGCTGCGCGGCTACCTCCGCCGCCTCGCCGAAGGCGGCGCTGTGCAGGACGAACTAGTCACCATCCGCGGCGAGCGTTTCGTCATCCCCGTTAAGGTCGAGCAGAAACGTCGTGTCCAGGGAGTCGTCCACGGCGCCAGTTCCAGCGGACAGACCGTGTTCGTCGAGCCGCTCGAAACCATCGAGCAGAACAACGAACTTGTCCGCCTGCTCGACGAGGAACAGGCGGAGATCCACCGCATTCTGCTCGAAATGACCAGCCGCATCGGCGAGAACGCCGACGCTATCCTTGCCGCCGCTGACATCTTGGCTGAACTGGAACTCCAATTCGCCAAAGCCCGCTTCGCCGAGGACTACAACTGTGTCGCGGTAAGCCTGTGTGGGCAGGGATCATGTGGGGCGGACACGCCTGTCCGCCCCCCGGACGAAGTCGCGCAGGGATTATGTGGGGACGGGCGCCCTCGCCCGTCCGCGCAAGCCGAAGCGCGGGAATTCCACACGACCCCACCGCCGGCATCCTCGCCGGCAGTCGGGACGGCGTTTCGGCACGCCAACTCCGACCACGAAGTAGCCGCGACGCGGCGTGAGATTGCAGCCCACGGCGCAAGCCGTGGGCCACGAGCGGAAGAAGAGCAAGCCCCAAAGGGGCGAAAGAATGCCAGCGACAGCGGCGACCTCATCCTGCTCCGCGCTCGCCATCCCCTTTTGGAGCGCACGCTGCGGCTGAAGAACGCCCCTATCGTCCCCATCTCCGTCGAGCTCGAAAGCGACCGCCGCCAGCTCGTCATTACCGGCCCCAACACCGGCGGCAAAACCGTTGCCCTGAAAACCCTCGGCCTGCTCGCCCTGATGGCGCAATCCGGCATCCCCGTGCCCGCTGATCGTGCCGACATGCCCGTGTTCGACGCCATCCTCGCCGACATCGGCGACTACCAATCCATCGAGCAGAACCTCTCGACTTTCTCCGCGCACGTCACCAACATCGACTTCATCTCGCGCACCGCAACCCCCAACTCGCTCGTCCTGCTCGACGAACTCGGCTCCGCCACCGATCCCGAAGAAGGCGCCGCCCTCGCCGTCGCCATCGCCGAGCACTTCCGTAAGCTCGCCTGCATGACCGTCATTTCCACGCATCACACGTCGCTCAAGGTCTACGGCGCCAACACCCCCGGAGTGGTCAACGCTGCCGTCGGCTTCGACGAGCACACCCTGCAGCCCACCTACGAGTTGAAGATCGGCGTGCCCGGCGCCTCCGCTGGCATCAACATCGCGCAGCGCCTGGGATTGAATCCCGCCATCATCACTTCCGCCCGTTCGCGCCTCGGCTCGCAGACGCAGGACGTCGCCCGCTTCCTCGATCACCTTCACGCCGACCTGCGTGACCTGGACAGTGAGCGGCTGAAGATGCGTGCCCGCGAGCAGGAACTTGACCGCGAAAAAGCGCACCTCGCCAGTGAAGGACGCAAAGAGCAGCAGGCGAAAGTCCGCGAGATGGAGAAGAAGCTTGAAGCGCTCTTCCGCGATTTCGAGTATCACGCCCGCGAAGCCGTCACCGCCGTGCAGGATCGCGCCGCCGCCCAGAAGCTCTCCAAAGACGCCGAGCGCCGCATCGCCCGCCTGCGCCGCGAATTTCGCGAGCAGTTCGACTCAACCGTGGTCGCGCACGCCACCGGCGCCGACCAGGGAGACCCGCACGCCCAGCCCGCACTTATCAAGCACGTCTCCGAGGGCGACACCGTCAAGCTCAAGTCCATGGGCCGCAACGCCGTCATTAAGAAGAAGCTCGACGAAAATCACCTCGACGTCGAAATCGGCTCGATGAAAATGCGCATCGCCCGCGAGGACATCGCTGAAGTCATCGTCCGGGCCGCCGACTCGCCCGTGAAAGCCGCGCGCGCGCGCGGCATCAGCGTGCAGCTCGAATCCGACGTGAGCGACACCATGCCCACCGAAATCAATGTCATCGGCCAGACCGTCGACGACGCCACCCGCGAAGTCGAGAAGTTCGTCGACCGCGCCTTCCTCGCCGGCATGCCCCGCGTACGCATCGTCCACGGCAGCGGCATGGGCATCCTCCGTAAAGCCCTCCGCCAATACCTGCAGAACCACCCCCACGTCGCGTCGGTGACCGAGCCTCCCCAAAACGAAGGTGGGGGCGGGGCCACCGTGGTGGAGTTGAGGGTGTAGATGGGGAACGATCAAGGCGGCTGCACCGCTTTTCAACCGTTAGCCTCTAGTTCGGCAGCGCACTCCTCATTGTAGTGGTTGCGCGCCCGCTCAAGGGCCGATTCAAAATCAATCGACTCTACGCGATTTGTACTGGTTTGTTGGGTATCGCACCAGTGCATGAGACCGGCCAGTAGATCCCCAAGCACTGTTTCGGGGTCAATTTGCACCTCTTGGCTGTTCCCAGTAACGTCAGCAAAAGCAAGAACCGCCAACTGTCCCCACAATGCACAGTCGGCGTTGCAGGGGTCCAATAGGTTTTCGCTCAAGCGACGGTACAATCTGCGTGCTCGGGCTCTGACTTTCGAAAGTTGGTCCGCCATATGGGTCTCCCATTGACGACGATTGCGACTGTTCTAGTTAGAACATTTTTCTCGCCCGCAAAAGATACTCTCTGCGTGTGATTCGAAAGCCCGCGGGGAAGAACATCGTCGGCGGGCGCGTCGCAGAGGCGCGCCGACGTCGCAAATCAGCGCTCACGCAAGATGCACTCTCTGGAAGACTTGCCCGCCTTGGGATTCAGCTTGACCGAGCTGCAATTGCAAAGATCGAGAACAATCACCGCCATGTCTTCGACTACGAGCTTAAGGCCCTCGCAAAAGCATTGGACGTAGAAGTCGGTTGGCTTCTCGGGGATGAAAAGCGGTGAACGATCCGGCCTCCCAACTTCGCTCGGCGACACGGCGGGCTAAGTCCGATGTCGCAAACAAGCTTGTCAGCATGTTTCTTCACGAACTGAGCCGCAGAATCAGTCAAAACTGGCAAGTCAAAGTTGATAGCGAAGAATATGAAACTCTCGTCCGCGAGCGATTTGCTAACCGCTGCCCGTATTGCTCCTGCGATCTCCTGAAGAGCGTCCCCGTGATTGAACATCTTGATGGGATGAATCGTTACCGCGTAGGTCTGCATGTGCCGGGCAATGTGTTGGTCGCATGCAGAAGGTGCAACAGCGAAAAGAGGCGAGACGATTCATTGAAAACGCTTTCCCTTGCGGCCACCGGATGGGAGTCGTTCCTCTCTCACGACGGTGCTCGTTGTCCTGCGTCCTGTCTCACCTGTCGGTATTGGAAGGGCATTTGGGAGAACGAACAAGAACGAAAGAAGCGATTGAGCGAGAATCTTCACCTGATTCGCTCCTTCCGTGGCGCGTTCCCAGAATTTGAACAGGTCCTTCCCTCTCTCATGGAAAAGCTGCCAGCACTACTGACGAGACTCTATTCCGATTGTCAGAGCTTCGCAGCAAGCGAAATCAAGTCCTACCTGGAGAGGCTCACCTTCCTTTTTGGGGCCGGGACTTAGAGCGGGTTCCGAGTGGCTGTGTCCAGCGGTGACGTTTTGAAGGGGCTCGGCTTGAGCCGTTGAGCCATTTTTCTTCTTGTCATTCCGCGCCGTCCGCAGCCGCGCTCGCGCGGTAAGGACGGCGCGGAATCTGCTCTAAGTCTCCCGGAGTATGAGCGCCGACAAGGAAGCGGAGACACCAACTCTGGAATCGGTAGAGTGACAGCGGTCCACTTTTCCAAGCGCGCTAACGCCCCGAGCCAGTCTTCCACATCTTTCCCACGGCCAGCCTGCTTCGGCTCTCTTTCCCTCCGCGTCTCCAAGCCTCACAATGGCCATGACCCCCTTTCCGCCCATGACCACCTCCGACTTCAAAGAGACCCTTCGCCCGCAGGCCGACATCGTCTGCATCGTGGCGACTACATCAAGCTGAAGAAGGCAGGCGCGCAGAAACTTCAACGGTGCCAAACCCTTTCTAGGAACAACCTGACAACCCGAAGGAGGACTGCGTTTCACTCCTTCTTCTTCGTCGGTGGCTCCATTCCCGCAGGCCAGCCCCTGGCCTCGGCAATCTTCTCGACGACGAGGCGGGCGATCTTCGGGGCAACTGCGCCATCGGACGCTCCCTTGACTCTGCCCGTATCAAGGATGATGCCGCTGTTCTGATGCGCCAGTTCGTAGGTGTAGGTGAAAGTAAACAGCGGACGGTCAATCGTCAGTCGTAGATCAGCCACCTGCGGATCGGCCACCATGTAGAGTCCCCACGCGGCGAACGCCGGTTCCTTATGCAGCGCAGACTGGATCACCTCGGATTTGGCGTAAACCGTCTTGGAGACAATGTAAACTGACCGGAAAGTGCGCAGAATCTGCAAGGGATTATGGCTCTGAATGGCGCCGGATAACTCTTCTCCCGCCGGGTTCACGGGCTGAGCCACTGGTTGGCCCGGAGTGAAGACACCGGGCTGTCGCGCGGTCAGCGGAGCGGGTTCCTTTGGGGGCAAGCCGACAGGCTTGGATTCCTTTGCCGCGGCCGGCAACTGCAAACCAGCTCCCGAGGCAAAAGTACTTCCACCCGAAGCATTCGCCAGTCCGGCGAAGCTTTCTAGCGGTACCGCGAAGTTAAGGTTTTGGCCGCCCGTCAGCGTTCCTACCACAAGGCCAAGCGCGCGGCCATCCGCGTCCACCACCACACCCCCACTCGAACCGGGGGAAATCGGTGCTGTGAACTGTACGACGCGATAGCCACTACCGGCGCCAGGGACCTCGTCAGCCATGCGGATGCCGCTAACAATGCCGGAAGAAGCGGTCCATGTCAGTCCGGCAGCATGCGACAGCACGAATACCGATTGCCCGGAGCGGATCTCGGCCGCGCTGGCTGCTGGTAGGGTGGGTAGGCCGCTGGCCGAAATGCGCAACGCAGCCACGTCGCGCCGCGCGTCAAAGCCGATCAGTTCCACTTGATCGTAAATCTCCCCGTTCTTGAGCCGCACCTGGACCTCGCGAGCGTCTTTCACGGCGTGGTAGGCAGTGAAGAGCACGCCGTCGGAGCGACCGATCAGTCCTGTGGCGTACACCGGCGAGTCTTGGCCCTTGCGCGCTATCACGATCACTACCGACGGCCCGACACGTTCCACCACAGCTTCCCCGCCCGCAGGCGGTGCTTCGGTTTGCGCAAGCGCGTGACTGATGCTGAGCAACAACAGCCAGAAAATGAGAAGAGAGGGAAGACGGAGCGCCATAGAAAGCCTCCTGGCGGATAGCAAGCGCGCCTGGCCAGTAGTTTACCCCCGTCTGGCGCTCCCGCAGCAGGCCAATCGTTTCACAAGCGGCAGATGGCCAGCGAGGGCTCGCTGGCTTTTCCTCCGAGCTCAACGAAATGAAGGTGAATTCCACAATTTGTCCACAGCCTTCTTTCGGCTGCTATATTTCCATCGTTGTTCTCCAGCCTCAAAATGAATGAGGAGTGGTGTGCTTTGCGCCCTCATGACCTCGACTGACTTCAAAGAGACCCTTCGCCAGCAGGCCGACATCGTCCGCATTGTGGGCGACTACGTCAAGCTGAAGAAGGCGGGGGCGCAGAACTACACCGGGCTCTGTCCCTTCCACAGCGAGAAGACGCCGTCCTTCTCCGTGCATGCCACGCGGCAGTTCTATCACTGCTTCGGATGTGGTGCCTCGGGCGACGTCTTCAGCTTCGTCCAGAAAATCGAGAACATCACCTTCCCCGAAGCCGTCCGGCTGATCGCGCAAAAACTCGGCGTGCCCATGCCGAAGGTCACGTTCTCCAGCCCGCAAGAGGCTCGCCAAGCCAAGCTGCGTATGGCCCTGCTCGACATCCACGAGCGCGCCACGACGTTCTTCCAGGAATGTCTGCGCCGTCCCGAGGGCGCGCATGCCCGCGAGTACCTGAAGGATCGCGGCCTCGACGCCGAGACGATCGCACGCTTCCGCATTGGCTACGCCCCCGATTCGGGCTTCCTCCTCCGCGATGCCCTGCGCCGCGAGTTTGACGAAGAGCTGCTGCGCGAGAGCGGGCTGTTTTCGTGGAAAGAAGACAGCCGTCAGCCATCAGCCGTCAGCCGTCAGCAACAAGGGGCACAGGTCACAGGTGACAGGTCACAGGAAGAGAACCGTGAGCCGTCAGCCGTCAGCCGTCAGCAAGATGTTGCTGAGAGCCGAGCGCCGAGCGCTGGGATCTCGGCCGCGAACAGCGACCAGCGATCAGCAAACGACGATCAGCGAACTCCTGCCAACGACCAACGACCAACGACTAACGACACAAGCTCGAAGCTCGAAGCTCGAAGCTCGGAGCCTCCTGAGAGCCGAGAGCTGAGAGCTGACAACTCTTCTGAAGCCCGAAGCCTGAAGCCTGAAGCCATCTATTCCAAATTCCGCAACCGCGTGATGTTCCCGATCTCGAACGAGCAGGGCAAAGTCATCGCCTTCACCGGGCGCACGCTCTCAACCGACGAGAAGGCCGGGCCTAAGTACCTGAACTCTCCCGAAACGCCCATCTACTCCAAGTCGCGGGTGCTGTTCAACCTCGACCACGCCAAAGAAGCCATCCGCAAACTCGACTACTCCATCCTGGTTGAGGGCCAGATGGATTGCATCTCCGTCTACGCCGCCGGATTTCACAATGTGATCGCCTCTTCCGGCACAGCCTTCACCGAGCTGCAGGCTCGCCTGCTTGGCCGCTACTCGAAGAACGTCGTAGTCAACTTCGACCCCGACACTGCCGGGGCGCGCGCCACCGAGCGCACCTTGGGCCTCCTGGTCGAAGAGGAGTTCAACATCCGTGTCCTGACCCTTGAGTCCGGCTTCGATCCCGACCTCTTCATCCGCCGCAATGGCAAGGACGCCTATGCCGCCGCGCTCAAGCGCTCGCAGAAGTACTTCGACTACCTGATTGACCGCGCCCGCGCCCAGTTCCCCGTGCGCAGCGCCGAAGGCAAGGTCAAGGCGGTCAACTACCTGCTCCCCCATATCCAGCGAGTACCGAACCGGATTGTGCGCGACGAACTCGCCCTGGAAATCGCTCAGAAGCTTGGCATTGACTCGGCCGTGCTGCGGCAGGAGCTGAAGCATGCCGCCGCCACCCGCTCGGCGGCGCAGGTGAAGGCTTCAGCCGAGACCCAGATCACCGGCGCCGAGCGCATCCTGATCCGCGCGCTCGCTTCGGCCACACAGATCTCGCCAGAGCCCGGCCGTCTTTCTTCCCGCGACGGGGCCGAAGAGGAGTTCGATCCGGCCCGGCAGGCGCACTTCGCCCTGCAGTCCGAGCGGCTGTATGAAGGATTGGCCTCCCAGTCCCTGATTGAGGCGCTGCTGGCAGCCGGCCCCGGCGCCGCCGATGCCCTCGAACTGCCCAAGACCGAAGACGATCGCCGGCTCCTGGCCTCCATCCTCATGCAGGAAGACGAAGTCTTAACTCCCGAAACCCTGGAGGGTGCGGTCCGGGCGCTACACCGGAAGCGGCTCAACCGCCGCCTCAAAGAGATTGACGCGGCCCTCAACCGGCCTACGGGTCCTCTGGACCGTCAGCAGCGCCTGGCGCTGGCCGAAGAAGCTGTGCGGGTCAAGCTGGCGTTGCGCGATCCGGGCCTGGCCGAGGATGGCTCCAAGCCGGCCGCATGACCCTAGTTTGGGAACGAAAGCCCGTCCCATGTCATCTAAATCTATAGCGGCGAAATACATCTGGGCGGTTGGTGACGGAAAACCTGAGATTCTATCGCGTTGGCTGCGGGAGCAGCCTGCGTGCTATACTTTTAAAGTTTGTGCCCGTGCACAACTCCGTAACAACTTCCTACCGCTGAATAGTTTGGCGTCCGTCTCGCTGCGGGCGTCCCGAGGATGATCTTTCTTGGCTCTTGACGATAAGTTCGAGGACATCAAAAAGCTGATCGACGTAGGCAAGGAGAAGGGATATCTGACCTATGACCAGGTCAACGACCTCATCCCGCACGATGTGCACTCTCCCGAAGACCTCGACGATCTGCTGACCACGATCGGCACGCAAGGCATCGACGTTCTCGAAGGTTCGAAGATGCCTTCGACCGAGCTGGAAAAAAAATTCGAAGAAGTGGAGGAAGGCGCCGAGGACGTTGAACTCGACCTCACCCCCGGCGCTCTGGAAAAAACCAACGACCCCGTCCGCATGTACCTGCGCGAGATGGGTACTGTGCCGTTGCTCACGCGCGAGGGCGAAGTCGAAATCGCCAAGCGCATCGAGCGTGGCCAAAACCGCGTGCTGAAGGCGCTCTCGCGCTCCCCCATCGTGATTCGCGAACTCCTCGCCCTGGGCGAGGACCTCGAAAAGGGCGTCCGCTCCATCAAAGAGCTGGTCACCTTCGACGAAGAGGAAATCACCGACGAGATCGTCGAGAAGCGTCTGCAGGAATTCCTGGCGAAGATCTACACCCTCGACAAGCTGAACAAGAAAGTCGCGCCGCTCCAGGAAAAGCTGGCCAACGTCAACCAGAAAAAGCGCCCACGCGACCATCGCCGCTACCGCTTCAACCTGGCTCGCGCCATCGTAAACGTGTCGTTGGCGGTGCGTTTCCTGGGCTTCACCAACAACGAGCGCAAACGCCTCATCGACCGCGTCAACCGCTCGGTCGACGGCATGCGCTCGCTCGACCGCCAGATCCAGAACCTGGAAAAGAAAGCCGACCAGACGCGCAGCGAAGAGCAGCGCAAGGAATACAAGAAGCAGTCGCGCACCGTGCGCGGCGAACTGGAAAAGCTGGAAGCGGAAGCGGGTGTGTTGTTCCAGGATCTCAAGCGCACCCAGCGCGAGATCATCCAGGGCGACATGGACGCCGAGCAGGCCAAGCGCGAGCTCATCGAGGCCAACCTGCGCCTGGTCGTTTCCATCGCCAAGAAGTACACCAACCGCGGCCTGCAGTTCCTCGACCTGATTCAGGAAGGCAACATCGGCTTGATGAAAGCCGTGGACAAGTTCGAATACCGCCGCGGCTACAAGTTCTCGACCTACGCTACGTGGTGGATCCGGCAGGCAATTACCCGCGCCATTGCCGATCAGGCGCGGACGATTCGCATCCCCGTGCACATGATCGAAACCATCAACAAGCTGATCCGCACCTCGCGCCAGCTCGTCCAGGAACTGGGACGCGAACCGCTGTCGGAAGAAATCGCCAAGCGCATGGACATCCCAGTCGCCAAAGTCCGCAAGGTGCTGAAGATCGCGCAGGAGCCGATCTCGCTCGAAACGCCCATCGGCGAAGAGGAAGATTCGCACCTCGGCGACTTCATCGAGGACCGCGCCGTCGTCTCGCCGGCCGAGGCCGTGATCAACGTCAATCTGAAAGATCAGACCGGACAGGTCCTGCGCACGCTCACACCGCGTGAGGAGAAAGTCATCAAGATGCGCTTCGGCCTGGAAGACGGCAGCGAGCACACGCTGGAAGAAGTGGGCCAGTCGTTCGCCGTCACCCGTGAACGCATCCGCCAGATCGAAGCCAAAGCGCTGCGGAAG
>Ga0335070_10005428_pt1 | contig 14972 bp, 23 predicted proteins | sample Lox_Sample_13_FD_206722 | JGI IMG/M metagenome (GOLD analysis project Ga0335070, IMG submission 206722) | Soil microbial communities from Loxahatchee National Wildlife Refuge, Florida, United States - Lox_Sample_1.3 | ecosystem: Environmental > Terrestrial > Soil > Wetlands | place: USA... | reverse complement strand
CAGGCTAAAAGCCAGGCTGCGTCGCAATAAATCATCATCGTCTACAATCAGAATGGATGCACCCATCTTAATCCAGTTCGTAATGTTGATCATTAGATGTTAATATTTTAGACTACTTTCCCCACTTTTATCATGGCAGTTCTGATTTTCGCAACCTCCCTCGCCCTTTCATGGAATGACTTTTACATGAAACACGTAGTAAACTGGCGGTTGATTGCAATCCGAAAAACCCGGGTCACAGGTTGGGGTTCCCACGGCTGTCAATGAGGCATTCCCAATGGCGGGTGATGCGTATATTCCTTGAGAATTATCAGGAATAAGAACATTCCAGATACGGCTGACTACCTCAGGTTGGTCGATGAAAACAACCCAAAAATATGAATTTCCCAAGATTAATTCGATATTTTCCCCCTTATGCAAAATCATCGTCTGCCGATTGTTTTCAAGGGTGAGGATGATTGGAGCCTCGTTAGGGGCGGGTGAAAACCCATTTTGTTCCCTTCCTTTGAGTTGGATAATCGCAAAGGCGCCAACATCGGCCGTGCAATTCGTCACGCAGAGCAAAATAACCAGAAAAGTCAAAGAAATTCGAAAAAAATGGCGTTTTACCAAATGCCTCTCTCCAAATTGATTCGTATTGCCAGAATATTACAAAATTTAAGAAAAGCCCTCATTTTTAACCGAATTTTGGTTTGGTTTTAATTCTCTATAAGGTTATTAATTCCAAGAATGGTTACAGTATTCAAAAAAGGATTTATTTCATTTTGTGTGTAAATTGCGTGCTGCGCCCGCAATTTACACACAAATAGACAAACCACCTAAAAGAAGAGAGTAATCAATGATTCCATCGGTAATCAACATTGGGCCAATCCCAATCCACCTGTATGCATTAGCCATCATGACAGGAGTGGTTCTGGCTGCTTTTCTCGCACAAGGGGAGGCAAAGCGGCGGGGACAGGATGGGGCCCTGGTGTGGGATATACTGGTTTGGGTGCTAATTGCAGGAATTGTCGGCGCGCGGATCTGGCACATTTTAACCCCCACGCCTTCCGCTATCGCCCAGGGGTTGACCACAGCTTATTACCTGACCCATCCGCTCGAAGCCATTGCCATCTGGAACGGTGGGTTGGGGATTTTTGGCGCGGTGGCCGGAGGAGCGATTGCGTTGTTCTTTTTCACACGCCGCCATCACCTTTCCCTGCTGCTGTGGCTGGATATCCTGGCGCCTTCTGTGGCGTTAGGGCAGGCGATTGGGCGGTGGGGAAATTTCTTTAACCAGGAGCTGTATGGAGCGCCAACCAATTTGCCCTGGGCAATTTACATCGATCCCCAGCACCGCCTGCCGGGATTTGAAAATGTTGCCAATTATCACCCGCTGTTTTTATATGAGATGTTGTGGAACTTTGCCAGCGTGGTATTCATGCTGTGGCTGGCGCACCGGTTTGGTGACCGCTTGAAGAAGGGGGATATTTTCCTTGTGTATCTGATTACATATCCATTGATCCGTTTCCTGCTGGAATTCTTGAGGCTCGATTCTTCCTATCTGGCAGGGATTAATGCCAACCAGATACTGGCATTAGGGATTCTTCTGGCAGCGGCGGCTATTCTTTTCATTCGGCATTGGCTGCATCGATCTGCCCCAAAAAGCATCGAAGATGAGTTGAATGCTGATTGAAAATACACAAATTCTTGACAAAACCTTGTTGTCTGGTAGAATCATATTCAGGATATTGAATATGCTGCAAGAATCAGAGACCGAAATCCAGCCTTTTGAACCTCAAGCACAGCTCTTTAAACTGCTGGCGCATCCTGCCAGGTTAGCCATCATGGAAATTTTGAGGGATGGCGAGCATTGTGTTTGTCACATGGAAGCTCATCTTGGATTGCGCCAGGCTTATATCTCACAGCAGATTGCGGTGCTGCGAGAAGCCGGCTTGCTTCAAGACCGGCGTGATGGTTGGAACATTTTCTATAGGGTTACTGATCCTCGCATATTTATCGCTTTAGACACCATTCAGGCAATCACAGGGCAAACCACAATCGAGATAAAACGAGAGGGCATAAATTGCCCTTGTCCTCATTGCAGCTCACAGGAGTAATAGCTTTATAAAACATTATTTTTTTAACAAATCATATGCAAAAAATTGAATATAAATGATTGTAAGTCGAATAGTAAAACCAGTTTTGTTCGAAATCCTGAAAATCAGATTGAATAGAGGAGTATCAATGATCACCATTAAAGTACTTGGATCGGGATGTGCAAATTGCAAAAAGCTAGAAGCGGTTACTCGTAAGGTAGTTGAATCGCTTGGTATTGAGGCAGATATCGTTCATGTGACTGAAATGGCCGAAATCATGAAATACCCGATACTCTCAACGCCAGGCCTGGTTGTTGAGGAAAAATTGGTTTCCGCAGGCCGAATTCCCGGCGAAGCTGAAATTGCTGCCTGGCTCAAAGCATAAAGCTTATGGCGTCGATTTTATCCAATCCTTCTATCCGTCGTGATGGGAAAATGTATGGCGTTCTCATCCTGTTGGGCCTGGGGTGGCTGGCCGTTTATAACATCATCCAGCCTTTGGCTGATTGGATAGCGTATGGAGCGCTAAACTTAGGGCGCGGTTCCCACCTGGGCGACGCAGTATCCTTTTTCTTGTACGATGTGCCTAAGATATTGCTGCTTTTATCGGGAATGATTTTCCTGATATCGATTCTTCGGACGTTCTTTAGCCCAGACCGGACGCGGTCTCTGCTTGGAGGAAAACGTCAGGGAATCGGAAATGTGCTGGCAGCAATGCTGGGAATCGTCACCCCATTTTGTTCTTGCTCGGCTGTGCCGTTATTCATTGGATTTGTGGAAAGTGGCATACCCTTAGGTGTAACCTTCTCATTTCTCATTGCCGCGCCAACGATCAACGAGGTGGCAGTGGTCATGCTGTTCGGTTTGTTTGGCTGGAAAGTAGCCGGACTGTATATCCTCTCGGGCTTGATAATTGCCATCCTGGCAGGCACAATTATTGGGCGTTTGAAGTTGGAAAGGTATGTCGAAGACTTCGTCTGGAAAATGCAAGCTGCCACCGGAGGATTGCAAGAAAAACTAACCTGGGCAAATCGCATCCAGCGCGCTGGCGAAACCGTGAAGGATATCGTAAGCAAGACCTGGTTATATGTGGTGGTTGGAATTGCAGTAGGGGCTGGAATTCACGGATATGTACCAGAGGCAGCCCTGGCAAGCATCATGGGTAAACAGGCCTGGTGGTCGGTACCAGCAGCCGTATTGTTGGGGGTGCCTTTGTATTCGAATGCGGCAGGAGTAATTCCGATCGTTAGCGCGCTGATGGAAAAAGGGGCATCGCTTGGGACGGTCCTGGCTTTTATGATGTCGGTGGTAGGCCTGAGCCTGCCCGAGACAATTATCCTGCGGAGAGTGCTCAAGCCCCAACTCATTGCAGTCTTCATTGGGACAGTTGCGCTGGCAATTATGATCATTGGCTATCTTTTTAATCTGGTGCTGTAATAGAATTTTATTGTATCAGCGGAGTTATTTCTGCATCCAGAGTCTGCTGTGTAAACATCCCCACGTGAATCGTTTTCACGATGCCGTCCTTACCAATCAAGATCGAGGTCGGAAAATCACTGATCCCCAGAGCGTCCAGTAAACGAGTACTGGGGTCGAGCAGGATGAGAAAAGATAAGCCGTTCTGGTTGGCAAAATCGGCGGCATTGGCCTGCGGGTCGCCGGCATTTACTGCTAAAATCACAAAACCAGTATTCTTATGAGCCTGGTAATACTGGTTCAAGAGGGGCATTTCGGCTTTGCAAGGCGGGCACCATGTCGCCCAGGCGTTGAGGAGCACCGGTTTGCCAGCGTAATCACTGAGACGCACTGTTTTACCGTTGATGTCCGTGAGGGTGAAATTTCCCAGCGGGGAGCCAATTTTCACCCGACTGACATTGATGGAAGCTGAGGCGCCGTTGGTCGACAGCACGACCAGCGCGATCACCACCAGGGCAGCGCCAGCAATGATCAAGGTAAGGGGTAAATTATTTGCGCGACGGGCAGCTCTCTTTTCATGAAGGGATTTTACAGTGTGAGCGCTTTGTTTTCCCATATTTATCTCCAAAGAATGCCCCTCGTCATTTATACTTTGCTGTTCTAGAATTGCCCGGGTCTGAAAAAAATAGCCGGTTGCGTAAATAGCTCGATATTTCTTAGATGCAATTGCAAGTCATAAGTTACCGGCAAAACTGGAAAAACAAAAACGCACAACCTTGATGAACGGGGTTGTGCGTCTGTAAAGCATGTGCAGGCCAGCCAATAAATGTTGAGGCTTTCGTAGAATTCGATTCGAGGCGTCAGCTACCTTTCTCGCAAATTGCGCCAGATTCAGCTGGATTATAGGTTTCCGGCCACACGGTCCTTTGATCGTATTTTGCTCCCAGTAGGCTGACATCCTTCAGGATGGCGTTCATCAGGTTAGCGCCGCGCAAATCACAACATTCCATGTTGACGCCTTTCAGAACAGCGCCGATGAGGCTCGCTCCGTTCATGTTTGCGCCTTCTAGAACTGCATGCTTAAAATTAACGCCATTCAGATTCGCCCCCTCCAGATTGGTTCCCCACAGCACTGCTCGCCGGAGGCTGGCGCCTTCCAGGTTCGCACCTTTCAGGTTTACATTTGCCAGGTTTACCCCATACAGGTCGATACATTCGAGGTTAGCTTTTTGTCCACCATCTTCGGCGGATAAAAACTTCGCATGCTGTTTGATAATTTGCTGCAGCGCCTCGTATAGAATTTTCATCGCTTCCTTATTAGTGGAGTCTTTCCGTATGGTCGATGATCTTGCCATCAATATACGCCTGCACGGCTGCTTCGATATCCTGGAGATTGGTAACAACAGGCTGGATATTTAGCTGGAGCATGCTCTGATACGCGCCCATACCCATCCCGCCGCATAGCAGAACCTGGCAGTCGGCGATGGCGCCTGCCATCTGGGCGTGCCGGTCGTGAGAAGCGGCATCCATGCCGTGAGAGGCATCGTGATGTTCATGGTGTTCTTCACCCGCAAAGTGGCTGTGGCCTAATTTATCGCGCAGCTCGCGGGCGGAAATTTTGCCATCTTCAACAGTACATACCACGTAATACGGGGCACGGCCGAAATGTTGGCTGATGGTCTGTCCGTCATCTGTAATGACTGCGATTTTCATTTTTATTCTTTTTCCTTTCTGGTTTCATCTGGGTTGAAATGATGTCCTCCCGGATCTTCATGTTCGTCCGTCGGGACGAGGATCAGGAGGATTTGCGTCTCGCCTTCGCCAATATTCTTCCATCGGTGGGGTAGGTGGGACTCAAACACCAGGCTGTCGTTTGGGTCGAGCAGGTAAGGTTTGTCCTCTATCAGGTAAAGCAGTCTGCCGGATAACACATACACAAATTCGTGCCCGGTATGGACGACCATACTCTCGCCGCTGCCGGCTCCACGTTCGAGCGTTATCACGAAAGGTTGAACGGCGTTTCTTGCCAGGCCAATTCCTAAATTTTCAATACGGGCGTTAGCAATTGGCGCATCGCTCCGGCTGAAATGGGATGTGTATACCACCTTCTGTGGTATAGGCTCGGGAGCAAATAAAGCTGTGATCGGGACTTCCAAGGCCTTAGCTAGCTGCTGCAAGGTGGCGATTGAGGGCGAGGTTTTGTCATTCTCGATCAGGCTGAGAGTATTAATGCTCAAGCCGCTCAATTTTGCCAGCTTCTTCATGGAAAAGCAACGATTGAGCCGGAGGATTCGCAACCTCATTCCAACAGTTTCTTCCGCTGTTTTAGGGGATTCCTCAGGAATTAATTCGATATCCGCACACATGAGATTACACCGCCTCCTTTACAATTAAATTGTGAATTAAGTCCTGATTATAACATAATATATTGGTTGTGCGCTTCGGCATTCAAGAAGAGTGGCTTATTTATTTGTATGTAGATTGTGAGTACAGCCCGCAATCTACACAAAATATGAAATCTCAAGAAGCTTTCCTGAAGAGGGAACTCAGGCGTGGCGCGATGGCTCGGTAGATCGGGCAGCGGTCATAGACTGCGCTAAAAATCAGCACGCCGCCGAGCACGAGCAGGATGATCGACCAACCGGTCAGCGCGCCGGCAACTACCAGCGCCAGGCCCGCCCCGGCGCGCAGGATACGGTCACGGAGGGCCAGTGGCATCACATCCGGCTTGCGCTCGTTGATGGTGGCATCAAACATCAGGTCCAGGGATTGGACATTCTGCATGCCGGTGCGGCGCAAGATCTCCTTCCCATGGGCAAAACCGATAACGGTGGGTATGCCGTGCACCCCCAGCGCCTGGAGCACGTCTGGCGATTCATCTGCATTGATCTTGAACACAAAAACCTGGTCGGTGTATTTCTGGCTGACCTGCTTGAAGGCGGGCTGCATGGCGCGGCAGGGGGCGCACCAGGGCGCCCACAGGTCGACAATGACGGGCTTTGCGCTCTTGTTGATGCGGGAGAAAAATTCATTGCGGTTCATGGTCACCTTTTTAAGCAGCCAGGGGCGCCATACGGCGTCCCTGGCTGAGGGCAAACCGGTAAAGGGTTATGCTTTCTTGGTGCTAAGCTTGAGTAGTGCGTAAAGCGGGCAAAAACCCACAATGCCTGTCAGCAGGGCGATAGCTCCCAGAATGATGAGCACAATGCCAAAACCTCCGGTAACCACATTCCCAAAGCTCAGCGCCAGAAAAACAACCCCGAGCACGACCCGGATCAAGCGATCCAAACCAGATTCATTTGCTTTCATTTCAGCCTCCTAAGGATATGATTGAACTTATTCAAAAATTTATATAAAAGGATCAATTTAACAATCGCGCCAGGACGTCGTTGTACTCCATGAGCAGGTATTCCTGGCCGTCCAGCTTGAATTCAGTTCCGGTATATTTTGCGAACAGGACGCGATCATTTACACTCAGCTTGATTTCTTCCGCATCGCCAACTGCAACTACCAGGCCAGACTGCGGTTTTTCCTTGGCCGTCTCAGGAATATAGATACCCAATGCGGTTTTCGACTCTTGCTCGAGAGGTTTGATAACGACACGGCTTCCAAGGGGCTGGATATTTAGTTCACTCATAATATTCTCTCCTTTATCACTCATTTAATGCCCAGATACCGATCGATTTTCGGGCGATCAAATCCGACAACGATTTTTCCTCCAATATCGATCACCGGCACCCCCATTTGTCCGGATCGTCGAACCATATCGCGTGCAGCTGCCGCATCACGACTCACATCGATATCCTTGAATTGAACGCCTTTTTCCCGGAAATAACGTTTTGCCGCATTACAAAATGAACAGGTAGGAGTACTGAAGACAATGACGCGCGGCGGTTGTTTTGGGGTATCTGCCATGATATTCTCCATGAATGGAATCACACATCTTTGATTATTTAACTTACTGGCTTAGATGAAAGAAGGTGACAAAAGTTACAACATAAAAATTCATGATGTTCGTTCGGTATGGAAATCAAAAAACATAAAGCATGCCTTGATTAATCTTTTCTTTAGATTTTTTCAGTGGCGAAAGGATATAATCGAGAAAATATAAGTAACCTCAAAGAACGAACTGCATCTAAATGAATGAAATTGAAATCGAAATGTCAGTAGAAGCGTTGAAATCTGGCGACCGAGAGGCATTCGCCAGGTTAGTGGATGAGACATCAGGACATGTGCATCGTGTTGCTTTCCAAATTTTGGGCAACGAACAGGATGCAGAGGATGTCCTACAAGATACTTACATTAAAGCCCTTCGAGCACTGCCGGATTTCGAGGGCCGTTCCAGCTTGAGAACCTGGCTATACAGGATTGCAGTCAATGAAGCATTAATGTTAGTCCGGAAACGAAAGCCTCAAGCCGTATCCGTTGATGAAACCACTCCATTTGACGCTGAGGCTGAAAGTGAAGGAATGGAAATTGTTGATTTTTGCTGCCTGCCAGAGGGAGAATTGCTTTCAAGCGAATCGAGAATATTCATTGATCGAGCAATTCAAAACCTGCCTTCAAACTTGAAAGTAGTATTTATCATGCGTGACCTGGAAGGTTTATCGATCCAAGAGACTGCTGAGGCCTTGAATCTCAGCGAGAACAATGTTAAAACTCGTTTATTACGTGCCAGGCTGCGCCTGCGCCAGGAATTATCGGTGTATTTTGGTGGAAAAATTCAGGAGGAATTCCGCCGATGAGCGAACATATCCATACCCCTCAATGCCAACAGATTTTAGGAAGTCTCTCCGAGTATATTGATGGCGAGCTTCAGGCAGAATTATGCGCTGAAATTGAAGCCCATCTAAAAGATTGTAATAATTGCCGGATTGTTGTGAATACCTTGCGTAAGACGGTCGAGCTTTACGAACAGACTCAACCCCAGCCAGAACTCCCTGAGGGAGTTCGGGAAAGTTTATTTTTAAAATTGGACCTCGATGATTTTCTACAGAAGAATAATAAATCAAGCGAGATATAAATAGTTCCCGCATTCACCAGTATCGGAAGTTATTTCGTCCAATCGACAACCATTTGTTTGCGCCCATGGAGAACCTTTTCTACAGCGATTCCAGCAACCGCTCCCTCGGCTGCGGCGATCACCGCCTGTTTCACATGGTTGCATAGCACGTCTCCGACTGCAAAAACGCCAGGGATCGCCGTTTGGTATTCCCGGTCAACCACCAGGCATCCATTTTCGTTGATCTCAATCTGGCCCTGGAGAAAGTCGGTGATTGGTTTACTCCCTTGTAGATACACAAAAGCTCCGCCAACCGTTATTGTTTGCTCAGACTTGCCCCGTACCTCAAAACGGACTGCCTCGACGCGGTTGTTGCCAATAATCTCGCGTAAACCTGCGCCTGGATACAAGATTATCTTCGGATTGGCGATCAATTCGTCCACCAGGTGTTGGGGAGCCTTGAGACTTAGTGTCGGGGAAAGGAAGTGAACCTTCTTGACGAATTTGGTCAGGATGAACCCCTCTTCGATGGCTTCGTCGCTGTTCCCGGCTACCGCCACTTCCTGATCGCGGAAGAAGGCTGCATCGCAGGTGGCGCAGTAAGAAACGCCATGACCGAGAAGCTCATCTTCGCCTTTGACGCGCGTTCCTCTGCCCATTGAGCCTGTGGCGATGATCAACGAGCGGGCGGTGTAATTGCCATTATTGCCAAAAATGGTTTTGTCCTCCGATAATAAATCTACACCAATGACCTTATTTGAAACAAATTCGGCTCCAAATGATTTGGCCTGAGTACGCATACGCTCCAGTAGCTCTGCGCCGCTCACTTCTTCGAGGATACCGGGATAATTAGCTATTTTGCCAGTAATTCCTAATGCGCCTGCGGTCAATCCTTTATCGATTACCAGAGTCTTCAAACCTGCCCGGGAAGTATAAATTGCAGCTGTAACTCCTGCCGGCCCGCCACCAACCACGATGACGTCGTACCCAGTTGAGCTGCCCTCTTCGACAGATTGCAAATTAAGTCCAAACGCAAGATCCATTTTCAACTCCTGATGAAAAATGGTAGTTCGTTTTTTTGTGAGCAATGCGGACACAGCCCGTATTCCTCACAAATTGAAATACTACCTGAAGAATAAATGCCTCAGGAATAGATGTTGTTTTTATTTGAAAGTTACAAACGGCTTGGCTCTAAAATGGTCCGGTGAAAGCCGGCTTATTGAGCAACTTTTCGAGGTTTCTTGCATCTGAGTAGGTGACAAGAATAATCACAATGCAGGAGAATAAAAAATGGCAATTATTCCAGATAATATCAAGCAGCAAGTCCAGGAAGCTTTTCGAGTACTTTCCGGCTCGGTAAGAATTATCATGTTCACCCAGGGTGAAGGCGGCGCGCTCGAATGCAGCATGTGCAGCGAAACTCGCCAGCTCGTCGAAGAGGTCGCCGGGCTGTCAGATAAAATTCAATTCCAGGTGTACGACCTGGTTAAAGATGCACAGCTGGCCGCCCAGTACAAAATTGAGAAAATTCCTGCCGTTGCCATCCTTCAAGGCGGAATTGATCCCAAGGATTACGGGATCCGCCTCTACGGCATTCCCTCAGGCTATGAATTCTCCAGCCTGATTGAGGATATCATCCTGGCGAGCCGGGGAACCTCCGACCTGAGCCTCAAGACCTTGAAAGACCTCGAGAAACTTGAAAACCCCATCCACATCCAGGTTTTCGTGACCCCCACCTGCCCCTACTGCCCGCGGGCAGTCATTCTGGCGCACAAGCTGGCTTTGGCAAGTGATAAGATTACAGCAGATATGGTTGAGGCAACCGAATTCCCCCATTTAGCGAATCGCTACCAGGTCTACGGCGTCCCGAGGACTGTGATCAATGATGTGGTTCATATCGAAGGAGCCGTGCCCGAGGCAGCGCTGGTTGGCGGGCTGATGAAAGTGCTGGATGAAGAGGGAATGGGTAAACTGCGCAGGGAATGGGAAATGAATTTGAATTAATGATCTCACCCCTATGCAAAAGCAGCGACTCGATATCGACTTTATCCCTATCTCAACCGACCCGGCAAAGATTAAGTTCTTTGGCACGCTGATGCCGTCGCTGCTTTTACTCAAAGCTTCGCCACTGCGTTTTGCGCAATATCAAATTGTCAAGTATTACACGCCATCGGTGGACCTTCAGGATTTCATCCAACGAGATGCAGACGACGCTGGCCGTTTTGAGGATGTGCTGGTTTTCGTCCACCGCTGGGATTCAATCACCTTCGATCCTTTTACCTTTGCCCGCGCAAAAACCTTCCTGAGGCGCGCGACCAACTTGATCAGGCGTAGTGGGTATACTGCGGAACCATTCAGCCCACTATCGCCTGATATTAACCTGCCGAAACTGGCGGAGAAAGCTGGCCTGGGAAATCTGAGCCCTTACGGCCTGCTGGTTCACCCCGAATATGGCCCGCGAATTATCTTGACCGGGATAAAGACCAATGATCCGCTGCAGATAACCCCTCGCTTTGCCCAACCGGGGTGTGATGACTGCATGGCCTGTGTCCGCTTGTGCCCACAAAAACCAGCGCAGAGCGGGGTTATTAACCTGAGGCAGTGTCAGAGCTGTGCAAAGTGCCTCGAAGTGTGCCCAACAGGCAAGACGTTAATTAAAAACAGGTCCCGTAATCGGATCTTGAAATCAGGATAGACGAATGAATGAGATAAAAGAGAATCGACCAGGAATTTTTATCAAATTGAACGTGGATTTTGAAACTGCGCTTGCCCGGACTGTGGATGCGTTGAAAGCAGAAGGCTTTGGCGTTCTAACTGAGATAGATGTCCGGGATACACTCAAGAAGAAATTGAGCGTCGATCATCTCCCGTATATAATCCTGGGAGCGTGCAATCCGCCCCTGGCCCATCAGGCATTAACCGCTGCCCCAGAAGTGGGGCTGCTACTGCCCTGCAATGTCACTGTCCGCCAGCTGGAAGGCGGCGCAATCGAGGTGGCGATCATTGATCCCCTGATCATGATGGGGGTCGTACACAATTCGAATCTAAAGCCAATTGCCGGCGAAGCCCGCGCCCGGCTGGAACGCGTGGCTCAATCGCTACGGAAGTGAGGAGCCATGCACGAGCGACGATACAATCAAGCCATTGAGCGACTGCGCGATCCGCAACGGGTTGAGCGCCTGGAAGTAGCCCGGGTGGTTGGTATTGCACTGGAGGGTTTGAATAACGCTAAAACCGTTCTGGACATCGGTACAGGATCCGGGTTATTTGCGGAACAATTCGCTGCAAAGGGACTGCGTGTAACCGGCCTGGATGCCAACCCAGAGATGCTCCCCGCGGCGCGTGAATTTGTGCCCACCGGGACCTTTCAAGAAGGGGTTGCGGAGAAACTGCCCTTTACCGATGGCACTTTTGACCTGATATTCATGGGGCTGGTTTTGCATGAAACAGATAATGTCCTTGCTGCTTTACGGGAGGCCAATCGGGTGGCTATAAAACGACTGGCGGTTCTGGAATGGCCTTACGAAGAAGGAACGTTTGGCCCGCCGCTCGAACATCGTGTATCTCCCGATAGAATTACTTCCTTAGCGCAGCAAACCGGTTTTGAAGTGACGCAGATTCTTCGATTGGAGAGCCTGGTATTGTATTTGTTTGATAAGGTAGCCAAACCAACATAAAACGAACCGCTTTCCATGCTGCCTTATGAAACCAAGAGCTATGTAATTTTCCTGTTTTGATACCAGCCGGTTTTCTCGCCGGTGAAAATATCAAATTCCGGAATATACGGCTTGATGTCTAACAGGGGCGTGCCATCGAGCATATCGGCGCCACGAAAGAAAAGAAGGTTATTTTCTCTTTCTAACAGCTTCACAATTGAAAGCCCGATTGGATTGGGGCGAATTGGATAGCGGGTAGCAAAAACACCGTGCTGTTGATCATCCAGGAAAGGCAGAACCTTCAAAGAGACCTCGCTTGCTGCAAGGTGAAACCCATACAACAAGAAGATGTTCGAAAATCCTTCTATTCCATCCAGTCCATCCATAAATTGTGGAAACACTTCCACTGTTCCATCCGTATTCGAACGTGATGATTGGATAGGGGTTTCTTCCTTCTTGTGAAAAGGAGTATGAATAACACCGATCGGCTTCATTGTGAATTCCATCTATTTTGATTCCTTTGAAATTGATACCAAACGTACCCCTTTTACCTGCGGAAATATTGCCCCTTGCTGAATGGTGGCAATTGCAGCTTCTTCATTGACAACGCGAGAGCCAGAGAGGATTGATATCCCATATCTAAAAAGTAGCGGGGAAAGAGGCGTTGAAGGGCCTAAAACCAACACCAATGCGTCCCTCCGGCATAATTTAAGAAGACCTTCAATAGTGTGGTTGATGAACGAGGTCCCGGTAATTGCGACTACATCCGCCTGAGGGATGAACTCCTGAGCTGCATTTTCAGGGAAATCATTTCCGAAAGGCCGTTTCTCAGTCACCCAGCAGTTTTTGGCGATGGTTTTCATGCGATCTATAAACGGGAAATGCCCTACGATAACCAGGTTTTTCCCTCTGCTTTCGCGTGCAATGATTTCAGCCGCGTTGATTTGCTCCATGCATGTTTCGTCCAGGTCTAAGAGCGAATTAATTGCTGCGATTCCGATGCTGGCCTCCAGAAGATTATTTGAAAATATCCATTGTGCCAGCTCTTGAGCACATTTTTCATGTAAAAAGCCAACATCCCGAATGGGGGAATCGCCGTGAGGTTTTTCGCCCACCAGCGTTGATCCCAGCCCGCAGTATTTACTGCTTACCAGGGTCCAGTGCACACCGATGATTACTTTCCGTACGGGGATTGGTTCAGGTGGAAGCTGTTTTATTAATGCATTAAATATTTCCATGATAGCCTTATGTTTGGCTAAATAGGCTCTTCTGTTTGGGAAGCGAGCAAAATGAAATTACCGATATATTCTCTTTGGATCTGAAAGAGAGAGATACCTCATCAATAGATCCTCGGGCAGGTGTATTACACTTTATTGCTCGCGCAGCCAGGCCAGAGCCTCAGCTTCGCTTTCAAAGTAGCGAACCTCTTTCTCATAGTAGCTTTTCGAGAGTTCCAATATTTCCTGTCCAACCGGTGCGCCAAAGATCGCGGTGGTAGGCATCATCGGCCGCAGGTTCTTAATGTTGCGAACGCATTCTTCCACCGTGGTTCCGGTGAGATCAACAAGTAATTTCCCTTTGTAATCTTCGAAGAATCTCGCCAGAGTTTGGACATCCTCTGGAGTAAAAGGTGCAGTATGTCGGCAGCGCATGATCCCTTTACCAGCAGGCGTGAGCGTAAATGCAGCCATCTCAACCTCCTATCCCATCGATTCGAAAACGGTCTGATTTATGGTCGATTTGATCTTGATTGGTCGATACTTTTTGTTTGTTAATCTCCTTGGCTAAATCGGGATAACCAAAATTAATGGAGCAGTTCGGTATGGTCGATCAGTTTTCCATCCACAAAAGCTCGAACGGCACCCTCAATATCATTAAGATCGGTAACCACCGGCTGGATGTTCAAGCGGCGCATACTTTCATAGGCGCCCATGCCCATCCCACCGCAAAGTAAAGCTTTACAATCCGAAATCGTTTCTGCCATGCTGACATGTTTGTCGTGGGAGGCAGAATCTAGTCCATGATCGGCGCCATGCGATTCGTGATTATGGGTTTGCGAGCTAAATTGGCTGTGTCCTAATTTCTCACGCAATTCACGATTAACAACCTTGCCTTCTTCAATTGTCAGCACTAAATAATAAGGCGCCCGGCCAAAATGTTGGCTGATGGTTTTCCCATCATCGGTGATGGCAGCTATTTTCATTGTGATCTCCTTTTTCATTGTTTCGGCAGTGAAATGGCGTCCGCCCGGTGTTTCACGCTGATCGGATGGAAAGAGAACAAGCAAAATTTGGGAAATTTCCTGGCTGTTGTTTTCCCATCGATGGGGTAGGTGCGATTCAAACACCAGGCTATCCCCCGAATTCAGTAAATAATCAGATTGCTCGATCTGATAATGCAAGGTTCCACTCAAACAATAGACAAATTCATGGCCCGTATGGACGATCTCGCGGTCGCCGCTACCCATGCCCGGTTTTAGTGTGACCACAAAAGGCTGTACCAGGCTTCCAGCTAAATTTTCCCCTAGATTTTGAAGTATGGTGCTGCCAAAGATGAGGTCAGGGCGCTGGTCCGCAGGGGTAAACACAACTCTTTTTTCAATTGGCTCAGTTTCAAAAAATGTTGAAATCGGAACTTCCAGCGCCAGGGCTATCTGCTGCAATGTGCCTACGGAGGGAGATGATTTTCCATTTTCTACCAGGCTGAGAGTATTGAAATTAAGCCCGCTCCGTTCAGCCAGGGCCCGCAAAGATAAACCTTTCTTGTTGCGCAGCTCGCGTAACTTCCGGCCCACCAAAATTTCAGCCGGGGTGAAATCTT
>Ga0335070_10005426_pt1 | contig 14975 bp, 15 predicted proteins | sample Lox_Sample_13_FD_206722 | JGI IMG/M metagenome (GOLD analysis project Ga0335070, IMG submission 206722) | Soil microbial communities from Loxahatchee National Wildlife Refuge, Florida, United States - Lox_Sample_1.3 | ecosystem: Environmental > Terrestrial > Soil > Wetlands | place: USA... | reverse complement strand
CCGCGGCGCGGTACTCGGCGGCCCCGCGACTCAACGGGTCCTCGGCGGACGCGAGCGCGAGGAGCGCGGACGCGAGGCGGCCGTTCGTCACCGGAGGCGCCGCGGGAAGGGAAGAGCCGGAGGGAGACGGGAGAGCCGACATCGCGCCTCGCCCCGATTCTACGTGCGCCGCGGATTAGACTCGCCCGCGATGGCGACCCCCCCGGCACGTCCGACGCTCGCGCTCATCGACGCGTCCAACTATCTCTATCGCGCGTTTTACGCGATCCGCGGCCTCACCGGCCCCGGCGGCAGGCCGACGAACGCGGTCTACGGCTTCCTGAACATGTGGCGGAAGTACGTCGCGGACCGCAAGCCCGCGGCCGTCGCCGTGTGCTTCGACCGGTACGAGAAGACGTTCCGCGAGGAGCTGGACGCCGCGTACAAGGCGCAGCGCCAGGCCATGCCGGACGACCTCGTCCCACAGATCGAGGACGCCAAGCGCCTCTGCCGCCTCCTCGGCCTCGCCGTCCTCGAGGAGCCGGGCTTCGAGGCCGACGACCTCATCGGCTCGATCGCGGTCGTCGCGAAGGAGGCCGGCTTCCGCGCCGAGATCTGCTCGGCGGACAAGGATCTCTTCCAGCTCGTGGCGGACCCGGACGTCGCGGTCTTCCACCCGGTCAAGGACCTCCTCCTCGACGAGGCGGGCGTCCTCGACTTCTTCGGCGTCAAGCCGTCGCAGGTCATCGACGTCCTCGCCCTCATGGGCGACTCGTCCGACAACATCCCGGGCGTCAAGGGCATCGGCGAGAAGACGGCCAAGGAGCTCGTCGGGACGTTCGGCTCTCTCGACGCCGTGTACGAGCGGCTGAACGAAGTCAAAGGGAAGAAGAGAGATCTCCTGGAAGGTGGAAGAGAGGACGCCCTGCGCTCGCGGGTTCTCGCGACCGTGCGCTGCGACCGCCCGCTCCCGGCCCCGCCGGACCGTCTCCTCGAGCATTTCCGAATCCGTCCGGTCGAAGGTCAGGCCGTGAAGGAGCTCGCGGCGTTCTACGACGAGATGGGGTTCGGGAAGTTCAAGAAGGAGCTCGTCGAATCAGCCGGACCGGCGAAGGGCCCTGCGGGAAAGGCGATGGCGTCTCCCGAGCCCTCGACCCTCTCACTTTTCGAAGAATCCCCCTCCTCGGACGCGTCTCGGGAGGGCCTGCGGTGGATCGCGGACGTCGCCGGCCTCGACGCGCTCGTTGCCGCGGCCGTGAAGGCGGGCCGGGCGTCCGTCCACGTCGAATGCGGGCCCGGTGCGCCGTGGCCCGCGCCGCCGCTCGCCGCCGCGGTCGCGGTCCCCGGCGGTGAGAGCGCCGCCTTCGCGCTCGACGCCTCCGGAGCGAAGGCGCTCGCGGCGCTCTTCGCAAAGGTCCCCGTCGTCGCGCACGACGCCAAGCGCCTCTTCCTCGCCGCCGACGCGCTCGGGATCGCGCCGCCCGCGCGCTATTTCGACACGATGCTCGCGAGCTACGTCGTGGCGCCGGGCATCCACGCGCACGACCTCGCGGGCGACGCGCGCGGCGTCCTTCAGCTCCCGCCGGAGAGCGTCCCGTCCGCGAAGGACCTGAACGGCGGCGAAGCGTCGTCCGCCGCGACGCTGGCCACCGAGGAGGGCCGCCGCTACCTCGCGCCGCGCGTGCTCCTGCCGCTCGCGCTCGCCGACGCGCTCGCTCCGCGGCTCCGGGAGGGCTCGCCGCTCCTGCGCGTCCTCGAGGAGATCGAGGTCCCGCTCGTCCCGGTTCTCGCGCGGATGGAAAAGGCGGGAATCGCCGTGGATCGCGGCGTCCTCCTTGGCCTCTCGAAGGAGTTCGATTCCCGCCTCGCGGCGCTCGAGGCGAAAATCCACGAGGCGGCCGGGGAGCCGTTCAACATCGGGTCCCCGCTCCAGCTCGGCCGCGTCCTCTTCGAGAAGCTCGCCTACCCGGCGGGGAAGAAGACCGCGAAGACCAAGTCGTACGCGACGGGCTCGGACGTCCTCGAGGAGCTCGCCGCGCTCTCGAGCGGACCCGTGCCGGCTCTCGTCCTCGAGTGGCGCGAGATCTCGAAGCTCAAGGGCACGTACGTCGATGCATTGCCTGCCTGTCTCGCCTCGGACGGCCGCATCCACACGCGGTACGACCAGGCCGTCGCCGCGACGGGCCGCCTCTCCTCGAACGCGCCGAACCTCCAGAACATCCCCGTGCGGACGGAGGCCGGCCGCTCGATCCGCCGCGCCTTCGTCGCCGCGCCGGGGACGAAGCTCGTCGCCGCGGACTACTCGCAGATCGAGCTCCGGATCCTCGCGCACCTCTCCGGCGACGAGGCGCTGATCGACGTCTTCCGGCGCGGCGAGGACATCCACCGCGCGACCGCCGCGAAGATCTTCGGGATCGACCCCGCGCTCGTCACGCCGGATCAGCGCCGCGGCGCCAAAACGATCAACTTCGGCGTCCTGTACGGGATGGGGCCGTTCGCGCTCGCGGCGCAGCTCGGCGTCCCGCGCGCGGAGGCGAAGGAGTTCATCGCGGCCTATTTCGACAGGTTCCCGAAGATCCGGGCGTGCCTCGACGCGATCCTCGAGAAGGCGCGGGCGACGGGTGGGACCGAGACGATCTTCGGGCGCGTGCGCCCGATCCCCGGCCTCCACGACCGCAACCACAACGTGCGCGCGAACGCCGAGCGCATGGCGATGAACGCGCCCTTCCAGGGCTCGGCGGCCGATCTCATCAAGATCGCGATGCTCGCGCTCGACAAGGCGCTCGCGGACGAGCTTCCCGGCGTCCGGCTCCTCCTGCAGGTCCACGACGAGCTCGTCCTCGAGGCACCGGCGGCGCTCGTGGAGAAGGCGGCGGCCGTCGCGCGGCGCACGATGGAAGGCGCCGCGAGCCTGAGCGTGCCGCTCACGGTGGACGTGGGAACCGGTCTCAACTGGGCGGAAGCAAAGTAGGAACCCGGCAAGGCCCTAGAATCGGTCCATGCGGAGGCTCTGCGGGATCCTCGTCGCGGCGGCCGCCCTCGCCGCAAGCGGTGCGCTGCACGCGCAGGCGCCGGCGCTGAAGCCCGTGGAGGTTCTGCCCGACCCGGTGCGCCCGGCTCTCGCCGAGATCGCCTACTCCCATCCCCTGTTCGTTCCTCTCGACGAGCCGCCGAAGGTCGTCGCGCGACTCAACCCGGCCGACCTCGAAGTGCGCGTCCCGCTCGCCCTCGCCGTTCGCGTCCTCGAGACCGGGAAGGTGAGCGAGATCGCCGCGGTGGAGCCTCCCCTCAAAGCGTTCACGACGCCGCTCCCGACGCTCGCCCCGAAGTGGCGCTACGTGCCGCCGACGAAGGGCGGGCGGCCCGTCGCCACGTGGGCGACGCAGATCCTCGAATTGAACGTCTCTCTCGAGAAGGGCGTCTTCAGCGCGTTTGCGCTCGAACCGCTCAAGAAGGACGACCCTCTCGCGAAGGTCTTCCGCGAGAGTGCCGGCGACGCCTGGATGGCGCGGTATCCGGCCGCGATCGACCCGAAGGACGAAGGGGCCGTCTCCGTGGAGGAGCTCGACGCGCTCCCCGCCGCCGAGAAGACGCCGTGGAGCTTCGACGCGACGCGCCAGCGCACCCGGGTGACCGCTCTCGTCGAAATCTCGGACCAGGGCGGCGTCTCCCGGATCCTCGCGACGGGCGACGCCGAGCCCCTCCTCGTGCGCTGGCTGAAGGAGAGCGCCGCGAAGTGGAAGTTCACCCCCGGCAAGGCGGGCGGCAAGCCCGTGGCCTCGTGGATGACGCTCGACGCGACGCTGGACTACACGATCGACTCGGCGAAGAAGAAAGCCGAGCGCAGCCTGAAGAAGAACCTGCGCTCTATTCCACCTTCCTGAGATCGCCGAGCCGGCGGGTCTTCTTCCGCGAATCGAAGTACTCGAGGAGCGGAATGAGCGTCTTGCGCGTCAGGCCGAGGAGGTCGCGGAAGCCCGCGACCGCGAGCGTCTGGCCCTTGACGCTCTCGAGCTTCGCCTCGGCGGCCGCCGCGACGTCCCGGTGCACGACGAGGTCGGGCGAGAGCCGAACGAGGAGACCCGACTTCACGAGGTGCGAGACGAGGCCGTCCACCACCTGCGGCTTCGTGCCGAGAAGCCGGGCCGCGTCGACGCCCTTCGGCGGCTCGAATCCGGCCTTGCGGTAGAGCTCCTCGAGCTTCGCCGCGAACGACGCGGCGTCGCCCGAGAGGTCGGCCGCCTTGGCTCCGGGCGGCACGACGCGGTCTCCCTCGAGCGCGATCGCGCGGCCGGCCGCGAGCGTCGCGAGCCAGCCGTCGGCCGCGGCGGGGGAGACGCCCTTGACGAGACGCGCGAGAAACTCGCCTTTTCCGAGCGCGGCGGCGCCGGAGGCCGCCTTTCTCCGCTCGGCGAAGAGCGCGGCCGCGCGAGTGGCGAGGTGCGCCGCGACGGACGCGTGCGCGAAGAGCGCGGGCGAGATCTTGAGCGCGCGGCCGGAGCCCGCGAGCGCCTCGAGAAGGTTCGCCGCGGCCGCCGACACGAGCCCGAGGCGTGCGCCGAGACGCGCGGCCGATAGGCCCGCCGGACCGGCCTCGAGGAGGAAGAGGTCGGTCAGAGCCTGCTCGTCGCCCTGAGAAAGGACCGACAGGACCGAAGAGAGCGCGGCATCCGCACCGGCGCGGCGCCTCAGCCGGGGGCGGCCCGCGTCGAGGACGCGCCCGCCTCCGAGCGTCGCGGCCGGAGACGGGCGCCGGAGGATGAAGCGGTCGCCGGGGCGGGCCGCGACCTTCGACTCGAGGAGGATCTGCGCGAACGCCGTTTCCCCTGGCGCGAACGCACGGGCCGCCGGTTCACCCGCATCCGCACGGGCCGCCGGTCCGGCCGAGACCAGGGACAGCCGGCCCGCAACGTCCGCGGTCCCGAGGTGCACGCGCACGCGGGCGCCGTCGGGCAGCGGCGCCCCGAGGCCGGGGAGGACCGCGACCTCGGCGGTCAAAACGGAGGACGCATCCATCGCGCTTCGCGGGACGAGCGCCTGCCCCCGCTTGAGCTGCGAGCGGTCGACGCCCGCAAGGTTGAGGCTCGTGCGCTCGCCCGTGAACGCCTCGCGCCGCTCCTCGCCGTGGACTTCGACGCGCCGGACGCGAACGTCGAGCGCCTCGGGCAGGAGCGTGAGCGCGTCCTCGGCCGCGATGCGGCCCGCGTCGAGCGTTCCCGTGACGACCGGCCCGAAGCCTTTCATCGTGAAGGCGCGGTCGAGGAAGAGGCGCGGCACCTTCCGCGAGCGGTCCTCGCGCACGACACGGCGCGCGGCGGCGAGGAGCTCTTTCCTGAGGGCCTCCAGCCCTGCGCCCGACACCGCCGAGCACGCGACGATCGGCGCGTCCTGAAGGAACGAGCCCTTCACGAGCGCGCGGATCTCCTCCTCGACGAGCGCGCCGGTCTCCTCGTCCACGAGGTCGCACTTCGTCCGCGCGACGACGCCCGTCGAGACCCGGAGCAGCTTCAGGATGTCGAGGTGCTCTCTCGTCTGCGGCATCACGGAGTCGTCCGAGGCGACGGCGAAAAGGACGAGGTCCACGCCCTGCGCGCCCGCAACCATCGTCCGCACGAACTTCTCGTGCCCCGGCACGTCCACGAACGAGAACGTCGTCTCGTCCCAGGACGCGTGCGCGAAGCCGAGGTCGATCGTGATCCCGCGCGCCTTCTCCTCCGGCAGCCGGTCCGGGTCCGTGCCCGTCAGGGCGCGGACGAGAGCGCTCTTGCCGTGGTCGATGTGGCCGGCGGTGCCGACGAGGACGCGGCGCATGGGCGCCGATTATGGTCTGCGGGACGCTCCTCCCACCGCGAAGCCCGGCATGCGGGCGGCGGACCGGAACGCGGGCCTGCGCACCGCGCCTGCGGCCGGGCGGGACGTCGGATGCGCGCGGGGACTCACATGCGGGCGCGGCCGAGAAGCGCCGCCGATCCAGCCACCGGGCCACACGCCCCAGCCGGTGACGTACGGTTCGGGCGTTTCGGGTCCGGGAACGACCTCGGGCTCGGGGGTCGTTTCCTCTTCCGCCCACGCGAACGCGGGGAAGCGCACGGGCGCGCGGGAAACCGTCGTCTCCGCCGCCGAGAACCCCCCGACGGCCTTGCGGCCCTCGCGGCGCTCGCGCGCGACGTCCGACAGCGTGCGCGGCGCGGCGCTGACCGGCGCGCCGGCGGCGCCCGTGAGCGTGACCTCGACGACGGGAGACGGGGCCGGCGAGGCGGTCTCGAGCGCGGCCAGGACTGCGAGGGCGATCAGCATGACGCGCCTCCCCGGATAGCTTAGTCCCGCCGGACCCGCCCCGTCGTCAGTATTCCGGCCCCTTGAAGATCGTCGACTTCTCGGCGTCGAGCGTCTCGCCCGCGAGCTTCGCGCGCACGTGCCGCGCGACGCGCAGGCCGTCGAGCGCCGCCGAGACGATGCCGCCCGCGAAGCCCGCGCCCTCGCCGGCGGGATAGAGGCCGCGAACGGACGGGCTCTCGCACCAGCCGTCGCGCTCGATCCTCACGGGCGACGACGTGCGCGACTCGGGCGCGAAGAGCACCGCTTCCTCCGAGATGAACCCCGGCATCTTCCGGTCGAAGGCCCGGAGGCCGTCCGTGAGCGCCTCGAGGTACGGCTCGGGCAGGATCCCGTCGAACGGCACCGCGGTGACCCATGGCCCGTACGTCGTCTTCGGGAGCGGGCGCGGCGAGATGGGCCTCTCGCGGCTCTTCATGAAGTCCGTCACGCGCAGCGCGGGCGCCGCATACGTGCCGCCGGCGGCCGTGAAGGCGGCCGTTTCCACGCGGCGCTGCAGCTCGCGCCCGCGCAGGAGCGCGGGCCCGCCCATCGCGTCGAAGTCCTCGTCCTTCGTCTGGACGACGATTCCGGCGTTCGCGTACCCGGACGAGCGCTTGTAGCGCGACATCCCGTTCGTGACGACGCCGCCGGCCTCGGACGAGCACGCGATGACCTCGCCGCCGGGGCACATGCAGAACGTGTAAATCCCGCGGCCGTTGGACGCGACGTGGGCCTGCTTGTAGTCCGCCGGCATGACGCCGCAATCGGTCGAGACCTGCGCATACTGGATGAGGTCGACGGCGTCCTGCGGGTGCTCGATCCTGACGCCCATCGCGAAGTGCTTGCGCGTCATTGCGACGCCGCGCGCGAGGAGCATGTCCATCGTGTCGCGCGCGGAGTGGCCGAGCGCGAGGATCGCGACGTCCGCGGGGACCTCCTCCCCGGACTCGAGCTTCAGGCCCGCCAGCGCGCCGTCCCGCCGCGTGAGGAGGTCCGTGACCTTCGCGCGATAGCGGAGCGTCGCGCCGTGCTCGAGGAGGTGTTTGCGCACGTTGCGCAGGACGACGACGAGGCGGTCCGTGCCGATGTGGGGCTTGGCGTCCACGAGGATCGAATCCGGCGCTCCGAAGCGGTGGAACGTCTCGAGGATGACCTTGATCCTGTCGTGCTTCTTCCCGCACGTGAGCTTGCCGTCCGAGAACGTCCCCGCGCCGCCTTCCCCGAACTGGACGTTCGACTCGGGATCGAAGACTCCCGACGTCCAGAACTTCATGACCTTCCGGTAGCGGTCCTCGGCCGGGTCGCCGCGCTCGAGGATCGTGACCGGGATCCCGGCGTCCACGAGGGCGAGCGCCGCGAAGAGGCCCGCCGGGCCCGTTCCGACGACGGCGACCTTCGCCTTCGTGTCCAGCTTCGGCAAAAGGAGGGCCGGCGCCGGAACGGGCTCGGCCGGCCCGAGCCGCAGCGGCGGCTCGGGCGCAAGGTCGAGCGGCGTCTCGGACGCGAACTCGACGGCGATCTCCCAGTAAAGGCTGGGCTTCTGGCGCGCGTCGAGCGAGCGGCGCACGAGCGCGAAGTCCGAGAGGCCGTCGCGGGGGATGCCGAGCAGCCGCGCAACCGTCGCGAGGTTCACGATCTTCGGGGCGCGCGCGCGCACGCCCGCGAGCCGGTAGCGGGGCACGGGCGTATTGTGCGGCCGCGAGTCTCCGAAAGTCATGCACGGCCCGCGCGAAATCGAGACGAAATTCCGCGTCGCGGACCGATCCGCGCTCGAGTCCCGGCTGCGGGCGCTCGGCGCCGCGGGAGCGCCGCCCGAGGCCGAGTCGAACGTCCTCTTCGACGACGCGGCCCGTTCCCTCCGGGACTCGGGCTGCGCCCTGCGCGTGCGCACGGTCGCGGGGCGCGGCGTCCTCACGTTCAAGGGGCGGGCGGAGGTCGCCGCGGGCGTGAAGAGCCGCGTCGAGCTCGAGAGCGCCGTGGACGACCCGGGATCCGTGGCCGCCGTTCTCGAGGCGCTCGGCTACCGCGCGTGGTTCCGGTACGAGAAACGTCGCGCCACCTGGACCTTCGCGGATCCCTCGCGGCCGCTCGTCGTCGTGGACGAGACGCCGCTCGGGACGTTCGCCGAGATCGAAGGGCCCGATGCCGCGGTCCGGTCGCTCGCGAGAGAGCTGGGCGTCGCCGAGGCGGACTTCATCGCGGAGTCGTACATCGCGCTCTGGCTCTCGGCGCGCGAGCGGGACGCCTCCCTGCCGGCCGACATGGTGTTCCGGGTGGAGCCGTGATCGCGTTCGTCCTCGCCGCCGGCTTCGGCACGCGCTTCCGGCCCGCGACGCTCACGACGCCCAAGCCGCTCCTCCCGCTCGCGGGGCGGCCGATCCTCTTCCACGTCTTCGACCACCTCCTCGGCCAGGGCGCGGACCGCTTCGTCGTCAACGCCCACCACCTCGCGCCCGTGCTGCGCGCCGCGGTCGGCGACGCGTACGCCGGCGTCCCCGTCGCGTGGTCCCTCGAGCCGGAGATCCTCGGGACGGCGGGCGGCATCCGCTGCGCCTTCGAGCGCGGCCTTCTCGGCGAGCATTTCGTCGTCGCGAACGCCGACGTCCTGACGACGCTCCCGCTCGGGCGGCTCCTCGCGGCGCGGCACGCGGCGGGAGTCGTCTCCGCGCTCGCCGTCCTCCCGAACGAAAACCCCGATCGCGACACGCCGCTCTGGGGAACGCCGGCCGGCCGTCTCGCCGCCGTCGGCGGCCCGAGGCCCGCCGGAGCCACCGGACCGTGGCTCTTCACGGGCCTTCAGGCGGCGAAGGACGCGCTCGTCCCGCGGATCCCGGAAGGCTTCGCAGAGCTCGCGAAGGACGTCCTCGCTCCCTCGGCGGCGGCCGGGGACGGCGCGTTCGCGCTCGTCCCGTACGCCGCCTCCGACGGCCTGTGGTTCGACCTCGGGACGCCCGAGCGCCTCGCGGCGGCCGAAGCCGCGCTCGCGCGCTAGAGACTCCTGCGGAGAGCGAGGAGCGCGGCCGCGGCGAGAAGCAGCGCGGTCGCGGCGAGGCCCCGCGCCGAAAGCGCAGGAATTTCCAATGTCTGGGCGGACACGGAACCGGCGCTCGTGAAGCGGTTGGGCGCCGTCGGCGCGCTGCACGTCGAGTTCGCGCAGGACGCTTCCTCGCCCGAAGCGATGCTCACCGTGCCGCCGACGTTCGTGAGAGCCGAGCCGAAGAAGAGCGCGAAGGCGCGGGTGCCCGTCAGGTCAGCGGCGTTCGAGGCGGCCGTGAGCACGGAGTCGTTCGACGGAGCAAACCCCGGCGACACGTACACCAGCGTCGCGCCGGTGAGGATGACGCTGCCCGGCGTCGTCGTGATGTTCACGGAGCTGTACGTGTTCGTGTCGGCGTCGTAGGCGAACGAGCCCGAAGCCGTGCCGCCGTCCGTGAACGTGACCCCCTGCAGGGTCCACGTCACGGGAATCGCCGAGGCGGCGGCGGACGTCAGGCCGAGGGCGAGGACGAGGGAGGCGAGGACGGCTCTGCGCACATCAAGCTCCTTTCGACGCGAGTTCCCGAGAGGATGACGAAGTATACGAAACTCATCCTCACCACCGCGCGATCCACTTCAGCTTCTTGCCGTGCCACGTCCAGATCTGGATCTTCGCGTTCGCGGGCGTCACGCGGACGGCGGCCTGCCGGCTCCTGCGGTTCGAGAGGTACACGGTGCCGGGCGAGGCGTGGCCGACCGGCGAGAACGAGCAGATGTTCGAATTCCCGAAGCGGATCGGGTCCGAGAGGTTCCCGATCGCGGCGCCGCCGGGGTCCGGGCCGGTCATCCCGGGCACGAAGGAGAAGTTCACGCCGGGGTAGCGGCTCCCGAGCCAGTACGGCCCGGCGACGAGCTTGTCGATCCCCTTCTTGATGTCGGCGGTCGTGACGCCGTTTCCGTTCCCGTCCTGGTAGACGGTCAGGACGAGGTCGCCCGCGTTCGCGACCCATTTCACGCCCACCTCGGCACCCTGGAAGACGGCGCGCGCGCGGGCGGTCTGGAGGATGGCGGCCACCTCGCGCGAGGCGGTGCCGAGCGACTCCTCCGCGAGGATCCCGGAGAGCGCCGGGACGCTCATCGCGAAGATCAGGCCGAGGATGGCGAGGACGGCGGTGAGCTCAGCGAGGGTATGTCCGCGAATCGACCCTGGATGCATGCAACCTCCTTGAGGGTTGAGGAGGGGGGACGGCGCGGCGCCGTTCGCTCGTGCGGTTCGCCGCGCCGTCCCGGGGGGTGGGAGGGCGTCAGGCCTTGACCTTCGCGGTCTTCGAGGCCTTTGCCCCTGCGGAAGCGGTCTTGGCAGGCTTGGCGGCCTTGGCGGGTTTCGTAGCCGCCTTCGCGCGCATGCCCTTCGAAGACACTTTCTCGACGAGCGTCGTCGGGCCGGAGACCGTGACGTACGGCTTGAGCGTCGTGAAGAACTTCTCGCCCACGCCCTTGACCTGCATGAGGTCCTCGGGACGCTTGAAGGCGCCGTGCTGCGTGCGGTGCTCGACGATGCGGTCGGCGAGCTTCGCGCCGACGCGCGGCAGACGCGCGATCTCGGCGCTCGTGGCCTGGTTGATGTTGACGACCTTGTGCGAGAGCGGCGCCTCGCCCTCGGCCACGGCCGGGTGGGACGCAAGCCCCGAGAGCGACAGGCCGAGGACGGGGACGACGAGAGCGCGGACGATCGGACGGAGAGACATCGAATGCTCCTTTCGTTTCGTGTTTCGTTGTTCGGGGGATGGGCAAAGAGAGGGGAACGTGAACGGGATTCGGGGGTGTTCCTTCCGCTTCGTCCCGGCGCGTCCGGGTGCGCGTTCGGTCTCAGCTCATCCATCGCCTCCGGCCCCTGCGGCTGCACGGGCGGTGCCGCGCGGCGCGGCCGAAGCGCAACGAACTGGCGCAGAAGAACTTCTTCTTAGAAAGGGTCCGCGGGCAGCGCCGGAGCGCGACAAGCAAACCTGTCGCGCGGGCCGGCTGCCTTGCCCTATTCCCTTCTAAGAAAATCTCTTCTCTTCTCCCGCACGAAAAGGGAAGCCGCGACAGGAAAACCTGTCGTGGTGGACAATCGGGCGATGACGCGGCGCGCCGGCGGACCGAACGACCTCATCCTCGGAATCTCCGGGGCCAGCGGCTCGCGCCTCGCCCTGCGCGCCCTCAGGCTCTTCTCGGCGTCGCCCGACGTCGAGCGCCTCCACGTCGTCGTCTCCCCGCGCGCCCTCGTCGTCGCGCGCGACGAGCTGGACGCCTCGATCACGTCCGCCGACTCCTTCCTTGGCGCGGCGGAGATCGGCGCCGACGCGCGCGACAAGCTCGTCCTCCACTCCGAGAGCGCGATCGACGCCCCGATCTCGTCCGGCTCGTACAGGACGCGCGGCATGGCCGTCCTGCCGTGCTCGGCGGGCACGCTCGCGGCGATCGCGCACGGCACGTCGCGCGGCCTCCTCCAGCGCGCGGCCGACGTCTGCCTCAAGGAGCGGCGGCGCCTCGTCCTCGGCCTGCGCGAGACGCCGCTGTCCCTCGTCCACGCCGAGAACATCCTCGCGGCCACGCGCGCGGGCGCGATCGTCGCGCCGCCCGTCCCGGCGTTCTACGCGGCGCGGACGGCCGAGGAGATGCTCGACGCTTACCTCGAGCGCGTCGCGGACCTCCTCGACGTGAAGGTCGACACCGCCGGCTTCCGCTGGACGGGCGTCCGCTCACCCGCCCGCACGTGAAGCGCTACCTCTCCCTCGTCACGTTCGCGCACACGATCTTCGCCCTCCCGTTCGCGCTCCTTTCGGCCGTCCTCGCCGCGCGCGGCGTCCCGCCGCTCCCGACGCTCGCCTGGATCCTCGTCGCGATGGTGGGTGCGCGCTCGGCCGCGATGGCGTTCAACCGCATCGCGGACCGCGACGTCGACGCCGTGAACCCCCGCACGAAAGGCCGCGACATCCCGGCGGGCCGCGTTTCCGTCGCGGAGGCTTCGGTCTTCTGCGCGCTCTCGGCCGCGGTCTTCGTCTTTGCCGCCTCGCGGCTCAATCCGCTCTGCCTCGCGCTCAGTCCCGTCGCGCTCGCCGTCGTCCTCGGGTACTCGTACGCCAAGCGCGTGACTGCGCTCGCGCACCTTCTCCTCGGCCTCGGCCTCGCGATCGCGCCCGTCGGCGCCTGGATCGCCGTCACGGGCGCCTTCGCCCTTCCCCCGGTCGTCCTCGGCCTCTCTGTCCTCTTCTGGGTGGCGGGGTTCGACGTCATCTACAGCCTCCAGGACGAGGCCTTCGACCGCGAGCACGGCCTTTTCTCCATCCCGGCGCGGCTCGGGGCCCGCCGGGCGCTGAACGTCTCGACGGCCTTCCACGCGCTCTCCCTCGCCCTCCTTTACGCCGTCTTCACCCTCGTGAACGGCGGCGTCCTCTTCGGGCTCGGCGTCGTCCTCGCGGGGGCGTTCCTCGTCCGCCAGCACGTCCTCGTCAAGCCGGGCGATCTTTCCCGGGTGAACGGGGCGTTCTTCACGGCGAACGGCTGGCTGTCGGTGGCCGTCTTCGCCTGCGGGGCGGCCGACGTCTTCCTCCGCCGGTAGGCTCCCGGCCCGGTAAACTCGCCTCCCGTGCCCGCCCCCACACCGAAGGAATTTCCGCTTCGCCACATCGCGATCGAAGGCCCGATCGGCGTGGGGAAGACGTCGCTCGTCGGCCTCCTCGCGAAGCGTTTCAGCGGCACGCAGATCCTCGAGGACGTCACGAACCCGTTCCTCGCGGACTTCTACGCGGGAAAGAAAGGCGCGGCGTTCCAGACGCAGATGTACTTCCTCCTGTCGCGCTACCAGCAGCAGCAGGAGATCGCACAGATCGACCTCTTCCGGAACCTCGTCGTCGCCGACTACACGTTCGCGAAGGACAAGATCTTCGCGTACCTCACGCTGAACGACGCCGAGATCGCGATCTACGACAAGGTCTACGCGACGCTCGCCGCGAACGTCCCGCGCCCGGACATCGTCGTCCACCTCACCGCGTCCGTCGAGACGTGCCTTTCGCGGATCAAGAAGCGCGGCCGGGCGTTCGAGAAGGGGATCTCGGCCGAGTACCTCAAGTCCCTCGTCGAGGCCTACAACTACTTCTTCTACCACTACCGCGACGGCCCGCTCCTCGTCGTCGAGACGAACGACATCGACTTCGTCGAGAGGAAGGGCGACCTCGACGACCTCATCGCGCAGATCACGCGCCCGTTCCGGGGCACGCAGATCTACGTCCCGCGCGGCTCGAAGAAGTAGCCGTGGGCGCCGTCGAGCGGCTGCGCGAGCTTGGCGCGGGGCGCGAGATCCTCGGCGACGCCGCGCCGCGCGAAGAGGACGGCCTGCGCATCTCGCCCCGGAACGCGGACCTCTCGCCGGACGAGCGGCGCGCGGCGCCGGCCGTCTTCCGCGCACTTCTCGCCGGCCAGCTTCTCTGCGGCCTCGGAGAGAGGAAATCGGCGAAAGTCCTCAAGGCGGTGCGCCGGGCGCTCGAGATGGAGCCCGGCCTGGCCGTCGAAGCCGTCGACGTCGTCGAGACCGGATCCCTCCGTTCTGTCGAGAAAATCAACGGACCGGCCATCCTGATCGTGGGCGCCTGGGCGGGGTCGACTCTCCTCGCCGACAGCGTCCGCCTCGAGGCAACTCGTTGATACTACGTCGCAAATTCTTTTTCGCTTGCTTTTGCTGATTCTTTCGATTCTCATTCCATCAACAAACAGCCCCGGAGAGCCAAAAGGGTCAGCCCCAACAGTCTTCGAAGGCCGTGTAATTCTTTCGTCGGATCGAGTTCGACCAGGAGGCGTGACCCATTTCCAGCCCCGGGGGCACAAGCAGGGAAAAAGCCCCGTCCTCCCTACCCGAACTCTCCGCCCGGCTCCTCTCGCCAGTTCCCGGCGGCCGCCGCTCGATGGTGAGCGTCGACCGTCTTTTCCAACCCTCGGTTTCCGGTGAGACCGGCAAACCTTCTCTGGAGTTCTGATGTACACGGACAAGACCATCTCCTGCATCGACTGCGGCGCTCCCTTCATCTTCTCGGCGAACGAACAGGAGTTCTACGCTCAGAAAGGCTTCTCCAACGAGCCCAAGAGGTGCAAGAACTGCCGCGACAAGCGCAAGGCCGGCGGCTTCGGCGAGGGCGGCGCGCGCCAGCTCTACAACGTGACGTGTGACGCCTGCGGCAAGACCACGCAGGTTCCGTTCAACCCCACGAACGGCAAGCCGGTTTACTGCCGCGACTGCTACCGCGAGCGGCGGCCCGCCCGATAGGGGGTCTGGGGGAAAGGGTTGGACCCTTTCCCCCAGCCAATAATCCAGTCGGGTGAGCGCGGGCGACCCCCTGTTAGAGTCGCCCTCTCATGAGCGACTCCCCGAAGAAGCCCGGTTTCGCGACGACGTGCATTCACGCGGGGCAGGAGCCCGAGCCTGCCACGGGCGCGGTCACGGTCCCGATCTTCCAGACATCGACGTACGTCCAGGAGGCGTTCGGCAAGCCGCGCGGCGGCTACGAGTACGCGCGGACGAAGAACCCGACGCGCCTCGCGCTGGAGAAGCAGCTCGCCGCGCTCGAGGGCGGCGCCGTGGCCCACGCCTTCGCCTCGGGCATGGCCGCCGAGACGACGCTCATGCTCTCGTTCGTGGCGGCGGGGGACCACGTCCTCGTCAGCCG
>Ga0335070_10005425_pt1 | contig 14976 bp, 12 predicted proteins | sample Lox_Sample_13_FD_206722 | JGI IMG/M metagenome (GOLD analysis project Ga0335070, IMG submission 206722) | Soil microbial communities from Loxahatchee National Wildlife Refuge, Florida, United States - Lox_Sample_1.3 | ecosystem: Environmental > Terrestrial > Soil > Wetlands | place: USA... | reverse complement strand
GTACTCCATCACCGTCCGGCGCAGCCGCCACGCCCGGTGGGTATGCAAGAGGTGCTGCCACCAGTGGTCCTTCATGACCTCCGGGACGAGCACCGCGACCGCGCAGCCGGGGTTCTCGTCGGCAATCCTGCGCACGAACCGCACCAGTTGCCGGTCGAGACGGCGGTAGGGTGCGTCGAGGACCACCATCCGCGGCGGTTTCAGTCCGGCGCGTCGCGCGGGCGCCTCGACGTCGATCGACCACTGGCGGCGCAACTGCGTTTCGCTGCGCTCGTCTGCTTTGCCGGGTCCCGCGACGGAGCGGATATGGACGGCGGTCACATCGGGCGAGATCTGCAGCGCAAACTGCAGGGCGCGGTCGGTGAGCCGGTTCCAGCCTTGCGTCGCGATGACGACCAGCGGCGGCCGCGTCTTGCGCAAAGCGATCGGGCCGTCCTCGCGCAGCCGCAGGTCCAAGTCGACGTAATAGAGCTTCACCGACTTGAGCAGCAGAAGGACGCAGGGAATCACCATCGCCGTGATCCACGCCCCTTCCGCGAATTTGGCGACGACGATGATGACGAGCGCGGTGCCCGTGGTGGCCGCCCCCAGCGCGTTGATCAGCAGGCGCATCCGGTGGCGGCGGCGCTCGCCCGGTCGTCCGTGCGCGCGAAGCTCGCGGCGCCAATGGACCACCATACCGGCTTGCGACAGGGTGAACGTCAGAAACGCGCCGATCGCGAACAGCGGAATGAGACGGTCGGTGATGCCGCCGAAGGCGATCAGCAACACACCGGCCGTCGCGGCGAGATAGAGAATGCCGACCGAGAACACCAGCCGCCGGCCGACGACGGCAAACGAGCGCGGCAGGAAATCGTCCTTTGCCACCAGCTGGCACATGCGGGGAAAGCCGACGAAGCTGGTGTTCGCGGACAGACATAGGATCACGAGCGCGCTGCCGATCGCGACGTAGTAGACGATGCCGCGTCCGGCGACGGCGCCCGCCAATTGCGACAAGACGCTTTGATATCCGTCCTGCGTCTGGTCCATCGCGCCGATCGCATAGGCTTTCGCGAGATAGGCGATCCCGGCGAGCAGGAGGCCGAGAATCGCGCAGATCGCGGCGAGGGTACGATGGGCGCGCGTCACCACGGGCTCGCGGAAGACGCTGACGCCGTTGCTGACCGCTTCGACGCCCGTCATGGCCGTGCAGCCGGCGGCGAACGCACGAAGCAGGAGCCAGAGGCTGAGGGCGGCGGTCGTGTCCGGCAGCGGCGGAACGGCGGTGATGGGCTGCGGATGACCGCCGGATACGATGGTCTTGTACACGCCGAGCCCGATGATTCCGGCAAAGCTCGCGACGAATATGTACGTCGGGATCGCCCACAGCCGGCTCGCCTCGTCGGTGCCGCGGAGATTGGCGACGGTGAGGATTGCGAGCACCGCGAGACACAGCGGCAGAGTGTACGGGTGCAGCAGCGGTATGGCCGATGTCAGGGCGCCGATGCCGGCCGACGTCGCGACCGCCACGTTCAAGACATAGTCGATCATCAGCGCCGCCGCCGCGAGCAGGCTCGCGTTCGTCCCGAGGTTCTCGCGCGAAACGATGTAGGCTCCGCCGCTGCTGGGGTACGCCCGGATGGTCTGAAGATACGAGACGAAGAGAACGGCGAGCAGCGCCAGGATCGGCAGCATGACCGTGCCGATGTGGGAGACGCCGAGCAGACCGAGCGGCATCAGCACCGTCAGCGCCGCCTCTGGCCCATATGCGGACGAGCCGAGCCCGTCGAGCCCCATCGCCGGCACGGCCTCGGGTTCGGTGATCCGCCGGGCGTCGTATTCCTGGTTGGCCAGTCGCCGCCCAAGGACGAAATTGAGGAACGACATGCCTGTGCGCACCCGGTTTTGCCGCGTTGCGACAACGCGCCGGCCGCGGGCCGGTTCCGGTTTTGCTCCCCAATCCGCCGGTTATCGATGGGCATGCGCCGACATACAGGCGCGGAACCGTAGCGGCAGCGAAGTGTTGTAAGCACCTGATGGCGGATTCGAGTACGACGGTGGCGACCGGCGAACCGGACGTCCAAATGCGGGCGGAGATCAAGGATTGGCGCGCCAGCCATCCGCGGCATTGGGGCCGCCGGACCGTGCTCGGCGTCATCCGGCTTGTCGCGTTCGTCATCAGCGCGCTCCTGCTGCTGCTGGTGCTCGCCTCCACCGTTAACCTGGCGACCGACGCCATGCATGTCTCGCAAGGCTCGGCGCCCAGACAGCGTTGATCTCAACGGCTGGCCCGATCCGCAACCCGTCCGTCCCCATTTCGCTCATCCATTGACAAGCCCGGCCCTGGAATCCACTGTCGCGGACCTTATTGCCGCGGATCTCCCGAGGAGCGCGTGACGCCTACGATCGTCGTGACCGGTGGTGCCGGTTATATCGGCAGCCACACCTGCAAGGCGCTTGCGCGCGAGGGCTTCACGCCCGTCGTCTACGACTCCTTGGCACGCGGTCACGAGTGGGCGGTGCGCTGGGGTCCTCTGGAGAAGGGCGACGTCAACGATCTCGCGCGGCTGAGCGACGTGCTCAAGCGTCATCGGCCGGCGGCGGTCGTGCATTTCGCCGGACTGATCTCGGTCGGCGAATCGGTGGCGCAGCCGCTGGTCTATTACCGCGAAAACGTCGCGGGCACGCTGACCTTGCTCGAGGCGATGCAGGAAGCGGGCGTGAACCGGCTCGTGTTCTCGAGCTCGGCCGCGGTGTATGGCGTGCCGGAGCGGGTGCCGATTTCCGAAGAGGCGCCGCTGGCGCCGATCAATCCGTACGGTACCAGCAAATTCATGGTCGAACGCGTGATCGCCGATGCGGCTGCGGCGCGCGAGCTGCACTGGGCGGCGTTGCGCTACTTCAACGCCGCCGGCGCCGATCCCGACGGCGAGATCGGCGAGGCGCACGACCCGGAAACCCATCTGCTGCCCCGGGCGCTGATGGCGGCGGCAGGCGAGCTGGCGCAGTTCGAGATATTCGGCGACGATTACGACACGCCCGACGGCACCTGCATCCGCGACTACATCCATGTTGCGGATCTCGCGGCCGCGCATGTCGGCGCGGTTCGTCACGCAATAGCCGGTCGTCCCTCGCAGGCCATCAATGTCGGCACCGGCAGCGGTTATTCCGTGCGCGAAGTGGTCGATGCCGTGAAGCGCATCACCGGCCGCGACTTTCCGTGCCCGATCGGACGGCGGCGCGCGGGCGACCCGGCGCGTCTTGTGGCTGACGCGAGCCGCGCAGCGGCACTCCTCGGCTCGCGACCGCGTTTTTCGTCGCTCGATCAGATGGTGACCCACGCCTGGGCGTGGCATCAGAAGCAACGGCGCTAGCGACTGCCTGAGCGCGCCCGCGGCTCCGTCGCGGGCGGCGCATTCACGGGCTGCTCCACCGGCTGCCATTGATCGGCGCGTGCCTGCGCCTTCTTCCAGTCGTCGTCGCTCAGCCGGCGTCGCAGCTGCTGCTCGAATTCCGCGTCGAGGATCACCGGACCGAAAATCCCGCGGGTCGGATTGCGGCTGACCAGCAGGAACCATTTCGCGGCTTCGATCGGGTCGCTCGCCACGCCGGTCCCGTCCGCGTAGAGCCGTGCGGCCATCTCCTGGGCGCCGGGCACTTCGGAATTGGCCGCCTTGATGATCCAGCCGGCGGCGGCGGCGCGGTCCTCGGCGGCTTGCGCCGCCGACGCACCGCGCGCGGTCTCGAGATAGCACTGACCGAGCTGGAACTGCGCGACTTCGAACCCGTGTCCGCGCTCGGCCATCGGCTTGAGCAGCGGGATGGCGCGGCCGCAGTCGCCGTTCTGCTTGTACTGCATCGCACGCTCGAACGTGGTGTCGCGCTGCGGCTGATTTTTATCCGGTGGCTTGGCGAAGTTGAGGCCACAGCTCGCGAGCACACAGGCGGCGAGCAGACAGAGCAGCGGCCGCTGCCGCCGCGACCTCGACCATCGGGCGGCGCGGGCGTGTCGCTGTAAGCCTGTGCTAGTGGAAGTGGCCGCCGACAAACAGGGAGCCGTAGACCGGCGGGCCGTAATCGGCGTAGGTCGGATAGTAGTACGGATAATTCGGGACCGCGGCGACCGGCGCCACGGTGACGGCGACGGGCGCGGCTGCCGGCGACGCCGGCGCCGGGGAGACGGTTCCGCCTGCCGCCGCCGGGGATTGCGGTGTCGCGCCCGGCTGGTATGGGGTCACGGTGCCCGACGATACGGCCATCGGCGAGATGGTCGGTGCCATTGCGGTCGCCGTGGGGGGCGGGCAGGGCACCTGATAATAGGTGTAGGGCGGCGGGGCTTCATAGGCGCAGCCGCCGAGCAGCGCCGTCAAGGCGACGAGAGGCGATACGCGCGTCCGCATGACGGTATTTTAGCAGACCGTGATCGCAAAAGGTTAGGCCGCTTTACTCCTCGTTCGTATCGAGATCGCGCACTTCCGTGTTCATGCGCACGTCCTTGCGCCGGCGCTGGGCAATGATCTTGCCGGTTTCGAAGTAGTCGCCTTTGACCGCACGGTCGGCGGCCGCGGTGAGGTCGTCGTTCCACTCGCCGAGCGAGTAGCCGAACCACGGGGTCTCGGGCTTGAGGGCCGGGAGGCCGAGTTCCTCCCAGATCTGCTTGGCCCGTTCCATGTACTCGCGCTTGGGCAGGGAGATCGGCGGGAAGTTCTCCTTCAGGGTCGCGTCGATCAGCACCGACGCGTCCTGACCGTTGTTGCGCTTGCTGCGCGGGCCATGGCCCTGGTCGCGGTGATGCAGGAGCTGCAGATCGAGCGCCGGGTTGGCGCGATACGACATCGCCCACAGCAGCGCGTCGGCGTTGTCGGGGTCGATGTCCTCGTTGACCGCGATGACGTATTTGCCGGCGGCGCGGTGATAGGTCGCGGCGCCGTACAGCGCCCGCCAGATCTCGGTCGGCGGCGTATTACGATCCATGGTGAGCACGAGGACCTTGCGCAGGTTGGTCAGCGGCTCGTGCATCGAGATCTTCTTCACGCCCTGGATGCCGAGGTTGTTGCGGAGATGGCTGAGGAAGAGCGGCTCGAGCGCCACGCGCTTGATCAGGCTCGATTCGCTCGGCGTCACCTGCGAGATGATCGAGGTGAGGATCGCGTTGCGGCGGCGGGTGATGCAGGTCACCTCCATATAGGCGTTGTATTCCTGCAGGTTCACATGGCCGTGGGATTCGCCGAACGGCGCCTCGGGCTCGAGATATTCGGTGTCGATCAGGCCTTCGATCACGATCTCCGCCTCGGCGGGGACCAATAGATCGACGGTCTTCGCGCGCACGACGTTGATGGGGGAGCCGACCAGCCCGCCGGCGACGGTGAGCTCGTCCATGGTCTCGGGAAGCTTCTGCGCCGAGGTGAAGGCGACGCAGGGCGGACAGCCGAGGATGACCGCGGCGGGCAGCTTCTGCTTGCGCGCCTTCATCTTTTCCCAGTGGTTGTAGATGCCAGGCCGGAGCTCGAGCGACGGGTTCATGCCGAGCCGCCGCGGCGCCTTCACCTGGCCGCGGTAGATGCCCATGTTCTGGACGCCGGTGTCCGGGTCCTTGGTGATGTACTGCGACAGGGTCGTGTACGGCGAAACATCCCAGCCCGGCGTCGAGATCGGGATCGGAATGCCGTCGAGGCCCTTGCCGGGCTTGTCGAGCTCGTCGCCCATGATGACGATCTCATGGCAGGGTGCCCCGGTGACCACGCGCGGTGGAATCGGGTTGGCGACGGCGCGCGTCCAGGTCTCGTTGATCTTATCCAAATCGCAATTCATGCCGAGGCGGTAGATCTCACGGTTCGAGGCGAGCACGCCGACGACCACCGGGATGTCGTATTTGCGGCCCTTGGCGTCGGTGACGTTCTTGAACAGGAACGCCTTGCGGTCGCGCTCGGCGATGCCGCCGCGGAACTGCCAGCGCACCAGGGGATGCATCTCGGTGTCTTTGTTGATCTCGCGGTCGACGGTGATGAGCAGGCCGGCCTTGTCGAGCGTCTGCAGGTGCTCGTGCAGGTCGGGATATCCGCGCTGGGCGGCCACGGCCGGCTTGGCGGAGGCAGGGGCTGGTTTCGTCGTCGTCGACATATCGGTCGTCCCTATCAGATATTCACGTGTTCGGAGATTTACTTCTCGCCACCCGAGATCTCGCGCTGCCACGGGGCGAGGCGCGCCTCGAGCCAGCCGACGAGCGCCGTCAGGCCGACGCCGAGCGCCATCAGGATGAACACCGGCACGAACATCCGGGCGGTATCGAAATCGTCGCCGGCCTTGAGGATGATGCCGCCGAGGCCGGAGATGGCGGTGAAGAACTCCGCCACCACCATGGCGATGATGGCGCGGCCGACGGCGAGCCTTAAGCCCGCGACGATATATGGCAGAGTCGCCGGCACGATGATCTTCCACAGAATCGTCGCGTCCGAGGCCACGAACGACGTGCCGACCTCGATCAACGTCTTCGGCACGGCCTTCACGCCGGCCCAGGCGTTGATGGTGATCGGGAAGATCGCAAGCACGAAGACGATCGCGACCTTGACCGCGAAACCGAGGCCGAACCACAGCACGAACAGCGGAATCAGCGCGACCAACGGCATCGAATAAAACGCGGTGACATATATGCCGATGCCGAACTCGGCCCAGCGGTAGCGCCCGACCACGAGACCGAGCGGGATGCCGACGACGACCGCCAGCAGGTATCCCGCGATCAGCGGCTGCATGCTGTCGAGGAAAGCGCTGAGCAGCCGGCCGCTGGCCGCGAGGCGCACCGCTTCCGCGAAGATCGCCGACGGATAGGACGCGAACAGCGGGTTGACGCCGCGGCCGAAGATTTCCCACAGCGCGACGACGAGCACGACGGACACGAGCGAGATCACCGGGTTCGGCACCCGGGTCAGGATCGGCCGGGCCTTGCGGCGCGGCGGGGCGGCGCTGTCGGTCTCGATCGCGTCCTGCATGGTCACGCCGCCGCCTTCGCGTCGTCGTCGAGCGCCTTGAGCGTCTTCCAGATGCGATAGCGCGTCGCCTGGAACTCATCGGTGCCGCGGATGGTCACGGCATCGGCCCTCGGCCGCGGAATGGCGATCTCGACCGCCTCGTGGATGCGTCCGTGCGGCGAGAAGACGAAGACGCGGTCGGCCAGCAGCACCGCTTCGTCGAGGTCGTGCGTCACGAAGATGATCGTCTTGCGGGTTTTTTCATGGAGGCTGACCAGCTCGGTCTGCATCGATTCACGCGTCTGCGCGTCGAGTGCGCCGAAGGGTTCGTCCATCAACAGCACCTCGGGATCGATTGCCAGCGCGCGGGCGATCCCGACGCGCTGCTTCATGCCCCCGGAAAGCTGATCGGGCCGGCGGTCGACCGACGTCTTCAGGCCAACGAGCTCGAGATTGCGCAAGGCGATCTCGCGCCGCTGCCGGGCGGGCATGCCCTTCACTTCGAGGCCGAACTCGACGTTGGCGAGGGCGGTCCGCCAGGGCAGAAGCTCGGCGTGTTGGAACACCATGCCGCGGTCGTGGCCGCAGCGCTCGACCACGCGGCCGCCGACCTGCACCGTGCCGGAGGTCGCCTGTTCCAGGCCCATGATGGTGCGGAGCAAGGTGGTCTTGCCGCAGCCGCTCCGTCCGGTGAGCGCGACGAATTCGCCGTTGCGGACGTCGAGGGAGACGGAGTCAAGAGCCCGGACGATCTGCGCCTGGCCCGCGACTTTGACCTGGAATTCCTTCACCAGGTTCCGCACCCGCACCTTGGTCGCGACGGCCGTCATCGCCTATTTGCCCGCCCGCTTGAGGGCTTCTTCGCGCAAGCTGCCGTCGATGTATTTGTCGAGGTCGATCTTCTGCTTGAGCTGGCCGATCTTCAGCATCTCGCCCTCGAGCCAGGCGATCCGGTCGCGCGGGATCTCCGAGGTCGGCGATACGTAGCCTTTCGCCTTCGCCTCGTCGAACATGTGCGAGAACGTCGGGTCGTCGGAACTCTTGTCGGCGATCTTGGCGGCGAGCGCGATTGTCGCTTCCCGGTGCTTGAGGGCGTAGTCGAGGCCTTCCATATACGCGGCGAGGAAGTTGATCAGGTCCTCGCGCTTGTCGCGGATCGTGTCGGCCCGCGCAATGATCATGAAGCGCGGATACTCGGGCACGATGTCGGCCGCGAGCCCCATCACCCTGATGCCGAGCTTGCCGACGATCGGCACGAACTCGGACGAGCTCGCCGTAGCGTCGACCTTGCCGCCGGCGACCGCCTGCACGCGGCCGGCGCTGCCCCCGGCGTTAGCGATCTTGATGGTGTCAGGGTCGACGCCTTTGCGGATGAGCATCGTGCGGGCGACCAGGTCGGGCGTCGAGCCCGGCGACGAGACGCCGAATGTCTTGCCCTTGAGATCGGCCCAGTCGGCGATGTCCTTGCGTGCATAGAGCGCATAAGGAAGGCCGGGGATCGTCGAGCCGATGAAACGGATGTCGGCGCCGCCCTGGATCGCCTGCAGCGGGCCGCCGGGGCTCACCTCGCCGGATTGCAGCTCGCCGGCCAGCAGCGCGCGGGTGACGTCCTTGTCGCCGCGCAGATTGACGTATTCGACGTCAAAGCCGCGCTTGGCGAAGAAGCCCTTCTCCTGGGCCATGTAGATGAAGCCGGCATCGGCCTTCGACTGGACGATGCCGTGCCGCCATTTTTGCGCAGCCGCGGCTGGATCGGTGACGAAGGCGACCAATAGAGCGGTCACCGCGCCCAAAGCTATCCGTCTCATCCTCGCGCTCCCTCCGTGGCCGGTGACTTATTTCTTTTGGGCGGCTTCGCCGGGCCGGAACTTGGTTTCCGGCTTCAGGCCTTTTTGCCGGTGTTGCTCACTGATGCGGCCGTTTTCGAGATAGCGTCCCTGGACGGCGCGCGCGGCGGCCTCGTCCCATTCCGGCAGCCAGTCGCCGAGCGAGTAGCCGAACCACGGCGGCTGCGGCCGCAAATTCGGCAGGCCGAGTTCCTCCCAGATCGACTTCGCGCGCTCCATGTACTCGCGCTTGGGGAGTGCCAGCGGCGGCATGTCGGATTTCATGGTCGCGTCCATGAGGAGGGTCGAATCCTCCTCCTGGCCGTGCTCGCGCTTCGGCCCGTGGCCCTGGCCGCGATGGGCGAGGGTCTGCACGTCTTCGACCGGGTTCATCCGGTACGCCATCGCCCATAACAGCGCGTCCCCGTTGTCCGGGTCGATATCGTCGTTCACGGCGATGCAGATTTTGCCGCAGTCGCCCTTGAAATAGGCCGCGCCGTAGAGCGCCCGCCAGACTTCCGTCTTCGGGGCGCCGCGGTCCATGACGATCATCGTGACGCGCAACAGGCCGGTGAGCGGCTCGTGCAAGGCCACGCGCTTGACGCCGCGGATACCGAGCGTGTCGCGCAGGTGGCTCAGGAAGAGCGGCTCGTAGGCGACGCGCTTGATGACGCTCGACTCACTCGGCGCCACCTGGCTGATGTAGGACGGGATGACCGGCTTCGTCCGGTGCGTGATCGCGGTGACCCGCATCGGCATGTTGAATTCTTCGAGCGCCACGTGGCCGTGCGATTCGCCGAACGGCGCCTCCGGCTCGACGTATTCGGTGTCGATCAGACCTTCGATCACCAGCTCGGCCTCGGCCGGCACGAGGAGATCGACCGTGCGGGCGCGCACGACATTGATCGGCCCGCCCGCAAGACCGCCGGCGACGGTGAACTCGTCGACGCCGATCGGCAGCTTCTGCGGGCCCATGAACGCCACGTACGGTGGGCAGCCGAGCACGATGGCGCACGGCATGGTCTTGTCGCCGCGCTTCTGGTGCTTGAGATAGTGCTGGTAGCCGCCGGCGCCGCCGACGCGGGTCGCCATCCGCACCACCAGCCGGTCCGGCGATTTGAGCGCCGCGCGGTAGGTGCCCATGTTCTGCACCCCGGTCTCGGGGTCCTTGGTGATGACGTTGGTGGCGGTCAGGGTCGGCGCGCTGTCGAACCCCGGGGTCGAGATCGGGATCGGCAGCCGGTCGAGGCCGTTGCCTTCGCCTTGCAGCGCCGCCCCTTCGATGACCACCTCGTGGCACGCGGCTTGGTTAACGAGGCGCGGCGGAATCGGATGGGCGATCGCGTGGTCCCATTTCGCCTGGATATTCTCGACCGGCGCGCCCATGCCGGTCGAGTAGATCTCGCGGTTCGCCGCGATGGCGCCCACGACCACCGGGATGTCGTATTTGCGCCCACGTCCGTCGCGGATGTTGGTGAACAGGAACGCCTTGCGCTGGGCCTCGGCGAGGCCGCCGACGAACTGCCAGCGCACCAGCGGATGCAGCTCCGAATCCTTGTCGATCGGCCGGTCGATGGTGAGAAGGAGATTGCGCGCTTTCAGCGCCTCCAAATGCTCGTGAAGGTCGGGGTAGCCGCGCCGGGCGTCGGTCATAAAGGCTCGTTCCTGATAGCGGAATGGCGGTTTACTGCGGCTCGATATTAGCCGCCTTGATCACGTCCCGCCATTTCACGATCTCGTTCGCGACCAGGCGCTGGGTCTCCTCGGGCGTGCCGCCGCGGGCCTCGATGCCGAACTCGCCGAACTTCTGCTGGATGTCGGGCTGGGCGAGCGCGGCCAGGATTTCCTTGTGCAGCCGGTCGATCACCGGACGGGGCGTATGCGCCGGCGCCGCGATCGCGTTCCAGGTCGTGACCTCGTAGCCCTTGAGCCCGCTTTCCTGGACCGTCGGCACGTCAGGGAGGCCGGCGAAGCGTTTGGACGAGGTCAGCGCCAGCGCCCGGATCTGGCCGTCGCGGATCAGGTTCAGGGTCGTGACGGGGCTTTCGAACACCGCCTGCAGATCATGACGGCCGAGCGCGGTGATCAGGTCCGGCGTGCTCTTGTAGGGCACGATCGACACGTTGAGTCCGGCCATTGTCTTGAAGAGCTCGGCCGACAGGTTCTGGGTGCTGCCGACGCTGGTGGCGCCGATGTTAAGCTGCCCGGGCTTCGCCTTCGCCTGCTGGATGAAGTCCTGCAGGCTTTTGATGTCAGAATTCTTATCCGTGATGATCAGGATGCCGAAGAAGCCGACCGGCGAGATCGGCGCGAAGTCCTTCACCGTGTCGTACGGCAACGACTTGAACAGCGACGCGCTGATGACGTTGCCGGTGTTGAGGAACAAGAGCGTGTAGCCGTCGGGATCGGCCTTGGCGACGGTCTGCGCGGCGACGATCTGCCCGGCCCCCGGCTTGTTGTCGATGATCACCTGCTGGCCCATCGACGCCGACATCTTCTGTCCGACCAGCCGCGCCATGACGTCGGCGACGCCGCCGGCTCCATAGCCGATCACGATCTTGATCGGCCGGTTCGGGTAGGTTTGCGCCGATGCGTCGGACGCCGCCGCGACCGCGACGCAAGCGGCGACAATCCAGGCGAGGGCGCGCATCGCCGTCACTGCTGCGGGATGTTGGCGTCTTTGATCACCTTCGCCCATTTGCCGATTTCGCTGACCAGGAGCTTCTTGGCTTCTTCGGGCGTGCTGCTCCGGGGCTCGATACCGAGCTCCTGGAACTTCTGCTTTAGACCCGCGTCGGCGAGAGCCGCATGGATCTCCTTGTTGAGCCGGTCGACGATGGGCTTGGGCGTACCGGCTTTGACGCCGAGCGCGTTCCACGCCACGACCTCGAAGTTGGGCAGGCCGCTTTCCTTGACCGTGGGAACATTGGGCAGGCCCGAGAAGCGCGTGCCGCTGCTGACGGCCAGCGGGCGCAAGCGGCCGTCGTTCACGAAGCCGAGCACCGGTGCGACGATCTCGAACGCCACCTGGATCTCATCGCCGGTGACTGCTGTGACCAGCGCCGGCGTCGTCTTGAACGGGACGATCGTGAAGTTGACGCCCGACGTCGATTTGAACAGCTCGGCCGTCAGCTCCTGCGTGCTCCCCGGGTTCACCGCGCCGAGGTTCAGCTTGTCCGGATTGCTTTTCCCGGCGGCGATCAGGTCCTTGATGCTGTGGAGGGACGATTTGTTCTCGACCAGGATCAACACCGGGAAAGACCCCATCAGCGAGATCGGCTCGAAGTCCTTGACCGTGTCGTAGGGGAGCGACTTGAACAGCGACGCGCTGATCGCGGTGCCGTTGCTCATCAGCAAGGTCGTGTACCCGTCCGGCTCGGCGGCGAGCACCAGTTGTCCCGCGATGATTCCGCCGGCGCCCGGCTTGTTGTCGACGATCACCTGCTGCCCCATCGAGGCGCTCAGCTTCTGGGCGATCAGTCGGCAGGTGATGTCGGCGACGCCGCCCGGACCGAACGGAACGACCAGCTTGACCGGCTTGTTCGGGTAATTCTGTGCCTGCGCTGTCGCGAGCGTCATGACGGTGGCGACAGCCGCCGCCGCGATCCGGAGGAATTTCATGATCATGGGCGTTCTCCCGTCATCTGCCTTTTCGTTTTAGAATCGCGGTGGCGCACAGTCGGGGCGCAGACGGAACACGCTCTGCGCCGTGCTGCCCAGGACCTTCTCCTTGTCGCTCGCGGAGAAGCTCGCCGCGTCGACCACCTTCTTGGGCTCAGGATCGCCGATCGGGAACGGTGCGTCGGAGCCGAGCATGACACGGCCGATGCCGGCTTTCTTCACCAGGTATTCGAGCGAATCGGCGTCGAAGACGCAGGAGTCGAAGTACATCGCCTCGAAACCCTTGCGCGGATCGGCATACTTGCCTTGGCTGATCTGGTGATTGCGGGCGAGCCGGCCGAGCGCGAACGGCAGGGCTGCACCGCCGTGCGACAGGATGAACTTCATCCCCGGATATTTGAGGATGTGGCCGGAGAAGAGGAGCCGCGACACGGCGATCGACGTGTCGGCGACGCGGCCGATGGCGTTGACGAGGTCGTAGTCGTTCAGCCGCGGTTCGCCGCAGATGAACATCGGGTGCAGATAGACCGCGGCCTTGAGGCTGGATGCCGTGCTCCAGAACGGATCGAGCGACGGATCGTCGAGATTGCCCCCGTTCCCTTTGGGCAGGGTGCCGATCATGACGCCGCCGAAGCCCTTGTTCATCGCTTCGGTCAGCACCTCGGCGGCGAGCCTGCCGTCCTGCAGCGGCACCGTGGCGAGCGGCGTGAAGCGCTTCTCGTCGCGCAGCTGGTCCCACATGCAGTCGTTCATGAACCGGCTCCACGCCAGGCCTTCCTGCGCCGGCAGCTCGTAGCCGAAGCTGTCGAGCCAGCCGCCGACCAGCTGATGGTCGATGCCGTTCTTGTCCATCCAGGCGCGGCGATCGTTCAGATCCGACAGTTTCGGCGAGATCGGGCGGGTCGGCTCGGTCCCGGGGAACTGCATGCGCACGCCTTTGTCGTCGCGCAGCAGCTTGACGCCGGAGAACTTGGACGCGTTCGCGTCGAAGCGCTCGTAGAGGAATTTTGGAATGAAATGGGCGTGAACGTCGATGACGAGCTTTTGCATGGGATCCGGTCAATTGCGAGGAGTGGAAATGGACGGCGTCGCGATCTTGGGTTCGATGGCCTGCCAGATCGCCAGATGCGAGATCGGGGTCTCGTTGATCTCGGCGCCGAGCGGCGCCAGCGCGTCATTGACGGCGTTGGCGATCGCGGCGGGCGCACCGAGATAGCCGGCCTCGCCCGAGCCTTTCTGGCCGAACGTGGTGAGCGGCGATGGCGTGCAATGATCGACGATGGTGACGGGCGGCACCTCCAAGGCGCTGGGAATCAAGTAATCCATGAAGGTCCCGCTGGTGAGCTGCCCGTTGTGGTCGTAGCTGAATTTTTCGTAGAGGGCGGCGCCGATGCCGTGGGCGATGCCGCCGTAGGTCATGCCGTGCACGATATCCGGATTGATCATGACCCCGCAATCGTGCCCGCAGACGTACTTCTTAATATGGGGGGCGGCCGTGTCGGGGTCGATTTCCACATAGACGATGTGGGCTTCGAAAGAATAGCAGGGGTAGATCTGGACCCGGTTGTCGGCCGTCGGGAGGCTGCCGCCGGTCGGCACCTCCCAGACAAACTTGGCCTGCAGGCCAGGCTCGAGGTCTTGCGGCATCTTGTGGAACTTGCGATGGGCGATCTCGACCAGCTCGTTCCAGGCGAGCTTCTTGGCCGGCACGCCTTTCACGTTGATGTCGCCGTCCTTGTACTCGAGATCTTCTTTCGCGCATTCGAAGTTGTGCGCCGCGATCGAGATGAGCGCGTCCTTGATCTTGCGCGCGGCCCCGGCGGCGGCGCCGCCGAGCATGATCGCCATGCGGCTGCCGACCGGGCTGTTCGACGGCAGCGCGTTCAGCGAGTCGGCGCGCACGACCCGGATCGAGGCCGGATCGCGCTCCAGGATCTCGCCGACCACGGTCGAGATCAAGGTCTCGTGGCCCTGGCCCGACGACGACGTGCCCATGATGCCGGTGATGGCGCCCGAGAGATCGACGCGCACGAGGCAGGAGTCCATCCACGTCGTCGTATCGTTCTTCGGATTGAGCAGCGGCTCGAATGACGAATTGCCGCCGCTCGGCTCGAGGCAGGTGGAGATGCCGATGCCGGCGAGCTTGCCGTTGCGCCGCGCCTCGTCGCGCGCGCGCGCCAGCGCCGGGTAGTCGACGGCCTTGAGCGCCTTGTCGAGAACGGTGTGATAGTCGCCGGAATCGTAGGTCGAGCCGCTCGGGATCGTGTAGGGGAACTGGTCCTTGCGGATCAGGTTCTTCTGCCGCAACGCCAGCCGGTCCATCTTCAGATATGCCGCGACGCGGTCGATGGTGCGCTCGAGGGCGAAGTTGGTCGGCGACTGCCCAAAGCCGCGCACCGCTTCCTGCGGCGTCTTGTTGGTCATCACCGCCATCAGCTCGTAGTCGATGGCCGGAATCTGATAGGGCCCGCAGATCGCGCTGACCGGCTTGCCAAGCTGGAAGGGTGAACGGCCGGCATAGGCGCCGACGTTGTCGACGGCGCGGATCTTCAGGCCGCGGATCGTACCGTCGCGATCGAACGCCG
>Ga0335070_10005424_pt1 | contig 14978 bp, 12 predicted proteins | sample Lox_Sample_13_FD_206722 | JGI IMG/M metagenome (GOLD analysis project Ga0335070, IMG submission 206722) | Soil microbial communities from Loxahatchee National Wildlife Refuge, Florida, United States - Lox_Sample_1.3 | ecosystem: Environmental > Terrestrial > Soil > Wetlands | place: USA... | reverse complement strand
AGCTCGCCTCGGTCTCCTACGTGCGCCAGAAGGAGCCGCTCGGGCTCGGCCACGCCATCCTGTGCGCCCGCCCGCTCGTGGGCGACGAGCCCTTCGGCGTGTTCCTGGGCGACGACATCATCGTCTCGCGCGTGCCGTGCATGCGGCAGCTCCTCGACACCTTCGAGCGCCACGGCGGACCGGTGCTCGCGGTCATGCGCATTCCCAAGGAAGAGATCGGCCGCTACGGCGTCATCGTGCCGCGCGGCCTGGGCGGCAACGTCTTCGAGGTGCTGGACCTGGTCGAGAAGCCGGATCCCAAGGATGCGCCGTCCGACCTCGCGATCATCGGCCGCTACGTGCTCACCCCGGATCTCTTTCCCATCCTGGCCGAGACGCCGGCCGACTCGCGCGGGGAGATCCAGCTCACCAACGGCCTCCGCACGCTGCGCGGGCGCCGGCCGATCTACGCCGTGGAGTTCGAGGGGAAGCGCCACGACACGGGCGAGAAGCTGGGGTTTCTCAAGGCCACCGTCGAGTTCGCGCTCGCCCGGCCCGATCTCTCCGACGCCTTCCGCGCTTACCTGAAGTCCCTTTCCCTCTGAGCGCAGAAGTCCTTGTGGGGCGGGGACTTCCGCCTCACCCAAGGGCGTCCCTCAATTGACTTCCCCGAACGATTCTGGGACAATCCGCCCACTTGACGGCTGGCCGACGCGGCCGACCACGAGCATGGCGAATCAGCCCAAGCGCGCCTTCCATACGGCATCCGAGCCCGAGATCAAAGCGGGTCAGGTCTCGGACGTCTATTTCCAACGCACGATCCAGATCCTCCGGGCCAAGGGCCTCACCAAGCGCGTCAAGGCCGAGATCCGTCTCAAGAGCTTCCCGCAGGCCGACTGGAGCTTTGGTATCCTCGCCGGCCTCGAGGAGGCCGCAGCGCTTCTCGAGGGGCTGCCCGTCGACGTGTGGGCCATGGACGAGGGCACCATGTTCGGCCCCCACGAGCCGGTGCTCGTCATCGAGGGCACCTACGTCGAGTGGGCGGAATACGAGACGGCGCTCCTGGGCTTCCTCTGCCAGGCCTCGGGCATCGCCACCAAGGCCGCGCGCTGCAAGCGGGCCGCGGGCGAGCGCCAGGTCATCTCGTTCGGCGCGCGGCGCATGCACCCGGCGCTGGCGCCCATGATCGAGCGCAACGCGTTCGTCGGCGGCTGCGACGGCGTGGCGGTGACCAAGGCCGCCGAGCTCATCGACGCGGATCCCATGGGCACCATTCCGCATGCGCTCGTGCTCATGTTCGGCGACACCGTGGAAGCGCTCCAGGCCTTTCACGAGGTGGTCGATCCCAAGGTCCGGCGCGTGGCCCTCATCGACACGCTCCAGGACGAGAAGTTCGAGGCGATCAGGGTCGCCCAGGCGCTCGGCAGGGACCTCTACGCCGTGAGGCTCGACACGCCGTCCTCGCGGCGCGGAGACTTCTTCCGCATCCTCGAGGAGGTGCGCTGGGAGCTCGACATCCGCGGCTTCGAGCACGTCAAGATCCTGGCTTCCGGCGGCATCGACGAGTACGAGATCCTCAAGCTCAACCCGCTCGTCGACGGCTACGGCGTCGGCACCTCCATCGCGAATGCGCCCGTGCTCTCCTTCGCGCTCGACATCATGGAGATCGAAGGCGCGCCCATGGCCAAGCGCGGCAAGCGCTCCGGGGCCAAGCAGGTGTGGCGCCTGCCCGGGGCGGTCGGCAACGTGGTGCTCGCCGCGGGCAAGCCGGCGCCCGTGGACCTCCAGGGCCGGCCCGCCGAGGCGCTGCTGAAGCCCCTCATCCGGGGTGGCAAGATCATTCGCGACCTGCCGCCGCCGCGCACGCTGCGTGAGTACGTCCTCGAGCAGATGGCGCGCATCGAGCTGGCGCCGGCCCGCGAGCGCGGCCTTCGCGGCGACTACTAAGGTCATGGGATGGGCGTGCTCGACGAGATCGTGGCGAACAAGCGGGACGAGCTCGAACGGCTCCGCGCCGGGGCGCCGCAGTCGCGTCTAGAGGCCGCCTGCCGCGGGCTCGCGCCCGCTCTTCCGTTCGAAGCCGCGCTCCGGCCGTCCGCGCCCTCCGGCGTCCGGCTCATCGCCGAGGTCAAGAAGGCCTCGCCGTCCAAGGGCACGCTCAACGCCGCGCTCGACCCCGTCGCCCAGGCGCGGCTCTACGCCGGCGCAGGCGCGGCGGCCATCTCGGTGCTCACCGACCGGAAATACTTCAAGGGCGCCCTGGAGGATCTGGTGGCCGTGCGCGGGGCCGTCGACGTCCCGCTCCTGCGCAAGGAGTTCATCCTCGACGAATACCAGCTCTGGGAGTCGCGCGCCGCCGGAGCCGATGCGGTGCTGCTGATCGTGGCGGCGCTCGACCAGGCGGAGCTTCGTGACCTGCACGACGCCGCGAAGGGGATCGGCCTCGCCACGCTGGTCGAGGTGCACACGGCGCCCGAGCTCGAGCGCGCGCTGGCCCTGGGTGCGCCCGTCATCGGGGTCAACAACCGGAACCTCCAGACGCTTCAGACGAGCCTCCAGGCGTCGCTCGCGCTCCTGCCGAGGATCCCGCGCACGCACACGGCCGTGAGCGAGAGCGGCATCTTCACCCGCGCCGACGTCGAGTCGGTCGTGCGCGCCGGCGCGTGTGCCGTGCTCGTCGGCGAAGGGCTCGTGCGCGCCGCCGACGTGCCCGCGAAGGTGCGCGAGCTGGCCCTGCTCGACCAGCCGGGAGCCGCATGATCCGGGTCAAGATCTGCGGGATCACCAGCATCGGCGATGCGCGCGACGCCGTGGACGCCGGAGCCGATGCCCTCGGCTTCATCTTCGTCGAGAACACGCCACGCTATGTCGAGCCCGCGGCCGCGGCGGCCATCATCGCGTGGCTGCCCCCCTTCGTGACCCCGGTCGGCGTCTTCTGGGACCACAACCCGGCCCACGTGAAGGCGGTCGCCGCCGAAGCGCGGCTCGGGGCGCTCCAGTTCCACGGCGAGGAGAAGCCCGAAGACCTCGCCGGGTACGATCTGCCCGTGATCAAGACGGTCAAGCTGCCGCCGGCCTCGACCATCGAAGGCCTGCCGGAGTACCGCGTCGCCGAGGGGTTCCAGGTGATGGCCTACAGCAAGGTGGCCGCCGGCGTGCTCCTCGACACCGCGGCGCGGTGGAGCGAAGGCGAGGCGCGCGAGCCGCTCGAGTGGCGCCACGCCGCCCGCATCGTGACCACGTATCGGGAGCGGCCGCGGCCGAAGGTCATCCTCTCGGGCGGGCTCACGCCGGACAACGTGGGGCGCGCCGTCGCCATCGTGAAGCCGTACGCGGTGGACGTGAACTCGGGCGTCGAGGCCCGCCCGGGCGTGAAGGATCCCGACAAGGTGCGACGCTTCGTGGCCGCGGCCAAGGCCGCCCTCGCGGAGGGGGCATGAAGGTGCGGCGGCCCGATCCCCGGAGCCTCCCCGATGCCTCCGGGCACTTCGGCCGGTTCGGCGGCCGCTACGTTCCCGAGACGTTGATGGCGCCGCTCGACGAGCTCGCGAAGGCCTATCGCGCGGCCGCGCGGGATGCGCGGTTCCGGGCCCGCCTGCGCGAGCTCCTCACGACCTACGCGGGACGCCCGACCCCGCTCTACTTCGCCGAGCGGCTCACGAAGCACTGCGGTGGGCCGCGCATCTATCTCAAGCGCGAGGATCTCTGTCACACCGGCGCCCACAAGATCAACAACGTGCTGGGTCAGGCCCTGCTCGCCCAGCGCATGGGCAAGCACCGCATCATCGCGGAGACGGGCGCGGGCCAGCACGGCGTGGCCTCGGCGACGGCGGCCGCGCTGCTCGGGCTCGAGTGCCAGGTGTACATGGGCAGCGTGGACATCGCGCGCCAGGCGCTCAACGTGTTTCGCATGAAGCTCCTCGGCGCCACCGTCATTCCCGTCGAGAGCGGGTCGCGGACGCTCAAGGACGCGGTCAACGAGGCCCTGCGCGACTGGGTCACGAACGTGCGGACGACCTACTACCTCCTGGGCTCCGCCCTCGGGCCGCACCCATACCCCATGATGGTGCGCGACTTCCATCGCGTCATCGGCCTGGAGGCGCGGGCGCAGATCCGCAAGGCGACCGGCAAGCTGCCGGACGTGATCGTCGCCTGCGTGGGCGGCGGGTCCAATGCCATCGGGCTCTTCTGGCCCTTCATCAAGGACCGCTCCGTGCGCATCGTGGGCGCCGAGCCCGGCGGGCACGGCGTGTCCACGGGCCGCCACGGCGCCTCGCTCGGCTCGGGCGCCGTCGGCGTGCTCCACGGGAGCATGAGCTACGTGCTGCAGAACGACGACGGGCAGATCTCCGAGGCGCACTCGATCTCTGCCGGGCTCGACTATCCGGGTTCCGGACCTGAGCACGCGTACTACAAGGAGCAGGGACGCTTCGAGTACGAGTCCGTGACGGACGCCGAGGCCCTCGAGGCGTTCCAGATGCTGACCCGGCTCGAAGGCATCATGCCCGCGCTCGAGTCCGCGCACGCGGTGGCGTGGGCGCTGCGCGCGGCGCCGGCGATGCCGAAGAGCCAGAGCATCCTCATCGGCCTCTCCGGGCGCGGCGACAAGGACGTGCACACGGTGGAGGCCGCCCTGGCGTCCGGGAGCGGCCACGGCCCGCCGGTGACCCTCGCCCGAGCCGGAGCGGGGCGGTGACCGCGACCGGGCGGCTCGCCGCCACGTTCGCCGCGCTGCGGGAGCGAGGCGAGCGCGCGCTCATGCCCTACTTCACGGCGGGGGATCCGTCGCTCGCCGACACGGGACGGCTCGTGCTGGAGGCGTCCCGCCGTGGGGCGGATGTCATCGAGCTGGGCGTGCCGTTCTCCGACCCGCTCGCCGACGGGCCCGTGATCCAGCGGGCCACGCAGCGGGCGCTGGCCGCGGGGGTGACGCTGCCCCGCGTGCTCGAGCTCGTGAGAGACCTTCGGAAGGAGACCGCGGTCCCGCTGGTCCTCCTCACGTACTACAACCCGCTTCTCGCCTTCGGGCTCGCGCCGTTCTGCCAGACCGCCGTCACCTGCGGCGTGGACGGCGTCATCGTCGCGGATCTGCCGCCCGAGGAGTCGGGCCCGCTGCGCGCCGTCGCCGCGCCGGCGGGGCTCGACCTGATCCATCTGGTGGCGCCGACCTCGACGCCCGATCGCATGCGCAGGATCGCGCGGGCCAGCAGCGGGTTCCTCTACATGGTCTCGCTCACGGGCGTCACCGGCGCCCGCGCCGAGCTGCCCGCGGAGCTGGCCCAGCACCTGCGCACGCTCCGCGGCATCACCACCATGCCCATCTGCGTCGGCTTCGGCATCGGCACGGCCGCGCAGGCGCAGGCGGTGGGCCAGGCCGCCGACGGCGTCATCGTCGGCTCCGCCATCGTGCAGCTCGTCGAGAAGCACGCCGGCTCCGCCGAGCTCGTCGCCAAGGTGGGCGACTTCATCGCCTCGCTCAAAGCTCCGCTGCGGCTCGCGCGCCTCGGGCCGGTGGCCTGACGATGACCGCGTGGTTCTGGAAGGGGAAGGGGGAAGGGGAGGACAGGCCCAAGAAGGTCAACATCGCGGAGGGCCTCTGGGTGAAGTGCGACTCCTGCAAGGAGATCGTCTACCGCCCCGAGGTCGATCGCGCCGGGCGCATCTGCCCCAAGTGCCGCTACCCCTTCCGGATCAGCGCGCGCGAGCGGATCGCCTCCATCGTGGACGAGGGCTCCTTCGAGGAGCGTGAGGCCGGGCTCGCCTCCAAGGACCCGCTCCACTTCAAGGACACCAAGCGCTACACGGATCGCGTCAAGGCGGCCCGCAGCAAGACCGGGCTCGAGGAGGCCGTCATCACGGGCGTGGGGCGCATCGGCGGCCATCCCGTCTCGCTCGCCGTCTTCGAGTTCGCCTTTCTGGGCGGCAGCATGGCCTCGGTGGTCGGCGAGAAGATCACGCGCGCCATCGAGCTGGCCATCCAGAAGCGGATGCCGATGCTCATCGTCTCCGCCTCCGGGGGCGCGCGCATGCAGGAGGGCATCCTCTCGCTCATGCAGATGGCGAAGACGGCCGCCGCGCTCAAGCGGCTCGGCGACGAGCGCCTGCCGTACATCTCGCTCCTCACCGATCCCACGACGGGCGGCGTGACGGCGAGCTTTGCCATGCTGGGCGATCTCATCCTGGCGGAGCCGCGCGCCCTCATCGGATTCGCGGGGCCGCGCGTCATCGCCGAGACCATCCGCCAGCCGCTGCCCGAAGGCTTCCAGCGCTCGGAGTTCCTGCTCGAGCACGGCCAGCTCGACATGGTGGTCGAGCGGCGCGAGCTGCGCGAGACGCTCCGCCGCATCGTCGCTTTCTTCGCGGGTCGCCTACCGCAGGCTCCATGACGTATCGCGAGGCCGTGGCCCGTGTCACCGGGCTGCGGGGCGGCGAGCTCCACGGCATGCGCCCCGGCCTCGAGCGCATCGAGGCGTTGCTCGCGTCCATCGGCAATCCCGAGCGGGCGATGACGCTGGCGCAGATCGCCGGGACGAACGGCAAGGGCTCCGTGTCCGCCATGCTCGCGTCCATTCTCCAGGCGGCGGGACGCAGGGTCGGTCTCTACAGCTCGCCGCACCTCGTCGATCTTCGCGAGCGCATCCGCGTGGACGGCCGCCCCATTGCCGAGGCCGACCTGGCCGATGGCGTGGAAGCGCTCGGCACGCTGATCGCCCGGCTCGACGCCACCATGTTCGAGGCGCTCACCGCGCTGGCGCTCGATCACTTCGCCCGCGAGGGCGTGGAGGTGGCCGTGCTGGAGGTGGGCCTCGGCGGCCGCCTCGACTCGACGACCGTGGGCCGCCCCGCGGTGGAGGTCGTCACGAGCATCGACTACGACCACCAGGCCTATCTGGGCAACACGCTCGAGGCCATCGCGGGCGAGAAGGCGGCCATCATCCGGAGCGGTATCGCGGTCTCCGCCCGGCAGGCGCCGCCCGCGGAGGCGGTGCTGGCGCGGCGGGCCGCGGAGACCGGCGTGCCGCTGCTCGTCGAGGGGCACGATCTCCTCGTCCGGGTGCGGCGCGCGTCACTCGAGGGACAGTGGCTCGACCTCGAAGGTCCGGGCTGGCGCATCGACGATGTCCGCTGCGCCCTTCTCGGCATCTTCCAGCCCGGCAACGCGCTCCTGGCCGCCGCGGCCGCCCGTGTGCTCGGAGCCGACGAGGCCGCCATTCGCCAGGGCCTCGGCCGAGCGCGCTGGCCCGGTCGCTTCCAGCTGCTGCGACGCTCGCCGCCGGTGATCGTGGACGGAGCGCACAATCCGGCCGGCGCGCGCGCTCTGGCCGCCTCCCTCGCTGCCTACTTTCCCGGCGAGCGGATCACGTTCGTCATCGGTACCTCGGAGGACAAGGACCAGGCCGGCATCCTCTCTGCCCTCCTGCCCCTGGCGCGCCGGATGATCTTCGCCGCGGCCAGTCACCCCAGGGCGGCCGATCCGGGGAGGCTGGCCGAGGTTGCCCGCAGCCTGAAGGGTGGGGAGGCCATCCCGATCGAGACGGCCCCTTCGCCTTCGAAGGCCCTACAGATGGCCGTCCCGACGCCGCCCACCACTACCGTTTGTGTGGCTGGGTCACTCTTCTTCGTGGGCGATATACTCACCCAAGCCACTGAAAATATAGATATTTTTGGCCTCGACGTCGCACCCCGCTGATACGATATGTCCCTGTGTCTCTGAACCCGACACTCGCTCTCTGTCCACGCGGCCGCATGGCTCGCTGGGGTTCGACCGCTCTCCTCGCGGCCTGCCTCTGGGGTCTCTGCTGGCCTGCGCCGGCCGCGGGACAGCAGGCGCCAGCGACCGGACCGCAGGCGCCGCCGCTGGTACTGTCCACCCCGGCCGGCCAGACCACCGTCGTCGCCGACCGCATCCAGCAGGTGGGGGGCGACTCCGACCTCTTCCTGGCGACGGGCAACGTCGAGGTCTTGCGCGGAACCAACCGGCTCGTCGCGGACCGTGTGGAGCTGAACCGCGCCACGGGTGAGGCCGTCGCCCAGGGCAAGGCCGTCTTCTTCGACGGCCAGGACCGGCTGGTCGGCGACCGCATCGACTTCAACCTGAACACCGGCACGGGGGTCGTTCACCGCGCCCAGACGTTCGTGCCGCCCTACTACCACCTCTCCGCCGACCGGATGGACCGGCTGGGGGAGGGTGTGTACAGCATCCGGCAGGGCCTCTTCACCACCTGCGAAGGCGATGATCCGCCGTGGTCCTTCCGGATGGGCTCGGCCGAGGCCGACCTCGACTCCTCGATCTACGCCAGCGACGCCGCATTCCTCGTCAAGGGCGTGCCCGTCATCCCGTACGTGCCGTTCTTCGCCGCGGCCCTCCGGCGCGAGCGCCAGTCCGGGTTCCTCTTCCCCGAGTTCGGCCAGAACTCGCGCTACGGATTCCTCACGCGCGTGCCGTACTACTGGGCCATCAACGAGAGCCAGGACCTGACGGCGGCCCTGGACATCTACAGCAAGCGCGGGATCGGCCTCGACGCCGAGTACCGGTACATCCTCTCGCGCGAGGCCGAGGGCAAGATCGCCGCCTTCGGCGTCAACGAGAGCTTCCTCACCTCGCGCGCCGGCCAGGGCATCCCGGAAAACCGGGGCTACATCCAGCTCCAGCACATCTGGCAGGCGACGCCGAGCCTCTCCTTCAAGGTCAATTCCAACGTCACCTCCGACGACGACATCTACAAGACCTATGCCTACACGGTGGCCGACCGGGTGCGCCAGCGGGCCGACACGAACCTCTACGTCACGCAGCGCTGGGACGCGGCGACGCTCGTCGGGCGCATCTACTGGTACCAGGACCTGACGCAGCAGCGCGCCGTCGAGCTGCAGCGCGTCCCCGAGATCAAGCTCACGACCGTGCGCCAGCCGCTGCCCGGCTCGACCGGGCTGCTCTTCGAGCAGCAGTCCTCCTTCACCAACTTCATCCGCCAGGTCGGCACCGCGGGCATCCGGCTGGACTTCCACCCGCGCTTCTATCTCCCGATCCCGGTGGCGGGCCTCTTCACGCTCACGCCGTACGCGGGCGGGCGCCTCACCCTCTACAACCAGGAAGTGATCGGGCAGGCCATCTCGAACGGCCCGGCCAGCCTCGGCCAGCCCATCAACATCGAGGAGGTCCGCGGGACCGATCGCCTCCGCCAGCAGATGGAGGGCGGGGTGCTCATCGAATCGCGGGCCACGCGCGTGTACAACCTCGACCCGGGCGGCAGCATCGCGGCCTTGCAGCACGTCATCGAGCCGCGCGTCAACGTCATCCAGATCCGGGGCCTCAACCAGAAGGACAATCCGCAGTTCGACCCGGGCAAGGGCCCGACCACGGGCGTCGATCCGGGGTACGAGGCGCGGACGGGCATCGACGCCATCAACAAGGCGAACCAGATGACGTACGCCCTGGTCAATCGCCTGAACGCGCGCACGACCACCTCGGGGCCCGACGAGGAGCCGGTCCGCTGGGAGCTGGCCCGGCTCACGCTGAGCAACACGTACAACTTCCTGTCCGTGCCGCAGCCGTTCAAGGACCCCATGTTCGAGGCGGTCTTCCAGCCCAACGAGCACCTACGTTTCCTGGCGAATGGCCGGTACAATGTCTACGGCCTGGGGTGGCGAGACGGCAACGGCCTGATCAGCGCCGTCTTCAGGGACTACACGGCGTCGGTGGGACCGCGCTTCAACGAGCAGCTGGGCTTCCGTTTCCTCCAGGCGGGCGGCACGGCGCGCATCTCGCGTTTCGTGGACGCGAGAGCCAACACGGTCTGGGACGTGACGGCGGGGAAGGCGACCGAGGCAAGGGGAGGGCTCGACATCCACTTCGACTGCTGGGCCATCCTGGCCGAGTACATCTACCGCTCCGGGCAGGACAACGAGTTCCGCATCTCGGTCAATCTCCTGGGTGTCGGTCAGGCGCAGACGATGGCGCGCGGGCTCGGCTTCTGATTCCCCAGATCGATCTCAAGCGGCAGCACGCGGCGCTCCGCGTGGAGCTCGAGGCGGCCGCCGCCCGCGTGCTCGGCTCCTGCCGGTTCATCCTGGGCCCCGAGGTGGCGGCGCTCGAGTCCGAGCTGGCTGCCCTCTGCGGCGTGAGGCACGGCATCGGCGTCAACTCCGGCACCGACGCCCTCGTGCTCGCCCTCAAGGCGGTGGGCGTGCGGCCGGGGGACGAGGTCATCACCGGGGCGTTCTCGTTCGTCGCCTCCGCCAGCACCGTGGTCATGCTCGGGGCGCGCCCGGTCTTCGTCGACATGGTGCCGGCCACGTACAACCTGGACCCGGCCGCCGTCGAGAAGGCCGTGACGCCGAAGACGCGGGCCATCGTCGCGGTGCACCTGTACGGGCAGCCGGCCGCCATGGACCGGATCCAGGCGATCGCCCGCGCCCACGGTCTGGCCGTCGTCGAGGACGCCGCGCAGGCGGTGGGGGCCGCGTACGCCGGCCGCCCCGCCGGCGCCTGGAGCGACGTCGCGTGCCTCTCCTTCTATCCCACGAAGAACCTGGGCGGCTGCGGCGACGGTGGGATGATCCTCACGTTGCGCGACGACATCGCGCAGGCCGCGCGTCGCTTGCGGGATCACGGCTCGCCGCGGAAGTACGAGCACGTGGAGCTCGGGTACTCGAGCCGCCTCGATGAGCTGCAGGGCGCCCTCCTCCGCGTGAAGCTCCGTCATCTGGCCGGCTGGAACGCCCGACGCCGCGCCATCGCGGCGCGCTACCGCGAGCTCCTGCGGGGAGCGCCGCTGGCGCCCGCCGAGGAAGTGGCGCCGGCGCATCACGTGTACCACCAGTTCACGGTGCGCACGCCCAAGCGCGACGCGCTGGTGGCGGCCCTGGCGGAGGCCGGCGTCGGCACCGCCGTCCACTACCCGATCCCCATTCCCGCGCAGCCGATGTTCGCGGTGCCGGACACCGATCGGCTGTTTCCCCACGCGACGCGCGCGGCCGCCGAGGTCCTGTCCTTGCCCTGCTTTCCCGAGCTGACCGACGAGGAAGTCCGCACGGTGGCCGACACCGTCGGCGCCCTCATTCAGAGGCTCGCGTGACGGCGGGCACCGCTGCCGCGGAGCTGCGTCGCCGGCTCGAGCGCCGGGACGCCATCGTGGGAGTGGTCGGGCTCGGCTACGTCGGTCTTCCCCTCGCCGTGGCCTTCGCCAAGGCGGGCTTGCCGGTGCTGGGCGTCGACGCTGACGGCAATCGCATCGACCGGATCGGACGGGGGCAGAGCCCCGTCGAGGACGTGCCGGACGACGTGCTCGCGCCGCTCGTGCGCACGGGACGGCTCAGCGTCAGCCGCAGCATCAGCACCCTCGCGGCGGCCGACGCCATCATCATCTGCGTGCCCACGCCGCTCGGAAAGTCCAAGGAGCCTGACATCTCCCACATCGTCGCCGCGGCGGACGACGTGGCGCGCATCCTCCGTCCGGGCCAGCTCGTCGTGCTCGAGTCCACCACCTATCCTGGCACCACCGAGGAAGTGCTCCTGCCTCGCTTCACCGCATCCAGCCTCGCCCCCGGCGGAGAGTTCTTCCTGGCGTTCTCTCCCGAGCGCATCGACCCGGGCAACCGCACGTGGCGACTCGAGAGCATCCCGAAGATCGTGGGCGGCATCACGCCCGCGTGCCGGGACCTGGCCTGCGTCCTCTACGGCCTCATCGTGGCGCAGGTCGTGCCGGTGACCTCGCCGCAGGCGGCCGAGCTCGTGAAGCTCTTCGAGAACATCTTCCGGAGCGTCAACATCGCCCTCGTCAACGAGCTCGCCATCATGTGCCGGCGGCTGGGCCTGTCCGTGTGGGAGATCATCGACGCCGCCGCCACCAAGCCTTTCGGGTTCATGCCGTTCTATCCGGGGCCGGGCATCGGCGGCCATTGCCTGCCCAGCGACCCGTACTATCTGGCGTGGCGGGCGCGCATGAAGGGCTACGAGGCGCGCTTCATCGCGTTCGCCGACGAGATCAACGCCGGCATGCCGGCCTACACCGTGCAGCTCGTGGCCGATGCGCTCAACGATCGCGGCAAGCCCATCCGCGGCTCGCGCATCCTGGCGCTGGGCGTGGCCTACAAGCCGGGGGTGGGAGACGTGCGGGACTCGCCGGCCCTCGAGATCATCGACGCGCTCCTCCTGCGCGGCGCGCACGTAGACTACGCGGATCCGCACGTGCCGGCCGTCGCGGTCGGGGGCCGCCGGCTCAGCGCCGTGGGCTGGGCCGCCGCTGATCTCTCCGCGTACGACCTCGTGGCCGTGCTCACCGCGCACCGCGAGTTCGATCCCGCGAGGCTCGTCCGGGAGGCCCGCCTCGTGCTCGACACGCGCAATCTCACGGGGCCGCTCGGCGCCCAGCCGCATGTGATCCGGTTGTAGGGAGCAGCCGCATGGGCCCGGCCCTGGCTCTGCTCGCCTCGCTCCGCCCGCGCCAGTGGGTCAAGAACCTCTTCGTGTTCGCGGGCGTCATCTTCTCCCAGCAGATGCTGACGCCGCTCATGTGGACGGCGGTGGGCGCCTTCGTCATCTTCTGCGCCCTGAGCGGCGCCATCTACCTCTTCAACGACGTGGCCGACGTCGAGCGCGACCGGCTCCACCCGTCCAAGCGCCTCCGGCCCATCGCCTCCGGCCAGGTGTCGCGGCCGGCCGCGGTGCTCGTGGGCGTCCTTCTGGTCGGAGGCGGCCTCGGCGCCGCCTTCCGGATCGGCCTCGCCTTCGGGCTCGTGGCGCTGGGCTACGGCGCCCTGCTCACCGCGTATTCCCTCTGGCTCAAGCACATCGTCATCCTGGACGTGCTGACGGTGGCCACCGGCTTCGTGCTTCGCGCGGTGGCGGGTGCGGTGGCCGTGGACGCGGAGATCTCCGGCTGGCTCCTCATCTGCACCATCCTGCTGGCACTCTTCCTGGCGCTGGGCAAGCGGCGTCACGAGTACCGCTCGCTCGCGCGCGACGCCGCGGCGCACCGGCCCATCCTGGCCGAGTACAGCGAGAGCTTCCTCGATCAGATGATCTCCGTGGTGACGGCCTCCACGGTCACGGCGTACGCGCTCTACACCATGTCGCCGGAGACGGTGGCCAAGTTCCACACGCGGCTCCTGCCGCTGACGCTGCCCTTCGTGCTCTACGGGATCTTCCGGTATCTCTACCTGCTCTACCGGCGCGACCTCGGCGGCAGCCCGTCCGACCTGCTCGTCACCGACCGCGCCCTGCTCCTCGATGCGCTCCTGTGGATGGTGGCGACCTTCGCCATCATCTACGGCCCGCGATGGGCGGCCTGAGCATCGAGACGGTGGCGGGCTGGGGCCGGCATCCGGTCGCGCTCGGCTCCGTCTCCCGGCCCGAGCGCCTGCGGCTCCCCCCGGACACCCTGCCGGTGCTGCCGCGCGGACTGGGCCGGTCGTACGGTGACGCGGCGGTGCCCGCGACGCCGGGCGCCCGCGTGCTCGAGACGTCGCGCGCCGACCGCGTGCTCGCCTTCGACGAGGCGTCGGGCCTCGTCACCTGCGAGGCCGGGCTGGCCCTCGACGCGGTCGTGCGCGTCTTCCTGCCGCGCGGCTGGTTTCCGCCGGTCACGCCGGGCACGCGGTTCGTCACGATCGGCGGCTGCGTCGCGTGCGACGTGCACGGCAAGAACCATCACCGCGACGGGTCCTTCGGTGGCTTCGTCGAGCGGCTCGTCGTGCAGGTCGCGGACGGCCGGCTCGTGGAGTGCGGACCCAGCCGCGAGCGCGAGCTCTTCCTCGCCACGGTGGGCGGCATGGGATTGACCGGGCTCATCACCGAGGTGACGTTCCGGCTCCGACCGGTGGAGAGCGCGTGGATGGTCGTGGAGACCGAGCCCGTGGCCGGCCTCGCGGCCATGCTGGACGGCCTGCGCGCCGCTGCCAGGGATTGGCCGTACACGGTGGGGTGGATCGACTGCCTGGCCCGCGGCGACGCGCTGGGCCGCGGGATCCTCATGCGTGGTCGGCACGCGACGCGCGCCGAGGCGCCGGCCTCTCCGCCCCCCGAGCCGCGCCGCCTCGGCGTGCCGCTGGACGCGCCCGAGTGGCTTCTGCGGCCCACGCTCATGCGCCTCTTCAACACCGCCTACTACGAGCGGCGCGCGCGGCGCCCCGGCGGGGCGGCGCGCACCGTGCCCTGCCAGGGCTTCTTCTATCCGCTCGACGCCATCGGCGGCTGGAACCGCCTCTACGGCCGTCGCGGCTTCCTGCAGTACCAGTGCGTGATCCCGCGTGCGGCCGGCGCGGCCCCGGTCGCCGAGCTGCTCGAGCGCGTCGCGCGCGCGGGCGCGGCCTCGTTCCTCGCCGTCATCAAGGACTGCGGCCCGGAAGCCGAGCCGTACCTGTCCTTCCCGCTGGAGGGCACGACGCTCGCCCTCGACCTGGCGTACCGCGGGGCGGCCACCGAGGCGCTGGTCCACGAGCTCAACGCGATCGTGATCGCGGCGGGCGGCCGCGTCTATCTCGCCAAGGATGCCGTGACGCGCGCCGAGGACTGGGTCCGCATGGTGCCGCGCCTTCCCGCCTGGCGCCGCATTCGCGATCGCTGGGACCCCGAGCGCCGCTTCCGCTCCGCCTTGTCCGTGCGCCTCCTCGGTGATCGCGCATGAAGGCGGCCATCGTGGGCGGCACCCGCGGGATGGGACGCGCGCTCGCGCGGCTGATGGCGGCCCGCGGCGACGCCGTGGTGCTCCTCGGCCGCGACGCCGACGACCTCGCCACCTCGGCCCGCGACCTTGCGGCGCGCGGCGCCCGGGCGCCCATCGCGACGGGACGCATCGACCTGGCCGAGCCCGCGGGGTTCGCCGCGGCGCTCGATGCAGCCGACGCGGCCGTGGGCGGACTCGACACGCTCGTCGTGACGGCGGGAGACTTCGCCGCGCAGGGAGAGCTCGAGCGGGATCCCGAGCGCCTGCGGCATCTCCTCGAGGTGAACTTCACGGCCACGGCGACCCTGTGCCAGCTCGCCGCCGAGCGCTTCGCGG
>Ga0335070_10005423_pt1 | contig 14979 bp, 12 predicted proteins | sample Lox_Sample_13_FD_206722 | JGI IMG/M metagenome (GOLD analysis project Ga0335070, IMG submission 206722) | Soil microbial communities from Loxahatchee National Wildlife Refuge, Florida, United States - Lox_Sample_1.3 | ecosystem: Environmental > Terrestrial > Soil > Wetlands | place: USA... | reverse complement strand
TCGTGTCTGCTCCGTGAGGCTCATTCCCACCACTGCGTCAGACGGAGAAAGGATCTTCTTATCTTCGATAAAATCGCCAAGATGTGAGTCTTCTTCTTCGCCGATAGGGGTCTCCAACGAAATCGGCTCCTTGGCTATTTTCAGCACCTTGCGGACCTTCTCAAGAGGAAATTCCATCTTGTCGGCTATCTCTTCCGGAGTGGGCTCCCTCCCATACTCCTGCACTAGATATCTTGAAGTGCGAATGAGCTTATTAATTGTTTCTATCATGTGCACCGGTATCCGAATAGTCCTCGCTTGATCCGCAATGGCCCTGGTAATCGCCTGACGAATCCACCATGTCGCATACGTAGAGAATTTGTAGCCGCGTTGATATTCGAATTTGTCCACGGCTTTCATCAGACCGATGTTACCTTCCTGGATAAGGTCAAGGAACTGAAGCCCGCGGTTTGTGTACTTCTTCGCGATACTGACAACAAGACGCAGATTTGCTTGCACGAGCTCGCTTTTTGCCTTTCGGGCCATGTATTCGCCTTCCAGGCACGAGGTCAAAGCCGCTTTGAGCTGAGTTTCATCCATACCTGCTTCAGTTTGAAGCTTTTGAATTTTGTTGAACCCGTTCTCCAACTTGCGTTCCAAGTCGAGAACTTTTTGAGGCGTCATGTTTGTGTGCTTTTTTAAAGATTTTCCCTCGTTAATAAGCTTCTTAAGAAACTTAAGGTGGTCTTTGACTTCCTGCAAAGGCAATTTCACTTCGTATTCGACGCCCCGCAGCTCGTCTTTTGCCGCTTCGAGTTTTCGGACCAGGAATTTGAGCTTGCCCGCAATATGGTCAGTCATGTTGCTGTTAAGGTTGATGTTTCTAAGGCACGTGACAACGTGTTCCCGGGTGGCGGTCATCTCGCGTTCGATTTGCCGGAATTGCTCGGGATCGACGCTTTCAGGCAATAAATTAATTTTTTCTTTCAGTGATGAATAATTGGCGTCGTATTCCTTGATCTCATCGATCAATTGCAGGACCCTTTCGACTTGAGACAGATCATCACCGTCCTGCATTTCCTCATCTTCAAAACCTCGAACGACTTCTTTGAGTCGGATGGTTCCCTTTCGAAGCTTGTCACCCAGGGCGAGAACCTCCTTAATGGTGACAGGACAACCGATAATGACTGCGAATACTTGCTGCTCGCCTTGCTCTATCCGTTTAGCGATTTCTACTTCACCCTCCCTGGTGAGCAGAGAAACACAACCCATCTCGTGCAGGTACATCTTCACCGGATCGTTGCCGCGGACAAGCGCCTCCGGATCGGAGCTGATCTCTTCTTCTTCCTCTTCGTCCGTCTTGTCTTCGTCAAGTCTTCGGACCTTCTTTTCTGAAATCGGGATCTTTTTTTCCGAGGAGACAAGCTCGATATTGAAATCCGCCATCATTTTCATGAGCAATTCGTCTATTTGCGCCTCTCCTACAACTCCCTGGGGCAAATGTTCGTTGACCTCGTCATAGGTCAAATATTTTTTGGACCTGGCCAAATCGAATAGATCCTTAAATTCCGATTTATTGTTTACGTCGACCATTAACGCTCGTCTCCTTTACATTATTTGGGTTTCCTCTTCTCATAAAAACTCTTTCATATGACATCAAGCGATGACGTCGCGCCGTCAACAACCGACCCGGCGCAACAGGGATGCACTTTCACGGACGTGAACAGTAATCAAAAGTTTTCTCTGACGAAAATTTGTGCGCAGGGAGCATTAACACCGTTTCGTTGATTGGTCTCTTCCGCCTTATTTGTGCAGACGCCGACCCAAGCTCCACAGTTCTTTTGCCAGCACGTTATACTCATCCTCATCCGGTCGACACTGCTTCATTCTCTCCACGATTTCGGACTTCCGTCTTTCCAAGCGTCGAAGTCTGAGTCGGTCCACTGATTCGTCAATGACACGATCACCGTCGTCTTCGGGACGCAAATCATCCACTTCGGGCCTGGGTTCCAGCCAACCGGCCACAGTGGCCGCCAATCTGTGATCATCTATGGAACTGCAAAACGAGAATGGATCAAAGGTCCCCATTCGTTCCCTGTGCTCGACCATCCTTTGCGCCAAGGACTTGAGGAATGGATTTTCAAAATCCTTGATCAGTCCACTCTCGATAACTGTGTCAATGAATCCTTCTCGTACCAACATGCCCCGCACGACGTTGCCTTCCGCGTCTGCAACGCGCGATGTCCCTGCGTTAATTTCCTGGCTTCTCGGGTCACCTTGCCGTCGAACCACATGAACCGAGCCCATCAATCGACGAATACGATCTTCGCGAACCCGCAGCCGCGAGGCAAACCTCTCTATAACATAATCCCGCTCTTTGGAATCGGCAATCTCTCGAAGAATCGGCAGGCATTCTTCCAAAGCCAAATTTCTTCCCTGAATACCATGGAGATTGTACCGCTCGTGGAGACTGTTCAGGAAAAAATCTATGGCCGGGACAGCCTGATCCAGCATCTTGCGAAATGCATCTAGGCCTCGCTTATTTACTGCCTCGTCAGGGTCCTTGTCCTCTTTCAGGATGAGACAACGCGCTTCAATTCCTTCCGCCAGAAACAGAGGAATTGATCTCCTCACGGCGCTTAGGCCTGCATCGTCGCCGTCAAATACCGTGATTACCTCGGTAGTATATCTCTTTATGAGCTTCACCTGCTCCAAAGCCAGCGAAGTCCCGAGAGGCGCAACGACATGCTCCAATCCTCTGATGCGCAGAGATATTTGGTCGAAATAACCTTCGACAATGACAATCGCACCCTCGCTTCGTATGGCATTGCGGGCTGCATCCAAGCCGTAAAGTATGTTGCGTTTCCGGAATAACGGACTATCCGGCGAATTCAGGTACTTTGGTTCGCCGTTACCGAACGCACGGCCTCCAAACCCCACAATGTGACCGCCGAGGTCCCAAATGGGAATTGTTACCCTTGATCTAAAGTAATCGTAATACCCTCCGTTCTCTCGTTGTCGGACAAGTCCAAGACCCGCTGCATCGCGCATGTTGACGCCGAGTTTTCTGAGATGCCTTTCCATTCCATCCCAGCTATCCCGAGCAAAGCCGAAACCGATTCTGTCCAACCAGTCGTGAGGCACTCCTCGATTGATCAGATACTCGGTAGCTTTCAGGTTTGTGTTCAGGGTCTCCCGAAAGTACGCCTGGGCAGCCTGAACGATCTTGAGCAGCCTCGATCTCTCATCTCCGTCTCCACTGCGAACGACCTCCGTAGGCAACGTTATTCCATAGCGCCGGGCCAGGAGCCTAACAGCCTCCACAAAGGAGATATTCTCTATTTTCATGATGAAATTAAAAACACTGCCGCCCGTGGCACAACCAAAACAATGGAATATGCCCTTAGCCGGCGAAACATAGAAAGATGGGGCCTTTTCACCGTGAAAGGGGCACAGGCCGCGATAATCTTTGCCGGCCTTCTTGAGATCAACGTATCCGGAGATTACTTGGACTATGTCGGCTGCTGCAGCCACTTCGGCAATTGTTGATTCGGGAATGCGCATCGGTTTCCGCCCGCGGACTTTAATTCGAGGCCAACATTACTACCGTGACCCCTGCTCCGCCAGCATGAATATCACCAGCCTGCAAATCGCGAACGAAAGCACGCCCGGAAAGGTGTTCCCAGATGGCCTTCTTCAGGCGCCCGGTCCCTTTCCCGTGAATGATGTTCACAGAAGACAGTCCTCCAAGAAGGGCGTCATCAAGCGCTTTGTCTATAATGGGTAGAGCGTCCTCCACCCGGAGCCCGATAACATTCACCTCCCATCGAGGAGTGGCAAGGGGCATATCTATCCCAATCCGCCTGTTTTTTGAAGAACTTTTTTGTAAAGAATAGGGACCGAGCAGGATCAAATCTTCGGGGTCTGCACGTAATGTCATATTGCCAATGGCCACTTCAACACGACCGGCGTCAGATATCGCCTTGACGACTCCCTCTCGTCCCAGAGTCTCCACCTTCACTCGAGATCCGACGGCCGGAGCGGGAACATGCCGTTCCAGCGGCACCCCCAGGGTTTCAACGATTTCGGACTTGATCCGTTCCAAGGTCTTTCGCTCTTCAGCGCTTCTTTTCATTTTGCCGCTTTTTATGGATTCCTGCAGACCCATTATCTGCCGTTCCGCGTTCCGGATCATCGTCCGAGCCCCTTTGCGAAATTCTTCTATGATGTCCTGTTTCTGGGCATTGATTCGTGCACGTTCCTCATCCACGTATCGCTGCTTCTCTACCAGGTCCTCCCGGAGACGTTCCACCTCCGACATTTTCCGACGGAGGCTCACCAACAATTTCGAACTGCCACCTGCAGCGGTATCCAAGTAGTTCCTGGCCGCGCGGATGACTTCTGCTCCGAGACCTATCCGTTCTGCAGTCAATATGGCATGCGATTCTCCCGGCAGGTCATAGAGCAGCCGAAAAGTAGGTTTGAGCGTGCGCGGGTGAAACTCCACGCTCACATTCTTTGCATCCTCACGGCCCAGCGCATAAGCCTTCAGGTGCGTGAGATGAGTGGTCACCACCACTTTGGCCCCTTTGTCAATCAGTTTGTCCATTACGGCCATAGCCAGAGCGGAACCTTCTTCAGGGTCTGTTGCGCCGCCCAATTCATCTAGTAAAACCAAGTCACCCTTAGCAGCGTTTTCAACGACGGCTTTGATACGCGTCATGTGTCCCGAAAACGAAGAAATCCGGCCTCGAATATCTTGCTCGTCGCCTATGTCGGCCATGATGCGGTTGAAAAGCTGGATCTCGGTGCCCTCCTTCGCGGGCAGCATGATCGCACATCGGGTCATCAGTGGAAACAATCCCGCGATTTTCAAAGCCACCGTCTTGCCGCCCATGTTGGCGCCGCTGATGACCGTGGCAGAAGTGGACGGATCCTGTATCACGTCCATCGGGATTACTCCCTCCGCGTCGGCTGCCAACAGGAGCGGGTGACGTGCACCAAGAATGCGGAACCCGCTTTCCACCAGTATCGGAAGCACACATGAAACCGCGCGGGCGTACAGGGCCCGTGCCTGGAACGCATCGAGCACGGCCAGGATTTTGTAATTCCGAAATATCATATCCTTGGCCGTTCGGATTTCCTCGGTCAGCTCTATGAAAATCCGGCGTATCTCATCCCTTTCTTCATCTATCAGCGAGGCCACTTGATTGTTCAGCTCAACCACGCTCAACGGTTCAACATACACCGACGAGCCGCTCCGGGAATGGTCGTGAACTATGCCATCCAACAGACCCTTAAACTCGGGTCTGAGCAAAATGACATAACGGTCATTCCGCAGTGTAACGTAGTCCTCTTGAACCACCCGTTCCAGTTCCCTGTCCTGAACAATAGATTCCAGGCGCTTTCGCATACGCTCCCGCACGGATCTCATGCGCTCGCGAATCTCAAGGAGCTGTTTGCTGGCCGCCGCACGGACGTTGCCATGCTCATCAAAGATACCTTTGATACGGCGCTCGAGGGTATCCAGTCTATCAATGCGCCCGGCCTCACCTCGGAGAAGCTCGAAAAGATCCTTCAGATTTTCCAAGCGGTCTCGCACCTTGCCTGACACATACAAGAGGTCGGCAACTGCGAGTATTTCTTCCACGTCCAAGATGGCCCCGGGATTCTCCAGTCTGGCATTAATGCCTTCCATAGGTGTGAGACCGGCTAACTCCAGAGGCCCGTTGAGCCCTATCATCTCCTTGAACTCGGCCACTAGGTTGAGATTCGTGCGAACCAGATTTGCATCTGCCTCAGGCAAAGCGGCCAAGACTTCTTCTTTGCCCGGCAGGGAAAGGGCGTGCAGCGCTACCTCCTCCAGCACTCCCGTCAGTTCGAGCGATTCCAGGCTCTCGCTGATCACATCAGAAAAAGGTTCATCAAATACAGGCATGATGAGTCTCAGAATATACGGCTACATTCAATGCCTTCGCCTAATAACGAGGCATCGGTTTGGGCTTTGCGCCTACAATCCAAGACCCTTTCCACGTCGACTGAGCGCACGTGGGAACGGTCCTGCAATTTGCCCTTGCTCAATCCGGGGACATTTATGCCAATTTTGGGTGAGGAGCGCGCAATTCATTAAAGACGGACCGGAATGCCTTCAGCGCGGAGATATTTCTTAAGCTCGCGAATAGGTATTTCTCTGTAATGGAATATGGACGCCGCCAGCACTGCATCGGCATTCGCTTTTAGCACAGCGTCTTTCAGGTGTTCTGCTGTGCCTGCGCCACCGGACGCGATGACCGGAATTCCAACTATATCAGTAACCGCTCGTGTCATGGGGATGTCATACCCGTCCTTGGTCCCGTCCGCGTCCATGCTGGTAAGGAGGATCTCGCCCGCGCCTAATTCTTCAACCTTGCGCGCCCACCCAAGGAGATCAATACCGGTCATTGTTCGACCGCCATGAATGGAAATCTCGAACCCCGACGCAGTTAGGCCGGTCTTTTTCGCATCGATCGCTACCACAATGCATTGACTGCCGAACATGAGGGAGGATTCCTGCACAATCTCCGGATTTAGCACCGCCGCGGTATTGAGAGATACTTTGTCCGCTCCTGCGTTCAAAAGGTTCCTAATATCAGCCGTAGACCGGACGCCACCACCGACGGTCAGGGGCATGAATACCTCTTCCGCGGTGTGGGCTACCACGTCGAGTATAATGTTGCGCTTTTCATGTGACGCTGTGATGTCCAGGAAAACCAGTTCATCAGCCCCTTCGTCGTCGTAGAAACGGGCATTCTTCACCGGGTCGCCTGCGTCACGAAAGTTAACGAAATTTACGCCCTTCACAACGCGGCCATCCATGACATCCAGGCATGGAATGATTCTTTTAGCGAGCATTTCCTTTTCCTGCCAGCTCAATTGCCTCCCGTAGGTCTATGGTTCCCTCATAGAGGGCCCTTCCGATGATGATGCCCATCACTCCTTGATCTTCAATAGCGAGAGCATTTTCGATGTCTTTGAGGGTAGTGACGCCTCCTGACAGGATCACCGGAACGGACGTGCTACGAGCGAATTCCTCGGTGGCCTGAATGTTCGGTCCCCGCATCATACCATCTCGATCTATGTCCGTATAGATGAACGATACCGGTGGGAAGTTCTTGAATTTCGCGGCAAGTTCAGTCGCTCGTACCCCGACTGATTCAGTCCATCCTTCTACGGCCACGATCCCTGAGCGGGCATCTATGCCGATGGCCAGCCTGCCTGGGAATTCGGATATGAGATTCTTTACCCTTTCCGGGTCCCTGGCAGCTATAGTTCCAAGTATGACCGTGCTGACTCCAATGTCGAGGTACATGCGGATCACTTCCGCGCCTCGTATTCCCCCGCCGAGTTGCACGGGCACGCCCACGGATTCAGTTATTTCTCTAATCCTCCGGAGATTGCTGGGTTTGCCGCCGATTGAACCATCGAGATCCACCACGTGAATCCGGGACGCGCCCATGCTTTCCCAGACTCGCGCCTGAGCTGAGGGGTCCTCGTTAAAGATGGTGGAAGAATCCATTCGTCCCTGTCTGAGACGGACACATCTTCCTTCTTTTATGTCTATTGCAGGGATTATGATCATGCTGGAATCTATTTTAGTAGAAAAAAATAAAAAGAGCCCCTTCGAGGGGCTCTTTTTTTATCCTTCTTGGCTTCCCGCTATTCGACGGGCAAGTAATAAACAAATGGGGGCCAAGGCACGATGAACTTCCACATAGGAACCGCCACAGGAATGGGAGGCGGCGCTCCGCAACCAGCCATCATAGGTCCACAGGGCGGCATGGGCGGTGCGGGATACTGCATCTTAACTTCAATGGAAGTCGTCAGTTTCTGTGGTTTACACTTTACCTTGGGCATAACCGGCGGTGGACACGCAGGACCAACACATGCAGGAGCTGCTGCCGGCATCAGGCTCGGCTGAGGAGCCGGAATCGCGCCCGAATATGTCTCGGCCCATACCATACCCGCCGCAGCCAGGACGGTTAGGATGAATCCGAGAATTACCAGTTTCTTGACCATACCCTCATCCTCCTTTCGACAAACTCATTATATCTTACAAGCTCTGCTTTCCTGTGCCTCTCTTTGCGGCAGCTATTTCTTCACCTTGCACGGCATGGGGGGCGGTGGTGCACATGGGACCGGCCCACAAACCGGCTTCATTTTCACGTAATTGGCCTTTACGTATACGCAGCGCGGAGTCTTAATGGGCCTGCAGCACGGATCAACAAAGTTGTCGAAATGCTCGTTGACGATTTCAGCCGCTGGCACCAGCCACTCATAACGACCAAGCGCAATCGGGTTTGGATAAGTTTGCGGATTCCCAAAGAAGGGAAGCGGAGTGCGCGGCCATGCCACACCTGCCAGATAAGGAGCTACGACCCTCACCCGTCGCAACTGGGCGGGAACCGGAACGATCTGCTCTTTTACCTGGGAGTAGGTGGTGGTGGCGGGCCCTGCTATCGGTGGAATGCACGGCGGCGGCGGCATATAACCAGCCCCGCCTGCGGGACCGCCAGCAAGGGTTACGACCGTGCTAGCGCCGCACAATGCGAGAACCATAAGGCTCAGCAGAAATAAGCGTTTGACCATACCCTCAATCCTCCTTTCAACAGTTCCTCCCGATGACTTTTTCGGGAGACCCCTAAATAAACATTCCCGGATGAACATCCGACATTTTCAGGAATGTATCCTTCGTATCAAATCAGCCACTCTATGTCAAGCTCTTTTTTTGCTTGACTCCTTTTGTACCGCCCTTTTGGAAACTTACTTGGCTGCCATATCACCCACAGCTGCCAAAGTTTCCCAACCCTAAGGGTTACAGGGCCACTCCAAGATCTTATAGTCCATTCAACAGGTTACCGGTACGTAATGATGTCTAGCAGATGCCCAAATCCAAGTCAAGGTTTTTTTGATCTCTCGGAGAGAAGCCTAAACGCCTAAATCATCCCGTAGCCTCCATCCACAGGGATGACCTGCCCCGTGATGTAGTCCGACTCCGGGGAAGCGAGAAAGACAAACGCGGGAGTTATGTCGTCGGCAGATGCAAACCTCTTCAATAAGATCCGATTCATGTAGATCTCTTTAAGTTTTTCGTCGGAACGGATTTTTTCGGTCATATCCGTCTCAACAATGCCCAAAGATATGACATTTGCACAAACATTATAACGAGCGAGTTCCCGTGCGACGCTTTTGGTGAAGCTCAATATGCCTCCCTTGGCCGCGGAATAGTTGACCTGACCGACCGTACCCACCAGCCCTGCCACGGAACTGATATTGATTATCTTCCCGTAATTTTGCTCCATGAAATACTTGGACGCTGCCTGTATGGCAAGAAAAGGCCCTTTAAGATGCGCGGCCAATACCGCGTCCCAATCGGTTTCACTCAACTTATGGAGCATTCCCGGACGGGTAAAACCGGCGTTGTTGATAAGGATGTCCAGTCGGCCGAAAGTCTCTTTGGCGGTATTTATCATATTTTCCACTTCCGCCTTGTTTGCCACATCGGCACGCACCGCCACGGATTTACGACCCATAGCGCGTATTTCTTCGACCAATTGCATAGCCGGACCTTCACTGGCCGAGTAATTCACCAGAACGTCCGCCCCTTCTCTGGCCAACGCCGCCGCTACATTTCGTCCAACTCCTCTGCTACTACCCGTCACTACTGCAGCCTTCCCTGCCAGTCTCATGATACCTCCTCGGCATGCAGGTTATCCCTATACGGGAACCTGTGATCTCATGTGATCCCCTGAGATTCTTCAGGACAAAAGATGTCCGAAACCTGGGCTACACCCCGGGGGGACAAGTCTAGCATGGTGAGTGTCAAAAAAAAAAGCCCCGAGTATGTCTCGGGGCGTGAAAGGAGGTATGGATATGGGTTATCGTGTCTTGGTGCTTGCCGCGTACCTCACCGCACGGGCTGCCATTATGCGGAATTCTTGCGAGGTAGCGGTTTCGCTTGCCACATAACCCCTTGTGTGTCAGACAAGGTTATGCAAGAAAAGTTCCTAAATTTTTTTCTCACGATGTTTCGTGAAACACCCTGATTATACTTGTCTTTTTTGCACAAAAATGACGCCTGAGAATGGGCTGCACAGACAAGAAATTCCGATGAACGCGACGAAGATCGTGACTGATGATGAGGGAATTGGTGGGTTATGCCCGAAGCATGTAAATGAAATTTATCCGCAATCCGGAAGAAAAGAATGAATCGCCGGATCGAATCGGTTGCAATTATTCTCGGACTTCTCATCCTTTCCGGAGTATTGGCTTGGGCACTATCCAGCGCGACAAAGTCCGTGTCGAGTAATCCAGGCATTGATGGCGCGGCGACATCCCAGACGAGTGTATTAGCTTATGATAACAAGATGATCTCCTGTCGGAAGTGCCGGGACCACGGCCTCATGAAATATAAGGTCACAAGTGTGAGTCTCTGTAACAAGAGGGGCAGCAGGTATCATCGTGCGGTGAATGCCAATAGGGACTAATTTCAGGGTGTGTATACTATTACAATCAGTTTGGATTCTTTAGTGCTGAGATTCTTTAGATTATGAGTGATCCCTGAGTTGAAATGTAACGTCTGGCCCTTCTTGATGTCATGCACTTCTTGCCCGAGTGTGATTTCGACCCTGCCTTCCAGCACATATACAAATTCCTCGCCTTCGTGCTTGTATGCAACCATCTCGTGCTGCTTTTTGGGCTCCAGAGTAACCAGATAAGCCCAAAGGTGCTTGTCTTCGGCATGAGGTGTGAGGGATTTGTATGAGTAAGCTTTTGTACGTTTCATGTAGCTTTGCCGACGTTTCTCCCTTTGTTCGGCCAAAAGGGTCTTTGAGTCTATTGCCAGCGCCCTTGATATAGTGATCAGTGCTCCCACAGGCGGAGAGATCTTTCCTTCTTCGATTTTCGTTAGATATTCCTCTGCATATCCTGTCTTCTCCGCAAGTTGGTGCACGGCCACGTGTTGCTGCTCTCTCATGAGTCGGATTCGCTCACCGAGACTTTGGGTTTTCTCTCGACGTTTCGGCATGATCAATCTCCTGGATGTTGAATTTAAAGATCAGTAAGAATCCGGCCTTTTGCCGCCTTTGTATTTGTTCAGCTCTCTAGCAATGACAACCCTCTGAATTTGGTTTGTTTCCTAAAAAATCTGAGCTACTTTTGCCATACGCATGTACATTTCCACGCGGTAGGATTTCATGTACCCGTATCCTCCAAAAATCTGGACGGCTTCAGTGGTTACGCGCATAGCCATGTCCGTGGCGAACCTTTTGCCCAAAGCCGCCTCAATAACCCCTGCCTCCCCCTAGTCCATCAGGTATGCAGCCCTGTATATGATTAAAGGCTGGCGGCCTCTTCCCATTGCCGAGCCATAGATGCGAGTTCCTTGAAAGAGAACTCTCGAGCAGCCTTTCTTATGAGCCGCTGCTCGTGAGTTAGTCTGAAATTCATAGATGATCCCCAATATTCAGGGTTGCAGGAAATCTTTCAGGTGACAGGGACGTTCTGAAACGGCTTCTGGTCTCACCAAATGGTATTTCTTTTTGTTTAATTAACTGCTAACAGACGGAGCAGTCAACGAAAAACCTAATCGTCCGGCCCGGAGGTTTCAGTAAAGAGGGGGCGCAACGGAGGTGAAAAATTGACCGGTATTCATGAAGTTTTGAGGGTCCTGGGAAATGCCTTCGGTATTGAGCCCGATTACTCGGACACTTGGGGTAAGATCCATCGCACCGACCCAGAAACAGCCAGGCGGATACTTGAAGCCAAAGGCGTCAAAATTGCTTCCGACCGCATGCATCTGAATCCTCAGGTGGTGGTGGTATGCGCGAATAACCTACCGGAGCGATGCTCGATCTATCTTGAGAAAAGGATCGATCATCCCAACTTCAACTCCTTGCAAGGGACAATACGAATCATCGATACAAAGAAGCGAATGCTTGTGAGCCAATATGATCTGCCGTCTGCGGAGGCACGTCTTCAACATGACGAGAAGTCCGACCTTATGTTTCTGTCAGTGGCGTTTCCGACAGATTTGGATACAGGTGAGCACCAATTAACCGTAGAAGCGACAATCGGTGACGAACAGCATAGTGCTGATTGCCGCTGGATTGTATGTCCGGCGAAGGCATATATTCCTCCGTCCTTGGAAAAAGGAGGCAAGATTGCCGGGGTGAGCGTCGCGCTCTACGGGGTTCGCTCCCGAAAAAACTGGGGAGTCGGAGACTTTTCCGACCTGAAGGCGATTGTGGACTGGGCCCGTGAGGACCTGAAGGTAGACTTTGTGGGTCTGAACCCGCTCCATGCACTTTTCAACCGGCGACCTTACCACAGCAGTCCATACCTACCTTCCAGCCGACTCTATCGCAATTTCATTTATCTGGATGTCCCTGGAATACCTGATTTCGGCGAGTCCCGAAAGGCTCAATCCCTCGTGAATTCAAGCAGCCATCGCCGTCTCATCCAAAAGCTGCGGGACGAAGCGCAAGTCAATTACGAAGAAGTTTCAGCCGTGAAGCTACAGGTCCTAAGAGCGGTGTTCGGTACCTTTATGAAGAATCATGGGAAACCCGGTGCACGCACTCAGCGTTGGGACGCGTTTCAGCACTACATGGAGTCGGAAGGTGTTTTCCTTGAACGCTTCGCCACTTTTTGCGCTCTCCGCGAGCATTTTGAGTCAAGAGCTTTCCGCAATCCGGAGAGTTGGCGCGAGTGGCCTGCGCCATTCCATGATCCCTCCTCATTGGAAGTCGAGCGATTCCGGACCAAAAACAAGGAGCAAGTGCTGTTTTGGATGTACCTGCAATGGCAGTTGGAAGAGCAGGCGAAGCAGATTCAGCAGTACGCTATCGAAAAGGGCATGATAATAGGACTCTACAACGATCAAGCCTTGGCCGTGGATCGAAACGGCGCGGATTTTTGGGCGTGGCAACAGTTTTTTGCCGACGGATTTACTGTGGGCGCTCCCCCGGACGCTTTTGCGCCGGACGGCCAGGACTGGGGATTCCCACCTCCTGACCGGGACATGCACCGTTTTTCAGGCTATAGGCTGTTTCTCAAGATGTTGGAAACGAATTGCAAGCATGCGGGCGCTTTGCGGATCGATCATGTGATGCAGTTATATCACCTCTTCTGGATTCCCGGCTCGGCAAAGCCGAAAGATGGCGTTTATGTGAAGGACTACGAAGATGATCTACTCAACATCCTGGCCTTGGCCAGCCAAAAGAGGAATGCCCTCATCATAGGGGAGGATTTGGGAACAGTCCCTATGAATTTCCGGGAGAGACTTATGGCCAAGGGTGTGCTCTCTTACAGACTCTTTTATTTTGAGAAGGACTGGGAGGGGAATCAATGCGGCCACGAGGAATATCCTCGATCAGCGCTGGTTTCAATAACTACGCATGACCTGCCTACCCTGAAAGGATTCTGGGCCGGCCATGATATTGAGGTTCGCCAAAAAATAGGACAACTGGACGACGATCAAGCGCGCACATTCAGGGAAAATCGGCGGCAGGATAAGGCAAAGATGCTAGAGAAGCTTGTTCAAGAAGGCTTTCTTTCGCAACAGTCCGCTGCTGAGGCCGTGTTAGCAAATCATCCAACAGAACCCCTCCATGAGGCAATCCTAAGATTCCTTTTCCGGACTCCATCAGCCCTGGTGATTATAAGTCAGGAAGATATTTTTCTGGACCCGCGTCAGCAGAACATACCCGGTACCACTCGAGAAAACCCTAACTGGGTCACCAAGATGCTCTACACCGTGGAAGAACTCAAATCAGACCCCGAAGCTGTGCGTTTGTCGCGAAAATTCGGGAGGTTGATTGAAGAAACGGGTAGGTCCACAGCACATAACTCGTGAGGCAAACGGGATGAGCAGCGACTCTTCATTCACGCAGGAGTGGCGCTATGTGGCTGCGAGGAGTAAATGGTGGGACAGGCGTCCCGCCTGTCTGTTGATCAATGACCGGCAAGATGCCGGTCCCACTGACAATCTCCACTGCCGTTATACCGGCGTAGGCCGGTATCCAGACCGGTAGGCACCGGCCTCCGTGCCGGTGCGCTGGAAGCAAATGGGTCGGCAGGGACGCCGACCCCTACCGGATCGAAGCCTGCCCCAGACAGCGATCCGGGTCTACAGTCACGAACGGCAAATTGCCATTGTGAGGAGAGAAATCTTGCGTCGGGATGGTAATCTTCGTCCTGGGGCGGACGGCGTCCGCCCCCATTTGGGCGTTCCGCGTTCTGCGCGGGACCATGCGCCCCTTGAGCTACACTTACAATAACAAGCTTTCGCCGCTCGTAAGCCAAGGCTTATGGTGAGTCTGGATTTTGTATTTTCTTCGGGGTATACAAATAGGGATCAATAGGAGGTTTCAATGGTCCTAAATTTTGCGTCCTTCCCTGGACTGATTGATATGGTTGAGGAAAAAGTTTTGGATGGCGGCCGGATCAGCAGGGAAGAGGCTGAAGCCCTGCTCGACACACCCGATGAACACTTTATGCGTTTGATGGCAGCGGCGGACCGCATCCGGATCCATTTCAAAGGATGGAAATTCGATTCCTGTTCGCTCATCAATGCCCGTTCAGGCCGATGCGGAGAAGATTGCGCGTTCTGTGCTCAATCCGGTCATTACGACACTAATTGTGAAACATACGGGTTACGGTCAACAGATCAGATTCTAGAGGCCGCCCATGCCGCTCATCAGGCCGGGGCATTGCGATTCTGCACGGTCACAAGCGGTGGAGCGCTCTCTTCCCACGAGTTCGATGCGGTGATCGAGTCTTTGAAACGAATCAATGCTGAAGTGGAGATTTCGCTGGACGCGTCACTCGGCTTTTTGGATGAAGAAAAAGTGCTGAGGCTTAAAGAGGCTGGGGTCACCCGGTACAACCACAATCTGGAGACCTCCCGGGATTGTTTCCCCAGTATTTGCACGACCCACACATTTGACCAGCGAGTAGACA
>Ga0335070_10005421_pt1 | contig 14982 bp, 10 predicted proteins | sample Lox_Sample_13_FD_206722 | JGI IMG/M metagenome (GOLD analysis project Ga0335070, IMG submission 206722) | Soil microbial communities from Loxahatchee National Wildlife Refuge, Florida, United States - Lox_Sample_1.3 | ecosystem: Environmental > Terrestrial > Soil > Wetlands | place: USA... | reverse complement strand
GCTCCGCCTCACGGAGGAATCCATCGCGGCCGAGAAGCGCGTGGTCGCCGAGGAGAAGCGCTGGCGCAGAGAGTTCGGACCGTTCGCGCTCGCCATCCAGGACCTGGATCGACTGGCCTGGCCCGGCGAGGCCTACGGCTGGCCCATCCTCGGCCGTGACGAGGATGTCGACCGCATCACGCTCGACGACTGCCGCAGGTACTTCGAGGACCATTACGCCCCGAACAACGCCGTGGTCACGGTCGTGGGCGGCTTCGATCCGGAAACGGCGCTGCGGTCGGCGAAGCAGTGGCTCGAGCCTCTGAAGCGCCGCCCCGTGGCTGGCCTGCCCGCAGTCGCGGCTCCGGTCCAGAAGACGGAGCGCCGCGCAACCGAGAGCATGGACGTCGCGGTCCCCGTGCTGCTCGCGGCGTGGAAGCTGCCCGGCCGCGCCGATCCGGATGCGCCGGCATTCGATCTGCTCGCGCGCATCCTCTCGACCGGGCCGGACGCGCGGCTCCGGAAGGCGCTCGTCGCGGGCGCGGGCAAGTGCCTCGGCGTGCAGGGCGCGGTCGAAGCGCACCGGACGTCCGGTCTGCTGTACGTGATGGCCACGGTGCGCTCGCCTGCGGACACGGCCGAGGTCGAGCGGAAGGCGATCCGGGAGGTCGAGAGCCTGGCGGGTGAGCCCGTGAGCGAGCAGGGCCTGGACTCCGCCCGGCGGCAGGAAGAAGTCGCGACCCTGGCGGGCTGGCAGACTCCTCACGGCCGGGCCGCCGCGCTGGGAACGGGCATGATGCTCGCGGGCGACTATCGCCAGGCGGCGACGAGGCTCGAGCGCCTGCGCCAGCTCGGACCGGCCGATCTGCAGCGGGCCGCGGCGCGGGTGCTGAACGCGTCGCATCGCGCCGTGCTCTGGATCGTGCCGGTGAACCCCTCGGCTGCGCCCGGGGCGCCGCCGGGTGGCGGGAACGGCGGCATCGAGGGAGGACGCTGACCATGACGACACTCTCGTGCACGATGCGCCGCGCTCTCCTGCCGGCGCTGCTGACCCTGTTCGCCGCGGCCGGGCCGGCGCTCGCCGCGTCCGCGCCCCCCTTCCGCATGCCGGTGCCTGCGCTCCGCACGCTGCCCAACGGGCTGCGGGTCGCCGTCTTCGTGGACCGGCGCGTGCCACTGGTCGAGATCCATCTGCTGGTGCCCGGCGGAGTCGCTCAGGAGCCGGCCGCGAGCCCCGGCGCGGCGAGCGCCGCGGCGCAGTTGCTGCGGGCGGGGACCAGCTCGCGCACGGCGGACGAGTTGGCGTCCGAGGTGAGCCGGCTGGGCGGCAGTCTCAGCGCGCTGGCCGGCCGTGACTACTCCAGCGTGGACGGCATGTTCCTCTCGACCGATCTCGAGGAAGGACTCGAGCTGCTGGCCGACGAGGTGGTGAACCCCATCTTCCCCCCGGAGGAGATCGAGCGCTATCGCCCGCTGACCGCCTCGATGCTGGCCCAGTTCGCTCAGGATCCCACCTCGCAGGCCGAGGAGTCGCTCTGGGGGCTCGTGTTCGGCTCGCATCCCTACGGCCGTCCCGTCTGGGGAACGATCGAGTCCCTTCCCGGGCTCGACCGCGAGGGCGTGCAGACCTTCCATCGCGATTACTACCGGCCGGACCGGGCCATCCTGGTGATCGCGGGCGACGTCGACCCGGAGAAGGTCTTCGCGCTGGCCACCGATCGCTGCGGCAACTGGGCCGGACACGCGGCGCGTCCCGAGGGTCCCGCCGTCCCCGTGCCGGGGCCGGTGCGGGTCCGCGTCCTCGACCGCCCCGGCCAGGCGCAGAGCGTGATCCGTATCGGTCTGCTCGCGCCCGGCCGCCAGAGTCCCGATGCGCCCGCGCTCCAGATCGCGAACTACATCCTCGGTGGAGGCGGGTTCTCTTCGAGGCTGGCCGAGCTGCTGCGCGTCAAGGGAGGGCTCTCCTACGACGCGCGCAGCAGCTACACCATCCTGCGCGACGCGGGGCTCGTGACGCTGGCCACCGTGGGGCGCAACGACTCGGTCGCGATCATCGTGCGCCACATGCGGGACGAGCTCGCCCGCATGGCATCGGAGCCTCCGGATCCGGCCGAGGTGGCGGCGGCCTGCCATTCGTTCCAGGCCGGCTACCCGCTCCAGTTCCAGTCGCCGGGCGCGTTGATCAGCCAGTGGGCGGCGCTCGATTTCCACGGCGTCACGCCCGATTCGCTGGACCGCTACGTCCAGGGCCTGGCTGCGATCTCACCGCAGCAGGTGCAGGACGTCGCGCGGCGCTGGCTGGATCCGGCCCACATGGAGGTGGTCGTCGCGGGGCCGGCGGACGTGCTCGAGCAGCCGCTCTCGGAGCTGGGCCCGGTGGAGATCGTTCGCCCCGGCGCGGCGGCCGAGCGGATGGCCGCGCCGGAGCCGTCACCTTCCACGCCGGAGCAGCAGGCGCGCGGGCGCGAGCTGGTCGAACAGGCGGTCGTCGCCCACGGCGGGCTCGAGCGGCTGCGCCGGGTGAAAGACTCCACGGTGAACGCCGAGATGATGATGCCCTTGAACGGCGTCGACGTCACGCTCCGGCTCGAGCTGGTGCGCCAGGAACCGATGAGGATGCGGTATACCACCCGGCTCTCGACGGCCGAGAACGGGCAGATCCTCGACGGCGATCATGGCTGGTTGTACGGCATCGTCTTCGACTCGCTCCGCGTCACGGAGGCCGACAGCGTCAACATGGCCGCGATGAAGCTGGCCTTCAAGTCCGACGTCGTGCACCTGCTGCTGGGGGCGATCGATTCCTCGGCCAGCCTGGTCTGGCGCGGGCACTCGACGAGCGGCGAGCGCGAGACCGATCAGGTGGAGGTCATTCCCCTGCCGGGCCACGAGAACGAGCGGCGCCTGCTCACCTTGGACAGCGAGACGCACCGGCTGGTCGCGGATGACTTCGGGCCCTCGATGACGAAGGCCGGGGTCTGGAACGCGCGGGGCCAGTTCCGCGACTATCGAACGGTGCAGGGCGTGGTGTGGCCCTTCTACGAGGATCGCACGGTCGCGGGCGTGCACACCATGACCATCCTGGTGCGGAGCGTCGCGTTCAACACCGGCGTGTCCCCGAAGGTGTTCGCGAAGCCGCAGGCCCAGAAGGCTCCGGCCGTGCACCACTAGGCTCTGTCTGAGAATTCCGCGTGGCCGCGTGGGAGGCGCCGGCCAGCCACAAGGAGCGACGACGAAGTCGGGTTGCCCACGCGTCGAGGAGGAGCGACGAAGCGGATGGCCCGCCCGACCCACGCGCTGCGCGCGTGGGTGCCCGCCCACCCGAAGGGCCGGGCCCGCGTCCTCGTCCGTCCGATCGCGACCCGACGCGCAGTGACGAAGCCCTGACCGCGGCGCGCCGGCCTTTGTGCCCCGTCCTCGTCCCGGTTATCCTGCGGCCAATATGACCACTTCGACTGCGGCACCCATAGACTCGGGAGAGTCCCGGGCCTCCTCCGGGAGGACCCAGTACGTCTACTCCTTCGGCGACGGCCAGGCCGAGGGCAACGGCCAGATGAAGGACCTGCTCGGCGGCAAGGGGGCGGGGCTCGCGGAGATGACCAACGCGGGCGTGCCCGTCCCGCCGGGGTTCACCATCACCACCGAGGTCTGTCGCTGGTACTACGCCCATGACCGCCAGCTCCCGTCCGGCTTCGAGGAGCAGCAGTCCGCGGCCCTGGAGCGGCTGCAGCAGGCGATGGGCCGGCGCCTCGGCGCCGCCGGCGATCCGCTCCTCGTCTCCGTCCGCTCGGGCGCCAAGTTCTCCATGCCCGGCATGATGGACACGGTTCTCAATCTCGGGCTCAACGACCGCTCGGTGCTCGGGCTGGCCATGAAGAGCGGCAACGAGCGGTTCGCCTGGGACTGCTATCGCCGCTTCCTCCAGATGTTCGGCTCGGTCGTGCTCGGCCTCGACAAGGGCGACTTCGAGGAGCACCTCGACGGCTTCAAGAAGAGACGGAAGGCGACGACCGACCAGCAGCTCTCGGCGGCCGATCTCCAGGCGCTCGTGAAGGAGTTCAAGACGCTGGTGCGGCGGCGCACGGGGCGCGAGTTCCCGCAGGACCCGCTCGAGCAGCTCACGCTGGCCCGCGACGCCGTGTTTCGCTCGTGGATGAACGACCGCGCGATCTACTACCGGCGGCAGAACCACATTCCCGACGATCTCGGCACGGCGGTCAACATCCAGGCCATGGTGTTCGGGAACATGGGCGAGTCCTCGGCGACGGGTGTCGGCTTCACCCGCAACCCGGCCACCGGCGAGAACCACTTCTACGGCGAGTTCCTCACGAACGCGCAGGGCGAGGACGTGGTCGCCGGCGTGCGCACGCCGTACGCCATCAACGAGGCCTGCAAGAACGAGCAGAACCGGAAGCTGCCCACGCTCGAGGAGCTGATGCCCGAGGTCTACGAGCAGCTCCGCGGGATCACGTCGCGGCTCGAGCGGCACTATCGCGACGTGCAGGACTTCGAGTTCACCATCCAGGAAGGGCGCCTGTTCCTGCTCCAGACGCGCACCGGCAAGCGCACCGCGCAGGCCGCCGTCCGCATCGCGGTCGACATGGTGGAGGAGCGCCTGATCTCGAAGGAGGAGGCGCTGCTCCGGGTCGAGCCGATCTCTCTCGACCAGCTCCTGCATCCGCGGCTCGATCCGAAGCAGAAGCTGGAGCCGATCGCACAGGGTCTCGCCGCCTCGCCCGGCGCGGCGGTCGGTCGCATCGTGTTCGACTCGGACACGGCGGCCGAGCGCGGTCACGCGAAGGAGCGCGTGGTGCTCGTGCGCAAGGAGACCACGCCCGACGACATCCACGGGATGGACGCGGCCCAGGGCATCCTCACCGCGACCGGTGGGATGACCTCGCACGCGGCCGTGGTCGCGCGCGGCATGGGCAAGCCCTGCGTATCGGGCGCCTCCGGCATCCGCGTGGACGAGAAAGCGCGCACGCTGAGCGTCGACGGCCGGGTCTTGCGCGAGGGCGAGTGGATCTCGCTCGACGGCTCGACCGGCCGGGTCTATCTCGGCGAGGCGCGGACGATCGACGCGGAGGTCAGCGGCGAGTTCGGCACGTTCATGGGCTGGGCCGACGAGATGCGCCGGCTCAAGGTGCGCGCGAACGCCGACGTCCCGCGGGACGCGAAGCAGGCGCGCGCCTTCGGAGCCGAAGGCATCGGCCTGTGCCGGACCGAGCACATGTTCTTCGCCGAGGACCGGCTGCCCTGGGTGGTGCAGATGATCATGAGCGCCCCCGAGGCCAAGATGCTGCGCGCCCGACTGCAGGCGAAGCAGAGCGAGAAGGAGGGCGCGGACCGCGCCGCGGCGAAGCGAATGCAGCCCGAGATCGCGGCGCTCAAGGCGAAGCTGGCCGGCCCCGAGAAGCTCTATCGCCAGGCGCTCGCGAAGCTGCTCCCGCTCCAGCGCTCGGATTTCCGCGGGCTGTTCGAGGCGATGGGCGGCTTCCCAGTGACGATCCGCACGCTCGATCCTCCGCTGCACGAGTTCCTGCCGAGACGCGAGGAGCTGATGGTGGACATCGTGCGGCTGCCGCGGGCCACGCTGGCGCAGAAGAAGGAGATGGCGAAGAAGTACCGGCTCACGGTGCCGCGGCTCCGGAGGGGACTCCCCGACCTGCTCCATCGGGTCGAGGAGTTGCACGAGTTCAATCCCATGCTCGGACACCGCGGCTGCCGGCTCGGGATCACGTATCCCGAGGTCACCGAGATGCAGGCGCGCGCCATCTTCGAGGCGGCCTGCGACGTCGCCGCGCGGGGGCTGAAGGTCGTGCCCGAGGTCATGATCCCGCTCGTCGGGCACGTGAACGAGCTCCGGGACCAGGCCGCGGTCGTGCGGCGGGTCGCGGAGAGCGTGATGGAGAAGCGCGGCATGCGGCTCGAGTACCTGGTGGGCACCATGATCGAGGTGCCGCGGGCCGCGGTGACCGCGGACCGGGTGGCCGAGGAGGCGCAGTTCTTCTCCTTCGGCACGAACGACCTGACCCAGCTCACGTTCGGGTTCTCGCGGGACGACGCGGGCAAGTTCCTGCCGGAGTACGTGGGCCGGAAGATCCTGCCCGCGGATCCGTTCGTGCACCTGGACGCCGAGGGCGTGGGCGCGCTCGTGAAGTGGGCGGTCGAGCGCGGACGGAGCGCCCGACCCGATCTCAAGGTCGGCATCTGCGGCGAGCACGGGGGGGACCCGACGAGCGTCGAGTTCTGCCACGGCGCGAACCTGAACTACGTCTCCTGTTCGCCGTTCCGTGTGCCGATCGCGAGGCTGGCCGCCGCCCAGGCGGTGGCGCGCGGCCGAGCGGCGGCGAGCGACCAGCGGTAGTGCGGGAGGCAGCCGCTCGGAGGGAGGCCGCGATGTCGAGAGGAGGTCGGGTGCCGCGGGTGGCCGTGGCGGCGGTCGCGCTCGCGGCCGCGGTGCTGGCGTCTTCCGCCGCTGCCGGCGGGAAGCCGCGCGCTGTGCCGCCGACGGCGCCCATCGCCTTCTCGTCGATTCCCTGGCTCACGCCCGCCGACTCGGTCGCGGGCCTGCTCGAAGCACGTGGATACCGCGGGACGAAGGCCGAGGCGGGAGATGCGGGGCTCGCCGCCGAAGGCCGTCTCTTCGAGCGCGACGCGCTGGTCCTCGGGTGGCTCGACGAGCGGGATCGCCTGCTGCGCTGGACGGTCACGATCCGCGCCGACGAGCAGCGGGACGGGTACGCCGAGATGCGCAAGGTCTACGACGACGCGGTCGCCGAGGCCGAGTCGAAGTACGGACGGCGCGAGCGCTGGGTGGACCGATTCACGTTCCCCTACGAGAAGGGTGATGGCCACGAGGCGGACGCGCTGCGCGAGGGCGATGCCGTGATCCGCTCGGCGTGGGCCGACCGCGAAGGGGACCGGCTGACGATCGAGATGGCCCCGCGCGGCGACGTGGTGCTCACGTACGAGTGCCCCGGATGGTCCGCGCTGCAGACCCGGATCCGGCAGCGGAAGGGGCGCGACCTGTAGCGCCGGGCCCGGACCCCGGGGACATGGCGATCAGGGGCGAGGAGGCTCCCCAGCCGGGGCCAGGGGCCCGCCCTGCGCGCTCTTCTCGGGATGGCGCAGGCGGCCCTCCAGGCGCGATGCCGACGCGCGCCAGAGGGAGTCGAGGTCGGCCGCGGCGCGGTAGGCGGCGAGCGCGTCCCAGGGCAGTCCCCATACCTCGAGGTGCTTGCCGCGATAGGCGCAGATCAACGCGCGCTCCACGCGATCGCGCGAGATCCGCTCCGCGCGATCGAGCTGCGCCTGGCTCTCGAGCTCGAGGTGGACCTGCTCCCAGCTCGAGCGCGCCGCCCGCGTGATCCGGCCCAGCCTCGGGCGCGTGCCGATCGCGGCGTCGTTCAGCATCCACGAGTACTCGAGGTGCACGCGGGCCGGCGCCTCGGGATCGCCGGCCGCCCTCCGGAAGTACGGCAGGCTCGCCGTGGGCTCCGGTCCGCCCATCAGCTCGAGCGCGCGCCGGTACGCGGCCGGCGGGCTCAGATCGCGCGCGTCGTCCCGCGTCGCGGGCGGCGCGACCGAGAGCGCGGCGAGCGCCAGCGCGAGCGCTTTCGCGATCAACGGGGCGCCCCCGTGCCGGTGGTCCCGGGGCCCTCGGCCGATCTCAGCAAGGTGAGGAACTCGTCCGTGCGCCGCGCGAGATCGGGCCGGCCCGGCAGGATGGACTCGGCGCGCCGATACGCGACGAGCGCGTCGAGGGGCAGGCCCCAGGTGCGCGCGAGATCGGCCCGGCGGATCTCGACCAGCGCGCGTTCGCGCGGCTCGGGCGCCATCTGCGCCGCGATCTCGAGCTGACTCATCGCTTCGCGGATCATCGCGATCCGTTCCCAGCTCGAGCGCGTGACCGCGCACGGGGCGCCCGCGCGCGAGCCGATCTCGAACGACGCGTTGAAGAGCGCCGTGCCGTAGTCCGCGTGAAAGGCCCAGAAGTCGACGGGCGACTCGAGCGCCCGGCGCAGATGCGGGAGGCCCTCGAGGTGACGGCCCCGCTCGCCGAGCGCGACCCCGGCGCGATACTCGGCCCACGCGCTCTCCGGGCTCACCACGGGCGGGGCGGGCCGCCGCGCCAGGAAGCGCCACGCGAGCGCGACGAGCGCGAGCGCGATCACGCCGGCGATCGCTAGCGTGACCCGGCGTGAGCCCCGCCGCGGCCGAGCGGCCGGGCCGCCCGCACCTCGGGCGCCGCGCTCGGCGCGCGCGGAGCGGCGCTTCCCGCTCATGGCGCCTCGGCTTCGAGCCGCACCTGCGCGCGCACCGTGCCCGGAGGCGCGAGCACGACGCGCTCCCACGGGCCGCGCAGCAGCGGGGCCGGGAGCGAGCCCGCGATCCGCGTGCCCGGCGGAAGCGTGAGCGCGGTCCACACGGGCACGGGGCTCCAGTGCCAGTCGGCCCGATCGCCGCGGCGCTGGAACTCGAGATCGAGCAGCCCCCATCGAGTCGGAGCGCGCTCGATCTTCCCCGCCTGCCACCAGCGCGCGCGGGCGCCGAGCGTGAGCTGGAGCGTGTCGCCGTCGTCGAAGACGAGCGCGTCCCGGACGAGTCCCGCGAGAGCGGCCGCGGCGGTGGCGTGGGGCGGCAGGTTCTGCCCGAAATCACGGCTCGAGCGCGAGAAGAACTCCGCGCCCGCGCCGCTCCCGGTGCGCCAGCGGAGCATGGCGGCGAGCACGCTGTCGGCCGACTCCGGGCGCCCGGCGAGCAGCGCACGGGTGCCGAGATCGGCACCCACGTAATACTCCGCCGAATCGGCCGGGCCGTAGGTGGCGAGCCCCGCGCCGCCGGCGAGCGCCCACACCCGCCGCGCGAGGGCGGCCATGTGCGGGTCGTCCGCGCGCAGCACGCCGCAGGGCGACGCGACGGCGAGGTTCCCCCAGTCGCGTCCGATGCCCTGCCACGAGGGCGGCACGTCCTCGCGCCGGGTCCGCTCGAGCGCCGCGAGGAAGTCGGCGAGGTAGCGCGCGCGCGTGCGCTCGACCCGGGCCGCGTCGCCGGCCCGGCCCGCGGCGCTCAGCAGCCGCGCGGCCGAGCGATATCCGGCGATCGCCCAGGCGTCGTTGCCCACGAGCTGCGCGCGCACGAGCTCTCCGTCCCGCGGATCGCCGTAGGGCAGCATCGCGCCGAACTCCCAGCCCGACGCGCGGCCGAGATCGCGCTGCCACTCGATCCAGCGCCAGGCGCGCTCGGCCAGCGCCGCGAAGTGCGCGACCGAATCGTCCCGCGCCGGGCGCAGCAGCGCCTGCTCGAACGCCCACAGGGCCTGGCCCGTGCCGTCGAGCTGGCCCCGCTGACTGAGGAACACGCCCTGCGGCCACTGGAGCCCTTCGAAGCCGGCGCACAGCTCCCGCGCCTCGCGCGTGTAGCCGAGCACCGCGAGCGCGCGGATCGCGCGCGCGCCGTCGCGCAGCCAGACGTCGTGGTACTGGAACGGATTCCCGATCGGCACCCAGGCCGTCCCGCGCCGCTCGCGCAGGCAGAGCAGCGTCACCTCGCAGGCGCGCAGGGCGGATTCCACCTCGGGATCGCCGAGCGAGAACGTCGCGCCCCGCGCGACCTCGGCCGTCCAGTGGCGCCGCGCGTCCGCGATCACCCGCTCGTGCGGGGTGCGCGCCCGGCGCGCCAGCTCCGTGCCGGTCAGGGCATAGGCGGGCAGCACGAGCCGCCCGACGCCGGACGAACCGGGGCCGAGCGTCCACTCCAGCACGATCTCCGACCCGCGCGTCACGAGGCTCGCGCGGCCGCCCGCGGGCTTCGCGCACCAGCCCTGCGCCGTGTCGGGGCCGGCGCTCGTGGCGAGCCGGCCCGGAGCGGCGATCGACTCCGGCGCGTCGAACGCGACGAAGGTCGGCGAGCGCGGCGGCTCCACGCGCACCGCGAGGCGCGCGACGCGCTCGGCCGCGGCGCGGTTCGTCGCCCGGATCTCGAGCGAGACGACGAGGTTCGAGTCGCGCGGCGCCCGACCGGCCAGGCCCGCCGCCTCGAAGTCCCAGCGGATGTCGCCGCCCGTGCGCCGCCAGTGCGCGACCGGGAGCCATCGATCCTCGAAGGCGATCACCCGCGGCGCGGGCGCGGTGTCCGGCCCGGCCGTCGGCAGGAGGCGCACCACCCATTCGCCGTCGTACAGGTCGCCCTCGGGCGTGATCTGCCAGGAGCGCGTGGCGCCCGGCCACATCAGGGCGGCCGTGGAGCGCGCGTAGGCCTCGGGCATCGAATCGGGATCGAACGCCCGCGCGGGCGGCGGCTCGCGGCGCGCGCACGCAGGCGCGAGCAGAACCGCGATCAGCAGAACGACGGCGGGAACGCGGCGGAATGGGCGGCTCATCGATCTTCCCTCGACACGGGCTGCGGTCGCCCCGCACGGCGGGGGCATGACCGCGGAACGATACACGCAGGCCGCGGCCGGCGCGAAGGACCCTCCGCGCGCCCGCGTTTCGGAGCGGGGCCGCCGTTTCGCGCCCGGCAGGGCTTCCGTTATGCTTCCCGCGTCCGCCCCCGCAGGAGAACGCGTGTTCATCGAAGAGTACCTGCAGGAGCTTCGCCGCGAGCGCTTCGCGCCGCGCGCGATCGCCCGGTACGCGCGGCGCGCGGCCGCGCGCGCGCGGGAGGCGCTGGTCGCGAATCCGGGCGCGGTGCGCTCGCTCTGGAGCCTGGCGCTCCTGTTCTTCGTCGCCACGTTCGCGGGGTCGGCCGCTCTCGCGGTGTGGGACGATCGCCGCCTCGCGGTCGGCTTCTTCGTGGTCTCCACCCTGTCCATGCTGCCCGTGTTCGGGCTCGTCACCCTGCATCTCGATCTGCTGCGCGATCGCGAGGGCTTCCGGCTCTCGGCGGTCAACCTGCCCACGTCGTTCACGCTGCTCCGGGTCTGTCTCGCGCCGGCGATCGCGATGTTCCTGCTCCAGCGGCACTTCGCGCTCGCCCTGTCCGGCTATCTGATCGCCGAGACCTCGGACGTGGCCGACGGCTGGCTCGCCCGCCGGCTGAACCAGATCACCCGGCTGGGCACCGTGCTCGATCCGATCGTGGACATCTTCTTCAACGTGGTCGTCATGAGCGCCCTGTTCGCGAGCCGGCTGATCCCGCTGTGGGTGATCGGCGTCGCGCTGCTCCGCTACGCGATCTTCCTGATCGGCGGCGCGTGCCTGTACCTGCTCGTCGGCCCCGTGCGCGTCCGTCCCACGTTCTTCGGCCGCCTCAGTGGCGTCGTGATGGTGGCGCTGATGAGCCTGCTCATGCTCCTCCATGTCGTGCACGCGCCCTGGGTCGAGCGCGTGGCGCCCCTCACCGTGGTCGCGCTCGGCAGCCTGCTCGTCGCCGCGGTCGGCCAGGTGATCGCGCTCGGCTGGTACAACCTGCGGATCATGCAGGGCGCGGCGCGCGCGCAGGGCAGCGTGGTGGGGGACGTCCGCTGGGGGCCGCGTTGAGCGATCCGCCCGCTGGGCGCGAGGTCGGACCGCATCCCTCCGGGGTTTCCGCTCCGAGTTCGACCGCGGCGGAGCCCGCGCTCTCGGGCGCTCTCGGGACCTTCTCACCGAGCGAGGTGCTCCAGCTCCTGCAGCTCGCACAGGCCACCGGCCGGCTCGAGCTCGCGCGTCCCGACGCCCGCGCGGCCCCGGCTCTCGAGACCGTGGACGTGTTCTTCGAGGACGGTCGCCCCGTGTTCGCGCGCACGAGCGGGGTCGCGGTGCGCACCGGCGAGATCCTGGTCCACCGCGGACACGCTTCGCGCGAGGCGGTCGAGGCGGCGCTGGAGATCCAGCGCCGCGAGCCCGGCCGCCGCATCGGCCGGGTGCTGCGGGATGCGGGCGCCGTGCCGTTCGAGCCGGTGGCGCGGGCCGTGCACGAGGGTCTGCGCCGGATCCTCTACGGCGTGCTCCTCTGGCGCGAGGGCCGCTTCCACTTCTTCGCGGGCGAGCGCGCCCGGGACAACGACCTGCCGCTCGATCTGGATCTCGACCGCCTGATCCTCGAGGGCCTGCGGCTGGCCGACCAGGCGAGATCGGGAGCCTGACCCCGACGATCCGGGCATTCCGCGCGGGGGACGCCCGGGCGGGGACCGCCTGCTCCCTCCGGGTCGCGCCTCAGCGAACGACGGCCACGCGCCGCACCAGCTCGCGGCCGCCGACGGAGAGCCGCAGGAAGTACACGCCCGGCGGCACACGGCCGTGCCGGCCGTCGCTCAGGTTCCAGCGCGCATGGTGGCTCCCTGCTGCCGCGAGTTCCGAGGACAGCGTCTCGACGAGACGCCCGTTCGCGTCGTGAACGGTGAGCGTCGCCGGGGCCGGCGCATCCAGCGAGTACGCGATCTCCACCGCCCGAGCCGCGGGATTCGGCCGCGGGGGCTCGAGCGTCGATCTCGGCGAGCCCGCAACGGGAACATCGAGGGACGGCGAAGACACCAGGTCGAGGAAATCGATCCTCGTGGCTCCGCTCGAGCCGAGGCGCACCAGCCGCACGTTGTAGTTGCCACTCGGAAGCCGGATGAAGCCGGACGACTGGACCCAGTCGTAGATGGCGTCCGTTCAGGTGAGCCCGAGACCGGCCGGCGTGGTCAGGGTGTCGGTGGCGACCGGTGACTCGCTCCCGGCGGGAAGGAACAGGATGGCGAAGCGGCGGACGAGCCTTGCGAACCCGGCCGAACGCAGCGAGTCGCGGAAGACGAAGCTCGAAGGCAGGCTCAGATTCCACTGGATGTAGTCGCCCTCGTGGTCCACCCCGTCCACGGCGAGCCCGCCACGCGCGGCCCCGCAGGCCACCGTCACGATGGAGGTGCCGCCCGTGTTCTGCGACGCGGTGTAGCTCTCGGCTTCGAGTGGCACGGTGTCCGTGGCTGCCGCCACGCCGGGAATCGTCAGCGTGACCAGAAGGACGAAACCCAGAGCGGATCCGATGCGAGCAGGGGAAACCGCGGGCTGGCGCTCGCCGGAGCCGGGGGATGTGGTCGTCATGGTGGGACCTCCTCACTTAAGCAAAGGGCCTGCCTCCGAGCTGACCCCTGCTGGCTGCAATCCACAGGGCCCTGGGAACACGTTCGAGAAGCACGGCCGCTGCCATCCAGAGCGGTCGGTGGCTGTCTTCGTGAACATCGCGCGTCTCGTCCGCTGATCCAGCCGCCTGACCGGGAATCCGTGGCCGAATCGGCCGCGACCGTTTCGTGGGTCTTCACGCCCACGCCCTCGGCGGGCGCGCCCAAACTTGCCGCACGGCGCCCCGGCCCCTACGCTGCCCCCCAAGCGATATCCGTCCCTTCCCGATTCCCCAGAATCCCGTGATCGATCTCCGCCTCCATCTCTCCCCCCATGCGCCCTGGCCCGGGCTCTTGCTGCTGAGCGCTCTGGTCGTGCTGCTCGGCGCCTGGATCTACCGCATCGCGGTGCCGCCGCTTCCGCGCTGGGCCCGCCGGCTGCTGCCCGCGCTGCGCGTGATCGCGCTGCTCGTGCTCGTCTGGCTGCTCGGCCAGCCCGTGCTCGACCGCACGGCCGGGGGCCGGCCGCGGGTGGTCGTGCTCGTCGACCAGTCGGCGAGCATGGACCTGCCGGTCGCGCCGGGCGGCGAGCCGCGCTCGCGCGCCGCCGCGCGCGCGGCCATGGCGCTCGAGCGCGCTTGGCGCGGCCGGGCAGCGATCGAGCTGTTGCGCTTCGATTCGCGGCTCGAGGCGGACAGCGCCCATTCGGGCGCGGGACGCGGGGTCACCGCGCTGGGCGACGCGCTCGAAGCGCTCGCCTCGGGAGCGGCGGGCCAGGGCGCGGGCGCCGTCATCGTGGCGAGCGACGGCGCCGTGAACGCGGGCGACGATCCCGTCACCGCCGGACGCGCTCTCGGTGTGCCCGTGCACGCGATCGTGGTGGGGCAAGCCGGTCCCGATCGCGTCGTGACGGAGGTCGAGTCGCCCGATGTCGCGCGGGTTGGGCGCCCCGTCACGGTCGAGGTCCGTCTCACGAGCACCGAGGAGCGCGGCGTGCCCATGACCGTGCGCCTCACCGGCGACGGCCGTGAGCTGGGGCGGGCCACGGTGGTCGCGCCGGGGAGCGGCGCCGAGGCCTCGGTCGTCTTCCACGTCGTGCCCGCGCGCGCGGGGCTCGCGATCTGGACGGCCTCGGTGGACTCGTTGGGCGGCGAGCTGACCCCCTCGAACAACGCGCGCGAGATCGCGCTCGAGGTCGCGCCCGGACGTCTCGGCGTGCTGATCGTGAGCGCCGGACTCAACTGGGATCTGACGTTCCTGCGTCGCGCGCTGCTCGGCGATTCGAGCTTGGCGGTGAGCACGTTCACGCGCGAGCGCTCCGGCTGGCGGGCCGACCTGCCCGGACCGCACGGCGTCGAGCGGGACGTGCGCGGCGACGCGCCCAGCGCGGCCGACCTGCGGGGCGAGACCGTCGTGATCCTCGACGCGCTGGCGCCGCCGGACGTGAGTCCGGCATTCGATCGCGGGCTCGCGGAGTTCGCGCGCTCGGGGGGCGGCCTGCTGCTGCTCGGCGGCCCCGCGCCCGGCATCTCGCGCTTCCGCTCCGGGACGCTCGGCACCGAGCTGGCCATCACGCTCGATCCGGCCGCGGTGGGGCGCGGGGGCCATCCCGCGCCCGCGCCCGAGGCGCACGATCTGCTCGCCTGGGACGATGACGCGGCCCGCGGCGGGCGCGCCTGGCGCGCGGCGGCGCCGCTCACGGATCTGGTTCCGGTGCGGCCCGGGCCGGGCGATCGCGTGCTCGTCGGCTCCGCGGGCGACGGTCCTCCGCTCTTGTTCGCACGGCACATCGGCCGCGGGCAGGCGCTGTTCGTGAACGGCACGGGCATCTGGCGCTGGTCGCTCTCCGGGGCCGACGAGCTGACGGCCGAGCGCGGTCGCACGCTCTGGCGACGGCTCTGTCACTGGCTCGCCGAGCCGGTGCAGGCCGAGCCGCTGCGCGTCCGGCCCGAGCGCTGGCTCGCGGCCGGAGGGGAGCCGGT
>Ga0335070_10005419_pt1 | contig 14984 bp, 11 predicted proteins | sample Lox_Sample_13_FD_206722 | JGI IMG/M metagenome (GOLD analysis project Ga0335070, IMG submission 206722) | Soil microbial communities from Loxahatchee National Wildlife Refuge, Florida, United States - Lox_Sample_1.3 | ecosystem: Environmental > Terrestrial > Soil > Wetlands | place: USA... | reverse complement strand
GGCGAACGACTCGCCCATGCGGAAGACATGAATGACCTGCTCCTTGCCGGCGGCGCTCACCCGGTGGACGTTGATCGCGCCGCGCTGCACCACGTAGAAGCCCTCGGAGGCGGCCCCCTGGCGAAAAAGATACTCGCCCCGCTCGAGGTTGCGCAGCACGGCGAACGCCGCGATTGCCTCGAGATCCTCCGCCGACAGGCCGCTGAAGAGCTGGCAGCAACGCAGCGTGCTGGCGAAGGCAGTGATCTTCAATTCAGGCGGACGCGGGGTCATCGGCGGCTCCACTACGAGAAGAAACTTGTAGGAGCGCGGTTGCTCGCGATCAACCCCGCGGAGAAGGGAGGAGGGAGCAAGGAGAATCGTCCCTGCTCCCTGCTCCCTTCGCCCTGCTCCCCTCAGCGAAGCGCCTGCCCGCAGGCTGCTACATCGCCTCTTTCCAGAAATACGCCGCCCACGCGCCGTCCGCCCGGCGCTCCACGCGGCTGAGAAAACCCTCGCTCTTCAGTTTCTCGATGAGTGGGGCGGGCAGGAACGGTGCCACGATCGCCACACCGTGGCCCGGGGTGAGCGCATCGATCCGGCGGCGGATCTCCGCATACGGCTCGACTCCCCGGGCGAGAACCGGCCGCACGTCGAGCGACTGGAATTTGACGGCGGACATGGCGGTGAGAAATCAGGTCGCGCCCGCGGCGGCGGGTTCGCGAATGGTGGTGAGCAGCATCGAGAACGCCTCGGTGGCAAGCACGGCGTGCGCGAGGCCGGGAGGCATGTGCAGCAGGTCACCCGCCCGCAGCGGCGTTTTCTTGCCGGCCAGCGTGAATTCGCAGGCGCCACTGAGGATCTGGACCAAGGCCCGCGCCGGGGTGGCGTGCTCGGTGAGTTGCTGGCCGGCGGCAAAGGCAAAGAGCGTCACCCGCACGCCAGCCTGGTCGTGCAGCGCGCGGCTGACAATGCCGGCAGCGGAGAACTGCGTGACGTCGGTGAGCCGCAGGACGCCGGCTTGCATGGGATCGAAGAGCGTGGATTTGGACATGGAAGAAGAAGCTGACCCGAGGTGGAACCTGCCGTCCCGGCGGGCTCCACGGACTCAGTGGGCTGATGCTATCAAGGCGCGGGCCGCCTCGGCGAGTCCGCCCCCGAGCCCGGCGCGCTGGTGGACGATCTCGCCCTCGCCATTGAGGATGGTGATGAGGTTGGAGTGGCTGAACTGGCCGAGCGCGTTCTTCTTGTAGCTCACTCCCAGGACGGCCGCGAGTTCCCGGACCTGGCCGGGCTCGCCGCGGAGCAGGATCCAGCTCTGCGCATCGAGTTCGTGGATTTCGCGGTAGGCCTGCAAGGCGGCCACGGTGTCGCGCTCGTCGTCGAAGCTCACCAGCACAAACCTCGCCCGGTCGCGGGCCACCGGCGGCAGCGACTGGCGGATTTCCTTCATTGCTTCCACGATCCGCGGGCAGGCGTAGCCGCACGAGGTGAAGAACATCGCCAGCACGACCGGCCGGCCGCGCAGTGCGCCGAGCTTGAACGGCCGGCCGCCATCGGTGGTCCAGGCCGCGTCAAGCTGGTAGACCGAGCGGTCCGAAACCGCGGCGGGCGCGGACCGGGCGGCGGCACAGGCGCAGTCGGCGCCGCGCACGATCGCGCCGGTGGCGAGAAGGCCGGCGGTGAGCCAAGGGAGAATGCGAAACACGTTCATGGCAGGAAAGGTTCAGTTCGCCGCCGCATCCCGGGCGCAGCGAAAGCCCAGATTGGCGACGGCGTAGTTCGCGCGCAGGCTGCTGCGATAGCCCGCGCGCATGAACGCCGCATAGTCCGCCGGGTCCCGGGCGCTCGCGGCCGCGCCGCCGCAGACCAGACCGTTCCCGCCGGCACCGCGGCTGTCCCCTGCCACCATCGCGCTGTTGAAATCGTCGACCCACTCCCACACCAGATCGAGGAGGTCGCGCACGCCGTAGAAATTCGGCCGGCCGGAGCCGGCGGCGGGAAACACGGCCGGCGTCGGCGCGGCAAACCAGCCGAGCACCTGCGCGGCGAAACCGGGCTCCGCCTTCCCGTCGGCCCCGTGAAAGCCGGCGCCGGCGGCGCGCTCCCATTCCGCCGTCGTGGGCAGGCGCTTGCCGGCCCACGCGGCGTAGGCGCGGGCCGCGAACCACGACACACGCACGACCGGCGCATCGAGGGGCGCCTGCGGGCCGGGGTCGAGCTCCCCGGCCCAATGGGTCAGGTACCCGCCATCGGCGAAGAGCGGCGGCACCTGCGAGCGCCGCCATTGGGGAAGGACCCGCACGAACGCCAGGAACTCGCCGTTGGTCACCGGACGCGCATCGAGCCAAAACGCCGCGACGGCGACGCTCGCCGCATCGTCCTGGTTGCGCACCACCGGTGTGTAGGTGCCCGCGGCAATGAGGGCCATGCCCGGCGGCGGGTCGGCGGCGGCCGAGGCAACGGCCAGCAGGATCCCGGCCGCGGCCAGGCCGAGGCACCGCCAGCGATTCAGGATATTGGTCCGATCGGACATATTCGTCCCATGCTCCCCTCACTGCGACACGCCGGCCGCCTTCACCCGGCGCACATCATCGACGCTGTAGGGTTCGCCCGTGTTACCCCAGCTGTTGGTGACATAGGTCAGCACGTCGGCGATCTGCTGGTCGCTCAAGACCTGCGCCGGCATGATATTGTTGAAAGTCTGGCCGTTGACGATGACGGGACCGGTCAGGCCTTTGGTGACAATGCGGATCGGACGCTCGCGGTCCGCCCGCAGGAAATCGGAACCGGCGAGCGGCGGGTAGATGCCGGCGAGACCCTTGCCGTCGGGCTGGTGGCAGGCGAAGCAGGTCTGCATGAAGACGCGCTTGCCGCGCTCGACCTGCGCCTCCCGGGTCAGGCCGGCGATCTTGGGATTGGTCTTGATCTCCTCCGCAATCTGCGCCTGCAGCGAGGCCTCGCGCTTCTGCGCGTCGGAACCGGCGGCGGCGGCCTGGCCGAGGTAAACGGCGTCGATCTCCTTGCCGGAGTAGATCAGGCGGTTCTCCGGGCCGGCGACCTTGAGCATGCCGAGCGCGCCCTTGTTGAAGGCGCGGAAGATGGAGTGGTCGACGAGCACGTAGGTGCCGGGCACCTCGGTCTTGAATTCCACCACGGCCGAGCCGCCCGCCGGGATCAGGGTGGTCTGCACGTTGTGCTGTGCAACCGACAGGCCGCCCTCCTGGTAGACCGTGTCAAAGATCTCGCCGATGACATGGAAGGACGAGACGAGGTTGGGTCCGCCGTTGCCGACGAAGAGCCGCACGGTCTCGCCGACCTTGGCCGTCAGCGCATTGTCGCCCACGAGGGAGCCGACCGCCCCATTGAACACGACGTAGGGTGCGCGCTCATCGATCGCCTTCTCCTGGTCGAACGGCTGCAACCCCTCCTCGCCATAGCGGCCCGCGGTGTAGACCTCGCCCTGCATCACGTAGTATTCGCGATCGACCTTGGGCAGGCCCGCGGCCGGCTCGACGAGAATCAGGCCGTACATGCCGTTGGCGATGTGCATGCCGACGGGCGCGGTGGCGCAATGGTAGACAAAGACTCCAGGATTGAGCGCCTGGAAGGTGAACTGGGAGCTGTGGCCGGGCGCGGTGAACGACGAGGCGGCTCCGCCGCCGGGACCGGTCACGGCATGCAGATCGATGTTGTGCGGCATCTTCGAGTTCGGACTGTTTTCCAGGTGAAACTCCACCACGTCGCCCTCGCGGACGCGGATGAATCTGCCCGGGACATCGCCGCCGAACGTCCAGAAAAGGTACTCGACGCCATCGGCGAGGCGCTTGACGACCTCGCGCACTTCGAGGTGCACCACCACCTTGGCCGCATATTTGCGGGTAATCGGCGGCGGCACCTGGGGCGGCGCGGTCAGCACCGCCTGTTCCACGGGCAGGCCCAGATCGGGCGCGGGACCGCGCGCGGCGCTGGGATCGCTTGCCGCCGGAGCCGCGGCGGTTTCCGGGGCCGCCGCCGGCATTGCCGTCGCGCCCCCCGTTGCCTCCACCGCCTCCGCCACCGCCATCGCCGCCGTCACGGAGCCGGCGCCGACCAGCAGCGCGCGCACCGGCGCGTAGCCCAGCACGGCGGTCGCAACGACCAGCAGACTGTTCGCCGCCACAAAGCCAATCCGGGGATTCTTGAGGAAATTCATGGTGCGTGAACGGTGGTTCTCAATTGACAGCGCCAGCATAGCCGGCGGGCCGCCCGGGCGCCTTGATATGGATCAAATCACGCCCGACGTTAAGCAAACCAACTGAATACTAGAACGATCACTAATATGGCGCCCAGAACCGCCTCCGCGATCCCCACCGTGGTGGCGCGAAACCGCGGGCGCGCCGGTCCGAGCAGAATGCCAGTCCTCATCAGCAGGATCACCATCGCCGCGTCCGCCGCCCACGGCGCCAGCTGCGCCCGGGCGAGGACCGCCACCCCGGCCACCGCCGCCGCCGCCAGCGCCAGCGCGGGCACCGACGACACCGCCGCACCTTTTCCACGCCGCAGGTAGGTGCGCAGGGTCAGCACGGTCGGCAGGGATCGGGCGGCCATGACCGCCGCGAGGGCCAGCGCCGCCGCCGCCGGCCAGCCGGCGAGCGAGGCGAGCGCGAGCGGGATGAGGGCAAACGCCATTGCTCCGGCGAATTCGGCGGCGGCCTCGCGCGCGGCGCCACGGGCATCGAACCATGCGAAGGCCGCGCCCGGCGGCACGACGAGCAGCAGCGGCCACAGCCTCGCCGGCCCGGCCAAAGCCGCCGCCCCGGCCACTCCCCCGGCCGCCACCGCTGCCAGCAGGAGCACGCAGCGACGCGCTCGCGGCCGGCGCGGATCAGCGCCGCCCCCCAGCCACAGCCGCAGCGGGCGCCGCAGGAAAAACCCGGCGAGAACCGCGCCGGCCAGCGCACCGCCCGCCGCAGAAGGCGCGGCGCCTAGCCCGAGCACCAACGGCTCCAGCGCGAGCGACCAGCCGCCATGCTCCTTCGGCAGGACCAGTTCGATCGCCTCGCGCCAGGCCGGCGCCTTCGGGGAGGAATTCATCGCAGGATGGGCTCCATGTGGGAGTGTGCTGTGATCCATCGGACGCAATGGGGAATCTCGTTCAAGAAGATCTTCTCACTCCCTGCGGCCACGACCGTCGCCGGCCTCACTCGCCCTTCGCAGCAGCCGAACGGGCACGGAGTGCCGGGGCCCACCACAGGCTGGCGCTCGCGCGCCATCAGGCGCCCATCCGATGCGTCCGTGGGCATCCGCGTCTGGCTGGATTGAGCCTCAGACCTCGTCCTCGCTACGCCAGATGCAGGTTTCCCAGTGATCCGGCGCCAGCGGCCGCCCGATGCGGTGCCAGCCGTCGACATCGATGATCTCGTGGAGCACGCACGGTTCCCGCCGCGTATGCACCACCAGCATCGCCCGCGGCGGCAGCAGGGCGAGCGCTTCCAAGGCCCGCTGCATCGGCGCCGGCGGCAGGAGACCGCGGACATCAAGAAGGATCTTCTGGAGGAGGGCAGATTGAGGCTCGGTCGTCATGATCATGGTGGTGTCAGCTGGGTTAATCCGTGGACCACTCTAGCCGCCGCCGCCCGGGCCGTCCTTGATTCAGGTCAAGCCTTCCACCGAGGATTCCAAACCGACCCGGCCGTTCGATTCCCCGCCGCGGCCCCTCCCAATCGATTCGACGTCCAGACCCTTCTTCGATAATCCCTCGATCCAGCATGGCGCAAAACCCATCCTGCCGAGGCCACCGGCCATTCCGGTTTGACGGTCTGGCTCGCGCCCTGTCGGGCGCGGCCCTGCTCGCCGTGGCGTCATCCCTTCTGCCGATGAATGCGCAACCCTCTGCTCGCGCCGACGCGGAATACCCTCCCTTCGATGTTCGCCGGTTTGGCGCCACCGGCACCGACGTGAAGCAGGACACCGGGGCGGCCCAGCGGGCCATCGATGCGTGCGCCGCCGCCGGCGGCGGCCGTGTCATCCTGCCAGCGGGATCGACCATCACGGTGGGCTCCCTCCGCCTGCGCAGTCACGTGGAACTCCACCTTGAGCGCGGCGCCGTGCTCAAGGGCAGCCCCCACCACCAGGATTTTGCCGCGACCATCCCCTACCCGGTGCAGCTTGATCCCGCCCAGCCGGACATCCCCATCGGGGTGATGATCCTCGCCGATGACGCCGAGGATGTTGCCATCACCGGGCCGGGGGTGATCGACGGCAACGGCCATGCCTACGTTCTGGAGGACACGCCCTACATCTACCGGTGCCCGCGCGAGCGTCCCTATACGATCGTCTTTCGCAACTGCCGCCGCGTGACGATGCGCGATGTCACGGTGCGCGAGGCCGCGTTCTGGACCGTCCGTCTCTTTGGCAGCGAGGATGTGCTGATCGAAGGGATCCGCATCCTCAACGACCTCAAGATGCCCAACAACGACGGCATCGACGTCGACTGGTCCGCCAACGTCCGCATCGCCAACTGCCAGATCGTCGCGGGCGATGACGGTATCTCCCTCCACACGTCGCAGCCGAACGGCGGCATCACCCGGCCCTGCGAGAACATTGTCGTCACCGGCTGCACCATCACCTCGCGCTCCGCCGGTCTCGTCGTCGGCGCCGACATCGACGGGGCCATTCGCGACGTCGTCTTCGAGGCTTGCGTGATCAAGGACTCCCACCGCGGCGTGGCGGTCCGCAACGCCATGCGCGGCACGGTCGAGCGCGTCCTGTTCTCCAACATGGTGATCGAAACCCGGCTGTTCGACTCCGCCTGGTGGGGCCGCGCGGAGCCGATCTGCGTGATGGTCAACCCGTGGCTGGCGCGCTTCGAGGGCGGCACCGTGCGCGACATCCGTTTCTCCAACCTCGATTGCCGCGGGGAAAATGGCGCCGTGATCTGCGCCTACCGCCCCGGCGCCCTCAGCGGCGTGCATTTCGACCGCGTCACCCTCACGATCGACAAGACGACCGCGTGGGACGGCGGCCACCAGGACTTCCGCCCGACGTACCTCGAGGAATTTCCCGTCATCCCGGTCAGTGGCTTCATCCTGCGCAATGCGGACAATGTGACTTTCCGCGACTGCCGCGTGATCTGGGGTCCGCACCGTCCCGCCTACTATCACCACGCGCTGGACGCCGTCGGCTGCACCCGCCTCGAGGCGGACGGCCTCAGCGGCGACTCTGCCGACCCTGCGCGTTACCCTGCCAAGGCGATTCGCTGACCTCCGCTCGCGGCGGCCGCGGGCGCACGCCCGTCACGTTCCTGACTCCGTTCGTCACTTCCCCGTCATCGCGGCGTCCCACCCGACCTCAGAGCTGCAGTTCCTGATCGCCCGGATGGAGCGGAACGGTCTTTCCGTTCCAAATGAACTCGCCCGCGAGGGTCCCGGGCAGGCTGATCCGTGCGCGCATTCCCGCCGCCTCGCGGGTCAACTGGACCCGGATGAATCCGGCTGGGTGCGGCACGGTGCCCTCAGCACGGCGGAGCGCACCGAGATGGGGCGCAATCCGGACCGACTTGAAACCGGGGCTGCCGGGCTCAATGCCGCAGACTGTCGCCAGTAATTCGTAGACGGGCGAGGCACTCCAGGCATGGCAGTCGCTGCGGGTGGGATCCAGCCGTTCCGCGCAGGTCGTCAGGCCGCGCGCGAGCATTTCCCGCCAGGGTCCGAGGTGCTCCAGATAGGCGTCGCCCAATCCCGCGGTCTTCAGGGCGCGCAGCAGATAGAAACGAAAGTACAGCGTGCAGGGAACGAGGCTGCGGTCGGCCGCGACGCGCCGAATGAGTCCGCGGGCCGCCTCGCCACGCACCGCCCCTGCCAGCACGGCGAGCGCGCCGGCGTGCTGGCTGAAGCTGCGCTTCTCCGGCGTGTCGGCCAGCAGTCGCCTTCCTTCATCCCAACACCGGTCCAGCGTGGCCGCGCGCAGCCTGGCGGCCAGTTCGGCGTAACGGTCGGCCGGTCCCGGGCGGCCGAAGGCGCGGAAGAGCTCCGCCGCCTGGTCGAGGGCCATCGCGAATTGCAGCGAGACGATCGCCGATCCCCCCGTGTGGGCCCCCGGGGCCTCGCCGCCGGTGTCGCTCGCCGTGTCCCACGGCCACGCGTCCGGCCAGTCGACGAAGGTCCAGTACGGCAGGGGTCCGAGCAGGCCGGTGGCCGGATCGACGCGCCGCTCGAACCAGCGCAGGACGTCCTCCACGCCGTCGAGCCGCGCCGCCACAAAGGCGGCGTCGTCGCGATGCATCCAGTAGTCGTGCACCATGCCGATCCACAGCAGGGAAAACGTGTTGATGATCTGCGTGCTGGCCGAGGGATACCGGCTCTGCGTCAGGCCCTCGGGAATGCGCGACTCGTCGAAAAGCGTGATGGCGTTGCGCAGCAGGCGGTCGTCGCCCGAGACATACAGCGAAATCAGGCCTTGGATGCGCGCGTCCCCGATGTACTGCAGGCGCTCGTAGTACGGACAGTCCATGTACGTCTCGAAGGCGCACAGCCGCGCGGTGCGCCAGCCGACCTCCCACAGACGCGCCAACTCCGGATCGTCGCTGGCAAAGGAGCCATTCTCGCGGAAAGGATACCCCGTCGCCACGGCCGAGATGTCCTCGATCACGAGCGGCTCGGCCGCGGTGCGCACGCGCAGCTCCAGATAGCGATAGCAGCGGAAATCGAGCGTGGAGAAGCGGCGGCGCGGGCCGCCGTCGGGCAGAAAGCAATCCTCCACCCCGGCCAACTCGCGGCCCTCCACCTCGTCGCGGTTGCCCTTAGTTCCGGCCGCATCCACCAGCGCCTCCGCGTAGGCGAGCACCACGGTCGCGCCCCGGCCCCCGCTCACGGTCAGCCAGGGCAAGGCATTGGTCTCAAATCCCTGGTCGAGCAGCAGCCGCGCCTCCCCGCCCGCCGGGACGACCAGCGGGGCCCGGCCCTCCAGAAAGCCCTCGGCCGGGGCGACGCCGGCCGCGCGCCGCACGCGCGCGAGCCGCTGCGGCGTCTCCTCCATCAGCGGGAGCGAGCGCGGACAGAGCCAGCGCGCGAGATCCGTGCCAAAGCCGTAGGGCTTCCCCGCCTCGAGCAGGCGCGGTCCCGCCCATTTCGAATCGTCGAACTCGACGCGCTCCCAGCCCCAGGGATAGGCCATGCCGTCCAGCCGGTCGCCGGGCCCGGCGACATAGAAGCCGCGCAGCCGGGCCCGGTCGGGTGGAATCGGGGTGTAGGCCGCATCGCGCCACACCCGCCAGGTCGCATCGGTGTTGACGCCCTGCTCGGCCGGCCCGTCCCCCTGCACGATCAGGCCCGTCTCCAGACTCATCAAGGCATACGGGCGTTCCTCCCCGTAGTTCCACACCGTCGCGGCGAGAATGTTGTCACCGGCCCGCAGATACGGTGCGAGATCCACCGAGTCGAACCGCCACCGGAGCCGGTCGCCGCGCTGGGGACCGGAACAGACCGGGGTGCCGTTGACCGCGAGCCGATAACGATTGTCGGCCGAGACATGGACGACGAAATGCCCGGGCACGGCCGCCACGGTGAAACGCTTGCGGAAATGAAAGACGCCGTACTCCGTGAGGGAGGCGCCAGGAGGCGCAATCCACGAGGCCGGCCAGCGGCGGGCGAGCAGCTCGGGGTTGGGGGCCGGGCACGCGGGCGCAGCACCCGCGGGGTCGGTGGCGCCCGCCCGACCCGCCGCCGGGATCAACAACAGGGCAATTGCCAGGTTTCTGAGGCAGACTGGTACCAAGGGCATGGAGGAAGGTGCCGCCGCCCGGCGGAGGTTCTCACGGAATCTTCAATTCCACGCCGAGCGGCAGGACGTCGGCGTTCCGGAGTTTGTCGCGATTGGCGTTGTAGATCTCCTGCCAGCGCAACGCCGTTCCGTAATACCGGACGCTGATCCGCGTCAGCGTGTCGCCCGCGGTCACGCGATGGGTGCGCGGAGCGGGCGGCGAGGCCACCGGCGCCGGCCCGGCCGGCGTCGGGCCGGCGGCTGAAAGGGTGGGCGGCGTTGGCCGCGCCGGGGTGGTGCTGGCTGGCGCAGTGCCGCCAGCGAAGACCTGCGCGGTCCTGAGCCGCGCGTTCTCGGCGGCGAGGACGGCGCTGTTGTTCTGGGTCTGCCGCACGATTTCGCGCAGGGAAACGGCCTCGGCGGTCGCCCGGACCAGGGCGTCGCGCGCCGAGGCCAGCTCGCCCGTCAGGCGGGCGGCCTCGGCGCTGCTCGCCTCGCCGCCCTGCGCGGTTCGGGCAAGCTGCGCGCGCTGCGCTGCCGCCTCGGTGGCGCTTTGCTCCGCCGCCTGCCGGAGGAGGGTCAGCTCCTGCTGGGCCTTTGCCAGCGCGGCCTCCGCATCCGCCGCGCGCTTCGCCGCGTCCTCGGTCTGGGTGGCCTGTTTCTTGAGCTGCTCGTTTTCCTGCTGGAGGAGCGCGAAGCCGCGCACCGTCATTTCCACCTTGGCCTCGGCCTGCCCGAGCTGCTCCTTGAGGTGGGCCACGTCGTCCGCCGGGCCGGCGGGGGTCGCGGCCACGGGTGCCGCCGCCGTCTGGGCCAGGCGGGCGGCGAGCGCCGTCCGTTCGGTCCGCAGGTCCTCGAGTTCCTTTTGCAGGCGCGCGACCGTGGCTTGGGCCTCGGCCAGTCGCCCGTCGCGGTCCTGGAGCGCGGCCAATTCCTTGCGCGCGTCCTCCAGCTGGGCCGTGGTCGCCGCCAGCCGGCCAACCGCGTCGCCCCGCTCCGCCACCTGGCGGCTGAGCGCATCTTTGTCGAGGGCCAGCTGCTTCACCTGCGCCGTGAGATCCGTCGTCGCTTTCCGCGCCGTGGTCAGCTCGCCGCGGGCGGACTCAAGCTGCCGGGTCAGCGCGGCCAGCTGCTCGTCCCGGGCGGAGATATCCGCCTTGGCGGTGCCGCTGGCGGCGGTCAACCGTTCGCGCAACTGATCGCGCTCCGCGGCAAGCGCCGCGAGGTCCCGGCCCTGCGCGGCCGCCTTGGCTTCGAGCGCCTGGCGCTGCTGGCCGGCCTGCGCGAGCGCCTTCCGGTTCTCGGTGAGTTCCTTCACCTGCACCTCGAGGCCGTCGCGTTCGGCGGCGATGGCGGCGACTTCCTTCAACTGATCAGCCAGCTTGGCCTCCGCCCTCCGGCTCCGCTCCTCCGCTTGCGCGAGGGCCGCCGACGCCGACGCCCCGGCCTGCTTGGCCGCGGCGCGGCTCTGTTCATCGAGTTTCTGGTTGGCGGCGGTCAGCTCGGCGTTGCGCGCGCGCAGGGTGGCGAGATCGGTCGCGCCCTGCGTGACCTGCGCCCGCAACGCAGTCAGCTCGCGATCGGTTTCCCCGCTTGCGGCCGCTTGTTGCGCCAGCGCGGCCTTTTCCTCAGTCAATTGCGTGATCCGGCCTGTGAGGGTGGCCAGTTGTTTGTCCTGGTCCGCCGCCTTGGCGGCCAGCACCAGGCGCTGTTCGTCGCCCTTGGCCAGAGCCGTTCGTTCCTCCGAAAGCTGCTTCACCTGCGCCGTGAGGCTGTCGCGCTCATGGCGCGCGTCCTGCAATTGGGTTTGGAGGACGATGATGTCTTTGCCCCGCTGAGCGAGGGCGGTCTCGGCCTGCTGGGCGCGCCGGTCGGCGTCCGCGGCGGCAGTCTTCAGACGGGTCGCCTCGCCGGCCTGCGCCGTGGCGGCGGTCTTGGCGGCGTCCGCGGCGGCGAGCTGGGTGCGCAGCCCGTCGCGTTCCTTCTCCAACTCGACCACTTGGCGGCCCTGCTTGGCGAGTTCCGCCTCCAAGCCCTGCCGTTGCTTCTGCGCCTCGGCCAGCGCCGCGGCCGATTTCTCCCCCGCCTGCTGCGCCGCCGCGAGCTCCACGCCGCGGGCGCGGAGGCTGTCGCGCTCGCCCTGCAGCTCCGCCAGCTGTGTCTGAAAGGCGGCGACCTCGGCCGTCAGTTTCGGCACGTCCTTCGCCCGGCTCTCGCCGGCGGCCACGGCCTGGCGGGCGGCGGCGAGTGCAGCCTCCTGTTCGTCGAGCTTCGTCTGGGCGGCGCGCAGGCGCTGGTTCGCCTCGGCCGCCTGTTTCTTCAAATCGTCCGCCTCCTGGGTCGCCGCGGCGAGCTGCCCGCTCTTCTCCCCCGCGCTGGCTTCCGCCGCGCGGCGCTGGGTCTCCATCTGCGCCAGGGCGGCGGCCTGTTGTTCGACACGCTGCGCGGCGGCCTTCGCCTGGGTTTCGAGCTGCTGGCGGGCAGCGGCGAGCTCGGCGTTCCGCTGGCGCAGCGCTCCCAGTTCGGTGGCGTTGTTCTCCGCCCGGGCCTGCAGCGCGGCGAGATCGCGCCCGGCCTCGCCGGCGGCCGCCAGCTGGCGCCCCAGCGATTCCTTGTCCGCGCTCAGCGTCTGGAGCCGGGCGGTCAGGTCCGCCGCGGCGCTTTGCGATGCCACCAAGTCCCGGCGGGCGGCCTCCAGTTGCGCGGCCAAATCGGCCGTGCGGCCTTGGCCGGCCTGGGCGGCCGCAAGCGCCCTGGCCTGTTCGTCGTGTTCGCGCCGGAGTGCGGCCAGGCTGGCCGCAGCCTGCGCATTTTCCGCGGCCGCCTGCTGGAACTTTTCGTTTTCCCCTTCCAGTTTGGCCAGGCGTTCGCGCAGCGACTGCATGTCGGCGTTGGCCGTCGCCAGCCGCGTCGCCAGTTTGTCGTGCTCCTGCTGGAGGCCGGCGGCGCCGGTCGCGGCGGACTGAAGTTTCTCATTCTCCGCCTCGAGCTTGGCCAGGCGTTCGCGCAGCGACTGCATGTCGGCATTGGCCGTGGCGAGGCGCGCCGCCAGTTTGTCGCGCTCCTGCTGGAGACCCGCGGCGCCGGTGGCGGCGGACTGGAGTCTCTCAGACTCCGCCTCGAGCCTGGCCAGGCGCTCGCGCAACGCCTGCATGTCGGAGTTGGCCACAGCCAGCCGTCCGGCGAGTTTGTCCCGCTCCTGCTGCAGCGGCGCCACCGCGACCGCGACCGCGGCCGGCATGGCGGTCAGTTGCTGGCGGAGCTGATTGCGCTCGGTCTGAAGAACGATGACGTCTTTCGATCGCTGGCTGAGGGCGGCATCGGCCTGCGCGGCGCGTTGTTCGGCTGCCACCGCGGCGGCCTTGGCCCCGCTCAACGCGGCCAGCATCGCCGCGGCCTCCTGATCGCGCTTCGCCTTCTCGTCGCGCAGCGCGCTGAGCTCCCGCTCCAAGGACGCCACGCGATCCGCCGCCGGCGCGCCCGCTTCCGGACTCGCGGCTTCGACCGCGGCGGGGGCGGCCGCGGCGCTGCGCACCGTCGCGAGCGGATGCACGGACACCACGCCGGGAATGGTGGCCCGCCGTTCCCCCAGCCGGAGCTTCCCCGCGGCCAGCTGGTCAGCCGACATTTCCCCCAAGATAGCGCCGAGCGCCTTGCCGGTGGTACCGTTCTCGGCAGCGAGACTGAGCCAGACATAGGCCTCGACCGGGTCCCGCGCCACTTCCCTGCCCTCCGCGTAGGCGAGGCCGAGGTTGTATTGGGCGACGGCATTGCCCTTCTCCGCCTTGGCGCGAAGAGAGCCAACGTCGGATTCGGCCGCACGCGCGGCGGTCGCGAGGACAAGGGCTAAAGACACCAGCGCCCCGGACAGGGCGTAAGCGAGCAAGCGTAATTTCATGGGGTCAACGGGTCAGGCAGCCGCCATGCTGCTTTTTTTCATATCGCTGGCAATAGAGGAAGCACCTCACCGCACTGTCAGAACTCGCAACGACGCCGGTCGGCTGGGCGCCGCTAATGGCGGTCCGAAAGGTCCCACGCCTTCGCCCGCTCGACGGCCCGCCGCCAGCCGGCGTGGCAGCGGCGCATGGCCGCGGCGGAGCCCCGGGGCGCGAAGGTGCGCTCGACCCGCCAGAGCGCAGCGATCTCGTCGCGATCCCTCCAGAAGCCGACCGCCAGGCCGGCCAGATAAGCCGCGCCCAAGGCGGTGGTCTCGATCGTGCGCGGCCGCACCACGGGCACGCGCAGCAGATCAGCTTGAAACTGCATCAGATCGTTGTTCACGGTCGCGCCGCCATCGACGCGCAGTTCGCCGAGGCGGAGATGCGCGTCGGCTTCCATGGCGCTGAGCACATCGGCGCTCTGGAAGGCGATGCTTTCGAGGGCGGCCCGCGCGAGCTGGGCCGCGTTGCTGCCGCGGGTCAGCCCGACGATGGCGCCGCGCGCGGCCGGGTCCCAATGGGGCGCGCCCAACCCGGCAAAGGCCGGCACGAGGTAGATGCCGCCGCTGTCGCGGGCCCGGGCGGCCAGCGCCTCGACCTCGGCCGAGCGGGTGATGAGCCCGAGACCGTCGCGCAGCCATTGCACCACTGCGCCGCCGATGAAAACGCTGCCTTCGAGCGCATACTCGATCCGGTCGCCGATCTTCCAAGCCACCGTGGTGAGCAGGCGGTGCCTCGAGACGACCGGCCGGTTGCCGGTGTGCAGGAGCAGAAAACATACGGTCCCGTAGGTGTTCTTCGCCATCCCGGCGCGGAAGCAGGCCTGGCCGAAGAGGGCGGCCTGCTGATCGCCCGCCACGCCGGCGAGCGGCACGCCGCGCAGCGCGGGCAGCGCAGTCACCTCGCCGAAAATCCCGCTGCTCGCGCCCACCTCCGGCAGGACTTCGCGCGGAATCCGCAGGAGCCGGAGCAATTCGTCGTCCCAGTCGCCCGTGCGGAGATTGAACAGCAGCGTGCGCGAGGCATTGGAGACATCGGTGGCATGCACGCGCCCGCCGGTGAGCTGCCAGAGCAGCCAGCTGTCGACCGTGCCGAAGGCCAGCTCGCCGCGTCCGGCCCGCCGGCGCGCGCCGGGCACGCGGTCGAGCAGCCAGGCGAGCTTCGTGCCGCTGAAATAGGGATCGAGCAGCAGGCCGGTGCGGCGGCGAACGAGCGGCTCGCACCCGCGCGCCTGGAGCCGCCGGCAGGCGTCGGCGGTGCGGCGGTCCTGCCACACGATGGCGGGGGCGACCGGCCGGCCGGTGCGCCGTTCCCAAAGCAGGGTGG
>Ga0335070_10005418_pt1 | contig 14986 bp, 12 predicted proteins | sample Lox_Sample_13_FD_206722 | JGI IMG/M metagenome (GOLD analysis project Ga0335070, IMG submission 206722) | Soil microbial communities from Loxahatchee National Wildlife Refuge, Florida, United States - Lox_Sample_1.3 | ecosystem: Environmental > Terrestrial > Soil > Wetlands | place: USA... | reverse complement strand
TCCGCAGCGCTGCGAATGCGCTGACGCTCGTGGCGCAGGAGGAGATTCGCCCGTTCGCGGACGGCAAGATGAATGAGATGCATCTGCACGAGCTGCCTTGGCCGCTCGAGGTGTTGCGCGAGCTCGAAGACGTAAAGGCGCAGCTGCGCGTAACACTGTCGTATTTCATCGAGCCCAACCCCGGCTCCCGGGGTTGGCGCCGCCGCCATCAGTACGCCTCACACGGTCTGCGCTTCGAGGTAAAGACCCCTACCGAGTCCGTGGAGGAATTCCGCAGACGCATCAACCAGATGGCAATCGACGAGAGCGGAGAGAAGGCCTCGACGGAGAGCGACTCGGCGGATTGGCTCCTCGGGTCGGTGCTCCGAAGCAAGGGCTCCGTCCACACCGACCTGTGGACGGGAATGGCCGCCGAGCTCGCCGACCGCGGATACCTGGCCGTGTACCCAGTGTCGGGATGGTGGAAGGAGCGAGAGGGGCAGACCAGAACCTGCCGCTACGCGTTGGTGGTCTCGATCGACGTCCCCGAGGTTGACGTCGACATCTATACCCCGGTCGCAGCGCTCATCGGCGTTCCGGTGAAGATACTCTTGTAAGCGTCCGCTCACCTACCGATGCCGCTCCTGCGATGTCGCAGCTTCGTGCATCGCGTGCGAACGGGTCGAGCCCGACTCCGCAGGTATGCCACCAGATCGCTGCTTCCCCGAGCCGACGTGTGGATCACAACGGGAGCGGTGTCATCTCTTGGCGCAGGCTACGCGGCCGCCAGATCCTGCCCGCTGGCGCTTCTCTGCCAGACATAGTCATAGACCCGCGACGCGATGTCCTCGGTCTCTGTCTCGGTGAACGGCGGACGAGGCAGCGACTCATAGAGGCGATCAAGGATGAAGACCTTGACCTCGGCTTGCGTCGTCGCATTCTGCAGCCATCCAGGCATCGGCGCGAGAAGGCTTCGCAGAGACGACAGCAAGCCCCTACTGGCCTGTTTCAGTCGCTCTCGGTCTTTCTTGCTGATGTCGTCCTTGAACAAGAGGTCGAACAGCGCCAGCTCATCATCGGTCAGCCCTTCCTCAGCGGCGCGTCGCTGCTCCGCATCGAGGCTGGCCGCAAGGGCAACGAGCTGAGCAAAGGTGGCTTCAACGGTCGCCCGGTCCTTCTCGCGGTTGTAGTCGGCGATGATCTCCTGGTACTTCTTGTAGTAGTCCATCCGCATGGGGTTGCGCGCCAGCATCTGGGCGAGCTTCCGCTCGACGACGTCGCGAATGTCCTGCAACGCTGCGTGCTTCCGTCGCACTTTACTCGCGAACTCGGTCCGAAGCTTCTCGAAGTCGATCTGACTCAGATCCACCGTGAGTCCTTCGGCATGGTCACCGCCGGGCGCCGATGCGCGGATGGCCTCGTTGACGATGCGGTGCAGCTCTTTCAGCACCTCGGTCACGTCAGCCGTATCGCGCCTGTCCTGGAGCTTCTTGTAGATGGCTTCGATGTTGTCGTGGCGCTCGGCATAGCCCAGCGCGCTCGGCTCCATCAGCAGCACCTTGAAGCGAATGAACACTTGCCGGGCCATGATCTCGAAGCGGCGCTTGGCTTCGTCCGAGGTGTAGAGCGCATCCACCGCGTCGCGAAGGGCTTCGATACGACTAAACCCGGTTGCCCCGTGCAGCCTGGTCGCATCGAAGCAAAGACCGAGCAGGTGCTTCTCTGCCGCTTCGATGGCCTGGAGCAGGCTCGCAACGAGTTCTTCAATCGGGGCCACGATGCCGCCGGCCCCGCCACCGTCGTCCTCGTCGCCCAGGGCGTACTGCGCCAGCGCCTCGCGCAGGCTCTTGAGCATCCCGTTGTAGTCCACGATGACGCCACAGTCCTTGCCCGGGAACACGCGGTTCGCGCGGGCAATGGCCTGCATCAGGTTGTGGGCCTTCATCGGCTTGTCGATGTAGAGCGTCGCCAGGCACTCGACGTCGAAGCCGGTTAGCCACATCGCGCAGACGATGGCGAAGCGGAAGGGGTGTTGCGGGTCCTTGAAGGCGTCCTCGATCGGCACTCGCTTGCCGTCGGGCGTCTGGAAGCCGGTCTTCATCACCATCCGGTGCGGGATGATGTCGAAGCCCCACTTCCTGAAATCGCGCACCTCGTTCTGCGCCTCGCTGATGACGATCTCGATGATCGTGCTCTCCATCCACTGCGCCTGGCCGCGCAGGGCATCGAGCTCCGCCGTCCGGTGCTCCCGGATGTCGGGGTCGGTGGTCGCGGCAAGCGCCGCCTCCTTTTCCGGAATTAGCGTCCGAAGCCGGGCGAGCTTGGCCCTCCAGCGCGGCTCGATGCGCTGGAACATCCGCGCGCAGGTAATCTTGTCGATGCACACCAGCATCGACTTGCCCGTCTGCCAGCGGGTGGAGCAGTGCTCCACGAAGTCCTCGGCCAGCTTGTCCAGCCGGTCGTCGGCCGTAATGACCTCGTAGTCCTTGCCGAGCAGCTTCTCCAGCAGGGCTTGCTGATCCGGGTCGAGGTCGGCCTTCTCGATGGCGTCGGCGATCCGGTCGTTCAGATCGAGGCGGGCGATGCCCAGCTTCTCGCCGCGGTTCTCGTAGACCAGCCTGACCGTGGACTGATCCTCTTCGGAACGCTTGAAGTCGTAGCGCGAGATGTAGCTGCCGAAGATCCGCCGGGTCAGTTCATCGTGTTTGAACAGTGGCGTGCCGGTGAACCCGATGAAGGAGGCGTTGGGCAAGGCGAGGCGCATATTGCGCGCGAACTTGCCCTGTGTGTTCTCAATATTCATCCGAGCGCTCAGGCCGGCTCAGCACCGGCCTCGACTCCGATCACGCAGCTTCGCGCCAAGTGTATCGGCTGTGGAGACCGCCGACGCGGGGCACCCTCGTGATCCTGGCCGAGCTCGACGGCTTGATTTCGGAGGCTCGGCCTGCCGGGGCGTCCGTGATGGAGGTGTGGACGCGCTCTGCGTTGTAATACGCGATGTATTCCCGGAGCAGCCGTCTCAGGTGGTCTTCGCTCAGGACCACGACGTGATCGAGCAGCTCTCGACGAACCGTGCCCACGAAGCGCTCTGCCGTGCCGTTTTGCCAAGGGCTGCGAAGCGCCGTGCGGCGGGGCCGGATGCCGAATCGGGCGATCGAGCAGGCGACTTCCGCAGAGAAGATCGCGTCGTTGTCGAAGACCAGATACTGGTGCATCGGCTCACCGGGGAAAGCATCGCGCAGCTGTTGGACTACCCAGCGCGCTGTCGGGCTCTGGGTCACGTTGAAGTGGAGGACTCTCCTCCGCCTGTGGTCGATTGCGAACCAGACGTAGAGAAGGTGGAAGCGGACGGTCGGCACGACGAAGAAGTCCATGCCCGCGATCACATCCCGGTGGTTGCGCAAGAAGGTCATCCAGCGCTGATGATGCCCAGGGTCAGGATTAGTTTGCGGTAGATACCGCGAGATCGTGGCGAGACCCACCTGGATTCCGATCTTCCACAGCTCGCATTGGATCTTCCGTGCGCGCCAATGATTCTCGGTTGCCATCCGGATGATGAGCCTCTTTGTCTCCTCGCAGATCGGAGGCCGGCCCGGTCCTGGCTTTGAGATCGATCGCCAATAGCGACGGAAACCCTCGCGGTGCCAGCGGACAACGGTCTCGGGCTGAACGACGACGAGGGTATTTCTCCATCGAGGCCAGAGGCGAGAGAGGGCGACCCAGAAGGCGCGGTCCAACGGTGACAGCCGCGGCTTGGAGTGCCGATGGACATAGACCGCGAGCTGCTGACGGAGCACAAGCTCGACGATGGCCTGCTCCCTGCGGCTCCGGAAGAGGGCGAGGACGCTTCGCAGGATCGAGATCGCGAGAGATGCTGCCGCCCACATCTGGCGTCGGATTCTGCTCGAGTCCCGGATACGAAGGGAGTCTGAATCTCGCCGGGCAGCGCGTCTACCCTGGGTGGACGAATGCGAGCACCGACAAAAAACCCGAGCAGAATCACGGGGGACGAATATTGAGAACGCACAGGTGACTGCCGGCAGTTCGATCGCCAGCGTCCGGACTTCGCGACCTGCCATCGGTTGATCTTTCCGGATAGCCGCGCCCAGGGCCGCAGCAGTGATGGCTCCGGCCCCCTCACCTATCACGAGATGGCCGAAGACGCCGTCGCGCTGCTCGACCTGCTCGGGATCGCGCGCGCCGACGTGATGGACTGGAGCGACGGCGGCAACATCGGCATCGACCTCGCCATTCACCACCCGGACCGCATCGGGCACCTGGTCACCTTCGGCTCGAACTTCTCTCCCGACGGCCTGGTGGCTGCCTCGGTCGAATGGAACCGCACCGCGACCGCCTCGAGCTTCGGCCCGGAGATGAAGGCCGGCTGGACGGCGCGCAATCCCGAGCCCGACCAGTACGAGGCCGCCATGACCAAGATTCTCGAGATGTGGCGGACCGAGCCGAAGTTCACGCCACGCGAACTCGCCAGCATCCGCGCACCGAGCTTGGTCTGCGCCGGCGAGCACGACGTCGTCCGGCGCGAGCACACCCTGGCACTGGCCGCCGCGATTCCGACAGCCCGGTCGTGGATCGTCCCGGGCGCATCGCACTCCGCCATGCTCGAGCGGCCCGACCTCGTGAATCCGCGCGTGCTCGAGTTTTTCGCGGGCGAACCGTTGCGGTGAGGAGAGCGCCGTCCTCTCGGCGGTCTGCCAGCTAGATCGCTCGCTCGAGCAGCCAGGCCGGCAGCGCGAGTCCGATGCCGACGCCATAGAGCAGGTCGGCCCAGAAGAAGCGCAGCAGGTTCCCGACCCAGAACACCGCGATGAAAGGCAGGCCGACGATCGCGAGCAGGCTACCCGAGCGGATCGCCGGCCCTGCGCCTGCGAAGAGCGGCTTCAGGTCCTGCGCGGAAGGAAACGCGTGCATGCCGATGGAGAGGCCGAGCCACAGGAAGAAGTAGGCCACGGGATCCTGGAGCTTCAGCTCCCAAACCGGGAGGAGGCCAGCCGAGCAGAACGCCACGCACAGCGCCGAGTTCGCCACGAACGGCCCCATGCTCACGGCGAAGCTCGCGCGATAGGTCGTCGGCACCTCGTGGATGACGTAGCCGGCCGGGCTTCCGACGCGGAAGTAGCAGACGTCGAACACCGCGAGCCCAGCGAGCCGGCAGAAGATGAGGTGCGCCGCCTCGTGGATGATGACGCCGGGAAACGTGAGAAGCGCGATCAAGATGCCGGGGATCGGAATCAAGGCTGCTCTCCCGCATGCTTGCGGCGCTCGTACTCCTCCTTCGTGACGATCTCCTTGGTCGCCAGGCGGTAACGGATCCGCTCCGCGTAATCCGCCAGCCCCGGGTCCGGCTGAGGCCCCGCGGCGGCGAGGGCCTGCTCGAGCTCCGTGTGCGCCTCGGCCGCGAACGACTGGTCGCCGCTCGCCGCATACCGGGCCGCGAGCCCGCTGGCGAGCATCATCTGCACGCTCGGGTCCCCGGGGTGTGCTTCATGGAGGCGCCGCGCCGTCGCGGTGAACGACGCATAGTCGTGATGATCGAAGGCCACGGAAGCCTCGGCCATGTCCCGCGCGATCTTGAAGCCCTCGAACTCGGGGTACGTCTCCGCCGCCTCGGAGAACGCTGCGAGCGCGGCCTCGTTCTGGTTCGACGCCGCTAACGACCGGCCCTCGGAGGCCTTCTGACCAGCGCGCTCGACGCGCGCCAGCTTCTCGTTGATCTCCTTGATGAGCGGATCGTCGGTCTTTCGATCGCCGAACGCATCGATGTGGCGGTATGCGGATTCGGGGTCTCCGTTCAAGAGGTCCGCCTTGATCTTGAGGAGAAGCGCGGGCTCGCTGCCGGGCGCGCGGTCCAGCACGTTGGTGAGCAGCGCCGCCGCCTGGCGCCAGTCGCCGGAGGCTGCGGCGCGGCTGGCGAGCACATAGTCGCGGGCCGGCTCCCAGTGGCGCGCGCCCCAGAAGAGGTCGGCCACCAGAAGGGCCACGAGCAGCAGCCCGGAGCCGAGCAGCCATCCCGGAATCGGGCGCCGGCGCGCCACCGGCTCGCAGCGCGAGCAGATCGGCACCGCACCGATCTTCCCCTCGGAGGCGAGGCCGCACATCACACACGCAGGGATCGTCGATCGCTCGGGAGACTCGGACACGGGCGTAGCCTACACCCAGCCGTGCCTACGATGGGTTCTTTTCTCTCACCCGAAGAGCGCCGACTGTTCAGATGGCGCGCACGGATATCGGAGAGGAGCTGCACAGCGATGCGTCGATGATTCATCTTCCGGCGCTGAAGCCGCCGTCCACGGGAAGCACCGTGCCGGTCACGAAGTCGGACCGGACCAGATACATCACGGCCTCGACGATCTCGTCGACGGTGGCGATGCGGCCCAGCGGGTGCATCTTGCCGAGGGCGGCGTGGCTCTCGATAGGGTTCATCGGCGTCGCGACGACGCCGGGGGCCACGGCGTTGACCGTCACGCCGTACGGTGCCAGCTCCAGCGCCAGAGCGCGGGTGGCCTGGTTGAGCCCGCCCTTGATGGCCACGGCGAGGAGGGCCGGGACGGCGCTCGCGGGCTGGATGGCCAGCGAGGCCGTGATGTTGATGATCTTGCCTCGCTTGCGCTCGATCATGTGCTTCGCCGCTTCTTGAGACGGATACAGCACCCCCTTCAAGTTGGTGGAGATCTGCTCTTCCACCTCGGCCGGCGTGAACTCGACGAACGGCTTCGCGGTGAAGATGCCCGCGTTGTTGACGAGCACGTCGACCTTTGCGTACGTCGCGATCGCCTGCTCGAATACCTTCCGGGCGGACTCGGGCCGGCCGACGTCGCCAGCGACGCCGAGGAAACGGTCTCCCGCATTCAGCTTTCCGGCGGTCTCCTGCAGGTGCTGCGTGGATCGGCTGGTCCCGACGACGTCGTAGCCCGCCTTCAGGAAGGCCTCGGCGAGGCCCAGACCGATACCGCTGGTGGCGCCGGTGATGACGACGGTTCCATCCGCCTTCATGGGTTCACCTCGCGAGTTGGGTTCGCCTGCACCTTGTCAGTGCTGAACGCTAGCGCCACCATGGCGGCGCGGGATGGCGAGGAGGAGGGTCCGATGCGAGTCCTTCTCACGAGCGCGCGCTTTCCGCATTCCGTGGGACTGATCCGGGCTCTGGGCGAGTCGGGGCACGAGGTGTACGCCACCGACACCTTCCACACCTCGCCGGGGCTCCACTCGCGCCACGTGAAGGAACGCATCCTCACCGCGCCGCCGAAGTTCGAACCGCACACCTTCGTCGGCCAGATTGCCGACGTCGTGAAGTCGCGCGGCATCGACCTCGTGGTGCCCGCCTTCGAGGAGGTCTTCTACCTCGCGCGGCACGTGCCCGAGCTTCCCAATCCGGACAAGTACTTCTGCGCGCCGCTCGACACCCTGGTGCACCTCCACGACAAGAGGCGGTTCGCGGAGCTCGCCCTGAAGCTCGGCCTTCCGATCGCGAAGACCCTCACCGTGACGAGCGACGCGGAGCTGCGCGAAGCCGTCGCGCGTTTCCCCGAGTACTTCGCGCGCGCCGCCTTCTCGCGCGGCGGCGTGACGCTCCTCACCAACACCGGGCCGCTCGCGGGCGCCGTGCGCATCGAGGACTGCCACCCGACACCGGAGCAGCCCTGGCTCGTCCAGGAATTCCTGCACGGCGAGGACCTGTGCAGCTTCACAGTCGCGCAGCGCGGCCGAGTGGCCGCCCATCTGGTGTACCGGCACCCGCTCACGATCGAGCACGCAGGCGGCATCGTCTTCGAGTCGATCGACGAGCCCCGGATCCTCGCCATGGTGCGTCGCATCGTCGAGCACCTCGGCTACCACGGGAGCATTTCGTTCGACTGGATGAGGAACGAGGCCGGCGGTCTCTACTTCGTCGAGTGCAACCCGCGGCCCACGGCCGGGCTCGTCACCATGGAGAGCGGACCCCTCGCCGGGGCGTACGTCGCGCCGGACCTCGACGCGCCCTACGAGACCTCGGCTGGCCGCCGCGGACAGATCGACGTCGCCATCCTCCGCGACATGTTCCGCGACCCACGCGACATTCCCGACGACCTGCACCGGCTCCTGGACGGGACTCCGGACGTGTACGCGCCGAAGGGCGATCGCATGCCCGGGCTCTACTCGATTCTCTCCTACGTTCACGTTTTGGCCTTCCGCCACCGCATGCACGTGGAGCGGCACAAGCACTCGGACCTGATGGAGGCGCAGTTCTTCGACATCGATTGGGACGGCAGCCCGATCGACTGATCGCTCAGCTTCCCGACCGCCGTGAGCAAACGGTCGCCACTAAATCATTCAACTCGAAGGTGGAACGGTCGTGAAACTTGTCACCGCATCGTCGCAGACCATCGTGCGTCCGGCGCATCGTCTTCACTTTCTGTTCGCCCTGGCCGTGGTGGTTGCTTGCGCGTGCGCGCTCTCTGCGCGCGCGGAGTCCCGCGATCCCGGTACTGCCCAGGGCGCGGCCGGAGAGCCGTATCCACACATGCCGTCGATTGCGCCGATCGGGGAGAGGATCGGCAAATACATGGACGTGCCGGCTTCGGCCGTCGGGCCCCCCGTCGACGCGGCCAAGGGCTATCGCCTGCAGGATCTCGGCGGCGGCTTGTACATGGTCACCGACAACGCGTATCAGTCGATGTTTCTCGTCTACGACAAGGGCGTGGTGGTGATCGACGCGCCCCCGGGCTACGCCGCGCACATTCCGCAAGCGATCGCTGAAGTGACCCACGAGCCGATCACGCACGTCGTCTACAGCCATTCGCACATCGATCACATCGGCGGCATGAAGTCGCTCGGCGGTCATCCCGTGATCATCGCGCACGAGGAAACGCGGCGACTGCTCGCGCGAGCGGCGGATCCGAACCGGCCGCTGCCGACCGTCACATTCTCCGACCACTACACGCTGCGGGTCGGCAAGCAGGTGCTCGAGCTCTCCTACCACGGGGACGGTCACGAGCCGGGCAACCTCTTCATCCTCGCTCCAGCGCAGCGAGTGCTGATGGTCGTCGACGTCGTGTTTCCGGGCTGGATGCCGTGGCGGCGCTTCGCGGTTGCCCACGACGTGCCGGGCTGGTTCGCCCAGGTCGAGGAAATCCGGAAGATGAAGGACTGGGATACGTTGGTCGGCGGCCACGTCGCGCGCACGGGCACCCATGCAGATGTGGATCTCCAGGCCGAGTTCCTCGGCGACCTGAAGCAAGCCGCCGCGCTGGCTCTGACCTCGACCCAGGTCGGAGTCGGCCTGAACCCGCTCGACAAGGGCAATCCGTGGGCGGTGTTCGACGACTACATCGATCGCGTCGCCGGGCAATGCGTCAATGCCCTCACGCCCAAATGGTCGAGCAAGCTGGCGGCCTTCGACGTCTACGTCTGGGACCAGTGCTACGCGATGGAGCAGAGTTTGCGAATCGACTGATCGAACGAATCCCCCAACCCCAAGGAGATCGATATGAGCATTCCCCAGGTGCGCAACGCCTTCGATATGAAGCTCGAGGTTGTCGTCATTCCCGTTTCGGACGTCGATCGCGCCAAGCGCTTCTACGGCGGCCTGGGCTGGAGGCTCGACGCCGACTTCGACAACGGCGGAGACCACCGCGTGATCCAGTTCACGCCGTCTGGCTCCGGGTGCTCGGTCATCTTCGGTCGGAACGTCACCCCGGCGACACCCGGCTCCGCGCAGGGTCTGTACCTGATCGTTTCCGATATCAAGGCTGCCCGCGACGAGCTGCTCGCTCGCGGTGTCGAGATCAGCGAGATCTTCCACGACGCCGACGGTGTGTACGCCGGCACGGACCGGCCCTACCTGCTCGGGCGGCGCCGGGTCAGCGGTGCGGATCCCGAGCATCGCACCTACCACTCGTTCGCCTCGTTCAGCGACCCGGACGGCAACGGCTGGCTGCTGCAGGAGATCACCGCACGGTTCCCGGGTCGGATCGACGCGGACGCGACGATGTTCGCGTCTCCAACGGATCTGGCGAGCGCGATGCGGCGCGCCTCGGCCGCCCACGGCGAGCACGAGAAGCGGACCGGCGGACAGAGGGACGAGAACTGGCCGGACTGGTACGCCGCGTACATGGTGGCGGAGCAGTCCGGCGAGAAACTGCCGTTGTGAGCGACTACGACGTGATCGTGATCGGTGGCGGCTCGCCGGGAGAGCACTGCGCCGGCGCACTGGCAGAGGGCGGTCTGCGCGTCGCGCTCGTCGAGCGAGAGCGGGTGGGTGGCGAGTGCTCGTACTGGGCCTGCATCCCATCCAAGACGCTGCTGCGCCCCGGCGAAGCCGTCCAGGCCGCGCGCGACGCGGCGGCCACCGCACAGGTCGATGTCGAGGCGGCGCTTGCCTGGCGCGACTTCATGGTCTCGGACTACTCCGACGCCGGCCAGGAGCGTTGGCTCGCCGATCACGGCATCGACCTGCTTCGCGGCCGCGGCCGGCTGGCCGGCACGGGCGTGGTCGAGGTCGACGGCGTTCGCCACACGGCCGAGCACGTGGTCGTCGCCACGGGCTCCGAGCCGATCATCCCGCCCGTGCCAGGCCTGCGCGACCTCGAAGGCATCTGGACGAACCGCGAGGTGACCGGCATGAAGGCCGTCCCCCGCCGACTGCTCGTACTCGGCGGCGGGCCGGTCGGCGCAGAGATGGCGCAGGCGGTTCGTCGGCTCGGCGGCGAGGTGGTGCTCATCGAGGGCAGTGAGCACGTTCTCCCGCGCGAGCCCCGGCCGCTCGGTGAGGCGCTCGGCGACGTCCTGCGCCGAGACGGCGTCGAGATCGCCCTCGGCGTGCAAGCGACCGCCGCGCGGCGCGAGGGCGAGGACTACCTCTTGGAGCTCGACGACGGCCGCAAGCTGATCGGCGACCGGCTGCTCGTCGCGACCGGCCGGCGGCCGCGCGTCGAGGGGATCGGCCTCGAGACCGTCGGCGTCGAAGCCGGCGGCCGCGGGATCCCCGTCGACGCACACCTGCGTGCGGGCGAGCGCCTGTGGGCGATCGGCGACGTCAACGGCATCTGGCCGCTGACCCACGTCGGGAAGTACCAGGGCCGGGTCGTCGCAGCGAACATCCTCGGCAAGCCGCGCGAGGCCAACTACGAGGCCGTGCCGCGGGTCATCTTCACCGATCCGCAGGCGGCGTCGGTCGGCGCGGCCGAGGGCAAGTACAAGGCGACCGCCCCGGTGTCCGAGGTCGCGAAGACCGCCACCTACACGCGCGCCTACGACGAGTCGAACGGCTTCATGACGCTGCTCAGCGAGGGCCAGCGGCTGACCGGCGCCTACGCGCTCGGCCCGGAGGCCGGCGAGTGGCTGCAGCAGGCCACTCTTGCGATTCGTGCCCGCGTGCCGCTCGAGGTGCTGCGCGACACCATCCAGCCGTTCCCCACGTTCTCCGAGATCTATCTCGCCGCCCTGAAGGCCCTCGATCGCGAGATCACGAAGGCGAGCCATCGTTAGTTCAATCTCCGAGCCATAGTTCCGCTGGAGGCGATCGAAATTGCCTCATGTAGGACTTTCCTCGAAAGGTCGCGCACTCTGCGGGGGAGTGGACCGGTTCCGGTTCGCGCGACCTCACCTCGGGGCGCGAGCCCGCGGCAGCCGCGCGCGAGCGCGCACAGCGCCGCGGCGAGCCGCTTGCGGAACAACGCGTCGTGCAGCGGATCGAGGGCCAGCGCCGAGACGGCCTCCGGAGCGGGCAGGCCAGGCAGCGCAGGAACGGGAAGCGCTGCCATCGCGCCGACCAATCGCCTCGGGGCAGGGCAGGTGGACAGAGGCTGCCCCGCCAGGGGCGCTCGCCCACGGCGCGCCACGCGTTATCGTCGCCGTCGTGGCGGCATCGTCCCGATCGGTCCTCGAGACCCGCTCCGCCCAGATGTTCCCGAAGCTCGAGCCGTGGGAGACCGAGCGGCTGCGGCCCTTCGGGGAGCCACGCGCCTACGCGCAGGGCGAGCGCATGCTGGCGGCGGGCGACGTCAGCCCAGGGCTCTTCGTGATCCTCGAAGGCGAGGTCGCGGTCACGCAACGGAGTGCGCTCGGCTACGAGGAGCCGATCGTCACCCATGGATGTGGCTCCTTCATGGGGGAGCTGAACCAGCTCTCGGGAAGGCCCTCGCTGGTGGACGCCAGGGCCGTGCGCTCGGTCCAGGCGTTCGTGATTCCACCGCGACGACTGCGCGACGTGCTCGTGGCGGAAGCTGAGCTCGGCGAGCGGATCATGCGAGCCCTGATCCTTCGCCGCGTGGGACTGCTCCAAAGCGGTGTCGCGGGGCCGCTGATCATCGGCCGCAGGGGAGACTCGGGCACGCTCCGCCTGGCCGGCTTCCTCTCGCGCAACGGACAGCCGCATCAGCTGATCGATCCGACCGCCGACTCGTGCGCGCAGACTCTGGTCGAGCGCTTCCGCGTCGAGCCTTCGCAGCTGCCGATCGTGCTCTGCACCAATGGACAGCTGCTGCGCAACCCGACCGAGGGCGATTTGGCGCGTTGCCTCGGGCTCGTACGCCCGATCGACCCAGATCGCGTCTACGACGTCGCCATCGTCGGCGCGGGCCCCGCCGGCCTGGCCGCGGCCGTCTATGCGACCTCCGAAGGACTCTCCGTCCTGGTGCTCGATTGCCGCGCGTTCGGCGGTCAGGCCGGGGCGTCGGCGCGCATCGAGAACTACCTGGGCTTCCCGACCGGCATCTCCGGGATGGCGCTGATGGCGCGCGCCTTCAACCAGGCCGAGAAGTTCGGAGCCGAGATGGCGATTCCGGACGAGGCGGTGCGCCTGGACTGCCTTCCCGATGCGGTGCGCGCGCGCTTCCAGCTGACGCTCGCGAACGAGGAGCGCGCCAGCGCGCGCGCCATCGTGCTCGCCTGCGGCGCTCGCTACCGGCGGCTCGACATCGCGAACCTCGCCGAGTACGAGGGCACGACGGTACACTATTGGGCGTCGCCCCTGGAGGCGCGTCTGTGCGCCGAAGCGGAGGTCGCGCTGGTCGGGGCCGGGAACTCCGCGGGCCAGGCCGTGGTCTACCTCGCCGAGCAGGCGAAGAAGGTCGTGATGATCGTGCGCGGTAGCAGCCTCGACGCGACGATGTCGCACTACCTGGTCGAGCGCATCCAGGGGCTGCCCAACGTCGAGGTGCACCTTGGCAGCGAGCTGAGCGCGCTCGAGGGATCCGGCGGCGCGCTCGAAGCGATCCGCTGGCGGCCGCGCGGAGGAGGATCCGAGACGAGGGTCCCCGCCTCGCAGCTCTTCCTCTTCATCGGCGCGGACCCGAACACGGACTGGCTGCGGGTGAGCGGCATCGCCCTCGATGCCAAGGGCTTCGCGCGCACGGGCGCCGAGGCGGGACCCGGGGAGCGGCACCCGCTCGAGACCAGCCGCGCGGGCGTCTTCGCCATCGGCGACGTGCGCTGCGGCTCGGTCAAGCGCGTCGCGGCGTCGGTCGGCGAGGGCGCGCAGGTGGTGCCTGCGCTCCACGCCTTCCTCGCGCGCACGAGCGCTGCGTCCGAGCAGCCGCGGGAGGCCCGGGGCGTCTGATGCGGAAGGCGTGCGCTCACACGGCTGCCATTCGCCACGTGGTGCCGAGTGCGCTCGGCTGCGAGGAGTGCCTGAAGCTCGGCTCGCCGTGGGTGCACCTGCGCCTGTGCCGGACCTGCGGGCACGTCGGCTGCTGCGACTCGTCGCCGCACCGCCACGCCACGAAGCACTTCCACGCGACGCGGCACCCGATCATCGAGGGCTACGATCCGCCGGAGGGCTGGGGCTGGTGCTACGTGGACGAGCTGATGTTCGAACTGGGCGGCGACACCACGCCCCAGAACGGCCCGATTCCGCGCTTCGTCTGAGCGGTGGCCCGGGCGACAATCGGTTCCCGCGGCGAACTCGCCCAGCGGTAGCTGAAGCTGGTCGCTCCGGTGCCCTGGTTTTCCGAAAACTCACCCGCGATTCGGTCCGAGATTCGCCCAGCAGATCACCGATTCTCGGAGCCGCTGATTCAGACGGTCTGAAAACCACCGAGCGGGTCATCAAGGCTAGTATCGCAGCTCCAGTGCAGCCTGAAAGAACTGCTGCTTCGGCCTTGCTGTCCTCGGATTCTCGCCGTCGTAGTAAGAGAGGCCAACGCCGACGTGTCGACCCTGGTCGAAATAGAAGCGTAGGCCTGCTGTCCAAAAGTCCTGAGTATCGCCACTCGAACGCAATCCGCTTGAAGCGCCTAATATCACCCAGTTTGAGTATTGGGCGAAGATCTCCAAGCGCTTGCCGAGAAGGTCCGCGCCCCCTGCTGGATAGAGGGCCGTTTCAATGTTCGCGTAGAAACGACCGATGTCACCCGTCGGCTTCCCTTGCGGAGCGTCGTAGACACCGTCGTAGTCGAATCCGAACGTTGGCTGAACGAGGAGCTGAAGCCATTCGTTTCGCCCTTTACCGAAGACACCACCAAGATCCATCGCCCTGCCGATCCGGAACCAGCCCCGCGGTTTGACTGGAATGTAGTCGAGAAGAAGCTGCAAGCCTTCGGCGGACTTTTCATGGTCATCCTTGTATTGGACTTTGGACTCGACGAATTGGCTCCAAGACCAGCTAGTTACATCGCCGATGAGATAACTGGCCGTCAGGCCCGCAAGAAGGGCATTTTGCTCTCGATCCGTTGCCGTCTGCCGGTGGTACTCGAAGGTCGCGCCACCTTCGAAGAGGGAGTTCGTTTCCCAGAAGAGATGTGGGGGAACACTGAGTGTCATCCCAACGTCGGTTGACCAACTCGCAGACCCGCCATTTGGTTCGGTGAGCTGAATCTGAGCGGGTTTGTCCGCCGCATTCTTGTCCGCGACCGACTGTCGAATGTGAATGCAGTAGTCGCCGTGCAGGCAGATTCCGCTTGCGTCACTCACGGCGACGATGGGCGGCTTCTTCGTCCCTACGGTCTTCAGCTCGATCACTTGCGGCGTGGCATAAGTGAGTGTGACTGGCAGCTCTTGTTCAACCAGCAAG
>Ga0335070_10005417_pt1 | contig 14986 bp, 17 predicted proteins | sample Lox_Sample_13_FD_206722 | JGI IMG/M metagenome (GOLD analysis project Ga0335070, IMG submission 206722) | Soil microbial communities from Loxahatchee National Wildlife Refuge, Florida, United States - Lox_Sample_1.3 | ecosystem: Environmental > Terrestrial > Soil > Wetlands | place: USA... | reverse complement strand
GTTCCGATCTCGAACCAGTTCGACCTGCCGGGCCAGACGTTCTTCAACATCAACGTGCAAGCGGACATCGGGCTCTGCGTGCCGTCGAAGAAGCAGGTCCCGCCGATCACGATCCCGAGCGTCTCGAGCTGGGGAATCGCTGCGCTCGGAGCGCTGCTGCTGGCACTCCCGGCCCTGCTGATGAGGCGGCGCAGGGCGACGGCCTGACGCGGGGGGATCGCGCATGAGACCTGCGGGGCGGCCGGGCCGCGAGCCCGGCCGCCCCTCGCACCGCTTCTCCGACGGTGATCTCCGTCGGCCCGATCCGCATCCGCCCGGCGCTTCGCTTCGATCTGCTGTTGGCAGGCGGCTCGCCTGGTGAGACCCATGAGCCGAACCGAGCTCCGCATCGCAGTCGCGGCCCGCGTGCAACGGCGCGTCGGGAGCTCGCTGCAACGAATCGACCCGCTCGCCGCTTGACCTGCTGGTCGATCCCGCCAATCCTGATCAGCCGTGCCGGATCGAATGTCGGATCAGGGTTAGGGCGTTAGGGATGGACCCCGGCGATCCGCGCCTCACGCTGCCGGGCTTCCTGCGCGAGATCGCGGAGCGCCACGGTCCGCGCGAGGCGATCGCCTCGCGCGAGCGGCGCATGACCTACGCGGAGGTCGAGCGCGAGGCGCGCGCGCTCGCGAAGGGCCTGATCGGCGCCGGCGTGGTGAAGGGCGCGCGCGTCGCGCTCTGGATGGCGAACCGGCCGGAGTGGGTCGTCGCGCTCTTCGCGGTGGGGCTCACCGGCGGCGTGCTGGTGCCCGTCAACACCTTCGCCACGCGGCGCGAGCGCGACCACGTGCTGCGGCACGGCGACGCATCGGTGCTGCTGATGCAGCCGGGGCTGCTGCGCCACCGCTACCTCGACGACCTCTGCGCCGACCATCCGGAGATCGAAGCGGGAGGGGCAGGGCGCCTGCGCGTGGAGGCGCTGCCGCAGCTGCGGCGCGTGGTCTGCCTCGGGCTCGAGGACGCTCGCGGGGGCGTGGAGACCTGGGAGGATCTGCTCGCGCAGGGCGCCAGCGTCTCGGACGCGCTCCTCGACGCGGTCGCCGCCGACGTCACGCCCTCCGACGACGGCCTCGTGATCTACACCTCGGGTACCACCGCGGAGCCGAAGGGTGTGGTGCACCGGCAGCGCGCGCCGGTCCTCCAGGCCTGGCGCTATCTCGATTTTCTGCGCTTCACGCCAGAGGACCGCGTCTACACCACCTATCCCTTCTTCTGGACCGCCGGCATCGCCATGTCGATCGGCGGCACCTTCGCCGCGGGCGGCACGCTGCTCACCGAGGAGCACTTCGACGCGGGCTCGGCGCTCGAGATGATCGAGCGCGAGCGCGCCACCGCGGTCCACGCCTGGCCGCATCAGCAGAAGGCGATGGGCGAGCACCCGAGCGCCGCGACGCGCGATCTCCGCAGCGTGCGCAAGGTCGACTTCGCGGGTCCGATCGCGAAGCTCGCGGGGCTCCGCGAGGACCTGTATGGCGTTGGCGCCTCCTACGGTCTCTCCGAGACCTTCACCATCGCCTCCGCGCTGTGGGCCGACGCGCCGGCCGCGGAGCGCCGCGCCAGCAACGGCCGCGCGCTGCCGGGCATGGAGATCCGCATCGTCGACCCGATCACGGGTGCGCGGTGCGCCACGGGCGCCCCGGGCGAGATCGCCGTGCGCGGCGCCACGCTGATGCGCGGCTACCACAAGGTCCCGCCCGAGCAGGTCTTCGACGCCGAGGGCTGGTTCCGCACCCAGGACGGCGGACACCTCGACGCCGACGGCTGCCTGCACTGGTCGGGCCGGCTCTCGAACCTCATCAAGACCGGCGGTGCGAACGTCTCGCCGGTCGAGATCCAGGAGCTGCTCGAGGGGCACCCGCAGCTGCGCCTCGGCATCCCCGTCGGCGCGCCCCACCCGACGCTCGGCGAGGCGCTCGTCCTGTGCGCCGTGCCGGTGGAGGGCGAGTCGCCGAAGGAGGAGGAGATCCGCGCCTGGCTCGCGCAGCGCCTCGCCGCCTACAAGGTCCCCCGGCGTGTGCTCTTCTTCCGCCCGGCCGAGCTCGCCTACACTGCGAACCAGAAGGTGCAGGAGGGGCCGCTGCGCGCCGCCGCTCTCGCGCGCCTGTGCGCGGAGGGTGCGGTGATCGACGGGTACCGCTACGCACAGGAACCCAGCGAGGAGGAAGCCTGATGGAGAAGATCCGCTTCGACGACATCGCCGCACTGCAGAAGCACGTGAGCGAGGAGTTCGGCCCGTTCGGACAGCCGCTCGAGGTCACGCAGAAGATGATCAACGACTTCGCCGACGTGACCGGCGACCACCAGTGGATCCACATCGACGTGGAGCGCTGCAAGAAGGAGAGCCCGTTCGGCACGACGATCGCGCACGGCTTCCTCACGCTGGCGCTCCTGCCGAAGATCGGCGCGGGCGGCAGCGACGGCTTCGCGGTCACGGGCTACGGCAACGCCACGAACTACGGGATCGAGGGCCTGCGCTTCCTGTCGCCGGTGCCCGCTGGCTCGAAGGTGCACGCGCGCCGGCGCCTCAAGGCGGTCGAGGGGACGCCCAAGGGCACGAAGATCACGTCGCAGGTGGCGGTCCACGTGGTGGGGAGCGATCGGCCGGCGCTGCTCTGCGACTCGATCATCCTCTACCAGCCGCCGCGTCGTTAGGCGCCGCAACCGTGGATTTGCGCGGCAAGGTCGTGGTCGTGACCGGCGCCTCGTCGGGCATCGGTCGCGACGCGGTGCGCGCGCTCGCACGGCGCGGCGCGGCGCTGATGGCGGTGGCGCGGCGCGAGTCGCTGCTGCGCTCGCTCGCCGAGTCGTGCCGCGCCGACTCGGCGCGCTGCGACTACCTGTGCGGCGACCTCTCCTCGCGCGAATTCGCCGAGCACGTCGTCGACGAGACCGTGCGGCGCCTCGGCCGCATCGACGTGCTCGTCAACAACGCGGGCATGCCGCTGCACAAGCAGATCTACCACACCAGCGCGGAGGACGCGGCGCGGGTCATGAACGTGAACTTCATGTCCTGCGTCTGGACCACGTTCGCGGCGATCCCGCACATGCTGAAGGGCGGCGGCGGTGCGATCGTCAACGTGTCGTCCTTCTCGGCGCTGGTGGCGCCGCCGCGCGAGACGCTCTACGCGGCGTCGAAGGCGGCCATGGAGGCCTTCACGAAGGGCCTGTGGAACGACCTGCACGGCGCCGGCATCCACGTCGGGCTGGTGCGCCCCGGCGCGATCGACACCGAGATCTGGGACAAGCAGGCGGAGCCCGTGGCCTTCCGCGGCAAGAAGGCGCCGGCCTCCATCGTCACCGACGCGATCCTCGAGGTGCTCGAGAAGGGGCGCCGCGAGATCACGGTGCCGCGGCGCGATCCGGGCCTGGTGTCGGCGCGGGTGCTGGGCGGCGTGGCGCCGGGCCTGCTGCTCGCCGGCATGCGGCGCTTCGACCCGGTGCCGACGTCGGTGCTCGACGCGGCGCGCGAGCGCGCGCGGCGCGGACGACGCCTGGGAGAGCTGGACTAGCCAGGTGCCATGAACGCTCGTCGCACCCTCCTCGTGCTCGCGGCCGCGTGCGCCGGCGCGCTCCCCCTCGCCGCGTCCGCGCACCGGCTCGCGCCCGCGTATCTCGAGCTGGTCGAGCGCGGCGAGGGCCGCGTCGACGTGACCTTCAAGCTGCCGGTCGAGCAGCCGCCCGGCTCGGACCTCCAGCCGGAGCTGCCGCCGCAGTGCGCGGCGGAGAGCGAGCCGCAGGTGAGCCAGGAGGACACGGGCGTCGTGCTGCGCTGGACCGAGCGCTGCGACGCGCAGGGCCTCGTCGGCTCGACCGTGTCGCTGCGCGGCCTCGCGGCCAGCGGCAGCAATGCGCTCCTGCGCATCGAGCTGGCCGACGGACGCACGCTCCGCGCCGTGCTCCATGCCGGCGCGCCGGGCTTCGTCGTGCCGGAGCGCGAGAGCGCGCTCGCCGTGGCGCGCGGATACGCGCGGCTCGGCGTCGAGCACATTCTCACGGGCTTCGACCACCTGCTCTTCGTGTTCGGCCTGGTGCTGCTGGTGCACGGCGGGCGGCGCCTGTTGTGGACGGTCACGGCCTTCACGCTCGGCCACAGCGTGACGCTCTCGCTCGCGGCGCTCGGCTTCGTCCACTTTCCGTCCGCGTGGATCGAGGTGCTGATCGCGGGGACGATCCTGTGGCTCGCCGCGGAGCTCGCGCTGCCCGACGATCCGCGCCGGCTGGCGCGGCGCGCGCCCTGGCTGATGGCGGGCGGCTTCGGGCTGCTGCACGGGCTCGGCTTCGCCGGAGCGCTGGCCGAGGTCGGGCTGCCCGAGGGCGAGATCCCGCTCGCGCTCGCGAGCTTCAACGTCGGCATCGAGGCGGGGCAGCTCGCGTTCGTAGCCGTGGTGCTCGGGGCGGGCCGCCTGCTCGCGGCGCCTCTCGCCCACGCGCCGGCCTGGCTCGCGCGCGTGCCCGTCACGGCGATGGGCGCGCTGGCGGCCTACTGGTGCTTCGCTCGCGCCGCCTTCGCGCTGGGAGTCTGACGGCGGGAGCGGCGGGATAGACTGCTCCGCCAGGGAGGAACGATGGCCGATCACGTCAAGAAGACCGACGCCGAGTGGCGCGCGAAGCTCACGCCCGAGCAGTACCAGGTGACGCGCAAGAAGGGCACCGAGCGCGCCTTCACGGGCGCCTACTGGGACACCAAGGATCCCGGCGTGTACCGCTGCGTGTGCTGCGGCAACGAGCTCTTCGATGCGAAGACGAAGTTCGACTCGGGGACCGGCTGGCCGAGCTTCACGGCGCCGATCGATCCGGCGCGGGTCCGCACGGAGGTCGACCGCTCGCTCTTCATGAAGCGCACCGAGGTGCTGTGCGCCCGCTGCGACGCGCATCTGGGTCACGTCTTCGAGGACGGCCCGGAGCCGACGGGACTGCGCTACTGCATGAACTCCTGCGCGCTGGATCTGGAGAAGAAGAAGTAGGGATGCCGAGGACACTGCCGCGCGCGGAGCCGGGCACCAGCCGGGGACAGGGCGCGCGCACGCTCGGCCCGCGCGCGCAGAAGACGCGCCAGCGCCTGCTCGCGGCGACGGAGGCGCTGCTCGCGAACCAGAGCGTGCGCGACCTCTCGGTGGTCGAGATCGCGCGCAAGGCCGGCACGTCGCCCGCCACGTTCTACCAGTACTTCGAGGACGTGGAAGAGGCGACGCTGCGGCTGGCGGAGCAGGCGGCCGGCGAGATGCCCGCCGTGCTCGAGATGATCGACCGCGCCTGGGACGGGGACGGCGGTCTCGCCAACGCGCGCGCCATCGTCGACGCCTTCGTGCGTCACTGGGACGCGCACCGCGCCGTGCTGCTGGTGCGCAACCTGGCCGCCGACGAGGGCGACCGCCGCTTCCAGCGCGTTCGCCAGGCGACGCTCCAGCCCCTCCTCGAGCACCTGGCGGGCCGCATCTCCGCCGGGCAGCGCGCCGGGCGCGTCGACGCGAAGCTGAGCGCCGCCGCGGCCGCCGCCGCCATGGGGGCGGTCCTCGAGCGGCTCGCTGCCTACCATCGCGAGCTCGAGATGCTGGGCGTCTCGCGCGAGGACCTGGTGGAGACGTGCGCGCGCATCCTCCAGCAGACCGTGACGGGCGGCGCCCGCTGACGGGCGCAGGGGAGGCGCGCGGCATGGGCGAACGCTTCTCGCTGCGCGCGCGGGCGCGGAGCTTCGCCCATGCCGGGGCCGGCTTCTACTACGTGCTGCGCTCACAGCACAACGCGCGCATCCACGCCTTCGTGACGCTGGCGGTGGTCGCGGCGGGCCTCGGCCTCGGGGTCTCGCGCCTCGAGTGGTGCTGGCTGGTCGCCGCGATCGCGATGGTGTGGGCCGCGGAGGCCATGAACACCGCGCTCGAGACGCTGGCCGACGCGACGCAGCCGCACCGCGACCCGCTGGTCGGGCGCGCCAAGGACGCGGCGGCGGGCGCCGTCCTGGTCGCGGCGGCGGGCGCCGCGCTGATCGGCCTGCTGGTGCTCGGTCCGCATCTCTGGGCGCTCCTGAGGCCTGTTTGAACCTGTTAAAATGCGGCCTCTCTCCGCCGAGGTGACGCGATGGCCGACGAGAAGCCCTTCCACCTGCGAGGCAACTTCGCGCCCGTCTCGCAGGAGCTGACCGCCTTCGACCTGCCCGTGGAGGGCGCGCTGCCGCCGGAGCTGTGCGGCCTCTACGTCCGCAACGGCGCGAATCCCGTCACCGGCACCTCGGCGCACTGGTTCCTCGGCCAGGGCATGCTGCACGGCGTGCGCCTCGAGAAGGGACGCGCGGCCTGGTATCGCAATCGCTATGTGCGCACGCCCTACCTCGAGAACCCCGGCATCCAGCGCATCACTCCGGACGGCAAGTTCGACCGCACCGCCTCGGCGGCGAACACGCACGTGCTCGCGCACGCGGGGAAGATCCTGGCGCTCGAGGAGGGCTCGTTCCCCTTCGTCGTCGACGGCGAGCTGCGCACGCTCGGCTGGACCGACTACGGCGGCAGGCTCCAGACCGCGATGACGGCGCACCCGAAGATCTGCCCGGAGACCGGGGAGCTGTTCGGCTTCGGCTACGGCCAGCTCCCGCCGTATCTCACCTACCACCGCGTCGACGCCGCGGGACGGCTCGTCCGGAGCGAGGAGATCCCGGTCGCGGGTCCGACCATGATCCACGACTTCGCCATCACGCGGCGGCATGCGATCTTCATGGACCTGCCCGTGGTCTTCGACCTGCCGCTCGCGCTGCAGGGCACGATGCCCTTCCACTGGAGCGACGAGTACCCGGCGCGAGTCGGCGTGATGCCCCGCGACGGCCGCGGCGCCGACGTCCGCTGGTTCGAGGTCGAGCCTTGTTATGTCTTCCACGGGCTCAACGCCTGGGACGAGGGCGACGCCGTGGTCTTCGACGTGTGCCGCATCGACGAGCTGTGGCGCAATCCGGGCGAGATGCTGGGTCCCGGCCGGCAGACGCTGCACCGCTGGACCTTCGATCTCGCGGGCGCAACGGCGAAGGAAGAGACGCTCGACGAGCGCGGCATGGACTTCCCGCGCGTCGCCGACGCGCGCGTCGGCCTGAAGAACCGCTACGGCTTCACCGTGGAGTTCGGCGCGGGGGCGGACGGCGCGCCCGGCCTCGCCGGTCTGCTCAAGCTCGACCTCGCGCGGGGCACGTCCGCGCGCCACGACTTCGGCGCGGGCCGCAACCCGGGCGAGCCGGTCTTCGTGCCGGCCGCCGGCGCCGACCCGGACTCCGACGAGGGCTTCGTCATGACCTACGTGCACGACGAGGGCTCGGGCCGCAGCGAGTTCGTCGTGCTCGATGCTTCGAGCTTCGAAGCGAAGCCGCTGGCCCGCGTGCCGCTACCGCAGCGCGTGCCGTACGGGTTCCACGGGAGCTGGATCGCCGACGCGGAGTAGACGCGGCGGCCCGCAGTTCTGATAGCCTCGCGCGCCTCGTGTCCGACAAGCCCTTCCGCGTCCTGCCCCGCGTCACCCCGTGGAACGAACATTTCTGGCGCGGCGGCGAGCGCGGGGAGCTGCGCTTCCTGCGCTGTGCCGCGTGCCGGACCTGGGTACACCCGCCCGCGCCCGTGTGCCCGTCGTGCTACGGCCGCGCGCTCGCGCCCGAGGCCGTCTCCGGGCGCGCCACGGTGCTGACCTACACCTGGAACCACCAGCCCTGGGTGCCGTCGCCGGACCACCCCTACGCGATCGCGATCGTCGAGATCGAGGAGCAGCCGGGCCTGCGCCTCATGACGAACGTGGTGCGCTGCACGCCCGAGACGCTGCGCGTGGGCCTTCCCGTGCGCGTGGTCTTCGAGCAGCACGACGACGTCTTCATCCCGCTCTTCGAGCCGAGGTCCGCGTGAAGGAGATCCTCGAGCGGCGCGCGGCGATCACGGGGATCGGCCAGTCGGAGGTGGGGCGCCGGCTCGGCCGCGAGCCGCTGGCGCTGACGCTCGACGCCTGCCTCGCGGCGATCGCCGACGCGGGACTCACGCCGGCGCAGATCGACGGGCTCGCCACCTATCCCGGGGCGATGGGCGGCGCGCCGGGCTTCACCGGCGCAGGCGTCACCGAGGTGCACGACGCGCTGCGCCTGCGCCTCGACTGGTACTCGGGCGGCATCGAGCGCCCGGGGCAGCTCGGCTGCGTGATCGATGCGTGCGCAGCGGTGGCCTGCGGCTACGCGCGCCACGTGCTCTGCTTCCGCTCGGTCTGGGAGGGCACCGCGCAGGGCAAGGGCGGCCGTGCCGGGATCGGGGTCGACGCCGGCGGAGGCGGGCGCGGCTTCCGCGCTTCGGGTCCGATGATGGAGTTCACGCTGCCCTTCCGCGCGTACTCGGCGGCCAACTGGATCGCCATGGTCGCGCAGCGACACTTCCACGAGTATGGCACCACGCGCGAGCAGCTCGCGCAGATCGCGCTGAACGCGCGGCGCAACGCGGCGGGCAACCCGAACGCGATCTACCGCGAGCCGCTGGCGATGGAGCAGTACCTCGGCGCGCGCATGATCAGCACGCCCTTCTGTCTCTACGACTGCGACGTCCCCTGCGACGGCGCCACCGCGATGATCGTCTCGCGCGTCGACGCGGCGCGCGACCTGCGGCGCGCGCCGCTGCGCATCGAGGCGGTGGGCTCGGCGCTGCGCGGGCGCCCTTCGTGGGACCAGTTCGACGACCTCACCACGATGGCGCTGCGCGACGCCGCCGCGATGCTGTGGGAGCGGACCGACCTGAAGCCCGCCGACGTCGACGTCGCCGAGCTCTACGACGGCTTCTCCTTCATCGCGCTCGCCTGGCTCGAGGCGCTGCGCTTCTGCCCGAAGGGAGAGGGCGGCCCCTTCATCGAAGGCGGCGCCGCGATCGCCCGCGACGGCGCGATCCCGCTCAACACGAACGGCGGTCAGCTCTCGGGCGGACGCCTGCACGGCTTCGGCTTCCTGCACGAGGCGTGCGTGCAGCTCTGGGGCGAGGGCGGCGCGCGTCAGGTGCCGGGCGGCCCCGAGGTCGCCGTGGCAGCGGCGGGCGGGGGGCCGCTCGGCGGCTGCATGCTGCTGGTGCGGACGTAGCCGGGACCGCCTGCGCGCAGCGGCCGCGAAGCGCCCACGCCGATGCATTGCGTCGCTCTCGGCGAGCTGGGGCGAGGAGGGGCAGCTCCGCACCGTCCCCCGCTCGCCGGATCGGCGCGCCATACTGCGCCGCAGCGGCGCAGCGATCTGCCCCGCGCGACGGAGGGGTTCGATGACCGGACAGGAGTGGCTGTCTCTGATCTCGGTGGCGGCGGCTGGCGTCACGATGGCCGCGGGCGCGGTGGGCGCTGCCATCGGGGAGAGCCGCATCGGTGCGGCTGCGATGGATGCGCTGGCGCGACAGCCGGACGAGTCGGGGTCGATCACACGCACGCTGTTCGTGAGCCTCGCCATGGTGGAGTCGACTGCGATCTTCTGCCTGGTCGTAGCCCTGATCCTGCTGTTCGCAAATCCGTTTCGAGGCGCGGGGCCGGGTTAGGCCGCGGTGTCGCCGACCTTCTCCACGTTTCTGTTCGAGGCCGCGAACTTCCTGCTGCTCGCGGCGCTGCTCGGGTGGCTCTTCTTCCGGCCCGTCCGCGCGGCGCTCGAGCAACGGCGAGCCGGTCTCGAGGCCGCGCAGCGCGACGCGGAGGCGGGGCGCGCCGAGGCGCAGCGCCTGCTCGACGACGCGCAGGCGCGCCGCGGTCGGCTCGAGGCCTCGCTCGCGGAGCTGCGGGACAAGCTTCGCAAGGAGGCGGAGTCCGAGCGCGACCGGCTGCTCGCGGCGGCGCGCGAGCAGGCGCAGCGCGAGCGGGACGCGCTCAAGGCAGAGCTCGCCGCACAGCGGCGCAGCCAGGCGCGCGCACTCTCCGGCGACGCGGCGTCCGCAGCGCGCGAGATCCTGGTCCGGCTGCTGGCGCAGGTCGACGGCCCCGAGCTCGAGCGCTCGCTGCTCGACGCCGCCGGGCGTCGCCTGACGGGGCTGGCGTCGAACGGCCCGCTGACACCCGTGATCGTGGAGTCCGCAGAGCCCCTGGCCCCGGATGCGCTCGAGGCGCTCGCGCGTGCCGTCGGTTGTCCGGCGTCCGCGCTGGGCCAGCGCGTGGTGCCGGATCTGGTGGCTGGCGTGCGCGTCCTGACGGCGCGCGGGCTCGTGGACGCGTCGGCGGCGGGGCTGGCGGCCCACGCCGAGCAGACGCTGCTCGCGCGGCTCGATACCGAGGAGGACGCCCGTGGTTGAGGCGGTGGGCCCGATCCCCCTGGAACGCGCCGCTCGCGAGATCGACCCCGCCGCCGGCCTCGAGCCTCGCGGCGTGGTGGTGCAGGTGGGCGACGGCGTGGCGCTGGTCGCCGGGCTCGAGCGCGTCGCGAATCAGGAGCTGCTGCGCTTCGACTCCGGCGCCCTCGGCATGGCCTTCGACCTGCGCGCGGACGCGACGGGCGCACTCCTGCTTGCCGACGCGCATCGGGTCCGCGCGGGCGAGGGAGTCGTGGGGCTCGGCCGCTTGCCGGAGCTGCCGGTCGGCCCGGCGACGCAGGGGCGCGTGCTCGATCCCCTGGGCCGCCCGCTCGACGACGGCGGCGCGCTGCCCTCGCGGCCCGCGCTGCCCCTGTTCCGGGCGGCCCCGGAGCTGATCGAGCGCAAGGGCGTCGACGAGCCCCTGCGCACGGGAGTGCTCGCGATCGATGCCGCCGTCCCGATCGGCCGCGGGCAGCGCGAGCTCCTGATCGGGGACCGGAACGTGGGCAAGACGGCGCTCGCCGAGGACGTCGTGGCGGCTCAGGCCGGGGGCGGCGTGGCGTGCGTCTACGTGGTGATCGGCCAGGCGATGTCCCGGGTGCTCACGCTGCGACGGACCCTGCTGCACGCCGGCGCACTCGACCACACGGCAATCGTCGTGGCGGACGCCTCGGCGCCGCCGGGCATGCGCTACCTCGCGCCCTATGCGGGCGCATCCGTGGCCGAGTGGTTTCGCGATCAGGGGCGCCACGCGCTGGTGGTCTACGACGACCTCACCAAACACGCCGATGCGTACCGGGAGCTCAGCCTGCTGCTCGACCGCCCTCCGGGTCGGGAGGCCTATCCCGGCGACGTGTTCCACATCCACGCGGAGCTGCTCGAGCGCTCGGCGGCGCGCAATGCCGCCGCCGGCGGCGGCTCGGTGACGGCGCTTCCGATCGTCGAGACCACCGACGGCGACGTCGCCGCCTACATTCCCACGAACCTGATCTCGATCACCGACGGCCAGGTGTACCTGGATGCCGCGCGCTTCGCGCGCAACGAGCGCCCGGCGGTCGACATCGGGCGCAGCGTCTCGCGCATCGGCGCGGCCGCGCAGCCCGGGCCGGTGCGCATGGCTGCGCGCAATCTGCGCATCCTGCAGGCGCGCTTCGAGGAGCTCGAAGCGCTCACGCGGGTGGGGCTCGCGCTCGAGCCGGGCGTGGAGCGCGAGCTGGCCCGCGGTCGGCGCCTCCGCGTCCTGCTGCGACAGGCGCGCCTGTCCCCGCGCGGGGTGGCCGAGCAGGTGCTCGACGTGCTCGCCGTGAGCGAGGGCTGGCTCGACGACGTCGCGCCCGAAGCGACACCGGAGAGGATCGTCGCTCTGATGGCGCGCGCGCGGGCGCGGACGCCCGAGATCGTCGCCGGTCTCGACCGCGGCGAGCTGCCCGCCGAGGGCTGGCTGGGCCGGCTCTCCGAGCTGGCCGCGGAGCTCGCCGGCTCCGGCTCGGAGGCCAGCCGGTGAGCCGCCAGCGCGCGCTGGAGCATCGGCTGCGCACGCTCCGCACGCTCGGGGAGGCGATCGAGGCGCTGCGCGCCCTCTCGGCGCAGCACTTCCGCAGCGCCCGGGCGCGGCTCCCGGCGGCGCGCGCCTACCGCGACGAGCTGGATCCACTGCTCGCCGCGCTCGGCCCCGCTCCCGCCGACCGGGATCGCGATGGGCCCGCGGGAATCGTGCTCTTCGCAGCGGATCTGGGCCTCGTGGGCGACTACACGGCGCGCCTGCTGCGCGAAGCGCTCGAGCTGCGGCGCGAGCTGGGCAGCGGGCCGCTGATCTGTGTGGGAGGCCGCGCCGCCGCGGGGCTGGCGCGCGCGGACGTCCGGCCCCATCGGACGTATCCGGCTCCGAGCAGCGTGGCGGGCCTCACCGGGCTGCTCCTCCCGCTCGTGGACGAGGTCCTGGAGCTGCACCGTCTCGGCGCGCTCGGCGCGCTCTGGCTGGTGGCCGCGCGCTTCGAAGGGACGGGTCGGTTCCGTCCGGCCCGGGTGCCCCTGCTTCCCGTGGTGGCGCCTCCCGGAGCGCCGGCACTTCGCATCTCGGTGTACTGCGATCCCGAGCGCCTGCGCCGCGCTGTCGTGCGCGAGGCCCTGTACGCGGCGCTCTACGAGACGCTGCTCGAGGCGCTGGCCTCGGAGCACGGCAAGCGGCTCGTGACCGCGGAGTCGGCCCGCTCCTGGCTCGACGAGCGGATCCAGCAGACGCAACGGCGTGTCTCGGAGGTCCGGCGGGAGACGTCGACCCAGGAGATCCTCGAGCTGGTGGGCGGTGCCCGGGCGTCGCGGCGCGAGAAGACCTCCGGACGGATGGGAGCGTGGGGATGGCGGCGCCCGGACTGAGGGGAAGCGTCGTCTCCGTGCGCGGGACGGTGATCGAGGCGCGCTTCGAGGGCGTGCTGCCCGGCATCGGGTCTGGAATCCTGTGTCGCACCGCGGACGGCGGCGCGGTGAGCGGCGAGACCTACGGGCACGTGGATCCCTGGACCGTGCGCGCCATCGCCATCGAGTCGACGCGCGGCGTCCGGCGCGGCGATCCGGTGACGAGCGACGGCCGGCCGCTGGAGATCCCGGTCGGAAGCGAGCTCCTCGGCCGGGTGATCGACGTGCACGGGCGCCCCCTCGACGGCGGCGCCCCGCTCGATGGTGCGCGGCGGCAGGCCGTGCGGCGTCCTCCGCCGACGCCCGCCGCGCGGCGGGCCACGGGCTCGCCCTATCCGACCGGCATCAAGGTGGTGGATCTCTTCTGCCCGGTGCTGCACGGCGGACGCTGCGGGGTGTTCGGCGGCGCCGGCGTGGGCAAGACGGTCGTGCTGACCGAGTTCATCCACAACGCCGTCGAGCGGCTCGCCGGCGTGGCCGTGTTCGCCGGGATCGGGGAGCGTTCACGCGAGGGGCTCGAGCTGTGGGAGGAGCTGCGACGCCGCAAGGTGATGGAGCGCTCGGTGCTCGTGTTCGGCCAGATGAAGGAGCCGCCGGGCGCGCGCTTCCTGGTGGGGCCCGCGGCGCTCTCCGTCGCCGAATACTTCCGCGACGCCCTGCGCCGGGACGTGCTCTTCGTGGTCGACAACGTGTATCGCCACGTGCAGGCCGGCATGGAGGTGTCGGGCCTGCTCGGCCGCATGCCCTCGCGAGTGGGCTACCAGCCCACGCTGGCCGCCGACCTCTCCGAGCTCGAAGAGCGCATCACGGCGACACACGACGGAGACATGATCTCGCTCCAGGCGATCTACGTGCCCGCCGACGACTACTCGGACCCGGCGATCACGCACGCCTTCTGGCACCTGGACAGCGCGCTGGTGCTGTCCCGCGACATCGCCGCCGAGGGCCTGTACCCGGCGATCGACCCGGTGTCGTCCTGGTCCAAGGCCCTGGATCCGGAGGTCGTCGGAGAGCGGCACGATCGCGCGGCGCAGGAGGCGCGCCGCGTGCTCGGCCGCTACCGGGAGCTGCGCGACATCATCTCGATGCTCGGGATGGAAGAGCTCTCCGCGGAGGACCGCCGGCTGGTCGCGCGCGCGCGGCGGCTGCAGAACTACATGACGCAGCCGTTCTTCGTGACCGAGTCCTTCACGGGTCACCCCGGGCGGAGCGTCCCCGTCGAAGAGACCGTCGCCGACGTCGAAGCCATCCTCGACGGGCGCTGCGACGCGCGCGCCGAGCGCGACCTGTTCATGATCGGCTCCCTCCGGGATCTCGAAGGCGCGCCCGCCCGTGGCTGAAGGGCTGCAGCTCGTCGTTCGCACTCCGCACGAGGTGGTCGCGGAGCTCGCCGCCGCGTCGCTGCGCGTGCCCGTGGACAGCGGCCAGGTGGGGCTGCGGCCGCGCTGCGAGCCGACGGTGCTCGCCCTCGAGCCCGGCCTGGTCCTCGTCCTCACTGACGCGCGCCTGCGCTTCCTGGCTACCGGGGGCGGACTCCTGCGCTGTGACGGTCGACGCGCTGTGGTGTTGACCCCCGTCGCGGTGCTCGGCGACGACGCCACCTCGGTGCGCGCCCGGCTCGAGGAGGCGCTCGCCCTCCCCGGAGCGGACCGCGAGCTGCGCCAGGCGATCGAGCGGCTCGAGGCGGGCATCCTGCGCGAGCTCCGCGGCGACCGGAGGGGGATGCGGCCGGGGGCCTCGCGATGAGCGCAGCGCCTCCGCCCGACGCGCGGCCGGACGCGCGCCGCTCGTTCGAGCGCGACGTCGATCGCTTCGAGCGCCGCGAGCGGACCGGCGCCGCGTTCTGGCGCTCGCTCTCGCTGCTCGGGACCGTGGGCTGGTCGATCGCGCTGCCCGCGGCCGCGGGCGCCTGGCTCGGGCACCGCCTCGACGCGCGCTTCGGCACGGGCGTGCGCTTCACGCTGATGCTGCTCACCGCGGGCGTGATGCTCGGCGGCACCATCGCCTGGCGCGTGCTGCGCAGTCACAGGGACTGAGCGAGATGGGTCAGGAGATCTTCCGCGAGAGCGTGTGGTTCCGGATCGGCCCGTTCCCGGTGACGGTCACGGCGCTCACGTCGCTCGCGGTCTCGGCCTTGCTGGTGATCGCGGCGCTCGCGCTGCGCGCGTCCCTGCGGCGCCGGCCCCGGGGCACGCCTGCGGCGCTCGCGCTTCTCACGGTCGAGTGGCTCGACGGTCTGGTGCGGGACGTGGCGGGTCGCTCGGAGCCGGCGCTCGTCA
>Ga0335070_10005416_pt1 | contig 14987 bp, 12 predicted proteins | sample Lox_Sample_13_FD_206722 | JGI IMG/M metagenome (GOLD analysis project Ga0335070, IMG submission 206722) | Soil microbial communities from Loxahatchee National Wildlife Refuge, Florida, United States - Lox_Sample_1.3 | ecosystem: Environmental > Terrestrial > Soil > Wetlands | place: USA... | reverse complement strand
AGCTTCCTCGCCAACCTGAACCGCTGAATTCAAGTTAGGGATCGCAGCAGGGGACCAGAACCGGGGAAGGACCATCAATGGATCGTTCACGCTTTCTTCGGGCTTTCCTAACGGAATCCAGTTGTACATCACCGGCCCCCGCGAATAGACTGTAAACCCAACTTCATACCCGGCCTCGCGAGCCACTTCCACGGTATGAGGAGTGAAATCACCCCCCGGCCAGATAAATGCTGTGGGACGGTAGCCAAAATGCTCCTTTAGCGTATCGATCGGGTTGAAAATTTCCTGGTGGATAATGTCCTCGGGGGTATTGGCGTTGAAGTAAGTGTCGGCATTGTGCAGCCAGCCATGAGACTGGACATCCAGGCGACCGGTTTGGGCCATATCCTCCAAATCTTTCCACTCAGTTGCAGGAACCGTTCCAGATATATAGGCCAGGGTCACTGTCCAGTCATGTTTTTCAAGGACAGGCAGAAAATACTCCCGCACCGTTCCCGGCCGGCGATCGTCAATGATTAAGATCATCGAGCGAGGTGGGATCCATGTGTTGTGTTTCAAGAATTCGACCAGTTGAGGGATGGTGATCGTCTTGAATCCCAGGAAGGCAGCCCGCGCGACAATCTGGTTGAAATAGGTCGCGTTGATGGTGGTATTCTGGAGGATTGGCCTGCCCGGTTTGCTGATCGAATGAAACATGATCGGGGCGACGATTGTCCCTGGCTCGGCTTTGCCTTCGCCCCAGCGGTCCGCCAGATACTGGCAGGAGTCGCTCAAATACCGGACGGGTTCGACGTCAGTTAACAGGCTTTTCGGATGGAAAATCTCTGGCAGCGGTGGGAGCGTGGGGGTTGAGGTGGGAGTTGGCGGGACTGGGGTATTGGTCTCTGCGGGAAAGGGGGAAGGAGTCTCCGATGGGACTTGCATCAGGGTCGGGGTATGGCTGGGTTCGAGTGGGGGATCCGGAGCTTTCGGGGGGCCTGAATTAATCCCGGTACAGGAAGCGAGGAGAAAGACAAGGGGGAGGAGTGTTTTGAAAAGCTGACCTGTCATCCAGCACCTATTATAGCTGAAGAACTGCGCGCCTGTTTACCATATGACGAAGTATAATTAGGAAAGGCTCCCAAAACAGGGTGATCATAAGGTAACAGTATGGCCCATTCTGCAGAATACATCCAACGTTTGGAACGACTGCTTGAAGTCACACGAAACCTGAGCGCCAATTTGGACCTGGAGCCCTTCCTACAATCGATCATCGAAGTGGCTTCCGAATTGACTTACTGCCAGGATAGCTCGATCCTGGCATACGATGAAGAATGCGGCTGCCTTCGGTTCCTGGCTGCGCCCTGGTACGAACTGGATGCGCTCAAGCCATTAAAAATTCCGGTAGAACAAAGTGTGGCAGGTTGGGTCTATTCGCATTCTCAGCCATTGGTGGTCCAGGACGCCAGCCAGGACCCGCGCGTCGATCGAAATGCAGATAAAAAGCTGACCTTCGAGACCGGTTCGATCCTCGCCGTACCGTTGATCTTTCGCGGTGAGACAATAGGCGTTCTGGAAGCGGTCAATAAGACCGGTAAAGCGCACTACACCGAGGACGACATCACCATCCTGGAAACGCTGGCTTCACAGGCAGCGCTTGCGATTCAGAGCTCGCGGCTGGTCCAGAAGAGCCAGCAGGCTTACCAGCAACTGATCGAGCTGGACCGTATGAAAGACGATTTTATCGCGATCACTTCGCATGAGCTGCGCACACCGCTGGGATTGATCCTGGGGCACGCCAATTTCTTGCTAGATGGCGCGACCGAGGAGCAAAAGGAACAGCTCGATATCATCCTGAAAAGTGCAATGCGGCTGAAAGAAATTATCGAGGATTTCTCCAACGCCGACAATTTCAAAAACGGCGTGGCCCGGGTCCGCCACCGTAAGATATCCATCGACCGCCTGATCCAGGAAATTGTGCTATCCTTCAAAGATCTGGCTGAGCGGAAAAAAATATCGCTGAGGACAGATGTCTCTCGCGCCAATCTCTCCATCGAAGGGGACGCGGAGAAAATCGGCATGGCGCTCAGCAACCTGGTCAAAAACGCGCTCACATTTACGAACGAAGGCGGACACGTTTTGGTCTCGGCGGAACAACTACCCGGGTATGTGAAAGTGATGGTCACCGACGATGGAATCGGTATTCCCGCAAAGGATATCCAGAGCATCTTCGAACGCTTTTACCAGGTGGAGCAACATTTGACGCGCCGGCACGGTGGAATGGGCCTGGGGCTCTCCATCGCCAGGGATTTGATCGAGGCGCACGGCGGGCGAATTTGGGTGGAAAGCGTGGAGGGAAAGGGGAGCCGCTTTTCGTTTATCCTGCCGCATAACCTGTCCCAGGTCTCTGCTGCCGAGAAAGTTTTCACCTCTTGAGTTAGCCTTGCAGAACATCTGGAGGCATGATAAAATCTCGTCTGCCAATCGGGGTGTGGCTCAGTCCGGCTAGAGCACACGGTTCGGGACCGTGAGATCGGGGGTTCAAATCCCCCCGCCCCGACCAGGAAGCATAACCATCCTTCTGCCTTTTCGACAGAAGGATAGTTGTTTTTTGACGAACTCTTTGAAGATTAGATGAAAATGATCTGCGATCCTTCGGTCATATCCATGAAATCACCGGCGGTGACGATATCACATACCCCATCGACGAAATCATCCATCTTCAGGCCGAACATATCCACCGACATCTTGCAGGCGTACAGCTTCGCCCCTCCATCAACCAGCATCCCAAGGTATTCGCGCACGGTCGGGACGCCCAGGTCATTCATTTTCTTCTTCATCATTGACGTCGCAAAGGCAGTCATGCCGGGGATGGAGCCCATGAACTGCGGGATGCCTACGTAGCCGGGAACGCCCATCATGTTCATCTTCATGCTGGTATTAGCGATGGGAGGAATCTCCAGGTGATCCACGCGGGCTTTATTGATCATGTCCATCCCCCAGAAAGTGAAGAAGATGGTTACGTCAATCCCATTGCCCAGCGCGGCCCAGCCCATGATCAGGGCCGGGTAGACCATGTCGAGATTCCCCTTCGAGCAGATAAAAGCGATTTTGCGTTGATCATTTGCCATTTTGATTTCTCCTACAAAAATCGAGAACCATCAAATGATTTATACGCAGCCTTCGGGCTTGCCGAGGCCGGAAATCCTGGCGACCTTCTTGGCCGGGCCCTTGGGGAAGAGGGCGAAAAGCTCCTTGGTCGAAACACCTGAGCCGACCGTGATCTGGCGCAGGGTGGGCGCCTTACCCGAGTTCGTCGCCGCGGTCTTGCGGCAGAAGTCGATGGTCACCCAGTGGGCCGGGGTCAGCTCAGATATCCCCTCTTCTTTGGCAAGCTCGACGGCCAGGTCGCGGTCCCATTCCGAGGGATCGGTCATAAAGCCTTCGTCATTGACCTGAACGGTCTTCCCACAAATTGTACGAGTTGGCATATTTCCTCCAAAACAAGAAGTGAATGGTTGTTGGTGAAAAGCAATTAGAGAACGGCCTGTCCCCTGGACTGTCCGTCCACCTGTGCCTGCCTGTCCTGGAGGACCCCAGTCCTGTCGTTCTGGGACAGGGTAGGCCAGGGCGCCCAGATGCAGGCAGGACAGGCTGTGCCGGACAGGCCCAGGGAGAGCAGAAAATAGAGTGAAGGACAGTTGTTCATGTTTTCGCCTGGGAGCCGACGACGTTGAGCACGCGTAGGGTGAGCGCCAGGCCACGGCGGACAGCGGGATCGCGCATTTGTTTTAGAAGTGCCAGGTAAGAGATTTCGACAGGTTTCTCGATCTCTTCCTCCGCGACGAGAAGCGTGCTGCGCACGAAATTCATGATCTCAGGTTGGGTCATGTCTTTGACCGTGTTCAGGATCAGGACGATGTTGTCACCCAGGCGGTCGACGTCCTCTTTCGTGAATGAGGAAACGATTGTATCCAGGATGCGCAGCCCACCCTGTCCAAAGGCAAAATAGCCTTTCTCCTCTAACTCCGTCAGTACGGAAACAAGCTTGTCCATCCCTTGTTTGAGGATGGGGTCCATGATCTGCATCAGGTCAGAGATGGCGTCCATCTGGTCGAGCAGCGCTTCCAGTTGGGGGCGGTGGCGGGCCAGCTTTTTGACCAGGCGCAGCAGGTCTTCTACCTGGAGATAATCCTGGATCTCCTCGAACTCGCTGGAGGCCAGGCGCATGGCGTCTTTAGCCACCGGCATCAGCGTGTCGACCAGCTCCTCGCCGGAGCGCCGACTGCGCTCGGCGATCTGGGCCTGCTCGGTCAGGTACGCTACCTGACTGGTGAGCAAGTCAATTTTTTGGTTCAGGTCGATCACAACCTGGTTAAGATCGGTCAGTTCGCGGTCCATCACGCCTCCTAGACCTTCCACTTTCCAGCCATACTCATCGCCGCTGGAAGCGGGATTTCCTGGCCCTTGAGGAGTATGTTCCAGTAGACCCAGCGGAACATGAGCTTGCCCCAATGATTCATCTCTGATTCTTCCAGAAGGGTAAAGGGTCCCACACCGGGCAGCGGGTAGCGGCCCGGGAGCGGTTCCTGGGCATAGTTGAAGTCGATCAACAGCGCCTTGCCGAAGCCAGACTCGATGAAGCAGTTGGCGTGCCCGTCAAATAGAGGCAGGAGCGGCAGCCCCTCAATATACCGCACGAAGTTTTCGCCGAAAACGTCGATGGAGAAATGGGCCACCGAGCCTGCCTTGGAGGTAGGCGCGTTGGAAGCGTCGCCGAGGACGAAGATGTTGTCAAAGCGGGTCGATTGGTTAGTGTACTGGTTGACCGGAGAGAAGTTGAGCTCGTCGCCCAGTCCAGATTTGCCCACCACGTCCGCGCCCTTATTGAGCGGTACGCTGACCAGCAGGTCATACTCGACCTCGCGCTCGTCATAGGAGACGATCCTTTTCGCTTCGGGGTCAGTGTGCTCGATCATGAACTCCGGTTCCACGGAGATCCTTTTTTCGGACAGCAGCTCACCCAGCAGTTTCGAGGCGGTCGGCCTGGTAAAGACACCTGGGAGTGGCGTGGCGTAGACCAGCTCGACCTCGTCGCGGATGCCGCGCTCGTGGAAATACCAATCGGCCAGCATGAGAAATTCCAGCGGCGCGACGGGGCATTTGATTGGGTTTTCGACGACGTTGACCACCAGGCGGCCGCCGTCCCATTCACGTAGCTTCTTTGCCAGGGCGATTGCTCCCGGATAAGAGTAAAAAGTATGGATCGATTTTCCCCAATCGCCATCCAGCAGTCCGGGAGTTTCTTCGGGATGGATATCCGAGCCGGTGGCGATGATCAGATAGTCATAGCCGAGCGTACTACCGTTGGCCAGACGGACCTGGTTATGCTCGGGCTCGATGATCTCCACAGCCGATTGAATAAATTTAATAGTGGGCGGAAGATAATCGCGCTTGGTTTTGACCGCGGACTTCGGAGATACAATCCCAAAAGGGATGAAAATGAAATCAGGCTGGTAGTAATGCGTCGGCTCCGGGTCGATAAGAGTGACTTGCCATTCGTCCATATTGAGGAGGCGGTTCAGCCGGTTGGCGACCATCGTCCCTGCCGTGCCGGCGCCCAGGATCAATAACTTCTTCATAAATTTCTTCTCCTTAGTCGATTTGAGTCAGGTTGGCGATCTGGTTTAGACGATCGATGAACCCAGCCCGCTCGCGCAGAATACTTTGAATGGCCCGCGCTGCCCGGGTTGGCCAGCTTTCCACCCGGGAATGCTGTCCGGCATCAATGACCGGGACGGCACGAGACGCCTGTTGGAGGATTTCGAACGGAACGTTGTGAGATTTCGCCAATCTTTTCATTCGTTCGCGCTCTTCTTGCGGATCCGGTGATTGCCAGTGGAACTCGCCAGCGAGGAAATATCCAACCGGTTGTTCCTCATCGAAGATAGGCGCACTCAGATATTGGATTCCGGCGCGGCAGGTCAAGAATCGGCTCCCAGCCCGAGATTCACGCGCAAAATCCTTCCATGAATTCTGGCAGGATGTCTGGCCCGATGGGCTTTGCATCAGGATTTGGCAGAAACGGCAGGGATTGCTGATCTCCGTCAGTGGAGTTCCATCCAGATCAATCACCAGGGCGCTGACCTGTCCAACCTCTGCAAACAAATCTTGTATGGTTTGGACACAATGAGTGGGAATACTGTAAGGGGACGGCGAGATGGTAACCTGAGAAGAAGAGGTCTCCCCTTTGACAATTCGGTCCACTTCTTGTTTGGGGAAACGCCATTGCTGACCAACTTTGACGCCTTTGATCCGGCCGTCATTTAACATACGGTAGATAGTGATGCGATCTACCTTGAGTATTTCCAATACCTGTCGAGTGGTCAGCAAATCGTCCATAATCATCTGCTTGTTTGACATGAAATGTTATATCAAGTTATGTCAGTGATATAGTAACAAGCTTCACAAGCAATGCATAGTGATAAACGTCCATGACAAAATGACATTTGTCCCTTTATTCACAATAATAAAGATACTATACTTTTCTATAGTATCTATTCGAAGAAAGGCAACCACCATGCCAATGTATGAATATCGCTGTAACACCTGTGGGAAAGTTTTTGAAAAGATAGTCCGCCGGTCTGAAGCGGACCGCAGCCCGGCCTGTCCGCACTGCTCCAGCCAGGATACACAAAAGAAAATCTCGACAATCGCCTCGATTGGTTCTGAGACCAGTAAAAACAGCACCGGTAGTTCGTGCGGTTCCAGCGGCGGGTTTCGCTGAGCAGGCTAGATCATTACCGGCCGTGAGCCGGTATCGTGTGGGAGAACAGCCATGAGAATTCAAAATCAAGAGGCGAAAGAGAAGCTGATTCAACGCCTGCACCGCATCGAAGGGCAGGTGCGCGGGATCGAAGCGATGATGGAACAGGAGCGGGACTGCCGAGAGATCTTACAGCAGTTGGCCGCGGTGCGTTCCGCCGTGCAGGGAGTGAGCCGGGTTTTCCTCCAGGAGTACGCTACCCAATGCCTGGCAGAAATGGATGGAGACGCCCATGTCCAAATCAGCGCGGATATCCGGGTTAAACGGGAAAAAATCGTTCAAGATATGATCGATCTGCTCGACAAAGCGCCTTGATCGAAAGGGAAAACAACATGGCATTTGCGACGGTGAAATGGATCGGCGGGAAACAATTTGTGGGCATCGATTCGACCTGCCACTCGGTGGTGCTTTCGACCAAGGACGAGGGGGTTGGGATTAAACCTTCCGAGCTGTTACTGATCGCGGTGGCATCTTGCTCAGCGGTGGATGTGGTGGAGATCCTGACCAAAAAGCGGATGCCCTTGTCCTTTCTAGAGATCAACGTGATGGGGGAACAGGACCAGGATCCACCCTGGACGTACCGGAAAATTCACATCCATTATCGCCTGGCGGGAATGGGGCTTACCGAAGCGGCAGCCGCGCAAGCGATCGAGCTGTCGGAGGAGAAGTATTGTTCGGTGGCGGCGACGGTGCGGGCGACTGCGCCGATCACCACGGATTTCGAGGTGATCGACGGGCCGTGCAATTAACTCATTCAAACTGAATCGAGCGCTGACAGGTTGGACAGGGGGATATTGACGTAAGGGAATCCCGGATGAATGTTGCATTCTTCATCGTTAATCTATATACTGATAAATATTGATTAATCTGCTCAATTTAGACGTAATTTATCGATCTCTGCCATGTGTTTTTCCCGTTTCTATCTGCCAGCCTTTGGCGGAGGGTTGGGCCAAGTGAGCTGGAACCTGTTGGCGAAAGGGAGGAATGATGTCAATTTGGCGAAAGGGAGGAATGATGTCAATGGGTCTTACGCAAACCGTGCTCGATCGTTCGCGGACGATAGCTGAGAATGCCGATTCGCTCAGCTTTGCGGTAGCGAAGAACGACCAGTACGACATCGACGCAAGCCTGAACGACCTGATCGTCGCCTACGATCAATATGCACATCCCGCGGCCGCCTTCAGCGGCAGCTTTGCGTTCAGCGAGGCCGCTGGGCAGCCTGGTGTTTCTGTTGCATCCGGCGGTCAGACCGTGAACGCAGCGCTGGCGAGCAGCCTGGTCGATCTGCAGGTGGCCAATCTGCTCACCAAAGCAGCCCAGGCGTCTGGAGAAATAGAAGGCCAAGCCGACGCAGCGGCAATCAGTGAATCGGTGACCAACCTGAACGATACCATCCAGGCTTTACAAGGCCGAGCCGGGGCGGCAACCGGACCCGCTCGGTACTCGTTCGGTGAATCCAGCCAGGCAGAAGCAACCCCTGCGCCAGCCAGTCCGGACCTGCTCACGGCCAAAAACACCTACCTCCAGCTAATCAACGACATCTATGCCAGCCTACTGGCCGATTCCATCGTTCTGCTGACCGGAACCTTTAAAGGGTTAGATCAGCTCGATCTGGGCCAGGTCCAGCAGGGAGTCAAGCAGGCCCTCTCCTTTCTGAATCTCGACGTTTCGGGCAAGTTCCTTTCCAGGATTGTGGATGCCGTCCAGCGCTCGTTTAAGACACTACGAGACATGGCCGGTGACCAGGCGATGCAGCAGATCGAAGACCGGGTAAACAAGGAAATCGGGGAAGTCAAAAAGGGAGAAAAGGCCCTGCAGGCTTTCCTGATATTTGCCTACCAGGCCGACCAGAGCCAGAAGTCGATCAGCGGGTGGCTGGAGACTACCAACTGCGGCATTGCAGAAATTGATACGGGGCGGCAAAGGCTTGTGGACCTGCATAGTGATCAGGAAAAAACATTCAATCTCTTCAATCAAATCATCTCCGCACTCCACAGCCTGAGCAGTCCTATCGAATGGATCCTGAAAAAAGCCGGTGGAACGGCGCCGCTCGACCTGGTCATGGCCTGCCTCCTGTTTATCGTCGTTGATTTCGCGCTGCTGCGAGGAATGGATTTCGCGGATACCACCACGTTGCTCAAATTTGTTGACGGCACCCTGACGATATCCCGGCAGGCGCTCAATGTGAAGTAACGCCGATGGCCTCGCCTGCGTCCGATTTCCTTCTGGAAAACCGGCTCGATGCTCTCCATAAGGATTTGCAGCGCATCTGTATCCTGCTTGAGGATGAAGATGCCCATCTGGACGCCGCTTTGATCGAAGCTTTCGGGCAGCCGGTCGGCGAGCATATCGAAGGCATCCTGGCGTACCGGCAAAAGCTGGCCCAGGGAGGAAACGCCGCCACGCAATGGGATGGATTCAATGCCCTAGCCGGAGGCGTTCAGGGAGAAATTGGCGCGCAGCTTGAGATGCTGGCCGGTTGGGGAATCCGTCATTGGGCCGGTCCCGGAGCGGCCGGGCTGGAGGAGGGGTTTTCCACCCAGGCAGAAGCATGGCTCAGACAGATCGGGCAGGCAGCGGACCTCAAGAACACCTGGTTTGCTCTGCCGGGCCGCGGACCGCTGGTCGAGCCAGGCCGCGCCTTCCTGCGCCTGTCTTTCCTGGATTGGGATCTATGGCACCTGCCGCTCCTGGCGCGCGCAGTCGGTTTTCTGGCCGCCCTGGACAGCCCTTTTTACCGGGATAAGGTCTCCAAATTCATTGAACCGGTCTTAGGTCAGGTGGACGGGCTGCTGATCAGGCCGGCAAGCGACCCTCTTCCCGACCTGGCGAGGCTGGTCCCCCAGGCCCAGATACTCCGCGAGAGTTTTTCAAAAATCGCCACCGAGGAAGGGCGGGCCAGCTTTCGCGCAGAAAACCAATCCTTGCTCGGTCAGATCCGTCGCGACCAGGAAACGTTTTTGCACGCCCTGTTCGCGGACATGCTCGCGACCGCACTGGCTGGCCCGATGTACGCTGCGGCCGTCTTCGTCCTCGAACTGGATTACCGCACCCCAGAGGTGTTCTCCCTCGATGATCCAGACCAGATCGAAAAGAGAGAGATCGGACCGCGCAGATTTCCAGCGCCAGTCCACCGCGCCGCCGCGATTCTGACCACACTCCAATTCATTGAAGAGGAGGAGGAAGGGCCATTCTTGCTCTATTCCCAGAAAAAGAATGTTCGCGAGGGACTGGAGAGCCTGTGGAGAGAGACGCTCTTGTCCGTCCGGCAGGTCAATCGCCTGGAACAGTTTCGGACGACCTTTTCTCCCTGGTTTGCGGCCGTCTACCAGGAAATCCTCCGCGACAGGTTGCTCTCCAGGCTGGGAACTCTGATCGCCGACTGGCGGGAAGCTGAAGCCTGGCGCGGGGCATTCGCCGGCTCTGCCCCGCCATACAGTACCAGACCCTCCCCAGTGATTCTCGCCTGTGCTATGTGGCTGCACGCCCTGGATTACCCTGCGCAGTTCGAGAATTTACTGAAGATGGTGACGGCCAACGTCCCCAATCAATACACTACCCTGAAGGGCGCACGAGCATCCCTGCCTGAGGTCGTGGCGCTGGCCCGCCTGTACCAGTTCAAAACGCGATGGGCGCGACTGTACGCGATTCTGAACAGCGAGCGCATCCCGGCCGCCGATCGAGCCGCGGTTTCGGGCCGTTTTTTTCGCCTGCTCAGCGAGGTTTGGCTGCTGGTCGAAACCGAGATCGACCGGATCAAAGCCGCTGGCGTGATCCAGGGTAGCTGGGGCAATATCGAAAAAATCGGCGGCCTGGGGCGCTCTCTGCAGCGCGAAGCCCAGGATTTTCTTGGCGGGGTCTGGATTTCCCGCCAGAGCCTGGATCACGAGTCGGAAAAACTGAGCGGAGCGGTCCGCGGGCCGCACATCAGCCGCCTGGCGACGCACATCCTCCGGGAATATTCCAGGAAGACAGGGGTAAACTGGAGCGCGCGAACAGTGCTGGGCCGGGATCCTTTCCTGGAAACGAGCACCGACGTGGTTCGCACGCGTTTTCCCGATTGGTCAGTCTGGAATTTACCGCTCATGGCGCACGAATTTGGCCACCAGGCGGCTTTGGCCTCGCCAGAGTTTCTGCGCTATAAAGGCCTGGAAACGCAGTCTCTCGCCCCGGACGACAGACGCCGCCAGCATCTGGACGAGCTCTTCGCCGACATTTTCGCCTGCTATACATTCGGCCCGGCCTTTGGCCTGGACGCCATCCTCCTCCACTTTAACCCGCGGGAAGCCTTTCTCGCCCGCGGGTCTCACCCGACCGACAACGAACGGGTGAAAGTAATCCTTGCGGTATATCGTAGGATGAACGACCAGGCCCGGGGAGAAACGGTAATCTACGACCAGGTGCTGGATGACCTGAAGGCGATCTGGAACAATGCAGTAGAGGAATGCCAGGAGGCGCCAGCAGCTGTAGATGCCGCCCGAATCAGCGACGTGGAGCGCTGGACCAGGGGTCTGCTGCACATCATCGACGCCAGTTTTCGCCTGGGGGCGCGCTATAAGCCCGCCAACGGCGAGCTGGCGGTTGCCCTGGCTGAAAAACTGAACCCGCCGACCATCGCCCTCACTCAAGCGGAAATCCTGGATCAGGCGGCTGAAATTGGAATCCCGATCCGCCTGCTGGACATCCTCAATGGACTTTGGCTCGCGCGCTTTCGGCTCGAAGAAAGAGAAAAATTGGTCGACCTGTCGCAGATCGCGAACAGCATCTGCCTGGATTGGGAACAGCAACTGGTAAAGGATTAACTATGGCGAATAATCCGCAGAGCCAATACTTGAATACCGCCGTTCGCTCGCTGGAGCTGGAGGGCTTGCGCCTGGCCTGGTTGGTCAAGCCCCGGCCGGATGGGCCGTTCAGAGAGAAAACCAACATCATCGAAAGCAAATTTGGCCTGCCAGTGGGCCAGATCAAGACCAAGATTCGCGAAGTCAAAACGCACATCCAAAATTCCCATTTCAAAGAAGCCTGGGAGGCGTATACCTTCCTGAAAAATGAGCAAATCCCCCTGGTCTCCAGCGAGTTGCTCTCCGTTCTGGGTGGGCTCTACGCGGAGCAGCAAAAGCTGGACAACATCTGCGCGACGATCGACAAGGTCGACGACCGGGAGTTATTCTTCTCCCAGTTAGCCAATGAGCTGCTCGATGATTTGAAAGGCAGAAGTGATTGGGCGTGGAGCTCGGTCTTAATCGTCGGGGAAGAGCGGTTTGGCAGGGTTGAAGCGGATATTATCCGGCTGCGCTTCCCGGCCTGCGACCTGTGGAACCTGCCGTTTTCGGCGCATGAATATGGGTATCTCATCGCCTACCGCCAGCCTCCGGACGGGTTTAAAACCATCTGCAATCGGGTGGAAACCCTTTTCAAGCCAGATCAGTTTAACAAGGTATTCACGGATGAAACCTGTCTTCTCCCGGAATTGTTCGATCACTGGAAACGATACAGCGGGTTACCCGATGCGGACCGGCCAGAGTACGCGGAGAAGAACAGAATGGCCCTGGATCACCTGGTGCGCCGGCAGGTGGACCACCTCTGCCGCCTGTTTGCCGATGCGTTTGCCACGCTGCTGCTGGGACCGGCCTACATCTACGCGCTGTTGCATCTGGCTTTCGTTTCCAACGAGAGGTTGTTTCATCCGACCTCCGAAATGCCCTCGTTTGTCCAGCGCTTTGTCGTTTCGCTGGAAACGCTCTCCTGGATGAATCGTGAGCCGCCCGCTGCGATAGAGACGGGAACCTTAAAGGTCCCCTTCCTGCCTTTTAAAAATGAGATCCAGATGGACCCAGGCAAAGGCACGCGCAGTGGTTTTTTTCCGACCTGCTGGAAGGCGGCGCTCGATCTGGCCGGGGTTGGCGATCAGGATTGCTACGATGAGACCAAAAAAGATCTGGAGCCGTGGCTCAACCAGATGAAAAAAGCTTTCTGGGAGCACCCGCGCTACAGCTCGGAACTTGGGATCGGAAAAACATATCTTCGCTGGAAATATGCCAAAGATCTTGAGAAGGAGCTGATCAGTATCAGCCCGGACCCTATCCGCGTGGAGCGAGAGGACGTGGATGATATCCGCGAAAACCTGCTGCCGATCCTGCTCAACGCCGCCTGGTCAGCCAGTTTTCAGAATCCCGATCAGCTTGACCGGATCGAAGAGAAAGCGATCCGGTTGCTGCTGGGCGATATCAAAATCGAGGAGGCAGAAGGGCGAACGTTTTCCTTGGGCTCGCAGCGGCCCGATCCCAGCCGCCAGCAGCAGTTCTATCTCGAAGAGATTTCGAAAGGCCTGGTCAAAGCACGGGCCTTTGGACTGCAGAGAGATTTCGAAGCCCTCGCGAAACAAGGGGATCTCCAGGAAATCGATCGCAGGTTGGGTGAACAAATCCTGGAAAAGATTTTCAAGTATCCTGAGGCGGTTGATGCATATAAAGCCTTATTCCCAAATCCCGTATGAGCGTGTAGACCGCGGAGAGATGAGCCATGAACGTCGAATATGATCAAGAAGCTTTCGATCTGGTAAAAAAGAGCCTGGTGCGCGCTCGTGCATATGATCTGCTCGCTCGCCTGGCGAAAATGGAGGCCAGCGGGCAGTTCTCCGCCGACGCAGATATTCAAAAAGCCCTGGCAAAAGATAACCAGGTTGCCAACGCATTCCAGCGGTTAAGCTCGCAGAAAATCACAACGATTACCGCGCGGACGGTCGTTCCAGCCAGTGAGATGCCCAGGGGTGAAGCTGCGCCTGTTGGGCCAGCCAGGGTTGAAGAAACCAGGAAAATCGAGGAGCCGCCCCTGCCGGATTCGTCCGGGTTTCGCCGGTCCAGAAAAATCCGCCACTTTTCAATCATTTACTACGAGCTGGGCAACACATTCTACGAGCTGGGCAGCCGCCACCTTAAGATCGCCCAGATCGATGAAGCCCATTCCTTCTTCAATGAAGCAGCCAAGGCTTATCAGGAAGCCATTCGCTATTATCCTACATGCCTGGAGTTATACGAATACCTCGCCGACGCGCTGGCAATTCAGGATAAGGTCAACGAGGCTTTTCAAGTCCTTCTGGAAGTAATTCCCAAGGATCTACGGCGGGCTGAGCGATTCTTGCCGAAACTGCACGCCTGGCTGACACCCTCCCGGGCTCAACTCGCACAAAGCATCGAATTGACCTGGCAGCCCATCATGGAACAATTCGGGCTTGATGCAAGTACGTCCGCCTCACTGTACCACTTTATGGGCCGCGTCCAGCTTTACCTGGAGCGTTATGATCGGTCGGCGACTCATTTCCAGAGGGCGCTATCCTTTGAACCCAAAAACCTGTATGCGATGGAAGGGCTGGGGAAATCTCTTTGGAAATTAGGCAGGCTGGCGGAGGCGGAAGCGCTGTTTCAGCAGGCCATCGCGGAGACGGAAAAGCCTGGCCAACACGCACGTAAGGAAAAGATCCTGCGGAAATTAACGGAATTTTACCTGGAAAAAGGCGATATCCAAAAAGCCATCCCGGTTATTCAGGAAGCGCTGGCCCTGAGAGGACCGCTGCGGATGGCCTTCCAGATCGACCTGGGAAAAGCCTATCTGAAACTTGGCCAATTTGGCGAGGCCAGGCAGGCCGCCCAGTCCGCGCTAACCCAGGACAGCAGCCAGGCCAGTGCTCATTGGATCCTGGCAGAAGCATTATGCCGGATGGGTAAATTTGTCGCAGCGGAAAAGGCGGCCAACCAGGCCCTGGCGATCGAGCCAGAACATCACGATTCTATCCGGACAAAAGCCGAAGCCCTGATCGGCCAGGGTAAAGAATATGACCAGGCGATCCGTCTGCTGGAAATTTTCACGCAACGTGTACCTAGTGACGCCGACGGCTGGAAATTGCTGGCGATTGGCATGCGCAACCAAAACCGCCCCGTGGATGAAGTGAACGGAGCGATCCAGAAGGGATTAGAGGTCGCCAGTAAGGACCAGCGATTGGATCTTCTCCTGCTGAAAGCGGATCTTTTTCTGCATGAAAACCAGCTCGATGAAGTAGAAAAAATATTGGCTCAGGTGGATCTCGATGGGCAGGTGGAGCGGACTGCCCTCGAATGGCAGATTCGCGGGGAATTTTTCCAGCGAAAGGGGAATTACGAAGAAGCTTTGAAGCATTTCCAGAATG
>Ga0335070_10005415_pt1 | contig 14988 bp, 16 predicted proteins | sample Lox_Sample_13_FD_206722 | JGI IMG/M metagenome (GOLD analysis project Ga0335070, IMG submission 206722) | Soil microbial communities from Loxahatchee National Wildlife Refuge, Florida, United States - Lox_Sample_1.3 | ecosystem: Environmental > Terrestrial > Soil > Wetlands | place: USA... | reverse complement strand
AAGGACGAAGTGAACTAGCTTTTTAGCAAAGCCACTGCAATTCAGAAAGCCGGAAACGCGAGAGCGTATCCGGCTTTTGCTTTCGGCAGACGTTCGGGTGGCGCTCTTTGCGCTAGGCCGATAGCGATTTCCGGTTTTCTTACACATTTGAATGTGTAATAATCTACACATGGCGACCAACCTCGCAATCGACGACCGTCTCATTGAAGAAGCGCGCAAAACCGGCGGCCATAAAACAAAAAAAGAGGCGGTTACGAAGGCGCTGGAGGAATACATACGCCATCACCGGCAGCGCCGAATTCTCAAGGCTGTGGGAACGTTCGACTTTGATCCTGTCTACGACTACAAAGCGGAACGCCGAAGAAAGCGGATGGGATGATTCTCATCGATACTCCCGTCTGGTCTTTGGCCCTGCGGCGCAAACCTGAGCATCTTTCCCCAGCGGAGCAAGGACTCAAACGTTTGTGGTATCAGACCATTGACAACGGTCAGGCAGGACTTCTCGGACCGGTGCGGCAAGAACTGCTCTCGGGCCTAAAGGAAGATTCGCAATTCGAACGTTTGCGCAGCTATCTGCGCGACTTTCCCGATACACCGATTACGACCGCGGACTACGAAGAAGCGGCTCGTGCCAATAATCAATGTCGCCGCGCTGGCATTGCGGCCTCGGGCATCGATATGCTGATTTGCGCGGTAGCACTGCATAACGATTGGGCGATTCTGACTGCGGATCAGGGTTTTCTTCACTACCGGAAGGTGCTTCGGGTTCGGCTGGCGAATACGGTTTAGAGTAGATTCGAATCTGACTTTTCTCCGAACACTTCGGCCGTGAATGCTTCGATCTGTGCGCCCTTCTGCCAGGCATCACGCGGCAATCCGGCTTTGTGGCAGGTTTGTTCCAGGAAAGTGACGCGATCCCAGTTGTGCTCGATGGGCACCTGCGGTAGCAGCAATCCTCGACGCCCCGCCAGGGTGATGAGCAAGCCGTGCCGGCCAATCTCCAATTCGTCTGCGTCGATGGGCTTGGGTATCGATAGCACGCTTAACTCGATTTTCAAGTCCGGAGCCTCTTCCGCCGAAACCGGATAAAACCGGCCGTCTTCAAGCGCCGCCGCCCGTGCGGTTTCCGCGACGGCTCGGTACAAAGAACTCGTGGGCAGCACGTATCCCACGCATCCGCGTAGCGCGCCTTGCAGGTAGAGCGTGGTGAAAACGCCGCGAGGTTCGGCAAAGTGCGGGCTGGGAGGGTCGACCGAAATCTCGCGCTGCTCGAACGCCGATTCAATCGACTCGTGGGCCAGGCGCACTAACAGCTCGCGCTCTTCGGGGGAGAACTCACCTGGAGATGTTGGTACCGATTCGGCCAGCGGACTAGGTGGACGCAGCGACATCAGGATCGGCCCTCGGGGGAACGGGCACAGGTTTGCGCTGCCTGCTCAAAATGAAAGCGCGGCGGCGACTCCTTACGACCTGGCGATCAATCTTCGACCAGAACGCCACGAAATAGTCGATCGCCGAAACGAACGAGACCAATACCATGAACCAGATTGCGGCCAGAGCGACCCAGTGAATGGGCAAGAAGTAGCCGTGATACACGGGCCATTCTTTCCAGCGATGATCGAGAATCACCGCAACGACCGCCACAATCTGTACGACCATCTTGAACTTGCCGAGTTCGCTCGCCGCAATGGTGAATCCTTCGGATGCCGCGATCGAGCGTAGGCCGCTCACTAGAAACTCACGGCCGATCACAACGATCGCGACCCAGGCAGGGACGAGGCTGGGATTCAGTTGCACGAGCGCCACAAATGCGGCAGCGATCAAAAGTTTGTCGGCCAGCGGATCGAGCAGGATGCCCATGGTCGTGATCTGCCCGCGCTTGCGCGCGAGATAGCCGTCGATCCCGTCGGTCATGGACGCGATGATGAATACCGCGGACGCAATCAATTCTTTCTCGCCGGTCACGCTGCTGAAGCGGGCACTGGAAAGAATCCAGATCAGCAAGGGAATGCTGAAGATGCGGATGAGCGTGATGGAGTTCGGAAGATTCACACGACGGGACAGATTCCGGCGGCCTAACCGGAAGGACCAGTTTTGATTATCCTCCACCAGGAAAGGGAACGCAATGGAAGGAAGGACAGGTACTGTTTCGTGTTTGCGACAGGCGGGAGAGAGCTGAAAGTAAGTAAAACTGGAGGCACGAATCAGCGAATTTCCACGTTCGCCTGATCCCTGCCCCCTGATCCCTTAACCCTATTTCGTCGCTGCAGCGGGCTTGGCAGCCTTCGCCTGTTTGGCGATGATCAGGTCCTTGATCTTTTCGTAGGTTGCTTGGGGAACGATTTTCTTCTGCACCAGTTCATTCTTGGCGCGATAGGGACGTCCGTCGATGATCTTCTGCGAGTAGGCGTCGCCAATGCCGGGCAGGGCCTTGAGTTGGTCCTTGGTGGCGGTGTTGATGTCGAGTTTGTCTGTCGCCGCCGCGCTCGCTGCCGCTGGTGCTGCCGCCGAGGAACCCGACGCGGCTTGCCCCGAAGCCATGCCGGTGACTAAAGACAGTGCGAAGATCAGTACCGCGATTTGGGCCGTGAGTTTTCGTTCAATGGATTGCATGGGTCCTCCTTAACAGGGTGGTTGGTGGATGTCCACCCAGTTGCGTTGTGCGCGGCCGGGTGGAGCTTGACTCGACTCAGTGGCGGCTATAGAGATTAGGCGTAGATTCCGCGCTGCCGAATTGTATACGCCACGCGGTCGATCGCCAGCATGTAAGCCGCGATGCGATTGTTCACGTGGTGGGTCTCGGCGTAGCGCACGACGTCATCGAAGGACGACTTCATGATGGTTTCCAGTTGCTCGTTCACCACCGATTCTTTCCAGAAGTATCCCTGGCGATCCTGCACCCATTCGAAATAAGAGGTCGTCACGCCACCGGCATTGGCCAGAATGTCGGGAATCACGAATACGCCCTTATCGGTGAGTACGTCGTCGGCGGCTGAGGTTGTTGGTCCATTGGCGCCTTCCGCCAGGATGCGACACTTCACGCGGTCGACGTTGCGGCTGGTGATGACGTTCTCCGTGGCTGCGGGAATCAGAATCTCGCACTCGGTCGTCAGCAGGTCGGCGGCATCGCACTTTTCCGCGCCCGGGAACCCGTGCACGGTTCCATTTTTCTGCCGGAACTCCACCAGGGCCTTGAGGTCGATTCCGTTCTTGTTGTGCAAACCGCCGCCTACTTCCGCGATGCCGACGATTTTGTATCCGGCTTCATGCATCAACTGGGCGGCATTCGATCCGACGTTGCCGAACCCCTGCACGATGACGCGCGCGCGGCTGGTGTCGATATTCAGCTTCTTGCAGGCTTCGTCGCAAACAATCATCACGCCGCGGCCGGTCGCTTCCCGGCGTCCACGCGATCCGCCAATGTTGATGGGCTTGCCAGTCACCACCGCGGTGACGGTCTGGCGCATATGCATGGAGTAGGTATCCATCATCCACGCCATGATCTGCTCGTTGGTGTTCACGTCAGGCGCGGGAACGTCCTTTTCCGGGCCGATGAATTCGATCAGCTCCGCGGTATAGCGCCGGGTCATGCGTTCGACTTCACCCATAGACATCTTGTGGGGATCGCAGATAACGCCGCCCTTGGCTCCGCCGAACGGAATGTTGACCACAGCACATTTCCACGTCATCCAGCTGGCCAGTGCTCGTACTTCGTCCAGAGTGACGTCGGGTGCGTACCGGATGCCACCTTTAGCTGGGCCGCGGGCAATCGAGTGCTGCACGCGAAACCCGGTGAAGACCTCCAGATGGCCGTCGTCCATTTGCACGGGGATGTACACCGTTACTTCCCGGGTTGGATAGCGCAGCACCCGCCAGAGCCCCTCATCCAGATTGAGCTTCTGGGCGGCCAGATCGAAGCGGGCGCGCTGGGACTCCCACGGATTGGTTTCTTTATCCACGTGCGGGGGGGTGGTGATCGTCGTCATAAAGGTGTTCTCCGGAATGATTGCGGGCAGCTTTCGGACGTCATGGTCCGGTTCGGTCCGTCAGCCGAACCATATCCGGCAAAAGGCGGACAAACGTTGAGAGTATATGAGGCTGGAAGCCGGGGAAGCAAGCCAAGGGGACGTGACGGAAGTGATACTGACCGTGGTTCTCCTGTCCGCTTTCTGCAATTGACCTCGCTAAAACGCAGTCAGCGGGCGCGCGAATACAGGAATTACCCGATATGCTCCCTAAGCAAAAAGTTGCTCTGCTGTTTAAACACAGATGCCACGGGCCGCTGTGAGTTCGAACGTTTGTCGCTGACAGAATTCACGTACTTCACTTTAAGTAAGAGCTTATGGCGAAAATTCCGCCCAAGCGGAGCTTGGCAGACAGTGTCCTGCCCAAAGCTCCCACCGGTATTCAGGGCCTGGACGAAATCACTGGGGGAGGTTTGCCGCGCGGGCGACCAACCCTCATCTGCGGCAGTGCCGGCTGTGGGAAGACCTTGCTGTCGATGGAATTCATTGTCCGCGGCGCGACGCAATACGGCGAACCCGGCCTCTTTATGGCCTTCGAGGAGACTCCTCCTGAACTGGCGCAAAATGTCCGCTCGTTGGGGTTCGACCTCGACGAACTTGTCAGGAAGAAGAAGCTGTTGCTGGACTTCGTTCGTGTGGAGCGCAGCGAAATCGACGAGACGGGCGACTACGATCTGGAAGGGTTGTTCATCCGCCTGGGCGCAGCCATCGATTCCATTGGAGCCAAGCGTGTTGTCCTCGACACGATCGAGACACTTTTTTCCGGGCTGCAGAATGAAGGGATTCTCCGCGCCGAGTTGCGGCGGTTATTTCGCTGGCTCAAAGACAAAGGTGTCACGGCCATCATCACGGGTGAGCGCGGCGATGGCACCCTGACGCGCCGTGGTCTCGAGGAATACGTCTCCGATTGCGTGATCCTTCTTGACCATCGGGTCACCGATCAGGTATCCACACGCCGGCTGCGCATTGTGAAATACCGCGGTACCAGCCACGGGACGAATGAATATCCCTTCTTGATTGACGAAGAGGGATTCAGTGTCTTGCCGATTACCTCGGTCGGCTCGCAATTCCATGTCAGCAACGAGCGCATCTCCACCGGGATCCCGCGCCTGGACACGATGCTCGGCGGCAAAGGGCTTTACCGCGGAAGCACGGCTCTTGTCTCCGGCACCGCCGGAACGGGCAAGACCAGTCTCTCAGCGCACTTCGTGAATGCAACATGCTCCCGGGGCGAACGATGTCTTTACTACTCGTTTGAAGAATCGCCGGGACAGTTCATTCGCAACATGCGGTCGGTCGGATTGAATCTTCGAAAATGGGTAGATGAAGGTCTTTTGCAAATTCATTCCAGCAGAGCGGCGCTGTACGGCTTGGAATTGCATCTGACCATGATTCACAAGTTGGTGGAGAAGTTCCGCGCGCGGTCAGTCGTTCTGGATCCGATTGGCGCACTGATGGGAGCCGGCACGCAGCGGGATGCCAATGCCATGGTCGTGCGGCTGATCGACTTCCTGAAAGTGCGTGGCATCACGGCTTTCCTGACGAGCCTTACAACGGCAGGCGAGGCGCTGGAACACACCAAAGTGGATATCTCTTCAATCGTCGATACCTGGATTCTTCTGCGCGATATCGAGTCGGGTGGCGAGCGCAGTCGTGCCATGTATGTGCTCAAGTCCCGAGGAATGCCGCACTCCAACCAGCTTCGCGAGTTTGTGGTGACCAGCCGAGGCATTGACCTGCTCGATGTCTATGTGGGGCCAGACGGTGTATTGACTGGCACTGCTCGATTGTCTCTGGAAGCCCGGGAGAAAGCGGCATTGATGGCTTCGCAACAAGAGGCAGAGAGAAAGCTGCGGGAACGGCAACGCAAACGCGAAGCCATGGAAGCCAAGATTCAAGCGATGCGCAAGGAGTTTGAGGTTGAGGATGAGGAAGTGGGCGTGCTCGTGTCGGAAGAAGCGGCGCGCACGAAGCAGTTTGTGGTCGATCGGGAAGCGATGGGACGGAGCCGCGGCGCCGATGCGGCGGAATCGACGCGAACGAACGGAAGGATAAAATAGTGCAGAAGAAAGGCAAAACGAAGCCGCCGAAACGTTCTCCGCTCTCGCTAGCAGAGATTGCTCGCAATGGGGAAGGCAAGAAGATCGACGAGAAATGGGATCTCCGGCTCTACATCGCCGGGCAAACGCCGCGCTCCCTGGCCGCGATGTCCAATCTGAAGAGCCTGTGCGAGGAGCATTTGCAGGGACGTTACAACATTGAAGTAGTCGATCTGGTGAAGCATCCGCAACTGGCTGCGGGGGACGAAATTCTTGCGATTCCCACGCTCGTACGCAAATTGCCCCAACCGATTCGCAGGATTGTGGGAGATTTGCGCGACACCGAACGCGCTCTGGTGGGATTGCAGCTTCGCCCGGGCAAGTAAGGCGATTGGAGCGGCAATCTCAGGGTTAGGCTTGCAACCTTTCCGGGAGAGAATGTCTCCCACTATTCCGCAGTCGGACTCTTCATGGAAAAGAAAATCATTCGCGCCAACGACCTGCAGAGCGAGGAGGCACAGCAGATTCTGGAGGCCATCCGTTCCGGAGGAGTCGACGCGTTCGTTGTCGAAGAGCCCGAAGGTCATGCGGTTTATACCCTGCACACCGCCGATTTGCCCTACAGTTCGCTGGTGCAGCGCATGCAGCAGGGCGCTGCCATGCTCAACCATCGCGGCGAAGTCATTTATTGCAATTCCAGCTTGGCGACGCTTCTTGGGATGGCGAATGAATCGGTAGTGGGCAGTTCCTTGCACGATTACGTTGAAGCTTCCGATCGTTTGGCATACGAAAAGCTGTTTCAAGATGGCCAGAATGGCCCAGCCGAAGGAGAATTGCGAGTCTGCCGGGCCGACGTCGTGATCCCTTCGAAATTCTCGTTTACTCCGTTGTCCCGCGACAAATCGGTCGTCGGCGTGCTTATTACCGACTTAACTTCCGAAAAGTCGTACGCCGATCTGGCCCGGCGCCTGCAGCAAATGCAGGACGAAGAGCGGCGCAATATTGCCCGCGAGCTGCACGACAGCGTTGGACAATTGCTCGCTGCCATCACCATGAACCTGTCGCAGGTTCGCAAAGAGGGCTTGAGCCTTACCAATGCGCTGAACCATCTGCTGGACGACAACCAGCAAATGGTGGATCAAGTCTCCCGCGAGATTCGTACGATTTCTCATCTGTTGCATCCGCCGCTGCTCGACGTGGCGGGATTAGCGTCGGCGGTCCGCTGGTATGTCGATGGTTTTTCCGAGCGCAGCCAGATCAAAGTCGCGCTGCAGATTCCTCCCGATTTTGGGCGGCTTCCGAGTCAGGTCGAGATCACCGTGTTTCGCGTGGTGCAGGAATGTTTGACCAACGTGTACCGGCACTCAGGCAGCAACCAGTGCTGGATTACGATGAAGCGCGATTCGAAGCAGCTGCGAATTGAAATCAAAGACAACGGCAAAGGCATTCCGAAGGCGGCGAAGGTGGGGATTCCGTCATCCTCCGGTCTCGGCCTGCGTGGAATGCGGGAAAGAATTCGCCAGCTCAACGGAACTTTGAGACTAGATTCCGACGACCAGGGAACCACCGTCACCGTGACACTGCCGACGCCCAACCGCGCGTCTCAGCCATCGAAAGGCGCCCTGCCTTCGATTGCATAAGGCCACAGCCTCAGCTTGGTCTTAAATTCCCGTAGTTTTTGTCTATGACTCGTCAAAAGCCACGATTCGGGTGAGCTAATTCGCCCTCCTTTCGCGCATGAATAGACAGGAAGTGGGAGGGCTTTATGGCGAGACTCAAGCTACAGGGGCGCCTGTTCGCCGCATTTTGGCTCATGCTGATCGCGACATTTGCGCCGGCGCAGACTTATACGGACATCTATGATCTGTTCCAGCCGACTGGCAGTGCTCCGGGATCGCCGAACGCGATTGCGCAGGGACTCGACGCCAACCTCTACAGCACCATGCCGTCTTCGTTTCCCGGAGAAGGCACAACGGTGGTTTCACCCGTTATTGGACCGGTTGTCGAAACCCACTATTTTGACGGCACCGACGGGTATCAACCGATGTCTGGACTCACTCTCGGTATGGATGGAAACTTCTACGGCACGACCTACATCCACTCGGGTACCGGTCCCTATGGCGAAGTATTTCAAGTCACCCCCACGGGTACGGTCACTGTCCTGTACGGGTTTAGCGATACGACTGACGGCGAAGGCCCCTGGGCGCCACCGATCATGGCTGCCGATGGCAACCTTTATGGAGTGACGCAAGGTTCGCCTTCCGTCGCTTACAGAATCCTCATGCCTGCCGGCACTTTCTCTGTGCTGGCGAATCTGCCCTCGAACAGCATCGCGCCTCTCATCGTCGGTGCGGATGGGAACTTCTACGGAACCACGGTCAAAGGCGGAACGTTCAACGAGGGGACAGTTTTTCAACTCACCAAGAAGGGAGTTCTGAAAATCATTTACAACTTCGGGGCGAATGGTACCGATGGCTTGACCCCCGACGGCGCGCTTCTGCAAGGCGAGGACGGCAAGCTCTACGGGATGACTTACTGGGGCGGCTCCGTTGGCTTGGGAACCATTTACTCGATGACGACGTCCGGCGGGGCTTACAAGATCCTGCATAACTTTACTGGAAGCAGCGACGGAAGCAATCCGCCTGCAACATTGGTTCAGGGAAGCGACAACTTCCTCTATGGGGCTACTTATTTCGGTGGGTCTTTGGGTGATGGCGTGTTCTTCAAGATGAATACCACCGGAACCAATTTCAAGGTGATCCATGCGTTCGACGGAAAGGGAAGTGGCGGGAATCCCGTGTCGAATCTGCTCCTCCATACCAATGGCACGATTTATGGGTGGGCTGCGACCGGACCTGCGGAAGGCTGCCTCTACAGTATGAACGTGGGCCTGAAGCCGTTCGCATCGCTGGTTGTCTTGAATTCGGGAAGAGTGGGAACGAAGGTCGGCATCATCGGACAAGGTTTCACCACTGCCACCGGAGTGAAATTTGGCACGGGAACCGGAACCTTCACCGTGGTCAGCGACACTTACATGACCGTTGCTCCCGCCCCTGGTGCGACGACGGGAAAGGTCACCGTACTCGAACCGAGCGGCAACCTCGTCACCCCACAGACGTTTAAGGTGACGCCTTCCATCAAGTTGTTCAGCCCGACGAGCGGAACGGTGGGCACGGCGGTGATCATCACGGGACAGAGCCTGACGCAGACGAGCGCGGTGAAGTTCGGCACGGTCGCTGCTCCTTTCACTGTGAACTCCGATACAAAGGTGACGGCAACGGTCCCCACGGGTGCGGTGACGGGAAAGATCTCGATCACCACGCCGGGCGGCATGGCGACGAGCACTACGAATTTCACTGTGAACTAAGAGTTGATGTGGCCCCCCACGTTCGAAGTTTGGGGCGTGGGGATTTTTTTTGCGATGTTGGGCTCGTGACAGGAATTTAGGAATGCATTCCGCAGAGCGGAGTGTTGTTTGGAAATCAGCCTCTGGCGCCCGATCCCTGTCCTTTGGCTTCCGCGTCTGATTTTTTCGAGACGACAATCGTCATGCCTTCAGCTGCAGCCTGCACCTTGGGATAGTAGTTCCGAGCATCGGCGACGACCTTGTCGACAATCGCGTCCGTATGTTCGGGATCGTGGTGATACAGGATTAGTTCCTTGGCGCCGCTCTCCATCACGATGTCGATGGCCTCGCGCCAATGACTGTGTCCCCAGCCCTGACGCCGCGCGAAGTATTCTTCCGGCAGGTATTGCGCGTCGTAGATCAGCAGGTCGGCGCCTTCGGCGAGTTTGCGCACGGATTTGTCAAAGTGCGCATCGCCCGGTTCGTTGTCGGTTGCGTACACCAGAACGCCGTCTTTTGTTTCCAGGCGGAATCCGAGACAACCTTGGGGATGGTTCAGATACGCCGTCTTGATTTTGACGTCGCCCATCGGCAGACATCCGTTCTCGATGTCGTAGAAGCTGCGCTTTGCCTTCATGTGGGCGAGGTCTACGGGGAAGTAGGGCGCAGCCATCTGTTCCGCCATCACTTGTTCGAGCCTGCGTGTGCGCCCGGACGAGTGAAAAATAAATTGCCGGTCGGGCCGGTCGTACAAAGGACGGAAGAACGGCATGCCCTGGATGTGGTCCCAGTGAAAGTGCGAGACGAACACGTGCGCGGAGAACGCTTTATTCTCAAACTCGCGCTCCAGTTCGTGGCCGAGGACGCGGAATCCGGTGCCGCAGTCGAAGATGAAAATTTGATCGCCCAGACGCACCTCGACACACGAGGTGTTTCCCCCGTAGCGCATGTTCTCGGATTGTGGCGTGGGCGTAGAGCCGCGTACGCCCCAGAACTTAACGCGCATAAAAATCGGTGCCTGCGAACTGCTTCAATGCGACGGCAAAATGTCCGCTCAATCCAATGCCGAGCCGGTTGAGGTAATCGATTCGCCGCCTCATACAACTGATGCAAACGGCGAGCCTGCTTAACCTCAATGCAAAATGCTCATAATGCGTGAGATATCTACGATTCTAGACATTCGCAAAGGGCCCACAAGTGACTAAAGTGTCGAACTCCGCCGCACTGCCGCTGGGGAGGGCCGTGAAACGGACCGCTCCCATATAATGGAAGTCCGCCGCTAAGGTCCAAAGAATCAAGCGTTCAGCGGCTCCCGGCGGGGTAAGAATTCCATGCTGCAGCCCGATTTCAAAGAGTTTTCCCGCCTCGCCCGCGAGGCCACTCTAGTCCCGGTGGTGAAGTCGGTGAGCGCGGACCTGCTGACACCGGTCTCGGCCTTTTTGGCAATCGCCGAGCAAGAGCCCCACGCTTTCCTGCTGGAATCGGTCGAGCGCGGCGAGCAAATTGGCCGCTACACCTTCCTCGGTGTGAAGCCATACATGCGCTTGCGCGCGTCCAAGGGGAAGGTCGAGATTGAACGGGGACGCCACCGCGAGACGGTCGAAGAAAATGTGTTCGCGGTCGTGAAGCGGTTGCTACGGGAGCATCGTCCGGTACATATCGCTGGAACGCCTCCGTTCACCGCGGGCGCCGTCGGATATTTCGCCTACGATGTTGTGCGGCAGCTCGAGAACATCGGCAATCATGCGAAGGATGATTTGTCGTTACCCGACGCCGAGTTGATGTTCTTCGACCGATTGCTCGCCTTCGATCACTTGCGCCACCAGATTCACATCATGGCCGCCGCCGATGTGTCGAAAGAGAGTCCCAAGCGTGCCTACGATCGGGCCTTGCGCGACATCGCAGTGCTGGAACGTAAACTGGAAGGCGGGCTGAGCGCGAAGGTATGGCGGAGATCGTCGAAGGCAAAGACATCCAAGCTGAAGGTCGAGGCGCGGACCAAGCGTGAGGATTACATGCGCACGGTGGAGCGCTGCAAGGAATACATTGCGGCAGGGGACATCTTCCAGGTCGTACCCTCGCAGCGCCTTGATTTCACGCCGGAGGTTGCGCCCTTCGACCTTTACCGTGCGCTACGCCAGGTCAATCCTTCGCCCTACCTCTATTTCCTGCGGATGGATGATACGCACATTCTCGGCTCATCCCCTGAGATGCTGGTGCGCGTGACCGGACGCAAGCTCGAATATCGGCCCATTGCCGGAACCCGGCCGCGCGGAAACGACGAAGCTGAAGATTCGCGGCTGGAGCAGGAGATGCGCGGCGATGAAAAAGAACGCGCAGAGCACGTGATGCTCGTCGATCTCGGCCGCAACGATCTCGGCCGTGTGAGCGAATACGGCTCGGTCAAGGTAAAAGACTTGATGTACGTTGAGCACTATTCGCACGTAATGCACTTGGTCTCGGCGCTCGAAGGCACCCTGCGCAAGGATCTCAGTGCCCTCGATGCATTCGCCGCGTGTTTTCCGGCAGGAACGCTCAGTGGCGCGCCCAAAGTTCGTGCCATGCAGATCATCGAGGAGTTAGAACCCACACGTCGCGGTGTCTATGGCGGCTCGGTTCTGTACGCTGACTTCGCCGGCAATCTCGACTCGTGCATTGGCATCCGGACGATGCTGATGAAGGGCAAGAAAGCTTATCTCCAGGCAGGCGGTGGAGTCGTCGCGGATTCTGACCCTGCCACCGAATTTCAGGAGACGATGAATAAAGCGCAGGCGCTACTGCGTGCGGTAGAAAAAGCCAGAGCACGAGACTAGTGTTTGACTACTGGCTTCGCGTTCTCCGCATCGGGAGTCGGGAGTGGACACATCTGGTTCGAATACTCCGGATGAGGCTTTCTTGCTTTCGAGTTGCTGTCCCAGCACCACGAAATCAAATCCGGCGGATAGCGCTTGATTACTTCGTCCGGAACTTCGCTTTGCTCCACTTTCTTGAACTCGAAGGCAATCGTGCCGTCGCCGGCGACGGTTGCGAGCATGTATCCGTACTGCAGCCACGGTGTGCCGTCGGGCAGTAGATAGCGCTGCGCACCTGCGGCGCCAGCGATCCAGCCTGGTAGAGACCCTTTTCCGCCCGCCTTGATCGCGTCAGTATCGAAAATGTTCTCCAGATAAAAATGCGAGTGGCTGGCGAGAACGTACACCGGCCTCTTCGTATCCTGGTGGAATTTCCACAACGCGTTATAGACCAACGTGCCCGTCTGACGCGCCCGCGCATCCACGTTATCGCCCATGCTGTGATTGTTGGCGATGCTGTCGGGAAGCGCTTCGTGCATCCCAACGACCACGCTCTTAATGTCTTTACTGTTTTGCGCGTCGCTCAAGCGGCGGAAGAACCACGTCAGCTCTTCCTCAGGGAAGAAATTGTTGGCGTTGTCGAGATAGAGGAAATCCACGCCGCGCTCAATCCAGTGATAGTAGGTTTGGGGTTCGGCTGGTTCGTTGTCGGCGATTCTTTGCTGGTGCAGTTGCGGCATGTCGAGGGTGGCACGGAACTCGCGCTTGAATGCATCTTCATTTTTGGGCGGAATTACTTCGTGATTTCCGATGCCCACGTAGAACGGGATGCCCTCGAATGGCGCAATCTGATGCTCGATGAAATCGTTCCACGCCGTCTGCTGGTAGGTCGTGCAAGACAGAGATTCCTTCTTTAGTTTGGCCGCCGCGACCATGTCTTCGTCGATCTCAAAAATCGCACGCAGGTCGCCAAGATGCCAATAGAACTTCGGATGATATTGTTGGCTGTTTTTGGCGATCGTCGGCATGACGACATCGCCGCAGTTGCGCGAGTCGCCGGACACAATGAATCGCCACGCTCCGGCGGGAAGGGGAGTGTCGTCCGTTGCGCCGTTCCCGCCACCATCCGCTACGGCGAGCCCAGCCATGCTTTTGGCCGTTTGTGCCAGGGAGTCGAGAGGATTCGCCAGCAAGAAGACGAGGAGGAAAACGGAAGGAACAACGACCGATCCGCGGAAAATACGGCGCATGGAGAGGATTCCTTTCCTGATTGGGGAAAGTATAGACGAGGATATGGGCCAGACTGCCGAAGCTACAAATCGAGAAAGTTGGCCACGAGTTTCTTGCCCGCGTCCGTCAGCACACTCTCGGGATGGAACTGCACTCCCTCGACCGCGCACTGCCGGTGGCGTAATCCCATGATGGTGCGCGAGCCATCTTTCTCAGTCGTCCAGGCGCTGATTTCCAATTCCGCGGGGAGGGTTTTTTCTTCAACGATGAGAGAGTGATAGCGGGTGGCAGTCATGGGCATGGGCAGGCCTTTGAAGACGCTCTTGTTGTCGTGCATGACCGGACTGGTCTTGCCGTGCATGAGATGGGGCGCGCGAATCACGCGTCCGCCGAAGGCCTCACCGATAGCCTGATGCCCGAGGCAAACGCCGAGTACCGGCACCTTTCCGGCAAAATGGCGGATCAATTCGATGCTGATTCCGGCTTCATGCGGAGTGCATGGCCCGGGGGACACGACAATTTTATCCGGACGCATCGCTTCCAATTCTTTTACCGTGACTTGATCGTTGCGGCGGACCTCAACCTCCGCCCCGAGTTCGCCGATGTACTGGACCAGGTTATAGGTGAAAGAATCGTAGTTGTCGAGAACGAAAATCAAATGCCGAACCTCACAATTCAGGTTAACACCGGAAGCAGGGGCTGGGGGCCAGGGGCTAGGGACGGGGAAACGGCATTGCAATACCGCTCTCAATTCCTGACCGCCATTCCCTGGCCCCCGGCCCCTGGTCCCTGACCGTCCCCTGATTGTGCTACCCCTGTACCCAACGGTGGTATTGACCATCGCCGGGCGCTACGCGCATTCTCTCCATATCGGATTCAATGAGTTGTTTTGCGCCATTTTGGAGAACCGACCATGCCTGAAGCTCAGGAAGAGAAGCGTTCTGCGCGACGCTTCGCACTCCACGTGCCGGTGACTGTGGAGCGGAGTGGTAATGATGCGCAACTGGCCCTGATCCGGGACGTCAGTGCCCGCGGCATTTGCTTCTACGTCGACACGAAGATTGACCAAGGTTCACCCATCGGATTTACGCTCACGCTGCCCCCCGAAATTACACTTACGGAAAGCATTCGAGTGCAGTGCAAGGGCCGCGTGGTTCGCGTGGAAAACGGCCGCGCAGATGGCAAACTCGCCGTCGCCGCCGTCATCGAGCAGTACGAATTCCTGCCAGAAGGGTGAGAACCAGGAGTAGGGATCGGAGGTCAGGGGCTAGGGGTCAGTTGCGCTGCAAAGACCTTAGTAGTCCGTTGATAATTCTGCCTACTTCCGCGGTGTGGCCGAGCAGTTGGTTGGCGAGATCTTTACCTAGGTAGCCCAAACCTTCCGCGATGATGATTTGAGTTTCCATCTCCATCACCTCGTCTCGTAAGCCTTAGCCCGGGTCCCTGGCAGTTCCGACCCCTAGCCCCTGACCCCTGCCCCCTGATAATGTTGCTTCATACTTTCCTCGAGGGCACGCTTGCGACGGAGTCTCGTCCAAATAGTCTGCGCATTTGTG
>Ga0335070_10005413_pt1 | contig 14989 bp, 14 predicted proteins | sample Lox_Sample_13_FD_206722 | JGI IMG/M metagenome (GOLD analysis project Ga0335070, IMG submission 206722) | Soil microbial communities from Loxahatchee National Wildlife Refuge, Florida, United States - Lox_Sample_1.3 | ecosystem: Environmental > Terrestrial > Soil > Wetlands | place: USA... | reverse complement strand
GATGACTTCGGCTCAGTGAGGATGCGGATGAAGTCGTCCATGGTGAGCGACTGCAGCTCCACGCGAATCGGGAAGCGGCCTTGCAGCTCGGGTATCAAGTCGCTTGGCTTCGAGACGTGGAACGCGCCCGCAGCAATGAACAGAATATGGTCTGTCCGCACCATGCCGTAGCGCGTGTTGACCGTGGTCCCTTCCACGATGGGCAGAATGTCGCGCTGCACGCCCTCGCGTGAAACGTCAGGTCCATGACCACCCTCGCGGCCGGCAATCTTGTCAATTTCGTCCAGGAAAATGATACCGGCATCCTCGACACGGTCAATCGCCATGCGAGTGACCTGCTCCATGTCGATCAGACGTTGCTCTTCTTCTTGGATCAGATATTCGAAAGCCTCGTTCACTTTCAACTTCCGCTTCTTGGTACGCTGGCCGAAGATGTTGGGCAGCATGTCCTTAATGTTGACATCCATCTCCTCAACACCCTGGTTGGAGATGATTTCGAACGAGGGGAAATTGCGCTCCCGTACTTCAATTTCCACGACGCGGTCGTCGAGTTTGGCCTCGCGCAACTGCTGGCGCAGTTTCTCGCGCGTGCGGGAGTGAGACTCGCTCAGGCTTGTCGTGCCTTCAATCACTACGCCGCCGGTTGCGGTTTCCGGTGTTCTCGATGGGGTAGCAGGCGGCAGAAGGATGTCCAGTAAGCGTTCCTCGGCATTGAGTTCGGCTTTGTCGGCCACATCTTCAAGCTTCTCTTCACGCACGTTGTCGATTGCGATCTCGACGAGGTCGCGAATCATCGATTCGACGTCGCGTCCCACATAGCCGACCTCGGTAAACTTCGAGGCTTCGACCTTCAGGAACGGCGAATTGGCTAGCTTGGCCAGACGGCGGGCGATTTCCGTCTTTCCCACGCCGGTCGGCCCGATCATGATTATGTTCTTAGGGATAACCTCTTCCGCCATATCCGGCGGTAACTTCTGCCGGCGCATGCGATTGCGCAGAGCAATCGCCACGGCCCGCTTGGCGTCTTTCTGACCAACCACGTACTTGTCGAGTTCGGCGACAATCTCACGCGGTGTGAGTTCGTCAAGCGCGGCTTGCGGCTCTTCGGCGGTAGCAGGGAGATAGATAGCCATAACTTCGGTGGTTGGTCCTTAGTCGTTTGTCGTCGGCAACCCAGAGTTGATCTCTGAGCCAGCGATCACAGTTCCTCAATCGTTACCTTGTCATTGGTATAGATGCACATCTTGCCCGCAATCTTCATCGCTTCTTCAGCAATCTGCCGGGCAGAAAGCTTGGTGTGGTCAGCGAGGGCCTGTGCCGCCGCCTGAGCGTAAGGTCCGCCACTGCCAATGGCAGCGATTCCAGCGTCGGGTTCGATTACGTCGCCTTGGCCGCTAAGCAGAAAGGTCTGCTCTTTGTCGGAAACCAGAAGCAAGGCTTCCAAGTGCCGCAGGAATTTGTCGGTTCGCCAGTCTTTGGCAAGTTCGACGGCTGCCCGCCCCAGGTTTCCGTGATACTGCTCCAGTTTTGCCTCAAAACGGCTGAACAGGGAAAACGCATCCGCGGTCGAGCCGGCAAATCCGGCCAGAATTTTGTCCTGATACAGACGGCGGATTTTCTTGGCAGAGTGCTTAATAATGCTCTCGCCCAGCGTGACTTGGCCATCTCCGGCCATGACGACGTTACCGTCGCGGCGGACACAGAGAACTGTCGTGGAACGAACTAGGCGCGTCGTGCTCATGAGGGTAATTTCTGATTATAGCAGTGCCACGCCGTGCTATCTGGAACGGGGACCAGAGGTTCTCCAGCAGGATCAACAGGTTGCCGTGCAACCAACCTGTTGCGCGGTAACGTGCTTCAGATTACTGGTGGGACTTTACCAACGGGGCCTGGGACCGTACCTTGATGATATGCGTCGATCTGCGCTCGTACTGTGCGAGGATGCCTCATCCCTGCGAATCTTGACAGGGGCTTTAAATGAGGTCGGCGTCGAGCCACTGGTTCGCCGCACATCACACGAGACCATGGAGGCAGTCCTCGAGGGTAACTGCACGGTGCTGATCGTGGATTTCGACCTTCCCGGGGCCGCAGAAGTCGCCAAGATGGTGAGTCTGCTCGTGCCGCCGCAGCGGCCGGTTCTTCTTGCCATGGCGACCACTTGGACGACCGCCGGGCAGGCGTTTCAGGCAAAACCGAAAGCGATCCTGTACAAGCCTCTCGATATGGCGCAGGTGAAGGACGCGCTTGCCACCTGCCAGAAGTCCATGAAGAGCGAACGCCGCCGTTCAGCGCGTCACCGGATGAAGGCCCTGGTTTACCTGCAGTTTGAGTCCGGCACCTTGCCGGCAATCGGGATCGATGTAAGCGAGCACGGACTGGCCCTGCATGCGGCAGATACCGTTCCCATTCGCTCGAACGTCTCGGTGCGTTTTGTGCTGCCCGGCACCAACCACACGGTGCAAGGCCTGGCCGATGTGGTTTGGGCCGACGACAAGGGGCGAGCGGGCATGTTCTTTTCCCGACTGACGCCAACTGCGCGGAAACACCTGAAACAATGGCTGCACAAACAAAGCGTCAACACCAAGGACGCGGTCCGAGTCCTGTTGCCGCCGGCGAATGCAGCTTGCATGGCAGACTCGGAATAGCTCCAGCGTATTCTTTCCCTTTGAGCAGCTTGCGTTGATCCCATAGCACTCGAAGTGTGCCCCTGCCGTATACTCATGCCAATACCAACCGGGAGGACCGATTGTATGAAGTTCCTACTGTGTCTCTCTGTCTTCTTGCCGCTCTCCATCACGGCGCTGGCCCAGGCTCCGGCAGACACTCCGGCTCAGGCACCAGCGCAAACTCCAGCCCAGCCGGCGCCTCCTCCGATGCACCACAGGATGCACCCTGGCGGTTCGCCGAAGGGCGGCCAGCACATGCAGGAGATGAAGGATCAAGTGGCGAAAATGCGCGCCACCCTCTAACAGATGAAAGCGAACTTGCCGAAAATCAAGGACGCAACTCTCAAACAGCAAGCCCAGTTGGATGCGGATCTATGGGAAAGCATGGTCCAGCACATGGAAGGGATGGTGAAGATGATGTCGGAACGTCCCGGCATGGGCATGATGGGAGGAATGCACCATCGGGGTATGATGGGCGGCATGCAAAACATGCCTCCCAAGAGCGATACAGCACCCGCGCCTCCGCCGGAGAAGAGCGACAAACAATAGGCCGCATTGCCTAGATGTGACAGTGCGCGTTCTCGGAGATTCAGGCGTGCACGGCTTGGGGTTTGCTCGTCAGCAGTTGGCGCAGAACGTACTGCAGGATTCCGCCGTTGGCGTAGTACTGCGCTTCCTGCGGCGTATCGATCCTCACCAGCGCATCAAATTCAAACTGGCGATGAATCGCTTGAGGCGGTATCGGAGGCACTGCTGGAGAGCTGGACACGATCGGCATGCCTTCTCGTCTGGTGCGAACTTTCACCGTGCATCCGGCTGAGAAATGGTTGACTACGTCGGGGATGCCGATAATTTCGAACACCTCGTCTCCAGTCAACTTGAGCGATTCGGCGTTATGCCCGATTGGAAATTGTAGCGGCAAGATTCCCATGCCGACCAGGTTCGAGCGGTGGATGCGCTCGTAGCTCTCCGCGATGACGGCGGCGACTCCCAGCAGGCGCGGACCCTTGGCGGCCCAGTCGCGGGAAGAGCCGGAGCCGTACTCTTTTCCGGCTAGGATGACGAGTGGCACGCCTTCGGCAATGTACTTTTCCGAGGCGTCAAATATGCTCATTTCCGTGCCATCAGGCAGGTGCTTGGTGAATCCGCCTTCTACCTCAACCATTCGGTTACGCAAGCGGACATTCGCAAAAGTGCCGCGCACCATGACTTCGTGATTGCCGCGGCGCGAGCCATACGAATTGAAATCGGCGGGTTTCACGCCGCGCGCCTGCAGGTATTTCCCCGCCGGACTGTCTTTCTTGATCGAGCCTGCGGGCGAGATGTGATCGGTGGTGACACTGTCTCCCAAGACCGCCAGAACCCGGGCATTGCGGATGTCTTCGACCGGCGCTGGCTTCAGCGATATCTCGTCGAAGTACGGCGCCTGGCGGATGTAGGTTGAAGCCTCATCCCAGACATAGGTCTCACCCTTGGGCACCGGCAAACCGCGCCAGCGGTCGTCACCGTGAAACACGTCGCCGTAACTGCGGCGGAACATGTCGGATGAGATCGACTGCTTGATGACCGCGTCGACCTCCTGCTGCGAAGGCCAGATGTCGGCGAGAAACACGGGCTTGCCGTCTTTGCCCGTGCCCAGCGGATCTTTGTGAACGTCGAGGTCTATACTCCCGGCCAGTGCAAAAGCGACCACCAACGGAGGGGACATCAGGTAGTTTGCCCGCACCTCTGAGTTGATTCGCCCTTCGAAGTTGCGATTTCCGGAGAGCACTGATGCAACCACCAGATTTTTCTCGTCTATCTCCTTCGAGACCTTCTCCGGCAAGGGCCCGGAGTTCCCAATGCATGTGGTGCAGCCGTAGCCCACCACGTGGAATTTCAATTTCTCCAGGTAGGGCATGAGTTGGGCTTTCTCAAGATATTCGCGCACCACTTTCGATCCCGGTGCGAGTGAAGTCTTCACCCACGAAGGAACCGTCAAACCCTTCTCCACAGCTTTCTTTGCCAGTAGGCCGGCTGCAACCAGCACTGAGGGATTTGATGTATTGGTACAGCTCGTGATGGCGGCGATGACGACACTTCCGTGATGCAGGTGTCCGTTGCCTGAAGCCTGCACCGGCTTCGGTTCGCCTTTGCTGGGCTTGATGAGCGACGGCAGTGCTTTTTGGAAAGATTCCCCCGCCTTGGAAAGCGCCACGCGATCTTGTGGACGCTTAGGGCCCGCCAGGCTAGGCTCGACCGTGCCTAGATCGAGCGTGAGCAACTCCGAGTATTCGGCTTCCGGTGCATTCGCGTCGTGGAACAGCCCTTGCTCGCGGCAATAGGCTTCGACCAACGCAATCTGTTCCTCGGAACGGCCTGTCAGCCGCAGGTAGCGAAGACTTTCTTTATCCACCGGGAAGATGCCGCAAGTCGCGCCGTACTCGGGAGACATGTTGGCGATCGTGGCGCGATCGGCCAGCGGTAAATCCTGCAGGCCCGGACCGAAATATTCGACGAACTTCCCCACCACGCCGTGCTTTCGCAGCATCTCGGTGATGGTCAGGACCAGGTCGGTAGCCGTTGCCCCTTCCCGCAAACGCCCGCTCAACTTCACGCCTACCACCAGGGGAATCAACATCGAGACCGGCTGGCCTAGCATTGCCGCCTCGGCTTCAATCCCACCTACTCCCCAACCGAGCACACCGAGTCCGTTGATCATGGTGGTGTGCGAGTCGGTGCCGACCAGCGTATCTGGATAGGCAACGCGTTTCCCTCCTGTTTCCTGTACGAAAACAACGCGAGCGAGGTACTCCAGGTTCACTTGGTGAACGATGCCGGTGTCAGGCGGAACAATGGCGAGATTGCGAAAAGCGGTCTGGCCCCAGCGCAGAAAAGCATAGCGCTCCTTGTTGCGCAGGAATTCCAGTTCAGCGTTGAGTTGGAAGGACTGCGGAGTGCCGAATTCGTCCACCTGCACCGAGTGGTCGATCACCAGTTCCGCCGGCTGCAGTGGGTTAATCAATGCGGGGTCGCCGCCCAGCCGCCGCATGGCGTCGCGCATGGCAGCCAGATCCACGACTGCCGGCACACCGGTGAAGTCTTGCATCAGAACGCGACTGGGAGTGAAGGCTATTTCCTTTTCGGGTTTGGATTTGCCGTTCCAGGCCGCGAGAGCGCGAATCTCCTCTTTCGTAACGATCTTGCCATCCTCAGTGCGCAGCAGGTCTTCCAGAAGAATGCGCAGCGAGTAGGGCAGGTGTTTGGTCGAAATGCCCTTCTTGTCGAGCGCATCGAGGCGGTAGATTTCGTATTCCTTGTTGCCGACTTTGAGAGAAGAGTGGCTACCGAAACTGTTCATGTATTGATGGCCTTCCTTGACCAATGCCGATTCGTGGAGGGGACCGGTATACCCTTGTTTCTAGTTTAATCGCTGCCGGCGAGGTCTGTGTAGGAGAGACCTCCGTTGGGGACCCATGAGTTCGATATATCGGTGTGCGGTTTCACTTGGCCCTAAGCAACAGAACCGGTACGCTGATCCTATGCTGTACCCGGCTGGCAGTGGTGCCTAGAAATACGTCGGCGAGAAAGCGGTGTCCGTGGGTGCTCATTGCCACCAGGTCACAACCCTTCTGCCGCACCCATCGGACAATCTCTTCCGCCGGTTCACCGTAAGCAAGTTGGGCCTGAGCGGAAACGCCAACCGATTCGAACTCGGCACGGACCTTTTCCAGGTAGGCGGTGTCTTCAGCAATTTCCGGACTGACTGCATCCGGACCATAGGTCCTGGCCGCCCATCCATCGGCCACGTGCAGCAGCACCAAACGGCTGTGCGCAAGTTTGGCAAGCTGCTTGACGTGTTCGATGATCGCCCGGTCCGTCGGCGTGCCGTCCAACGTCACGAGAATGGTTTCGTACATTGCTGGCCTCGTTGCTCGTGCGTCCAATCATCCGCCAAGGATGACCTGCCACGCTGCTCTAAGCGAATCTGGCAGGCCATAGATGTCCATGGCGGTGATCAGGATAGCGCTGGTCCAACCCGCAACCAACAAAAACCAGCCATTCTTCCAAGTTCCCATCCGCCGGCGGGAGCTGGTGAAATGCAAGAGGGGGAACATGGCGAAGGGCAATTGCAGCGCCAGCACTACCTGGCTCAAGGTCAGCAGATCCGTCACACTGCTATCTCCTCGCAGGCCTATTATCAGAACTGCGGGCAGGATCGCGAACGAGCGGGTAATGAGCCGCCGCACCCACGGTTTGATCCGCCAGTGCATGAAGCCTTCCATCACCACTTGCCCGGCCAGCGTGCCGGTTATGGTGCTGCTCTGGCCGCTCGCCAGCAGAGCTACAGCAAATAGCGTGCTGGCAACGGCTGTACCCAGCAACGGCGCCAGCGTGAGGTAAGCAACCCGAATCCAATCGCTGTCGGCGTTGAACCGGACTACCTCTCCTCCCGGCACAGTCACGCTTGCCTTGCCATAAAACACCATTGCCGCAAGCACCAGGATTGCCGCGTTGACAAAGAACGCCACAGTCAGGGCGACGATGGAGTCGATGGTGTTGAAGCGCAGCGCACGCCGCACCGAGGGCTCATCCTGCTGCAACTTGCGGCTCTGTACCAAGGCGGAATGGAGGTAGAGGTTGTGGGGCATCACCGTTGCGCCAATGATCCCGACCGCGACATACAACATCCCCATTTGGCCGAAGTGCGGGAACGCCAGCGACCGTCCCATTTCCAGGAAGCTGGGTTGGGTCTGGGGGAGAATGAAAATCTCGATGAAGTAGCACACCGCAATGGTCGCGATCAGTACTAAAACGACGGCCTCGATGGTGCGCATCCCAAACTGCTGCAAAGCCAGAAGCAGCAGTACGTCAAGGCCGGTGATAATCACTGCCCATAGCAGGGGAATATGAAACAGCAAATTGAGAGCAACGGCGCTCCCGAGCACTTCCGCCAAGTCACAAGCCCCGATGGCAACTTCGCTCATCAGCCAGTTGGGCCAACGCGTCCACCTGGGATACCAGTCGCGGCAACATTGGGCGAGGTCCTTTCCCGTGACCACCCCCAAACGGGCGGAAATTACCTGCATGAAAATGGCCATCAAACTGGCCAGGCCAACTACCCACAAAAGCCCGTACTTGAAGCGGGCGCCGCCTTGGAGGTCAGTCCCCCAGTTGCCGGGATCCATGTAGCCGACGCTGACCAGAATCGCAGGCCCTACGAAAGCCCGCCACTGCTCCCAAAACCCAGCCCGAGGATGCGGGACGTCGATGGAGCTGTGGACGTCCTCCAACGACACGTGCCCCCCGGGTTGCGTGGCGGCGGCCGACGCGTTGAGGCGGGATTGCTCGTCTCCACTTCTCATCTTGATTTATCCAGGACCCCGCCAGTCAACTGGCATACACGAGAGGATATTAACCGTGGTTAATTATATCGAACGGGAGGATGAACGGGAAACCCAAATATTTTCGGCGGCCGGTCTGCCCAAGATCACGATGCCATCGGAGGTCCGGATTGACAGTGTGTTGTCATAGTTGCGTTCGATTAAGCCGAGTTCTACTCCCGGCCGGATGCCACGCGCCTCCAGAAATTCAAGTAGCTGGCGGTCGCGCTCATAGATTCCGCTGACCCGGTACCGATTGCCGGCATCGGCCTGGGAAAGCAGGAGCAACCCGCGCCGACGGCGGCTGGAGGGGCTTTCCCTCTCGCTCAAATTGCCGTGGGGACAGGCACCCCCGCGGCCCAGTTTGGCCAGCAACTTTGCTTCAAAATCCGGGGAGACCGCATGTTCAAGGCGCTCGGCTTCGTCGTGGACCTTGTACCACTCCATTCCGAAAATTTCCGCCAGCATGCGCTCGATCAGGTGATGTCGCAGGGTTAGCTTGCGGGCAATTTTCCGCCCGGCTGAGGTCAGGGCGACGTGCCCATCCCCTTGAACACGCACCAGACCATCCTTCTTCAGCCGCCGCAGGGCCATGGTCACCGCCGGGGGGGAAACCGACAGCCAGTGAGCAAGAGTAGCCGAGATTACCATCTTGCCTTCGCTCTCCACCTCGAGGATGGCTTTTAGGTAGTCCTCTTTAGAGACTGTGATCATCTCACTTAATTATACGGTGCGGGGTTAAACATAGTTAACGCCCGAACTCGCTGGGACGAGGCGTCCGCACCTATGTGACCCGCCGGGGAAAAGCGGCTTACGTGGGCCCGGACGCCTCGTCCGGGCGGGTGCTGAAGATCCTTGGCCGGGGGTGAGGGTACCCGCCCCCACCAAGCCGGCGAGAAGTTTGACATCGATGAGCGGTGCTCCTAACCTTGTTTGTCCCAGGTTATGAAGATTCTGGTCATAGGAAGCGGCGGACGCGAACACGCGCTGGTGTGGAAGCTCCGGCAATCATCGCGTGTTTCGAAGGTGTATTGTGCTCCAGGGAATGGCGGGATCGGTGACGAAGCCGAGTGTTTGCCTGCTGACGTCAAAAACATTGTTTCGCTGGTCGACTTGGCGACCCAAATCCGGCCGGATCTCACTGTGGTCGGCCCGGAATTACCTCTCATGCTCGGGGTGGTCGACGAATTCACGGCGCGGGGATTTCGCACCTTTGGCCCCACTAAACTAGCGGCACGGCTGGAATCGAGCAAAATCTTCGCCAAGGAATTCATGCAGCGCCACCGCATTCCCACCGCTCACTACGCGATTTGCACTTCCGTCGGTGACGTCCGCGAGGCCTTGCCTCACTTCCACCTGCCCATCGTCGTGAAGGCTGACGGATTGGCCGCAGGCAAGGGCGTGGTGATCTGCAACACGAAAGAAGAGGTAATCTCGGTGTCCTCCGAGATGCTCAGTGGCAAGATGCTGGGGGAAGCCGGAAATAAGTTAGTGCTTGAAGAATGCCTCAAGGGCGAGGAACTTTCGTTTCTGTTGCTGAGTGACGGCGAGCGCATAGCGCCACTGGTGGCGGCCCAGGACCACAAACGCGTGGGTGACGGTGACACCGGCCCGAACACGGGTGGCATGGGTGCTTATTCCACGGAGGCGTTGCTGGACGATCAAATGCGCAACTGGCTAGTCCAGCATATTGCGCGTCCGGTGATAAACGGCATGAAGGCAGAGGGAGCGGAATACAAAGGTGTTCTCTACTGCGGCCTGATGATGACCGCGCGGGGGCCCACGGTCTTGGAGTTCAACTGTCGCTTCGGCGATCCCGAGACTCAGCCGATCCTGATGCGGTTGGAGAGTGACTTGCTCGATGCCCTGGAAGCTTCCATCGAAGGGCGGGTGAGCGAGGGGGACTTCCGGTGGTCGGCGGACGCTTGCGCCTGTGTCGTGATGGCTTCCGGCGGATACCCGGGAACTTTTGAAGCGGGCAAGAAGATAATGGGGCTTGCCGAAGCCGGGAAGATCGAAGGCGTCAAAGTGTTCCACGCCGGCACCTCAAAGCGCGATGGCGCTTACTACACCGCCGGGGGGCGTGTGCTGGGCGTGACAGCCCGGGCGGCTGACTTGAAAACCGCGGTGGATAAGGCATACGAAGCCGTATCAAAGATCGGCTTCGAGGGCGCCCACTATCGCAAAGACATTGCCGCACGGGCATTCAAGAAGTAAGTGTGTTTCCCCGGGTGCAGTTGAGGTCGCCGCATAGATCCTTCGCGGGCTACAGTCCCGCTCAGGACGAACCAGCGAGGGTTTGATGAGCAAGCCACTAGTATCCATCGTGATGGGAAGCGATTCCGACCTCGAAATCATGCGCGAGGCGGGAAAAGCTCTGGACGAGCTCGGCGTCGCCTATGAAATTGATGTCACCTCGGCGCATCGCTCTCCGGACCGCACCGCGGCATACGCGCGCGCCGCGGCGGGACGCGGCATTCGCGTGATCATCGCCGGGGCCGGCGGAGCCGCTCACCTGGCGGGCGTGATTGCGGCTCACACGACCTTGCCTGTCATCGGCGTCCCCATTCCTTCAACTTCGCTTCAAGGGATGGATTCGTTGCTCGCGACTGTGCAAATGCCGGCGGGGATTCCCGTAGCTACAGTCGCCATTGGCAAACCAGGAGCCACCAATGCCGGCATTCTGGCGGCCCAGATGATTGCACTGGCTGACGCCTCGCTGGCGAAGAAACTGGAAGTGCAGAAGGAAAAGCTTTCCCAGGGCGTCGAAGAGAAATCCAAGAAACTCAAGGCCGCGCTGCAGGCCTGATTTCGCTGAGTTTTGCTTGATCGCTCGGCCTGTCCTACGTGACCTTCGGCCACCATTTCTGCTGCCTTGGTGTCTAAACAGGTATGGGGAAGGTGAGGCGAATCTCGACTGCGGCGTGGCTGAGCGGCGTCCTCGTCTTGTGCTCGATTCTGGCGGTTGGAGCCGCCGTGGGCTATCGCACCTGGCCCCGAGACATTCCCTTCTCAGCCCGGACATACCCCTCTCCGCAGGTGGACCACAACCGGTTCGTCGCCCCCTTCCCCGCACAGACCCTGCTGGCGGATGTCGGCTCTTTCGACGACGAGCTGTCCGCCTATCTCTGGTTTGACTATTTTCGCAGCCGTCCAGAAGTGAGTTCCTCGCAGGTGTTCTTGAATGTCACCGAAGATTCCGGCCGGCCGGTTTATCACATTTATCTGGAAGTGCCGAACGACGCCCTGGTCGCGACTCCCTACTTGGCTCAGCTCGAGAGGAAGGGCTATCTGGATCACTTCGACTGGATTTTCTGCACTCCGTCCCGTCTAACGTACGCTGCCCAGCAGACCAGCATCTTTGTCGCGGCGTACAGAAAGCCGACAAAGCAAACCCTGGAAACAATCACCGCCGACAAGTTGGAGCCTTCTGTCGCCCGGTTCTTGATCTTCAAATCGCGAACCGACCCGCGAGTGCGCGTCGGCGCCGGAGAGCGGCCCAGCAGTCTCAACAACGACCAGGCGACGGAGATGGCTGCCGACATCATGGCAGTGGCCAAGTTCTACGATCTGCCGCTCGATGTGTTCCTGGGAATCGGAGCGATGGAGAACAACTATCTCGATGTGCGCGGCGACCTGAAGAACACCGTGTGGAAACGGAAGGCTGCCAAGGACGACATTATCCTGAAGCGGCGTCGGCATCGCGTGTTGGTCAGCAACTACTCCATAGGACCGTGGCAGATTACTCGTGAGACTTTACGCCACGCGCATGAACTGTACCGGAAGGACAAGCGTGACTACTCGCAGCTTCCTGAACGGCTCCGGCCGCCGACAACGCTCGAACTGGATCTTACCAACTCGCACGTCCTGACCACGTACGCGGGCCTGCTGCTTCGTGACCTGCTGGATCGCTTTGGCGGCGATGTAAAAAGCGCCGTCGGGGCTTACAACGGCGGCCCACACAGACCGAATCCCGAGTACGCCGCCGGGGTCAATTTGGTGGCGGAATACGCTAGAAATGTTCTGGAAAGGGTGAACGCCGCAAACGACTTGGCGGTTGCGCAAGCCCAGGCAGGTCAGCGACCTGCGAGCGTTCCCTCCTCGGACCGGGCAGCTGAGCCGGAGTAACGACGATCACTCGACATCTGGAATTAACCTTCCTTTAACCAGTCCGCAACACGCCAGCAACACTCGCGGGGCACACTGAAACGCGAGATTTCCAGCGGAACCAACGAGCAAGCTTACGTGTCTCTGCCCCCAGACAGCTACAGTGCCGGCACATTCCGCGAGTCGACGAAAGAAGCCTGGGCGACCAGGCCACTCATCTTCGTGGTCGAAGACGACGCTGATATCGCGCGTCTGATTTGCTTTCATCTGGACTCTTCCGGATACGTCACCCGCTGGTTCGCGGGCTCCTGGTCGGTACTGGAAGAAGCAACCAAGCAGCCTCCCTCCTTGTTCCTCCTCGACATCATGATTCCGGGCAGCGATGGTCTGGAGCTCTGTCGGCAGATCCGCCAGAGCAAGTCCCTGACAGCGGTGCACATCATTTTTCTGACCGCGAAATCCGGGGAGGTGGATCGCGTGCGCGGCTTGGAACTGGGAGGCGACGACTACATCACCAAGCCCTTCAGCCCACGGGAACTCATCGCCCGGGTGCGCGCTGTCCTGCGACGAGCCCGGGAGGGGCCTCAGCTGGAAACCTTGCGATTCGGAAATATCGAGATCGACACCGCCTCCATGATCGTGCGAATTGGAGGAAAGGCAGTCTCGACCACGACACGCGAGTTCCGGTTGCTGGAGTATCTGGCCCGCCATCCGGCGCGAGTATTCACCCGGGATCAGTTGCTTGATGCCGTCTGGACGGAGGGTTCCTTCGTAACTCCCCGATCGGTGGACGTGTACGTACGCCGCTTGCGGGAAAAGATTGAGGCTGACCCGGACAATCCTTCCTACTTGAAGACAATCCGCGGCATGGGATACCGCTTCGATACTTCGAGGTGAATTGGCCGGAGAAGAACAGGGGTATTACGCAGGCGGCATCTGAGCTTTACTTCTAGCTTCTACAGCATTGCGCTTCTCGACACTTTCGGCAGTGATGCGGCTGGCTTTGCTAATTTCCCTCACGATCTTCGTCTGAGCTTCGCCGGGACGCCCCGAGGCGTCTCCCGATATCACCGAACTGGCAGCGAGCGTGAACAGTAAGGCGTCCTCCTGCTTATCAAAGTACAAAACTACCTGACTGGCTGCCATGGCCGGTTTACCTCCACTAGGGTCTGTGGAAATCATAGGCCGACTTGGCGCCGAACCAAGGGTACTTTCTTGGTGCCTGCCTATTCGGCGGGGACGGGTTTTTGCGCGCGACAGCCGCAGCCGGGTGGGTTCTTCCGACAAGGTGGGAGGCCGAGTTCCCAAGCTATAATCACTTGAAATGGCCACCGCTCCGGACGTTTCTGTGCAGGCTCGCGCCAAATATGAGCCCGTCATCGGGCTGGAGGTCCACGTCCACCTCCTGACCACAAGCAAGATTTTCTGTTCCTGCTCTACGCGTTTCGGCGATCCCCCTAACACCAACGTGTGCCCAGTGTGCCTGGGCTTGCCGGGTGCGCTGCCGGTCCTCAACCGCAAGGCAGTGGAATTCGCCGTTCTCGCGGGCATGGCGCTGAACTGCCGGATCAATAAGACCTCGATTTTCGCCCGCAAGAACTACTTTTACCCTGATCTGCCCAAGGGCTATCAGATTTCGCAATACGACAAGCCGCTGGCGGAGTTTGGCTTCATTGAGATTCCCGTGCAGGGTGGGAGCAAGCGAATTGGTATTACCCGGCTGCACCTGGAGGAGGACGCCGGCAAGAGCCTGCACGAAGGATTTCCGGGAGCAGCCGATTCAACCGCAATCGATCTGAACCGCACGGGCGTTCCGCTGGCCGAGATCGTCAGCGAGCCGGATATTTCTTCGCCCGACGAAGCGCATGAATACCTGACGCGACTGAAGGAGATCATCCTTTACACCGGCGTCAGCGACTGCAACATGGAAGAAGGTTCGCTGCGCTGCGATGCCAACGTGAGCGTGCGCCCGCGCGGCCAAAAGCAGTTCGGCACCAAGACAGAGATCAAGAATGTCAACTCTTTCCGCTTCATCCGCGACGCACTGGCTTACGAGATTGACCGCCAGATCGACGCAATCGAGTCAGGCGGCAAGATTACGCAGGAAACTCGACTCTACAACGCGAACGAAGGAAAGACTTACGGTATGCGCTCGAAGGAGCAAGCGCACGACTACCGGTATTTTCCCGAGCCCGATCTGTTGCCTCTGGTGGTGGATGAGAAATGGCAGGCAGAAATCCGGAAGGCGTTGCCCGAATTACCCGAGGTTCGGCGCAACCGCATGGTTATCGAGTACGGGATAACCGAATACGACGCACAAGTACTGACAGTGACCAAGGCGCTGGCCGACCAGTTTGAATCTGCGGCCAAGGCAGCCAAGAACCCAAAGCGCGTAGCCAACCTTGTCCAAGGTGAGTTGATGGGCAGGTTGAAGGCAAAAGCCCTGGAGATTGAACAGTCGCCGGTTTCCATGAAGGGCGTGGCCTCGTCGGCGGACCTAGTCGAAAGCGGCGCGATTTCCGGCAAGATGCTCAAGGATCTCTACGATCTTTGTTTCGAGCGCGGGAAAGACTTCCCGGCCGTTTACGAAGAGGAAGGCCGTCCGCAGCAGTCCACTGACACCTCCGCCCTGGAGAAGATCATCAACGATCTCATCGCGGCGAACCCCAAGCAGGTGGAGCAGTACCGCGCTGGCAAGAAGACAGTAATCGGCTTCTTTGTCGGTCAGGTGATGCGAGCTTCCAAGGGTCAGGCCAGCCCCCAGCTGGTGAATGAGCTGCTGTCCAAGAAGCTCGACAAGTAGGTGTGATGCCCCTTTTCAGCCCCTCCGGCCAGTGACTTCCGTCATCTGAA
>Ga0335070_10005412_pt1 | contig 14989 bp, 13 predicted proteins | sample Lox_Sample_13_FD_206722 | JGI IMG/M metagenome (GOLD analysis project Ga0335070, IMG submission 206722) | Soil microbial communities from Loxahatchee National Wildlife Refuge, Florida, United States - Lox_Sample_1.3 | ecosystem: Environmental > Terrestrial > Soil > Wetlands | place: USA... | reverse complement strand
ACAACCACTGGGTCGTCGATGATGCCATCATGCCCGCGGCGCAGACCGACCTCGAGAGCGTCGCGGGCTATGTCGATGCCTTCCCCGTCAAAGGCGAGGCCTTCCACCCCAACGAGATCGCGGCCCAGATGCTGGCGGAGCTCATCGCGGGCGGCAAGATGCAGAACCCGGACCACCCGCTGTGGGGGCGAACCCGGCAATGGGCTGCGCAGGCACTGCAGTGAGCGCGGCGCCGAAGCGCCTGCGGTTGCCGATATGGCTCGCCGCAGCCGGGCTGGCCTGCGCGGTGCAAGCAGCCGCAGCGCCGGCCGCGCCGCACGGCTACGCAGCGGCCGACCTGGTGCTCACCGGCGCCCGCATCTACACCGCCGATGGCGAGCGCAGCATGGCCGAGTCGCTCGCCGTGCGTGACGGCCGCATCGTCTACGTCGGTACGAAGGCGGGAGCGCGCGGGTTCATCGGCCCGGCCACGAAACTCCGCGACCTCGGCGGTCGGCTGGTGCTGCCGGGGCTGATCGATTCGCACGTGCACGCCGACGAGATCGTGCGCCTCGATGTGTGCGACCTGAAGAACCAGCCGAAATCGCTGGCGGAGATCACGGCTTTCGTGCAGGCATGCATCCGCGACTACCACATCGGGCCGGGCGAATGGGTGGTCGTGCGCCACTGGAACTACAGCTACGGCAATCAACCCGATGCCGCGCACCCGAGCTTGCGCGTGGCGCTCGACCTGGCGACCACGCGCAGCCCCGTGCACCTCGACGGTGACGACGGCCACCACAGCGCATTCAACAGCCTCGCGCTGGCACGCGCGCGCAACGCCGCCGGCGCGGTGGTCGGCTATTCGCGCGCCACGCTGCGCGGTGAGCTGCGGCAATACCAGCGGCTGGTCGGCGTCGACGTGGCCGGCGAGCCCAACGGCACGATCAACGACGACGGGCGCAATCCGATCGATATGCCCTCGACCTTCGGCCTCGATCTCGCCGTGCTCATGAAGGACCCGGGCCGCGTCACCGCCTTGTTGAACGGCGCAGGCATCACCGGCATCCTCGATCCCCGCGTCTCGCCCGAGGCGTTGAAGCTCTACGACACCCTCGAGCGCCGCCACCTGTTGACCGTGCGCGCGCATGTCGCGTTGTATTTCGATCCCGATGTGATGCAGACGCCTGCCGGGCAGCCCGACTGGGAGCGCATGGTGTCGACCGCCGTGGCGCTGCGGGCCCGGTACGCCAACGACCCACTGATACGCGCCGACACCGTCAAGATCTTCGCGGACGGCGGCATGGAGGGTAATCCGCACGCAGTGCCGCCGACCCTGCCGCAGGTCGCGGCCCTCCAACCTTACCTGCAACCGATCTTCGCCACCGGCGCGGACGGGCGCCTGGCGGTCACGGGCTATGTCGATACCGCGTCGGCGTTGTGCGTCGACGTGCGCGCGCATCCGGAGCAGTACGATACCGCCGCGGGCGCGGCAGCCTTCCTCGCGGAGCATGGCTACCATCCGGGCCAGTGCGCGATCTCGAGCGGCCAGCTGCAGGACGAGCGTGCGGTGATCCTTGAACTGGTGCGGCGCTTCCATCTGGCCGGATTCGCGGTGCACATCCACACGATCGGTACCGTCGCGGTGCGCACCGCGATCGATGCGATCGAGGCGGCGCGCGCGGCCGATGGCGTCTCGAGCGAGCACGACGCGCTCGCGCACGTGCAGCTCGCGCACCCGGACGACATTGCGCGGGCCGGTCGCGACCACCTGTACATGGCGTTCACGTACGCGTGGGCGGTCGCGGAACCGGAGTACGACCTGTCGGTGGTGCCGTTCATCGACCGGGTCAGCGGCAACGACCATGCGGCGCTCCATCCGCGCGACGGCTTCTACGAGAACAACGCCTATCCGGTCCGGTCGGCACTGGCGGCCGGGGTGACGCTGGCGGCAGGCTCGGATGCCCCGGTCGACACGGACGATCCGCGGCCCTTCGTCAACATGGCGGTGGCGGTGACGCGGCGCGTCCCGGGGCTCCCGCCGCTCAATCCCGCGCAGTCGATCCCGATCCGCGATGCGCTCGATTCCTACACGATCAACGGCGCCCGCTACCTCAACATCGATCGCGAGGCCGGGTCGATCGAGCCGGGCAAGTCCGCCGATTTCATCATCGTCGACCGGGACATCCTGAAGCTCGCCGACGAAGGCCGGGCGGATGACATCGCCGGCACGCACGTGCTCGAGACCTGGTTCATGGGACGCAGGGTCTTCCGCCGGCCGACCGACGCGCGGTGAACGCCGTTCCGCGCACGATGCGGGCGGTGGTGACCACGGGCCAGGGTGGTTACGAGCAGCTCGTGTACCGCGACGTGCCGGTGCCGGAGCCCGGCACTGGCGAGGTGCTGCTGCAGGTACTGGCCGCAGGCGTCAACAACACCGACATCAACACGCGCGTCGGCTGGTATCCCGGGTCCGGCGGCTGGAATGCGCCGACGCCGTTCCCGCTGGTCCAGGGCACCGATTGCTGCGGCCGCATCGTGGCCGTTGGGCCCGGCGGCGACGCGCGCACGCTGGGACGGCGCGTGCTGGTGCGGCCCTGCATGGGCGAGCGCTGGCTCGGCGTGGATGTCGACGGCGCGTTCGCACAGTTCGTAAAGGTGCCGGCGGCGCACGTGTTCAGCGTGCACTGCGAGTGGAGCGACGCGGAGCTGGGATCGATCCCGTGCGCCTACGGCACGGCCGAGAACCTGTTGCAGCGCGCCCAGCTGCAGCGGGGCGAGCGCGTCCTCATCACCGGCGCCTCGGGCGGCGTGGGCTCGGCCGCGGTGCAGTTGGCCAGGCGGCGTGGCGCCGCCGTCGCGGCCGTCGCGGCGCCGGAGAAGGCGGTGCAGCTGCTAGCCATCGGCGCCGACCGGGTGGTGGGGCGCGATGCCGATCCCGTTGCCAGCCTTGGCGCGGAGAGCATCGACCTGGTCATCGACAATGTCGCCGGGCCCGCATTCCCGTCGATGCTGCGGGTATTGAGGCGCGGCGGCCGCTACGCCTCCGCGGGAGCGATCGGTGGAGCCCTGGTCAGCCTCGACATGCGCACGTTCTACCTGCGGGACCTGACCCTGATCGGCTGCACGAACTGGGGCGAGGCGGTGTTTCCCGACCTGGTCGGCTACATCGAGCGCGGTGAAATCAGGCCGCTGGTCGCCCGCAGCTTCCCGCTCGGGCAGATCGTCGACGCGCAGCGCGAATTCCTCGACAAGCGGCACGTCGGGAAGATCGTGCTCATTCCGCCGCCGCCGCCGCGATCGTAAGCGACGGCGGGGACCCGGCAACCGAGCGCGGCGTGCTAAGCTCGCGCGACCTGCGGGGAGACGGTCATGAACGACAATGACATCGTCATCGAAGCGTGGAACACGATACTGTTCGAGAAGTTCGTGCGCTTCAAGCACCTGCTGGTCTCGGGCCTGGCCGGCCACAGCGACGAGGTGTTGTCGCGCCAGCCATTCCCGCCCGGCGCCCGCGTGCTCGACGTCGGCTGCGGCTTCGGCGACAGCACGCTGCGCATCGCGCAGGCCGTGGGGCCGGGCGGGCAGGCGGTCGGCACCGATTGCGCGGCGAACTTCATCGCCTGCTGCGAGCGCGACGCCCGCGCCGCCGGCATCGCCAATGCCTCGTTCTTCGTCGCCGACGCGCAGTCCGATGACCTGCGCGGTCCCTACGACCATGCGTTTGCACGCTTCGGCACGATGTTCTTCATGACCCCCGGTGCGGCGCTGCGCAACGTGCGCAAGTCACTCAGGTCCGGCGGCGTGTTCACCCAGATCGTCTGGCGCCGGCGCGAGGACAATCCCTGGATCCACGAGGCCGAGCTGTGCGTGCGCGGCATCGTGCCGGTCGTGTCGCACGAGGATACCGACCAGGTGCATTGCGGCCCGGGGCCTTTTTCAATGTCCGGCCCCGACATGGTGAGCGGCATGCTCAAGGCGGCCGGTTACCACCGCATCGGCTTCGAACGCTACGACGCGGACATCTGCATCGGGCGCGACCTGGGCGAGGCGGTCGAATTCGCCATGGCGCTCGGTCCCGCGGGCGAGATCATCCGGTTGGCGGGCGAAGCGGGGCAGCGCCTCAAGCCGCAGGTGACTGTTGCGTTGCAGGAGACGCTGGCGAAGTTCGTGCGGCCCGATGGCGTGTGGGCGCCCTCGAGCACCTGGTTCATCACCGCGCGCAACCCGGGCTGAGCCAGCGCGGCCATGCTGGGCCGCGCCGATCGACAGGCGTACACTCCGCTCGCCCGATCAGTGACGACGAACGGGCGCCTCGCCAACGAGGCCATAAGAAATACCCCCCCAATAAAGGAGTCGAGACCATGAGCATCCTCCGTATCGTCTATGGCGTCGGCCTGTTGCTGGCGGTCGTGGCGGCCTTCGTCAATGTGCCGAACGCCGCGCTGCTGCTGGCCATCCTGGGATTCGTGGCCTCGTTCGCGGTGCTGCCGGAACACCATGTGCGGGTCATCGTGACGGCGCTGGCGCTGCACCTGCTGTCGAGCACCTTCGATGCCCTCCCGGGCGTGGGCATGTACGTGACCGCGATCCTCGCCAATCTCGCGGCGTTGGTGGCCGGTGCCGCGCTGCAGATCATCCTGCGCAACATCATCAATCGCCTGTTGAATCCGGCCTGAAGATCGAGGGGAGCCGGTGGGCGCGGGGCCGGACGCGAGGCCCGGCACCCACCGGCACCCGGGGCAGTTGAATTCGAGGGGGGCTAGGCACTAGAATCCGCCCCCGGTGGCCGGAACGGGCTGGCAAGCTTGTTTCGTGCAGTCGCAGATTGTGCGGCCAAGAGCTTGATTTGAAAGCCCCACTTGGGGCTTTTTGCGTTTTGGTGGGCCGCTGGCCCTTTTTTTTGGCTTTCGATCGGGATGGACGGCCGGGGTACTGCATGGCAGCGGGTTTGCGCGAGAAGCTGATCGGGCTCGTGGAACCGCTCCTGGGGAACCTCGGGTACGAGCTGGTGGACCTGGAGCTGTCGATCGGACATGGCGCCGGACTCCTGCGCGTCTACATCGACCGGGCGGCCGGTGTCGCCATCGAGGACTGCGAGCGCGCCAGCCGGGAGATCTCGGCGCTGCTCGACGTGCACGATCCGATCCCGGGTGCCTACCGGCTCGAGGTGTCGACGCCGGGGCTCGATCGGGTGTTGCGCACGCCGGCGCATTTCGGGCGCTTCGCGGGCCAGAAGGCCGAGATCGAACTGGCGGCGCCGCGCGACGGGCGCCGGCGGTTCACCGGGCGGCTGGCGCAGGTGGGCGAGGCCGGAATTGAATTGAGCGTCGACGGCACCACTGTACCGTTGGCCTTTGCGGATATTTTTCGCGCGCGGCTGGTGCCGGAGTGGCCGGAGAAGCCGGGCAAGGGTAGGAAGCGATGAACAAGGAAATCCTCCTGGTCGTGGATGCCGTCTCGAACGAGAAGGGCGTCGACAAGGAAATCATCTTCGAGGCGCTCGAAGCCGCGCTCGCGGCCGCGGCGCGCCGCAAGAACAGCGAGCTGTGGGACGTGCGCGTCGCCATCGACCGCAAGAGCGGCGAGTACGAGACCTTCCGCCGCTGGAAGGTGTTCGCCGATGATTCGCGCGAAATCGAGAACCCGGAAGCCGAACTGCGGCTCGAGGACGGGCTCGACATCGACAAGAACGCGCAAGTGGGTGGCTATGTCGAGCAGCCGATGGAGTCGGCCGCGTTCGGCCGCATCGCCGCGCAGCAGGCCAAGCAGGTCATCGTGCAGAAGGTGCGCGAGGCCGAGCGTGCGCAGGTGGTCGAGCAGTACAAGGATCGCGTCGGCACGCTGGTCAGCGGTGTCGTCAAGCGCATCGACCGCAACGGCATCTACGTCGACCTCGGCAACAACGCCGAAGGCTTCGTGCCGCGCAGCGACATGATCGTGCGCGAGCAGTTGAAGCCCCAGGACCGCGTCAAGGCATTCCTGCGCGAGGTGCGCGCCGAGCCGCGCGGCCCGCAGCTGTTCCTGACGCGCACCGCGCCCGAATTCCTGATCGAGCTGTTCAAGCTCGAGGTGCCCGAGGTCGGGCAGGGCCTGATCCAGATCCTGGGCGCTGCCCGCGATCCCGGCATCCGGGCGAAGATCGCGGTGCGCAGCAACGATCCGCGCATCGATCCGGTCGGCGCCTGCGTGGGCATGCGCGGCTCGCGCGTGCAGGCCGTCTCGAACGAGATCGCCGGCGAGCGCGTCGACATCATTCCCTACGACGAGAACCCGGCGCAGTTCGTCATCAACGCGATGTCGCCGGCCGAGGTGCAGTCGATCGTCGTCGACGAGGAAAAGCACGGCATGGACATCGCCGTCGCCGAAGACAAGCTGTCGCAGGCCATCGGCCGCGGCGGGCAGAACATCCGGCTCGCCAGCCAGCTCACCGGCTGGGAGCTCAACGTCATGACCGAGTCCGACGCGGAGACGAAGAGCGAGGCGGAATCCAAGGCGCTGATCGCCATGTTCATGAAGCAGCTCGACGTCGACGAGAACGTCGCCAGCATCCTGGTGCAGGAAGGCTTCTCGACGATCGAGGAAGTCGCCTACGTGCCGGCCGCGGAGCTGGCGGGCATCGAGGAATTCGACGAGGACATCATCAAGGAGCTGCGCAACCGCGCGCGCGACGTGCTGCTCACGCAGGCGATCGCGAGCGAGGAATCGCTCGACGCGGCGATGCCGACCGAGGACCTGCTGACGCTCGAGGGCATGAGCCCGGACCTGGCCCTCGCTCTGGCGCGGCGCGGCGTGCGCTCGCGCGAGGACCTGGCCGACCAGGCGGTCGACGACCTGGCCGACATCGAAGGCCTGTCGGCGGAAGAGGCCGGAAGCCTGATCATGAAGGCGCGTGCGCCGCTGTTCGGAGCCCAGACCCATGGCTGAGGTCACCGTCAGCCAGTTCGCCGAGGCGCTCAAGGTGCCGGTCGACAAGCTGCTGGCGCAGCTCGACCAGGCCGGCATCGTCGTATCCGGCGCCGACGGCGTGATCAGCGAGGACGCGAAGCTCGAACTGCTGACCCACCTGCGGCGCAGCCACGGGAGCGGCGCGGCCGCCGAGGGCTCTGCCCCGGCGCGCATCACGCTCAAGCGCAAGACGCAGAGCGAGCTGAAGCTGGCCAGCACGCAGGGCCGGGCCCGCACCGTCAACGTGGAGGTGCGCGTCAAGCGCACCTACGTCAAGCGCGACGTGATCGAGGAGCAGAATCGCGCCGCGCAGGAACAGGCCGATGCGAAGCGCCGCGAGGTGGAGGCGGCCCAGCAGGCCGTCGCCGCCAAGGCGGAGGCCGAGCGGCGCGAGCGCGAGTCGCTCGAGTCGGCCAACCGCCGGCTGATCGAGGAAGAGCAGGCCCGGGCGCGCGCGCAGGAAGAAGCGCGCCGCCAGGCCGAGTTGCGCGCGCAGGAGGAAGCCGAGCGGCAACGCCGCGGGGCGGCCGAGCCGCGGCGCGAGGAGCCGGCACGGGCGGCGCATGCGCCGGCGCGCGAGAAGGCCGAACCCAAGGCGGAGGAGGGGCAGCGGCCGAAGTTCGGCGCGCGGCAGGAGCTGCACATCAGCGGCGACGTCAGCGCGCGGCACAAGAAGAAGAAGCGCCTCAAGGCGCGCACCGCGCCGGCCGACGCCGAGCCGCGCCACGGCTTCGAGAAGCCGACCGCGCCGGTCAAGCGCGAGGTCGCGATCGGCGAGACCATCACGGTCGCCGACCTGGCGCAGAAGCTGGCCGTCAAGGCGACCGAAGTCATCAAGGTGCTCATGAACATGGGCGTGATGGCGACCATCAACCAGACGATCGACCAGGACACGGCGATCCTCGTGACCGAGGAACTCGGGCACGCCGCCACCGCCGTCAAGGAAGAGCAGATCGAGGCCGACCTGCAGGCGACGGGCACGGAGCAGCAGCTCGAGACGCGCGCGCCGGTGGTCACCGTGATGGGCCACGTCGACCACGGCAAGACCTCGCTGCTCGATTACATCCGCGCCACCAAGGTGGCGGCGGGCGAGGCCGGCGGCATCACGCAGCACGTCGGCGCCTACCACGTGCAGACGCCGCGCGGCATGATCACGTTCCTCGACACGCCCGGCCACGCGGCCTTCACCGCGATGCGCGCGCGCGGCGCCAAGGTCACCGACATCGTCGTGCTGGTCGTGGCCGCCGATGACGGCGTCATGCCGCAGACGATCGAGGCGATCCAGCATGCGCGCGCCGCGGGCGTGCCGATCGTGGTCGCGGTGACGAAGATCGACAAGCCGGACGCCGATCCCGAGAAGGTGCGCAACGAGCTCGCCAAGCAGGAAGTGATCCCCGAGGAATGGGGTGGCCAGAACCAGTTCGTCAACGTCTCGGCCCGCACCGGCGCCGGCGTCGATGCGCTGCTCGAGGCGATCCTGCTGCAGGCCGAGGTGCTCGAGCTCAAGGCGCCGCGTGGCGGGCCGGCTTCGGCCTTCGTCGTCGAGGCGAGCATGGAGAAGGGCCGCGGCGCGGTGGTCACGGCGCTCGTCAAGAAGGGTACGCTCAAGCGCGGCGACTACATCCTGGCGGGCAGCGAATTCGGGCGCGTGCGCGCGATGTTCGACGAGGCCGGCAGTCCGATCGAGGAAGCGCCGCCGTCGATGCCGGTGGTGGTGCTCGGCCTGTCGGGCGCGCCGAACGCCGGCGATGAACTGCTGGTCGTCGAGAACGAGCGCCGCGCACGCGAAGTGGCGCTGCACCGGCTCGGCAAGACGCGCGACGTGAAGCTCGCCAAGCAGGGCGCGCGCACCGAAGACGTGTTCTCGACGCTCGGCGAGGCCAAGGCGGGCCAGGTCGCGGTGCTGATCAAGACCGACGTCCAGGGCAGCGCCGAGGCGCTGCGCGATGCGCTGAACAAGCTCTCGACCGACGAGGTGGCGGTGCGCATCATCGCCAGCGGCGTCGGCGGCATCACCGCCTCCGACGTGCAGCTGGCGGCGGCTTCGCGTGCGCGCATCATCGGCTTCAACGTGCGCGCCGACAGCGGCGCGCGCGAGGCGGTCAAGGAGACCGGGGTCGAGATCCGCTACTACAGCATCATCTACGAAGCCATCGATGACGTGAAGCAGCTGATGAGCGGCCTGCTGGCGCCCGAGATCAAGGAAGCGATCGTCGGCGTGGCGCAGGTGCGCGAGGTGTTCCGCTCGAGCAAGTTCGGCGTCGTGGCCGGGTGCCTCGTCACCGAGGGCGCCGTCAAGCGCAACAACCCGATCCGCGTGCTGCGCGACAACGTGGTGATCTTCGAGGGCGCGCTCGAGTCGCTCCGCCGCTTCAAGGACGACGTCAGCGAGGTGCGCGCCGGCACCGAGTGCGGCATCGGCGTCAAGAACTACCAGGACGTGCGCGTCAACGACCAGATCGAGTGCTATTCGCGCACCGAGATCGTCCGTAGTATCCAGTAGGCCGCCGGCAGGCGCTGTCATGCCGCAGTCCAATCAGAGGCACCAGCGCATCGAGGCGCAGATGCAGCGCGCGCTGGCGGAGCTGGTGCCGCGCGCGGTCAAGGATCCGCGCGTCGGGAACCTCACGATCACCGCGGTCGCGCTGCTCGATGACCTGAGCGCGGCACGGGTGTTCTTCCTGCCGTTCGGGCAGGCGCGCAATGCCGACGAGCAACTCGCCGGGCTGAAGAGCGCGGCTGGGTTCCTGCGCGGCGAAGTCGCGCGGGCGTTGCAGCTGCGCCATGCCCCGCGCCTGGAATTCCAGCTCGATACGGCGCTCGAGCGCGCGCAGTCGCTGACGCAGCTGATCGACAGCGCGGTCGCCTCCGACCGGGCGCTGGAGCACGGCGCGGCGGCGCATCCCGGTCCGGCGCCCGGCGATGAATCCTGAGGGTCCGGAGCCCTGCGGGATCCTGCTGCTCGACAAGCCGCTGCACCTGAGTTCGAACGCGGCCCTGCAGCGCGTGCGCCGGCTGTTGGGGCGCCCGAAGGCGGGTCACACCGGCAGCCTCGATCCACTGGCGACCGGCATGCTGCCGATCTGCATCGGCGAGGCGACCAAGCTGGCGGGAGCCCTGCTCGAGGGCGCCAAGGGCTACACCTTCGAGATGCGGCTCGGCGAGCGCACGGACACGGGCGATGCCGAGGGCGCCATCGTCGAGCGCGCCGCGGTGCCGCGGCTCGATGCCGCACGCATCGAGGCGGCGCTGGCCGCGCAGCGCGGCCAGCAGGCGCAGGTGCCGCCGATGTATTCGGCGCTCAAGCGCCAGGGCCAGCCGCTGTACAGGCTGGCACGGGCCGGGCTCGAGGTCGAGCGCGCGCCGCGGCAGATCGAGATCCACGAGCTGGTGCTGCTGGAATGCGGCGCCGATTCACTGCGGTTGCGCCTCAGGTGCTCCAAGGGCACCTACGTGCGCGTGCTGGCCGAACAGCTCGGCGCGTCGCTGGGCACCTGTGCGCACCTGACGGCGCTGCGGCGGGACTTCGTCGAGCCGTTCCGCGAGGCGCCGATGCACACGCTGGAGCAGCTCGAGGCCCTGGCCGGCGCGCCACCGCTGTTGCCGGCCGATGTGGCCGTCGCCCACCTGCCGGCGCTCGGCCTGAGCGCCGCCCAGACCCGCGCGATCGGCCACGGGCAGCCCATCAGCGCTCCCGGGGCCCCGCTGGGCGGGTTGCGGCTCTATGACGCCAGCGGGCGGTTCCTCGGGCTCGGCAACGGCCTGGACGGTGGCATCGTCCGTCCGTCCCGGCTGTTTGCCGCGGCGATCGCCCAAACCCGTAACTGACTGTTCCGCTTGAGGGTTGGGAAGGCTCCCGCTACAATGCGCGCCTTCAAAATACGGTCCCAAATCAAGTTTCAGAGGGTTTTCGCTTAAATGGCCTTGTCGACGCAGAAAAAGGGCGAGGTGCTCGCCCAATATCGCCGGGATTCGAAAGATACCGGCTCGCCTGAAGTGCAGGTGGCGCTCCTGTCGGAGCGCATCAATGGTCTCAGCGAGCACTTCACCACCCACAAGTCCGATCATTCCTCGCGCCGCGGCCTCGTGCGCATGGTGAACCAGCGGCGCAAGCTCCTGGATTACCTCAAGGCCACCCGGCCCGCGAGCTACCAGCAGGTTGTCGAGCGCCTGGGACTGCGCCGCTAGCGCGGCCGTCTTCGTCAGGTGCGCGCCGCGCACCGTGCTCACTTCCCACTCCCACTCAAGCATTCCGAGGATTGAAGCGTGCCTGCTTTCAAAAAGTCATTTGCCTACGGCCCCCATAGCGTAACGATCGAGACCGGCGAGCTGGCGCGCCAGGCGAACGGATCGGTGCTCGTCACGATGGGCGATACCGTCGTGCTGGTCACTGCCTGCGCCGAAGCGGCGCCGCGACCGGGCCGCGACTTCTTCCCGCTCACCGTCAACTACCAGGAGAAGACCTACGCCGCGGGCAAGATCCCCGGCGGCTTCTTCCGCCGCGAAGGCCGGCCATCGGAGCGCGAGACGCTGACCTCGCGCCTGATCGACCGTCCGATCCGCCCGCTCTTTCCCGATGGCTTCCTCAACGACATCCAGGTCGTCGCGACCGTGCTGTCGCTCGATCCGGAGATCCAGGCCGACGTGCCCTCGATGATCGGGGCCTCGGCGGCATTGTGCCTGTCGGGCGTGCCGTTCAAGGGACCGATCGGCGCCGCGCGCGTCGGTTATCGCAACGGCCAGTACGAGCTGAACCCGAACCGCGCCGAGCTGCTCGCCTCGCAGCTCGACCTGGTCGTCGCCGGCACGGCGCAGGCCGTGCTGATGGTCGAATCGGAAGCCTCGGGCCTGTCGGAAGAGATCATGCTCGGCGCCGTCGTCTACGGCCACCAGCAGATGCAGGTGGCGATCAAGGCGATCAATGAACTGACCGCCGAGGCGGGCAAGGCGCGCTGGAGCGCGCCGGAAGTGGCCAAGAACACCGCGCTCGAGCAGGCCGTCAGCGCCAGGGCGCTCGCATCGCTCAGTGCCGCGTACCTGATCACCGAGAAGCAGCAGCGCTATGCGCGCATCAAGGAGATCAAGGCCGAAGTGACCGCCGCGCTGACCGCGGGCGAGTCGCCGGAGTTCACGGCCGAGCAGGTGGGCGATGAATTCTTCCGCCTCGAGAGCAAGATCGTGCGCGAGCGCATCCTCGATGGCAAACCGCGCATCGACGGGCGCGACACGAAGACCGTGCGCCCGATCACCGTCAAGGTCGGCGTGCTGCCGCGCACGCACGGCTCCGCGCTGTTCACGCGCGGCGAGACGCAGGCGCTGGTCACGACGACCTTGGGCACGACGCGCGATGCGCAGATCATCGATGCGCTCGAGGGCGACCGGCGCGAGCGCTTCATGCTGCACTACAACTTCCCGCCGTTCTCGGTCGGCGAGACCGGCATGATGGGCTCGCCGAAGCGCCGCGAGATCGGCCACGGCAACCTGGCGCGCCGCGGCGTGAACGCCATGATGCCCGACATGGATGCCTTCCCCTACGTGATCCGCGTCGTGTCGGAGATCCTCGAGTCGAATGGCTCGAGCTCGATGGCCAGCGTGTGCGGCACGAGCCTGGCGCTGATGGACGCCGGCGTGCCGGTGAAGGCGCCGGTGGCCGGCGTCGCCATGGGCCTGGTGCTCGAGGGCAGCCGCTTCCAGGTGCTGACCGACATCCTCGGCGACGAGGATCACCTCGGCGACATGGATTTCAAGGTCGCGGGTTCCCGCGAGGGCATCACCGCGCTGCAGATGGACATCAAGGTCGAGGGCATCACGCCCGAGATCATGAAGGTGGCGCTGGCGCAGGCGCGCGAGGGCCGGCTGCACATCCTCGGCGAGATGGCCAAGGTGCTCGAGCGGCCGCGCGAGAAGATGTCGGAGTGGGCACCGTCGATCATCACGCTGAAGATCGATCCGGAGAAGATCCGCGACGTCATCGGCAAGGGCGGAGCGGTGATCCGACAGATCACCGAGGAAACGGGTACCACGATCGATATCGAGAACGACGGCACCGTCAAGATCGCTTCGGTGATCGGCACGGCCGGCCGCGAGGCGCAGCGGCGCATCGAACTGATCACGGCCGATGTCGAAGTCGGCCGCGTCTACGAGGGCAAGGTCGCCAAGCTCATGGACTTCGGCGCCTTCGTCACGATCCTGCCGGGGCGCGACGGCCTGGTGCACATCTCGCAGATCTCCGACGAGCGCGTCGAGCGCGTGGCCGACAAGCTGCGCGAGGGCGATGTGATCAAGGTCAAGGTGCTGGAAGTCGACCGGCAGGGGCGCGTGCGCCTGTCGATGCGCGACGTCGGCCAGAACTGAGCGGCGCGCCGCGGGCGGCCGTGCCCGCCGCGCGCGTCCCCTCGCATCGGCGCTAGGCGCCGAGTTCCGCCGCTGTCCCCGCGCCGAGCTGCTGCGCGATGCACTGCTCGAGTGCCGCGGCGGCGGGCGCCGCCGGGCTCAGCTCGTAGCTGCGGATCAACCCGGTCAGGAATTTTTCGCTGAGCCGCGCCGACTGGCCGAGCTCCAGGTCGGCCACCACCTGCAGCAGCACGCTGCGCGTGATGTCGGCGCCGCTCCGTTGTTCGACGATGCGTGGGCGGGTGCGCGCGTTGATCAGCGCGCGGATGTCTTCGATCGTGATGTAGCGGCTGAGCTCGGTGTCGTACAGGCGACGGTTCGGGTATTTCTTGATCAGGCGCGGCTCGCTCATCGCACACCTCCCCGGCAAGAGGGCCTACCTTATCAATCGGCTGGCAGGCTTGCCACACCGCGCAAGGGCCCGAGGCGCCAATGCCCGATCGCCCAGGCCCACAGCTCCGCCGGCGGCGCGGTGCGCAGTGCCTGCGGCGGCGATTGCCGCAGCAGCGCCAGCACCCGCCACAGCAGCGCGCCGGGCGCGCCGGGCAGGGGCTCGACGCCCCGCGCGGATTTCGACAGCTTGCTCCCATCGGGTTCGCACACCAGCGGCAGGTGCGCATAGCGCGGCTCCGGGTACGACAGCGCCCGCTGCAGCGAGCGCTGCCAGGAGGTGCTTGGCAGCAGGTCGGCACCGCGCACCACGTCCGTGACGCCCTGGTCGGCGTCGTCCACGACGACCGCCAGCTGGTAGGCATAGAGGCCGTCGCGCCGGCGGATGATGGGATCGCCCTGCGCGGAGGCGTCGATGTCGACCGGCCCCTGGAGGCGATCGATGAACGGACCAACCGGGCAGAGGTCGGCGCGGAAGCGCATCGCCGTGGGGCCGGGTTTGGTCGGCCCGGCTCGGCAGGTGCCGGCGTAGCCGCCCGTGTCGTCGGTCGCCCCGATGTCGCGGCGCGTGCAGCTGCAGGCGTAGGCGAGCCCGGCGGCCTCGAGCCGCGCGATTGCATCGCGGTACAGGTCGAGGCGCCGGCTCTGGTACGCGACGACGCCGTCCCACTGGAAGCCCAGGGCTTCGAGCGTGCGCAGGATCTGGTCGGCGGCGCCCGGCACGACGCGCGCGGTATCGAGGTCTTCGACCCGCAGCAGCCAGCGGCTGCCATGGTGGCGGGCGTCGAGGAAACTGGCGGCGGCGGTGGCCAGCGAGCCGAGGTGCAGCGCGCCGGTGGGCGAAGGTGCGAAACGGCCGGCGGAAACGGGGAGCGCGCGGCCCGAACGGGACTCAGCGATAGCGGTCGTCGCGGTCACCGTACTGGCGCTCGCGCCGCTCGCGGCGCTCCTGTGCCTCGAGGCTCAGGGTGGCCACCGGCCGCGCTTCGAGCCGCTTGATGCCGATTTCCTCGCCAGTCTCGAGGCAGTAGCCGTAGGTGCCATCCTCGACGCGCTTGAGAGCCTCGTCGATCTTGCGGATCAGCTTGCGCTCGCGATCACGGGTGCGCAGCTCGAGGCTGAATTCCTCTTCCTGCGTGGCCCGGTCGTTCGGGTCGGGGAAGTTCGCCGCTTCATCCTTCATGTGGGTCACGGTGCGGTCGACTTCCATCATCAGATCGCGCTTCCAGTTGGTCAGTATCTGGTGGAAATGGGCCAGCTGCTGCTTGCCCATGTATTG
>Ga0335070_10005411_pt1 | contig 14990 bp, 13 predicted proteins | sample Lox_Sample_13_FD_206722 | JGI IMG/M metagenome (GOLD analysis project Ga0335070, IMG submission 206722) | Soil microbial communities from Loxahatchee National Wildlife Refuge, Florida, United States - Lox_Sample_1.3 | ecosystem: Environmental > Terrestrial > Soil > Wetlands | place: USA... | reverse complement strand
CGTATTCGCCGTCGCTGCAGTTCAACGTGCGAGCGCACTACCAATGGAGTGCTGGTCCCTTCAAACCGTTCGCAATGGTCAGTGCGAGCCATATCGGCCCGATGCGCAACACGCCGGAGAACTACCCGGATGGCAACGATCCGGAGCAGAATCCTCCGAGCAGCTCCGTGCTCAAGTACACGATACCTGGATATACTGTATATGATGCCGCCTGCGGCCTCATCATGGACAACTGGACGGTGCAGATTCAAGGCACCAACCTGACCGATGCGTACGGACCGACCAACATCTCAGCCGCGCAATTCATCAAGGCGGTTATTCCTCTGCGCCCGCGGGTGCTGATGGTACGGTTCTCGTATCAATTCTGATCCGCGCGTCCGCGCCGGCCGGGCGCGCGGCAAGGCTCGGCGTGGCCAGCTCCGTCCCATGCGCAACGTCTTGATCCGCAAGGCATCGTCAACAGCCGGGCAGATGGAGACATCGATCTCTGCATCCATGGGGGTCGGGACGCCGTATAAGGCTGTGATGATCAGCGCTCTTCACGACCCCGCCCGTTCGCCTGACAGTGGCGTCATGGACCCATTGCCGTGAGATACATCCCCGCAGTTTCGGGTCTGGCTGCACTGGCGGTGCTTGGACTGATGGCGGCACTCGGCGGCTGCCGCTCGCGCCCGCCGCTCGCCATCGTGCCCCATGTCGATATCCCCCGCTTCATGGGCGACTGGTACGTCATCGCCTGCATTCCAACGCGCATCGAGCGCAGAGCCTACGCGCCCAGGGAGTCGTACCGTCTCGAAGGACAGGATCGGGTGCGCACCGTGTTCGAGTTCCGTGACGGCGGCTTTGACGGCCCGCTGAAGCGCTATACGCCCACGGGCTTCGTGCGCGCCGACGGGGGTGGTGCGGTCTGGGGCATGCAATTCGTCTGGCCCATCAGGGCGGACTACCGCATCATGTATGTTGACCCTGACTACCAGCTGACGGTGATCGGCCGCCAGAAACGTGACTACGCCTGGATCATGGCCCGCGCACCGCGGATTGCCGAGGCGGACTACGATCGAATGCGGACACTGCTGGTTTCGCAAGGCTATGATGTGAGCGGCCTGCGGCGGATGCCGCAACCCGAGTCGCCATGACTCATCGATCCGGAAACGACAATTCAAGGCCCCATGTCCAAGCCCATCGGCGAGCAGTCTGAAGAATCACCCGAAGCGCTGTTACCGCAGGTCGCGCTCGGTAACCGGGCCGCCTTCGAGACCCTCTACCGGTCCACGGCTGACCGCCTCTTTGGCATCTGCCTGCGGGTGCTCGGCGAGCGAGCCGAGGCGGAAGAGGTGCTGCAGGAAGTGTTCACCGCGGTATGGCGCAAGGCGGCGCAATACGATGCGCGCCAGGGTAGCGTCATGGGCTGGCTGGCAACTACGGCACGCAACCGGGCCATTGACCGTTTACGCACGCGACCGGCACGCAGCACGCTCGGCACGATCGAGATGGCCGCTGAGCTACCAGACCCCGGCGCATCGCCCGACGAGGAAGCCGAAGCCAGCAGTGATCGCGACCGCCTGAGCCGTTGCCTCGAAGAACTCGAACCGCGGCGCCGCTCGCTGATCCGTGAGGCGTTCTTCGGCGGCTTCACATATGAGGAGCTGGCCGCACGCATGCAGGCCCCATTGGGCTCGGTGAAAAGCTGGGTCCGGCGGGGTCTGATGCAGCTGCGAGCCTGTCTGGAACCATGAGCACCCGGATGCCACCACCGGCTGAGCGTGATCCCGAAGGCACGGAGCCACCCGACGACGACGTGCTGGCCGGTGAGCTCGTTCTCGGGGTGCTCAGTGCGGAGGCACGAGGCGCGGCCCAAGTCCGACGCGATCGCGATCCGGCCTTTGCGGCGAGAGTTGGCGCCTGGGAACGGCGCTTGGCTCCGTGGCTGTCCGCTCTGGCGCCGGTGCGTGTGCCGGAGTACGTGTGGGAGCGGCTCTGCCGCGAACTGGGCTGGCGCTCCTCGACACGGAGCTTCTCGCTTTGGGGCAGTCTGGCGCTCTGGCGCGGCGTTGCCGCGTTCGCCGCGTTGGCTGCTGTGACCCTGTGGCTGACGCGCCCGCCGGTTCCACCCGCGGTCCCCACTGCCGTGGTGCCGAGCGTGCCGGAACCGGCGGCTAAGCCGGTTACGACCCTCGCGCACAACGATGGTACTCCGGGCTGGCTCGCCTCGGTCGATCGCACGCGTGGAACCGTACTGATGGTACCGATACCCGCGCCCGCGGACGCGCAGGGCCGTGTGCCGGAACTCTGGATCATTCCGGCAGGGCAGGCACCTCGTTCGCTCGGCGCCGTGTCCATCAACAAGGCCCATACAGTGGAAGTGCCGCCCGACTCGCGCGCGGCGCTGGTCGCGCCGGGCTCCGTGCTCGCCATCACTCTTGAGCCCGCCTCCGGGATGCCCCACACCGCACCGAGCGGCCCGGTCATCGCCAAGGGAGCGATCACGATTTAGAGGGGACTTTCGCTCTCCAGGTGCATCCCGGGGAGCGCGGCGTTCGTATCTGAACGAAAGAACGCCGAGGAGATCCCCATGTCCACGTTCCGGGCGGCCGCCATCAATCGGTCGCAGCGCCTCATAGGCTCGCTGCTGCGCTGGATCGACACCAGCGTCGCCGTGGCGGACGCAGACAGCGCACGCGTCGACTGGTTGCGGACTGCACCCTTCGTCGGCCTTCATCTGGCCTGCCTCGCGGTGTTTTGGGTCGGGGTGTCGGGTACCGCGCTCGCGGTGGCGGCGGCTACGTATGTCGTGCGCATGTTCGCGATCACCGCCTTCTATCATCGTTACTTTGCGCACCGGACCTTTCGGACCTCGCGCACGGTGCAGTTCCTGTTCGCCTGCCTCGGGGCTTCCTGCGTGCAGCGCGGACCATTGTGGTGGGCTGCCCACCATCGGCGTCATCACCTGCACGCGGACACTCCGGCGGATCCACACTCACCGCGGTACGGCTTCCTGCGAAGTCACATGCTGTGGTTCCTGAGTTCTGAGGCGTTTCCTACCGACTGGAAGCGCATCCCCGACCTGGCACGCTACCCCGAGCTGCGCTGGCTCGACCGCTACGACATTGTAGTGCCGATTGCATTCGCGGCCCTGCTGTACGGCTGCGGGTCCCTGTTGGCCCGCTTCGCCCCCGCGCTCGGCACCAGCGGCGGCCAGCTGCTCACCTGGGGGTTCTTCGTCTCGACGGTCGTGCTGTTTCATGTGACGGTGACCATCAACTCGCTCGCTCACCGCTTCGGCACGCGGCGCTTCGCAACCCGCGACGACAGTCGCAACAACGCGTGGCTGGCCCTGTTGACCTTCGGGGAGGGCTGGCACAACAACCATCACTATTTTCCGGGCTCGGCGCGCCAGGGCTTTCGCTGGTGGGAAGTGGACCTGACGTATTACGGGCTGCGCCTGATGGCGCTCTGCGGCCTGGTACGGGGTCTGAAGCCCGTACCCGCGCGCGTGCTCGAGGGCAGGGGGCGCTGATGCGCATCGCGGTCGTCGGCTCGGGTATCGCGGGACTCGCGACCGCCTGGCTTCTGTCAACCCGGCATGCGGTCACGTTGTTTGAAGCCGCGGATCGTCTCGGCGGACACACGGACACTCACGATATCGAGCTGGGCGGTCGCCGCTACGCCATCGACACGGGGTTCATCGTCTTCAACCACGCGCATTATCCGCTCCTCACGCGCTTGCTGGATGATCTGCGGGTCGCCTCGCAACCCACCACGATGAGCTTTTCGGTGCACAACGAAGCCAGCGGCCTCGAGTACAGCGCGACGAACCTCGACACCCTGTTCTGTCAGCGGCGCAATCTGTGTTCGCCGCGCTTTCTGGGCATGCTGCGGGACCTGCTGCGCTTCTACCGCGAGGCTCCGGCGCTCCTCGGTGAGCCCGCCCCTGGACCCACACTGGCTGAGTACCTGGCCGAACGGGGCTTCGGTGTGGCCTTTCGCGATGAGCATCTGGTTCCTATGGCAGCGGCTCTCTGGTCGGCGCCACCGGGGGAAGTGCTCGGCTTCCCGGCGCAATTCGTGGTTCGCTTCATGGCCAATCACCACATGCTCACACTGCGCGGCCGACCCGAGTGGAGGGTGATTCGCGGAGGCTCTTCGAGCTATGTACACGCGCTGCGCAAACGTTGGAATGTCAGCGAGCGGCTCGCCTGCCCGGTGCACGCCGTGCGCCGCCAGACCGCCGGCGTTCTGATCGACAGTCCGGCCGGGACGGAGCGATTCGATCACGTCGTACTTGCTTGCCACAGCGACCAGTCGCTGGCGCTTCTGCACGACGCGAGCGACATGGAACGCAAAGTCCTGGGCGCCATTCCGTACCAGCCGAACGAGGTACTCCTGCACACGGACACCTCTGTTCTTCCGCGCAACCGGCGGGCCTGGGCGGCCTGGAATGCGTTCGTGCCGCGTGCCGCAGGGCGGAGCTGCAGTGTCAGCTACTGCATGAACCTGCTCCAGGGGATCAGCGCACCGGAGACGTTCGTGGTGACTCTCAACGGCACGGACCTGGTCCGGCCGGAAAAGGTGCTTCGGCGTCTGAGCTATGCCCACCCGCTCTACACCGCAAGTGCGGTCGCGGCGCAGTGCCAGCGCGCGCAGCTGCAGGGTCAGCGGCGCACCTGGCTCGCGGGCGCCTACTGGGGCTGGGGATTCCACGAGGACGGGCTGCGCAGCGCGGTGGAGGTCGCGCAGGCTCTCGGCGTCGAGTGGGGCGAGGCGCGGGCCAGCTCTGCGGCGCTGACAGCTACCACGCCGCTTGTGGCGCCGGGGCTTGCCACTTGAGCGCGCAGAACATCACGGTGACTCCTGGGGCCATGCAGGCTTCGCGGGCCGACTCTGCGCCGGGCGCACCCCTCGCGAGCTCGGTGTACGAGGGGTGGGTGCGCCATAGGCGCTACAGCCCGCACGCACACGTTTTCCGTTACCGCATCGCGCAGCTCTATCTGGATCTTTCAGAGATCGACCGTGTATTCACGGGACGTTGGTTCTGGTCTGTCGGGCATCGCAACATCGCAGAGTTCCGCCGTGACGACTTTCTCGGCCCGACTGAGTTGTCGCTCGAGGAGGCGGTTCGTTCTCGCGTGGCGGCAGTGACGGGGCAACGGCCGACTGGGCCGATCCGAATGCTGACCCATTTGCGCTATGGCGGTTACAGCTTCAATCCCGTGACGTTCTACTACTGCTATGGCGCGACTGTGGATGACGGGCTCGAGGCCATCGTAGCGGAGATAACCAACACACCCTGGCGGGAGCGGCATGCGTATGTGCTCGCTTGCGGCGCGGCAACCCGCAGCGGACGCACGCTCAACTGGCACTTTGCGAAGGACTTCCACGTCTCGCCGTTCATGCCCATGCAACGCGAGTACGCCTGGCGCTTCACCGCTCCGGGCGAAGCCCTGAGCGTGCATATGCAGGTCATGCGGGACCAGGTGCTGGAGTTCGATGCCAGCCTCTCGCTGCGCCGCCGGCCCCTTGATGCTGCCGGGCTGCGCCGTGTGCTCTGGCGCTATCCACTGATGAGTGGGCAGGTGAGCCTGGCGATCTACTGGCAGGCGCTGAGGCTATGGATGAAACGCAATCCCTTCTACGAGCACCCGAAAGGCACACCCCATGAGGCCTGACCTTGCACTCCCGCGTGATTCAGCCCGCTTGCCGGACTCCTTTCTCAGCCGCATTTTGCGCAGGCGCGTGCTGGGTGGTTTGAGGGTGCTGCGGTGCGGTCTCGTGCGCATCGAAGATCCGTACGGAGTCACAGAGTTCGGTGATCGCGAGGCCGTCCTGCGCGTGACCATCGTTGTGCATGACGGAGCTTTCTACAGCGCGGTGGCTTCTCGCGGCAGCGTCGGCGCCGCCGAGGCGTACATGGAAGGACTCTGGTCCTGCGATGATCTGGTCGCGCTGGTGCGCATTCTGGTCCTGAACCGTGCTTTGCTCGACGGGCTGGAAAGCGGGTCCGCCCGCCTCGCGGGATGGGCACTGCGGGCGGCTCACGGGCTGCGCCGCAATACTCTGACGGGCAGTCGGCGCAACATTGCCGCCCACTACGATCTCGGCAATGAGTTCTTCGCGCTCTTCCTGTCTCCCGACCTCATGTACTCATCGGCGATCTGGCAAGGGCCCGACGACACCCTGACACAGGCCTCGGAGCGCAAGCTGGCGCGGATCTGTGAGCGCCTCGCACTCACCTCCGGCGATCATGTACTGGAGATCGGTACCGGCTGGGGTGGGTTCGCCCTGTATGCCGCCGGCCGGTATGGCTGCCGTGTGACCACCACGACCATCTCCACTGAGCAGCGGCAACTTGCGCTCGAGCGCGTCCGTCGCGCTGGCCTCGAGGATCGCGTGACAGTCCTGCTGGAAGACTATCGCTCGCTCAAGGGCCGCTACGACAAGCTCGTGTCGATCGAGATGGTCGAGGCCATCGGCGCTGATTACCTGACCGCGTACTTCGCCCAGCTGGGCAGGCTGTTGTCGTCCGAAGGTCTCGCACTGGTGCAGGCGATCACCATCGAAGACCATCGCTACGCACAGGCGTTACGCTCGGTGGACTTCATCAAGCGCCACGTCTTCCCGGGCAGTTTCATTCCCTCCATCGCAGCGCTGCTCGCCGCCAAGACTCAATCCTGCGAGCTGGCGCTCGTGCACCTCGAGGATTTCGGGCTCTCCTATGCACGCACGCTGCAAGCGTGGCGGCAGGCCTTTCTCGCGCGTCGCGCCGAGGTGCGCGCGCTCGGTTTCGACGAGCGTTTCATTCGCATGTGGGAGTACTACCTCGCCTACTGCGAGGGCGGCTTCCGCGAGCGCTCGATCGGCGTGGCCCAGATGCTGTTCGCCGCGCCCGGTTACCGGCCCACGCCCGATTGCGCAGCAGTGCGCGACCACGGTCCAGTGCCGCAAGACGGCTCCGGGGCCGAATTCGGGTCCCCGTCTGAATGCGGGCCCGCGCCCGAATACGTGTCCGCGCCCAAGACATGAGATCGCTCGCCAATTTCCTCGGTTACCAGATCGTCTGGTTCATCGCCGTGATCGGAGCAGGCCGCGGGCTCGTGTGGCCAGCGGTTGCGGGGCTGGCGATATTCGCGGCCTGCCAGCTGGCTCTTTCGCATGCCCCTCGCGCCGATCTCAAGCTCCTCGCGCTCGCCGTGATGCTGGGCGCTGTTCTCGATGGCGCCCTCTCGCTCGGAGGGCTGCTGCATTACGCCGCACCCACACCGGCCGTCCCTCCCGGTGGCGCTCCGCTGTGGATCCTTGCGCTCTGGGGCGCTTTTGCACTCACTCTCAATCACTCCCTCGCGTGGCTGCGCAGGCGCCGGCTGACCGCGACAGTCCTCGGTGTTGCAGGCGGCCCCTTGGCCTACTTGGCCGCGGCCCGTTTGTCGCAGGCGGTAACCTTCAGTTCGCCACCCGCTGAAGCAATCGTGGCACTCGCGGTGGGATGGGGTGTAGCGCTGTTTGTCCTCGTGAGCGTAAGCGCATGACGCCTCTCACGACTCTCGGGCTCATCTTCGGGCTGGCTGTGCTGATGATGCTGCTGGGTTGGCTCTGGCAGCGCCGCCACAACAACGCAGGGATCGTCGATGTCCTGTGGTCGGCGGGTCTCGGTGTCGCGGCGATGTTGGCGGCGCTTCTGGGCACCGGAGCCACGGTGCCGCGCCTGCTGATCGGCGTGTGCGGCGGTTTCTGGGGGCTGCGCCTGGCGCTTCACTTGTGGCGACGCGTACGGGGGGAGAGCGAAGACGGTCGCTACCGGGCGCTGCGCGAACACTGGCAAGGGGATCAGTTGCGATTCCTGGCGCTGTTTCAATTCCAGGCGCTGCTCGTGGCGATCTTTTCAGTGCCCTTTGTGATCGGCGCATCAAATGCCCGCGTGAATCCGCTGTGGCTGGCCGCGGGTGCCGCCTGGTGGTGCCTGAGTATCGCCGGGGAGTCGATCGCCGATGCGCAGCTTGCCCATTTTCGCGCCGATCCCGCCAACCGCGGTCATACCTGCCGCGTCGGACTGTGGCGCTATTCGCGCCATCCCAACTACTTCTTTGAGTGGCTGCACTGGTTTGCGTACGTGGCGTTCGCTGTGGGCGCACCGCAGGGGTGGGTGACGCTCAGCGGACCAATAGTCATGTACGTGTTCCTGCGTTACGTGAGCGGTATCCCGTACACCGAGGCCCAGGCTTTGCGCACACGGGGCGAGGACTACCGGGAATACCAGAGATCCACCTCGATGCTGTTTCCCTGGCCGCCACGGCGCATCCCGCTCCAGACACCGGAGGCACACCCATGAGCTCGGTTCTCGATTGCATCAGCGACCCGACAAAACCGCTCCCCGTCGATGCGCCGGCCAGCGGATGGCTTGGTCTGGCTGAACGGGGGTTGTTGCCGGATTCGCTGATCCGCCTCGGCGTCCGGCGGCTGTGCGCGCAGCGTCTGCGCTCCGAGATCGCCGGCGGCCCCGAGGTGCAGGAACGCCAGCTGCAGCAGCGGCTTTCATTGCTGCGCGAGAGCGCGCTCGCGGTGCATACCGACGCGGCGAACACGCAGCACTACGAACTCCCGCCGGAGTTTTTCGTGCAGTGCCTGGGGCCCCGCCTCAAGTACTCCTGTGCCTACTACCCGCGCGGCGGCGAGACCCTGGCGCAGGCAGAGGAGGCGATGCTTGAATTGTATGGCGAGCGTGCCGAGCTGGCCGACGGTCAGGAGATTCTCGAGTTGGGCTGCGGCTGGGGCTCGCTGACGCTATGGATGGCGAGCCGGTATCCACGCGCGCGAATCCTGGCGGTCTCGAATTCCCAGGCCCAGCGTGCCTTCATCGAGGCACGTTGCCGCGAACAGGGACTCACCAACGTTCGGGTCATTACCACGGACATCAATCAGCTCGCGCTACCGGCAGGTCTGTTCGATCGGTGCGTCTCCATAGAGATGTTCGAGCACATGCGCAACTACGAGACGCTGCTTGCCCGCATCGCCGGGTGGCTGAAGGTGAGCGGCAAGCTGTTCGTACACGTCTTTGCGCACCGCACGTATCTGTACCTGTTCGAGACCGATGGAGCGGACAACTGGATGGGGCGGCATTTCTTCACCGGCGGCCTGATGCCGGCCGCGGATACCCTGCTGTGGTTCGGCCGCGATCTCGCCTGCGAGCGGCGCTGGCTGGTCGACGGCACACACTACGCACGCACCGCCAATGACTGGCTGCGCCGCCAGGATGAGAATCGCACGCAGGTGCGGCGGATACTGCGCGCGGCCTACGGAGCAGCCGGCGCGGCGCTGTGGGAGCAGCGCTGGCGCATGTTCTGGATGGCCTGCGCCGAGACCTTTGGCTACCAGGACGGCACGCAGTGGCTGGTCGCGCACTACCGCCTCGTGCGGGCCTCATGAGCGCCGCGACGGAGTGCGCACCTCGCGCGGAAGCGATGCGAAGTGTTTCTTGAAGGCCGCCGTGAAGTTCGTGGGCTCATCGTAACCCACGCGGGCGGCGACATCGCTGATCGGGAGCCGGGTTTCCTGCAGCAGCTTCAGCGCCATATCCATGCGCCGTTCGGTTCGGTACTCGTGCAGGGAGACACCGAAGCATTGCTTGAAGCCGTAATGCAGCTTGTTGCGGCTGAGTCTGGTGCGCCCGGCGGCGCCGGTCAGCGTGAGGGGAGCCCCCGGGTCGGCATCGATCTGCTCGCGGATCCTGATCAGGCGCGCGCGCTCGGCGGGTGTGATGCGGATTGCGGCGCGCAGGTGCGAACGGGCGGCTCGCCAGTCGCGCAACAGCATGCTCAGCAGTTCGAGCGAAAGAGCGCGCACGGTCAGATCGCGCCACCCGGGGCTGGAGCGGATGTTGAACAGGCGGCTGGCCTGGTTCAGCGCCGCTTTCGAGGCTCCGAAATGACCCATCGCCGCCTCGCGGCGCGCCCAGTACATGGGTAACACGGCTGGCAACTCGTCATCGGCCAGAGCCAGCGTCCGTACCAGATAGTCCCGACTGATACTCAGTGAGCAATAGCGATACGCTGTGCCCCCTTTGAAGCTCGCCGTGAGCATCTCGCCCGGCGGCAGGATGATGAAGGAGCAACGCGTTGATTCATCACTGAGATGGCTTTCCCGCGCCGCGTAACCCGCCTCACCCGCGAAGACGAGCCGCAACCGAAGTGTCGCACCCAGGCTGCTCGCCGTGAGTCGCCAATCCTGGCCGATGACCGCGTCGGTGATGTGGACGCAGAAGCCCGTCTCCACCTCATGGATCTCCTCATAACCGGACTCGACCAGACCGGTGATGGGTACGTCACGTGAGTGCGGCCGGCGCCCGTAGACGACGCCCTGGATACCGCCACTGACCGCGGGATCGAGTTGCTGGATTGCCTCGAGTTTTCCCCACAGGTCCGCATCGTCGGAGCTGATCAGAACGCGATTGGCCATGAAGTGCGTCAGGCTCGCAGGTGTTACGGCAGGGGAGTCGTACTGCCCGAGGGTCATAAAATATCAGTCTTCATCGGTCGTTTCATGCGATCCGCGTGACGCTGTGCCTCGACCGCTGTGACCCTGTCGGTACGATTTCATCATTTGCATACGACGCGATTAACGGGACCCGCCCGGGAATGAGTAGATTGCATACCGGGGTGGCCGGGCGACATCGACCGAACCGGGCCGCACGGGGGTAGAAGATCATGGGGATCTCCGCAGAGATAGCTGACCTGGTCGCAGGGCACCGCAGGGGCGGCAGTCTTGCGCGCCAGTTCTACGTCGCGAGCGATATCTTTTCCCACGAGGCTTCCCATTTCCTCGGTGCTCAATGGCTGCTCGTGGGCCACGTATCGCAGATCCCGGGTGCGGGCGACTATTTCACCGTGGATGCCCTGGGAGCGGCCGTGATCGTGGTGCGTGGCGGCGATGGAACCGTCAACGCGTATCACAACGTGTGCCGGCATCGTGGCGCGCGGATCTGCGAGGCAAAGAGCGGTCACGCCGCGCTGCTTCGGTGCCGCTACCACGGATGGAGCTACAAGCTCACGGGCGAGCTGGCAGCCTGGCGCCACATGCCCGAAGGACTCGACCGCACGGCCCATGGCCTGCGGCGCTGCGGTGTCAGGCTCTTCGAAGGACTGATATTCGTCAGCCTGGATCCTGAACGGGCACCCGACCCCACGGAATTGCTGAACCCGGTGCGCCCCTACTGGCAGCGCTACGATCTCGAGCACTGCAAGGTTGCCGCGGAGCGCAGCTACCGCATCGGCGCCAACTGGAAACTGTGCATCGAGAACAATCTCGAGTGCTACCACTGTCTGCCGAGTCACCCGGAATACACAGCCGTCAACGCGTTCGTCCGCGCCGATGAGCATGTCTCGGAGGCGGCCGTACAGGATTTCGCGGCCTACCGAGCGAGCTGGCAGGCGAGGATGCGCGCCAGCGGTGTGCCCACCGGGCGCAGCGAGCTGACCACAATAGGTGGTCAGCTGTGCCGCGCGGGCACGTGGCCGCTGGCACCGGGGAAACTCACGGCTTCCCGCGATGGACAGGCGCTCGCGCCGCTGCTCGGCAGGATTTCCCACTACGACGAGAGCGTGACGACCGGCTGCGTGGGATTCCTGTCGTATGTCATGGGGGCATGCGACCACGCGCTGATGGTCAGTTACCTGCCTGTGGATGCCCATACCACCGATGTCGTCATGCGCTGGCTCGTGCGCGAGGATGCCGTCGCCGGCAAGGATTACGACATCGCTGATCTGATCTTCGTCTGGGATGAGACCACGCGGCAGGACAAGGATCTTATCGAACTCAATGCCGCCGGAGTGACGACGAGCGGCTACGTGCCCGGACCCTACTCGACGCTCGAGAGTCTGGTCGTCGATTTCATCGACCGTTACCTGGCTTTGATGCGCGAGAGCCTGTGACACGCGCGTCATCGAAACGCTACACCGGGTATGCCGTGTTGCTGCTGTGTCTGGTGAACATCGCCAACTACGGGCAGCGCATGGTGGTCTCGATCCTGCTGCCTGCGATCAAGGCCGACCTCGCATTGACCGATGCGCAACTCGGCTTCCTCATCGGGGGCGGATTCGCCATTCTCTATGCCGTCGCCGGCGTGCCGTTGGCACGCTTTGCGGACCGTCATGGGCGCGTGCGCTGGCTGTCGGTCGCGATATTCATCTGGAGCCTGGCGACGGGCCTCTTCGGGCTTGCGCGCTCCTTCATCGAGTTGCTCGCGGCTCGGGTCATGCTGGGTGCTGCTCAGTCAGTGGGCATCCCCGCCTCGCACTCGCTGCTCGGGGACTACGTCACACCGGAAAAGCGGCCGTTTGCGCTCGGGATGCATTCCGCCGGCGGGGTGCTCGGGGCCACTCTCGCAATGGTGGCCGGTGGCTGGCTGGGTACGTATCTCGGCTGGCGGGAGGCCATAGCTGCATTTGCGTGCGCCGGCGCAGTGCTGGCTGCAGTGACCTGGACAACGCTGCCTGAGCCATTACGAGTCCATGGCTCGGAGGCTCGGGGGAGCGTGTCGCTGCGACAGGTCGTTCACCGTCTGGCTGCTCTTCGCTCCTATGTGCTCGTCTTGACATCGGTCTGCTTTGCGATGCTGGTCGAGTACGGCCTCAGTCAGTGGTTACCCTCGTACTACGTCAGGCAGTTTGGCCTGTCAGTCGAGGAGGTCGGCTTCCGTTACGGTCTGGCGATCGCCGTCGGCGGCATCCCCGGCAGTGTCCTGGGTGGCATGTTGGTCGCTGCGCTCGCGCGACGCGACGTGCGGTGGCTGGTTTGGTTTCCCGCGGCCATGTACGTGGTCGCCATACCAACCGGTCTTTGCATGCTGCTGGCCCCCAATGCTGGCGTTGCCTTCGTTCTCAATGCCGCCTACGCGCTGGCCGTGTACAGCACGAATGGTGCCCTGTGGGGCGCTTGCTTCGTGCATGTCCCATCGGAACTCCGCGCGACGACCAGCGCGCTGACCCTGCTGGTGGCCGGCATTGCAGGCCTTGCCGTCGGTCCGGTGTTGGTAGGGAGCCTGAGCGACGCGCTGGCCGTGCGCTTCGGACATCAGTCGCTCCAGATGTCCCTGGTCGCGGTGGAGTGCCTTGCGACGCTGGTCGTCATACCACTGCTATGCGCAGGCCGATTCGTCGCGAGGGAAGGCGAGCACAACCGGGTCGATGCGTTGCGGACCGCCTCTTCGGCATCCTGAGGACTACCCGGATCATGAACCGAAAACCCGCAGACAGCCTTGGCCTGAGGTGTCCCATTACGCGGCGCGATTTCGTCAACGGTGTGCTGGCAGGCTCGGGAGCTGCGCTGGTGTCGGGGGGTGCGGGTCTGACGAACGCGGCCACGCGCGGCCCTCATCCGTACAGTCCGTCCGGCTCGGCGTGGACGGGGTACGGTGGCATCGGTGATTACCGATGGTCAAACGGCAACACCGAGGCAGTGCGAGACGCGGCTCACGGTATACGTGATCGCCAGTATCCGGTGCTCGAACCCGGCTCTGCGGTGGAGAGTCATGATCTGGTCATCGTAGGCGGCGGATTCTCGGGCCTGTCCGTCGCCTACGAGTTCCACAAGCAGCGCAAACCGGGGCAGACCTGCCTGCTGCTGGAGAACCACCCGGTGCTGGGCGGTGAGGCGAAACAAAACGACTTCGAAGTGGACGGCGTCCATCTGACCGCACCGCAGGGTTCGAACGCGGGGCTCATCCCTGACAAGGACTACCAGGCAGGCGGCGGCCGCTACCAGGTGTACGTGGATTACTACCACGAACTCGGCTTGCCGCTGGAGTATCCGCTCGAGCCTCTGGCCGGCGGTGCGCAGAAGTACCGGCTGCCGACCGAACACTTCGATCCGATGATCGTGGAGGCGCCCTACGAGGTGGGCTACTACTTCCCGAGGACCGGCTGGGCCCGCAATCCAATCGCCTCACAGTTCAGGAACACGCCCTGGCCGCAGCCCGTGCAGCGCCAGCTGGACGATTTCGTCAACAACCGGCGCGATGTGGTGTCGGGCAGGCCGGATGCGGATCGCTGGCTCGACTCGATCACCTACTACGAGCTCCTCGACCAGCTCGGATATGGCAGTGAGGTCAGGAGCTACATCGACCCGCTGCTGTGCGTCGGCAACTTTGGGGTCTGCGGCAACGCCGTCTCGGCACTCGCGGCCAAGCGATTGACGTTGCCGGGCACGATTCCCAGTTCAGCCCAGAGTCGATTCGTCGACATCAACGTGGTGTCCTTTCCGGGTGGCAACAGCGGGATTTACCGCCGCATGCTGCTGGCCATCCTGCCGCAGGCGTTGACCGGCGCTACGCCCCTTCAGGCTGCGCTCCAGGGGCGTTTCAACTCGGCCGCTCTGGATGCCGAGAATGCACCGATTCGCTTTCGCACGGGCGCGACTGTGGTGCACGTGCGCCACGAAGGCCCAGCTGAAAGCGCCCCATCGGTGCTCTTGCAGTACGTCAAGGACGGCAAGACACGCTTCGTACGCGCCAAGGCCGTTGTCATGGCTTCCGGAGGCTGGGTCAACCGGAACGTGGTCGGAGATCTTCCGGAGGCGCACCGGGCAGCGTACGCGCAGTTCCACTACGGACCCGTTCTGACGGCAAACGTGGCTGTCCGCAATTGGCGGTTCTTCGACCGGCTCGGATTCCCGATTGCGCGCTGGTTCTCGGGATTCGGCTGGCACGTGTGCGTGCGGCGCAATGTGACCCTGGACAGGAATCCGCGCCGCCTGACTCCCGACAGTCCGGTCGTGCTGACGTTCTACATCCCGTTCATGAACCCCACAGTGTCGCCCGAGATGCAAGGTCCCGCCGCGCGAGCCCAGCTCCTGGGGGCCTCGTATGCGGATCTCGAGAGGCGCCTGCGGGAGCAGATGACCGAAATGTTTGCCTCGGGCGGATTCGACGCGCGGCGCGATATCGCTGCAATCGTCTTGAACCGCTGGGGACATGCGTACATGGCACCTATGCCCGGCTTCTTCCA
>Ga0335070_10005410_pt1 | contig 14993 bp, 14 predicted proteins | sample Lox_Sample_13_FD_206722 | JGI IMG/M metagenome (GOLD analysis project Ga0335070, IMG submission 206722) | Soil microbial communities from Loxahatchee National Wildlife Refuge, Florida, United States - Lox_Sample_1.3 | ecosystem: Environmental > Terrestrial > Soil > Wetlands | place: USA... | reverse complement strand
GGAGAGACAGCGACCCCGCAAGCAGCTGTGAGTACTCCCGGGCGCGCGAGCGCGACGGGCGTGGACAAGGCACCGGATCAAGGCAACCAACCCGCGGCCACGGTGGAGTCGAACGACTCCAGTGCGGCTTTCACCCTGCGGGATCGGAGGGTGATTCGGGACTGCGTGAGCGAACACGCCTCCGATTTCCCCCCGGAAACCACGGTGCGGCCGGAACTGCCCTCGGGTGAGGAGCGGCAGTTGCAGAAAGGGCAAACCATGCCGGCCGATATTGCCAAGCAGGTCAAGTCTTTGCCGCTGGCTTGCGAGCAGCAGCTTCCCGCATTGCCCGCTGACCAGGAAAGGGTGGTTTATAACGGACGGGTTCTGCTCATCAACAGCAAGAACTACATTCTGGATCAGTTCTATCTCGACGGGACTGACTAGCGTCTGGGCCGCTTGCAGGGCAGGGTCTTGAGATCCTGCCCTACATTCTTCCTTTCCCGACGCCCCATTTCGTCATATACTCCCGCCGAAGTGCGCCTTTCGTGGGGTGGGACCGATTAAATCTGGGCCCCAAGAGGTGGCCAATGCATATCTACGACCTGATCAAGGGGCAAGACACGTACCGCGCTGACGCTAAGCAAAGTGTCCTGGATGTGGCCCGGGCCATGGTGGAGCGCAACATTGGAGCAGTACCGGTAGTGCGGGACGGCATTCTGGTCGGCATTTTTTCAGAGCGGGACCTGATGAAGCGCGTGGTGGTCGAGGGGCGCGACCCGCGCAGCACTTCCGTCGAGCAGGTCATGACCGCAGACCCGCTTACGGTAAACGCGGACGAGGAGCTGGAAAACGGCCTGTTGCTGATGCGGCGCCACGGTTTCCGCCATCTGCTGGTGTGTGAAGGCAACCAACTCAGAGGAGTGGTTTCGCTGCGCGACTTGATGCTGCACCACCTCAGCGAGAAGGATGACGAAGTCCGGATGATGCGGGCCTACATCCAGGCGACTCCGGAGATGTAAGGAAATTTGTTCTGGGCTCAGCCGAAAGGGCCCCGCGTGCAAATAGCCGACGGCGCCGTTGGTAACCACCCCCGCGCGCCCGTGACCTGCCGCCGGCAGCTCCATCCCCCCAAAGACACAACTGCTTGCCGCAGTCCAGAGGTAACTGTTACCGACAGTTACTTTGGTGCATTGACCATTGGGCAGGAACTGTTAAGGTGCTCTCAGGAGGAGAGCGAATCGGTGTAGCTTGCCGGCCCCAAGGCCGGCAAAACCAGCGCCCCCGATCAACCCCCATGCAGATCGATAGCGCTCTGTGGATTGCTCAGCCGGTGCTGCAGTTCGCGACCGCGACGACGCTATTTGCCCGCCGCCTGCAGCGCAGGTTCCCGGTGTTTTTCGCCTATCTGATCTGGCAGATTCTGGTTTTTGGCCTTCTGTTTCCCATTCGTCGCTGGGGAAGTTACTCGGAGTATTTCTACGCTTTTTGGATTGCCGACGCGATCACCCTGGCGCTGGGTTTCAAGATTATCCATGAGATTTTTTTGGACGTGTTTCGTCCCTACCACGCCTTGAAAGACCTCGGGTCGGTGCTGTTCAATTGGGCCGCGCTGGTCATGATCCTGGTGGCGAGCGTAGTGGCGGCGGCGAGTCCAGCGACCAGCCAGGGTCCGCTGGTGCAGGCGGTTTTCACCGTGCAGCGCTGTGTCCGCGCCATGCAGTGTGGGCTCATCCTGTTCCTGCTGGTATTTTCCAGGTATTTGGGGGTCTCCTGGCGGCAACAGAGCTTCGGGATCGCCCTCGGCTTCGGTGGCTTTGCGATCGTCGACCTGGGATTGATTGCGCTCAACGCCGCGGGGCGAGTGGGGCCGTCACGCGTGGATTTGACTAATGCCGTGGCCTACAGTTGTGCGATCCTGGTGTGGCTGGGGTATGCCCTGCTGCCCGGTGTGTGCCGCGATGCTTCCGCGAACCTACTGAGGTCGCAACGCTGGGACGAAGGCCTCAGCGACGTGCAGCATCCTCTGCCGGCTGACTCGCTGATCCCGATGTTCGAGGGCATGGTGGACCGGGCCTTCTCACGCACCAACGGCGGTCCGGCCCGCTCACAACCCGAAGCCGAGTCAGAGGTGGCGGCCGCAGCCGCGGCCGGAGTTGGTGCTACCGGTTCCGCGCCCGGCAAGTCTCCGGCGCACTCTCCGCGTGGTCCTAATTCGTAACTGGCCATCCTGTTCGCTGTAAGTTTTTCCGAGGCTGACTTTCTGGACGTGGCTGTGCCGGCTCAACCGCAGATGCACGCCACCGCCGGCTCGGAGGGAGGTGCCGCTAAGTAGAAACGGGCTCCAACAGACTTTTGCTTGGCATCTCATTCCCGCTCCGGAATTCTCATGAAACGTTTTACTAATGCATTCCCAAGTAACTGAAAAAGCGGTAGAAACAGACGTTTCATTCTTCAACGTGCCACCCGGCTCAAGGTGGCAGTTCACACCAGTTACAAAAAACTCTACTTGGAAAATTTGCAACTGCCCGTATAATGCGTGGCCGTGAGGGTTTCCGCTCCCAGGGGACCCGCACGCAAGGAGAACAGTCCATGAAACGTGCGATCAGGGTGTTACTCCTGATGGTAGGTCTGGTTGGCACGTACGTTGCGGTTGCCACTCCGATGCTTCCTACACCGGAGACTGGACCGTATCCGTGGTGCCCGCCGAGGAACCCGAACTGCAATCCGTAGCTTGAGCAGCCCACTATGTGGGGGGTTCTTAATTTGCCGCGATGCGCGGCTTGGGTTCACGGGGCTGGTGGATTGCGCAAAGCAATCCCGGCCCCTCTTTTTGTTTGTGGAGTTTCGCAGTGTTCTTAGTGAGTGCCGCGCAGCGTTGCTCGCAGATTCCCGGCCAATTCTTCAGCATCGAACACCGGCGGCTGGCAAGTAAAGCCTGAGCAGACAACCGCGGCAGTTTTTTCTTCCTTGACCACAGGCAGGCGGGAAATGGTTTCGGCCAGCGCCGGCGGAAGATTCTGCGGCACCGCTTCGTTCCCGGCCAGTTTGAGGACGGCTTTCCCGAAGGCAAATGGAGCTACGGCCGCCGCATGAAGTTCGCGGGCGCGCGTGTCCTCGCCGATGATCACGACTTGTGTGTGCGGCTGCGACAAGTGCACGGCAGCGATTCCATAGGTTGCGGCGAAGATCCCATACTTGTCCGCCAGGCCGGCTAGAACCTCGAGAGTCTGCCCGGCCTTTTCGCGATACTCCTGCTCGTTGGTGTAGCCGTGAAGACGCAGCAGGGCGATTGCCGCCACTGGATTTCCCGCCGGAGTCGGGGAGTCCTGGAAGGGTTTGCGGCGGGTGCCGAGCACGCCTAGCGACTTCTGAGCTGACCCGGCAGGTTTTTCCGTGTCGAAAAATCCGCCGGACGTCGGATCGAAGAACCGTTCGATCATGGCGTCGGCGATGCGGCGCGCGAAGTTGAAATAGCTCAGGTCGGCGGTGGCTTCGTAGGCGTCGAGGCAAGCGACGGCGGTGAAGGCATAGTCATCGAGCAGGCCGGCGATTTCCCGGTGCTCTGCCTGAGGATCGGAATAAGCCATCACGTGCAGCAGGCCGCGCCCGGGGCGCCAGCCATCGGCAAGAATACGGTCGAGCGAGCGCAGCCCAAAATGCCGCGCCCCATCCAGGTTCAACACCTGGGCGGCTTCTAAATATGCCGAGACGCACAGCGCGTTCCAGCCTACGTACATGGTCTTGTCCACGTATGGCGTGGGCCGCTTCAGGCGGGCTGCGTACATCTTCTTCCTGGCTGACTCCAGCAGTCCACGGACGCGGTCGGGTGTCAGGCTCATCCGCTTGCCGATCTCTTCCACTGAAGCCCGGACATAGAGCACATTCTTCGCCGGGTTGTGATGCATCTCGCCGACTTCGTTGATGTCGTAGCGCAGGCAGGCCACGGACGCTTCCTCTTCGCTCAAGACCGCGCGCGTTTCCTCGACGGTCCAGGTGAAGTAGTCGCCGTCATCGTCCATGGAGTAGTCGGCGTCCTGCGAGGCGTAGAAGCCCCCGTGCTCGCGGTTGCTGAGCCATTCGTCCATCCAGCGGATAATGTCGCGGGCGACAGAAGCGAAAAACTCGTTGCCGGTGGCCTGATAGGCGTGCACGTAATTCTTCAGCAGCTCCGAGTTGTCGTAACACATCTTCTCGAAGTGCGGTACGACCCAGCGCTCATCCACCGAGTAGCGATGGAAGCCTCCGGCGAGCTGGTCATGGACCCCGCCGCGCGCCATCTTCTCCAGGGTGTGGGTGAAAACATGTAGCAGCCGCTCATCCCCGGAGCGCGCGTACTGGTCAATCAGCAGGTCGAGAATGGACGGATGCGGGAACTTGGGCGCGCTGCCGAAGCCGCCGTTCACCGCATCGAACATGCTCAACGCCGACTCCACCAGGGAATCAATCACCTTGGGCGAAAACTGTCCGCTGCGTCCGGCAAACGACTCCGCGCTGGAAATCGCGCTCTCTACCAGCTTGGCCTGCTCGACCACGTCGCCGTGCTTCTCGCGATAAGCATCGGAAATGGCCAGCAGCACGCGCTTGAAGCTGGGTCGTCCATAACCGTCGTCGGGAGGGAAGTAGGTGCCACCGTAAAACGGCTTGCCGTCGGGCGTGAGAAACGCCGTCAGCGGCCAGCCACCCTGTCCGCTGATCGAACTCACCGCCACCTGGTAGCGGCTGTCAATGTCGGGACGTTCGTCGCGGTCTACCTTGACTGCGATGAAACGCCCGTTGACGATCTGCGCGATCTCGGGACTGTCGTAGGATTCGCGATCCATGACATGACACCAGTGACACCACACTGCGCCAATGTCGAGCAGGATAGGCTTATTCTCGCGCTGCGCCTCGGCAAAAGCGTCTTCACCCCACTCGTGCCAGCGGATGGGCTGATGCATGGCCGAGCGCAGGTAGGCGGAAGAGGCCTTGGCGAGAGCGTTGAGGGAGGCGGCGGTCATTGAGCAAGTGTAAATGGTTTTCGCGCGAGCCGGGTGAGGCCAGTGTAGCGAATGGACGCGCCTCCGAGATTCACCAGATCCGCCGCACTCCGTAGGAGTCGAAGACCTGCTCGTTGCTCACGATCGGGATGGCCTCCATTTGTGACTGAGCGACGAGCATGCGATCAAACGGATCCTTGTGCGGGCCGGGCAAGAGTCCCGCCCGCAGACCGTGTTCTGCGGTGATCGGCAGAGAAAAAAAGCCATCGCGGGAGAGGTAGTCGGAAAAATCTCGAACTAGATCGATGCTAACGATCAGCTTGCCCAATCGGACCTTGGTGGAAATCTCCCAGGCAGATGCGGCGCTAACCAGAATTTCGTTCCCTTCGTCGGCAATGAGTTTCCTGGCTCGCGGGGACAGACGGCCTTCCTCCCTCCACCACCACAGCAGAGCGTGGGTATCAAGGAGCAGCCGCAATGGCGCTACTCCCAATGCTCGAGTTCCTCGTCCGGGAGCGGCTCGAAGAACGAGGGAAGGATTTCCAGTTTGCCGCGCAGCGCCCCCGGCTGACGCCTGCCATGCTTGCGGGTCAAGGGAACCAGCCGTACCACGGGTTCCGAACCGCGGGCGATGATGATCTCTTCGCCGCGGCAAGCCTGCTCGATGAGGCGGGAGAGGTTGGTTTTAGCTTTGTGGACAGTTACCGTTGGCATATTAGCTAGATTAGCTTAGCTATGCGGCCACGTCAAGGTCTCCGGCACCAACGGCCCACTTCGGTAACTGGCAAGTGGAACGGACAGCGGCCACACTACGGGTATGAAACTTCAGACGGAGCTGGCGGGCTTAGCAGTTTTCTCATTGTTAGGTTTGGTACTTTGTGGTGTGAGCTTGCCACTGGGCTATAGTGGTCTGTCCCCATGGTGGGGCGCGCTGATAGTCTGGCTCATGTCTCCCCAGCTTCTTTGGTTACGTCGGCATACATTGCTGCAGATTTTATTAAGCCAAGCACACGGAACCAGGCGATCGTGGCGTTCGCACTTACCGTGCCTGTCGCCATCATCATCTGGCACTTCAGGTTCACAGGGATTTAGGTCGAGTGGAGAAGTGTAGTCTGCAAGCAGAATTACACCACGAGCCGCCTGGCAATCGAGCAGTACAACTCCACCGCATCATCCAGTTGCTTCTTCCCCACGTACTCCCCCTCCGTATGCGCCACGTGAATGGACCCCGGCCCCACCAGTAGCGGCTCCCCCCAATTGCTGAGCGCAGGGATGTCGGTGGTGAAGGCGGCCACCATCGTGGGCAGGCCGTCGAGGGTGCGCAGGCGGACGAAGGGAATCTCGAGAGTGAACTCGACTTCTGCCAGCCCTTTCACGGCCGTCTCAATTTCGCGACGCAACTGCTGCGCCGGGCCAACGAGCCGGTAAAGCAGCTGCGCGCGGGCCATGTCAGGAATGACATTGGGGGCGCGCCCGCCTTCGATCAAGCCGATGTTCAGCGTGCACGGACCGACGCCCTCTTCAGTGGGAAGCTTCATGGCGCGCAGTCGGTGCAGTGCTTCAATCAGCTTGTCGATGGCGGACTCGCCCAGCTCAGGGTAGGCGGAATGGGCCATGCGCCCGTGGGCCGTCACCGTCGCCCGCAGCGAACCCTTGGAGGCAACCGCAATTTTGTTCTCGGTGGGCTCGCCATTGACCAGAAACTTGCATCCGGGAGACTGCTGGTTTGCCACTTTGGCACCCAGGCTGTCGCGCTCCTCGCCCACCAGGAAGAGCAGTCCAACATAGATTCCCCCGGATCGCAGGCGCTCGGCAGCGGCGATCTGGGCGGCGATGATGCCCTTGGCATCGCACGCGCCGCGTCCGTAGATGCGGGTGGCGTCCTCCGATGACGGAATGAATGGCGGCACCGTGTCCATGTGGGTGGAGAAGACGACCGCAGGCCGAGGTTGCTGGGGCGACGTGGCGAAGACGTTCTGGCGTGTGCCCTCGACCGGCATCTTGGTGGCCTGATAACCGAGACGGCAGAGCTCGCGGTGCAGACAGTCTCCGACAGCGCCTTCGTTGCCGGTGATGGACTCAATGTCCACCAGCTGGCGCGTGAATGCGACCACGTCCATGCGGAGAGGATAAACTAAATCGCGTGCTCGCCCAGAATTCCATCAAGTCTCTCTTTCTCGACGGCCCCGCCGGACGCCTGGAAGCCTTGCTGAATGCTGGCTCGGAGAATGCCAGCTACGCCGCCCTGGTCTGCCACCCCCATCCGCTATTTGGGGGAACGCTGCACAACAAAGTCGTGTTCCACACCATGAAGGCGTTGAACAGCTTCGGATTTCCCGTGCTGCGCTTCAATTTTCGCGGCACCAGCCTGAGCCAGGGGGAGCATGACCACGGCCGCGGCGAAATGGAAGATGTCCGTACCGCGCTCGATTGGCTAGATGGCGAGTTCCACCTGCCTCTGCTGTTCGCGGGATTCTCGTTTGGGGCGGCAGTGGGACTGCCAGTGGCTTGCGCCGATGCCCGAGTGCGGGCCGTCATCGGGCTGGGCGTCCCAATCGCCCCGATTGATGAGCGCGCCTACGATTTTTCCTTTCTCCAGACCTGCGCCAAGCCCAAGCTGTTCGTCAGCGGGGCGCGCGACCAGTTTGGGCCGAGAGCGCAGTTGCAGCGGTTGGTGGAGCCGCTCCCGGAGCCACGCAAACTGGTCATCGTGGAAGGGGCGGATCATTTTTTTGAAGGGCGGTTGCGAGAGTTGCGCGAGGCGGTCGAAAACTGGATCCGAGAGGTGACGATCGCTTAAAAGCACTGGTCTCACCACAGAGGGCACCGGGGACACGGAGCGCAATCCAAATTGCTCTCTGCTACATTGTTCAGGTCATGAAGCCTTCCCGCAGCTTTGCCAGTGATAACAATGCCGGGATTCATCCTGAAGTGCTGCAGGCCATCGCTGCTGCCAATCAGGGGCATGTGGTCGGATATGGCGATGATCCTTACACTGAGTCAGCCGTTGGCAAGTTCAAAGAGCATTTCGGCGATGACATTGAAGTTTTTATTGTGTTCAATGGCACGGCGGCGAATTGCTTAAGCCTGAAGGCGCTGACCGACTCATACCACGCAGTGATCTGCACCGAGGCGGCGCATATCTACACCGATGAATGCGGAGCGCCGGAGAAATTCACCGGGTGCAAGCTGATTCCGATTCCGACGGTTGACGGCAAACTTACGGTCGAGTCCGCCAGCCACGCCTACCACGGCATTGGGGACCAGCACCACGTGCAGCCGCGGGTAATCTCGATTACCCAAGCCACCGAGATGGGCACGGTGTACACGCCGGTGGAGATCAAGGCTTTGGCCAAGTTTGCCCACGAACGGAAAATGTTTCTGCACATGGATGGGGCGCGTATCGCCAACGCGGCGGTCAGTCTGGGACTGGGCTTGCGGGAAATAACTCGGGACTGCGGCGTGGATGTGCTCTCCTTCGGCGGCACCAAGAATGGGGTGATGGGCGCAGAGGCGGTCATCTTCTTCGGCAGGAAACTCGCCCACGACTTCCTCTATCTGCGCAAGCAGGGCATGCAACTGGCCTCGAAGATGCGCTTTATCTCGGTGCAGCTCGAAACGCTGCTCTCCAACGACCTGTGGCGGAAAAGTGCCCAGCACGCCAATCGCATGGCGAAGCTATTGGAAAAGGAAGTGAAAAAGATCCCCCAAGTGAAGGTCGTCTACAAAGTGGAAGCCAATGGAGTCTTTGCCCAGATTCCATACCATGCCATCGCCACGCTGCAGAAACGCTACTTCTTTTACGTGTGGAACGAAGAGCAGTCGGTGGTGCGCTGGATGTGCTCGTTCGACACCACGGAAGAGGACATCAGGGGATTTGCAAGGTTCTTGGCGGAGACGGTGAAAGGCTAATCCACAGAGGACACGAAGGCACGCGGAGGAGGCCACTTCCGGGTCATTCCTGCTCGAGCATTTTGCGCAGCGTCGGCTTGTGCTTCTGCGTCTTCTTTTCCCTGCGATCGGGAACCACGCGCGCGGCAGGTGGCGTGCCAATCTGTTCGCGTGCCATTGCCTTCACGGCCTGCACGGCACGAAAGCGCCTGACTTTTTTCTTCTTGGCCACGGCAGCATGAGTCTAAGCCAGTTTCGCCGCCGAGGTCACGAATGTACAATGATTCTGCCGAGCCCGAGGCCTGACCAGCCCTATGGATGAACGGGAATTTTTCGACGAGCGGCCGGAAAAGAAGATCGCCACGCTCAACTGTCCGCATTGCCAGCAGTCGGCGGAATACGAGATTACCTGGTTGGCGCGCACCAAGAAAAAGCAACTCCCCGGACGGGCCGACGAGCGCGATCGCGCCAGGTTCGCCAAGGCCCGCTCCTACCTGCTGCGCCGCGACGACCTGATGGTGTGCAAGAACCTGCGCTGCCGCAAACGCTTCGAAATTTCCGGCGTGCAGTCGGTCGTGTTCACGGAATAGTGGTCAGCACTCGGCATTCAGTCCCTTAAGGCTCGCACCGTGCGGGGAAATTCTGTAGTGCCCGCGCCTTCCTCCCGTTTTGAAACTCTGCTGGCCGGAGGCTGAGTGCCGAATGCCGAGCGCTGATTTATACTTTTGTGTTTCCATTCAGGAGTCTCACTTTGAAAATTCTGGTCTGTATGAAGCAGGTGCCGCAGAAAGACGCGCCGCTCAAACTCAACGAGACGGGCACCTGGATCCGCGAAGATGTGTCCTACGAAGTGAACGAACCGGACGCCTACGCACTCGAGGAGGCCCTGCGCCAGAAGGAGAAACATGGCGGCGAGGTGGTGGTGATCACATCCGGCCCGGCCCGTGCCCAGCAGGTGCTGCGGGAAGCCCTGGCCAAGGGGGCGGACCGCGCGATTCATCTTGAGGACAATGCTTTCGTCGGGCTCGATGCCTTCAACACCGCCCGCGCCTTTGCTGCCGCGATTAAAGACGATCAGTTCGATCTCATTTTCACCGGCCTGCAGTCCGACGATTACGGCTACGCTCAGACTGGTGTGGTGCTGGCCGAGCTGTTGGGCTGGCCGCACGCCACCATCATCATGCAGATCGAAAAGAATGAGAGCGGCATTCGGGTGAAGCGCGAACTCGAAGCCGGATACTTCCAGTTCGTGGATATGCCGTTGCCCGCGGTGCTGACCATCCAGTCGGGCATCAACAAGCTGCGCTACGCCACTCTGATCGGCATCAAGCAGGCGAAGAACAAGCCGCTGCGCAAGGTACCGCTGGCGGAGGTCCAGTCGGCGGTGGGAGCGAATCTGCAGAAGATCGAGCGCATGTACGTTCCGCAGAAGACCAAGAACACGGAATTTCTCGAGGGGCCGGCCGGCGAAGTCGCCAAAAAGCTGGCGGAGAAGCTGCGCAACGAAGTGCGCGTGCTGTAGATCCCAGCCGGCGGTCAGGAATCCTCCCCTCGGGCCCCACGGAGGTCGCTATGGCGGACGCAGAGCAAAAGCGGGAGAGCGGCACCAGCCTGATGTTCATCGGGTTGGCGGTCTGGGTGGCCGACCTGCTGGTGGTGTTTTTCCTGCCCTCGGGAATGAAGCTTGGGCGCGAGAACACATTCTTTGCCATCATCGCGGTCTTAGCTGTGCTGGGTTTGATTCTGATGATCGCGGGATATCTAAGGCGGGGCAAAGCGGAAGAATAATTACGAAGGAAATCATGGCTGAAAACATTCTGGTGGTAGTCGAGCAGCGGGAAGGCAAACTCAACCGCGTTTCCTGGGAGACGCTCACCGCGGGACAAGCGCTGGCCGCCGATACCGGTTGGACGCTCGCAGCTGCGGTAGTGGGCAGTGGGGTTGCGGGCTTTGCCAATGAAATTGCAGGCAAGAAGGTGTCGAAGGTCTATGCGGTCGAGTCGGCGAAACTCGAGCCTTATACTCCGGACGCTTTCGTGGCTGCGCTGAAGCAGTTCCTGGCATCACACCCCGCCAAGCTGGTGCTCATGCCGCACACCTATCAGGTGCGTGACTTCGTCCCCAAGCTGGCCACGGCCATGGGGCGGGCGGCCATCAGCGATTGCATCGGATATAAGAAGGAAGGCGACCGCCTGCTGTTCACGCGGCAAATGTTCCAGGGCAAGCTGGCGGCTGACGTCAGTTTCACCTCGGATGCGCCCTGGTTCGTGACGTTTCAGAACGGGGCTTATCGCGGGGACAAAGTTGAGGTGGGGGCGGCTGCGGCGCCGGTCGAGACGGTGAACGTTGACATTGCCGACGGCGTGGTCCGCAACAAGCCGCACGAAGTCTTCAAAGAAGCCAAGCAGGCCGTAGACCTCACGCAGGCCGAGATCATCGTCGCCGTCGGTCGCGGAATCAAAGAACAGAAGAACATCGACATCGCCAAGCAGTTGGCGGAGGCGATGGGCGGCGAGTTGGCCGCCTCGCGTCCCATTTGCGACTCCGGTTGGCTGCCCATGGACCGCCAGATCGGATCATCCGGCCAGACGGTAGCGCCCAAGCTGTACTTGGCTTTGGGCATCAGCGGCGCCATTCAGCACATCGTCGGGATGAAGGGAGCAAGGACCATCATTGCGGTCAACAAGGATTCGGAAGCGCCGATCTTCGAGATTGCGGATTATGCCGTGGTGGGGAACTTGTTTGATATCGTTCCGCCGTTGATTGAGGAAGTGAAGAAGGCGAAAGCAGGGGCGTAGCTCGCATCGACCCATGACCCTCATCTTCCGCAAACCCCTCTCCGACATCGAACGTCCCGAAATGCCCGCCGATGTAGTCATCGTCGGCGGCGGTCCGGCGGGCATGGCCTGTGCCCTGCGCCTATCGCAGTTGATTGACGAGCACAACGCCAAGCACCCCGATTCGCAGCTCAGCAAAGAGAATATTTACGTCCTCGAGAAAGCCCGTGAGATTGGACAGCACTGCCTTTCCGGGGCGCTGCTCGATCCGCGCTCCATGCGCGAATTGCTGCCAGGATTCGAAAAAGAAGCCCCGCTTGACGCCGCAGTGAGCAAGGAAGCGGTTTACTTTCTCACCGAGAAGGGGAAGTTCAAGTTCCCCGTCACCCCTCCGCCTCTGCGCGATCACGGCAACTACGTCATCTCGATTAACCGTTTTGTGAAGTGGCTGGGCAGCAAAGTGGAAGAGACCGGTATCACGATCTTCACCGGCTTTGCCGGATCGGAGTTGCTCTACGACGGCGACCGCGTCATCGGCGTCCGCACCGATGACAAGGGCGTGGACAAGGAGAACCAGCAGAAGTCGAACTTCGAGCCGGGATACGACCTCAAGGCTAAAGTTGTGATTCTGGCGGAAGGTACGCGCGGATCGCTCACCAAGCAGCTCATCAGCAAGTTCGATTTGGCGAAGGGTCGCAATCCCCAGACCTACGGCCAGGGCGTGAAGGAGTTGTGGGAGGTGCCTTCGGGCCGAATCGCGCCCGGCGAAGTGATGTACACCATGGGCTGGCCGCTGACCAGTAGGGAATACGGCGGGGCGTGGATTTACGGCAGCAAAGACAACGTGGTTTCGCTCGGCTTCGTCACCGGACTCGATTATCCCGACCCGCGGCTTGATCCGCAGCGCGTGCTACAGGACTTCAAGCAGCATCCGTTCGTTGCGAAGCTGCTGGAAGGCGGCAAGATGATTCGTTATGGGGCGAAGTCGCTGCCCTACGGTGGCTGGTGGGCGATCCCTCCGGTCGCCGGCAACGGCTGGATGATCGTGGGCGACTCCGCCGGGTTCCTGAATTCGGCGCGCCTCAAGGGCATTCACCTGGCCATCAAGAGTGGCATGCTGGCGGCGGAGACGGCATTTGAAGCTTTGAAGAAAGACGACTCATCGGCAGCAACGTTGGGCGCATTCCAGACAAACGTCGAATCCAGTTGGATCAAGGACGAGCTCTGGAAAGTGCGCAACATGCACCAGGGCTTCGAGCACGGATTCTACGCCGGAATGTTCCACACCGGCCTGCAGATGTTTACCGGAGGACGCGGGGTGCGCAACCGCTATCCCGGGACGGCCGGCTATCAGCACATGAAGAAGCTGACGGAGTTGCCCGCCAATGGCGGTGCCGAAGCGCACCTACTCGGCCCGGCCAAAGGGGACGGAAAGTTAACGTTCGACAAGCTGACTGACCTGTATCACTCGGGCACAAAGCACGAAGAGGATCAGCCGGCGCATCTGGTCATTCAGGACACCAATATCTGCAATGCGCGCTGTGTGAAGGAGTATGGCAGCCCCTGCCAGAATTTCTGTCCCGCGAATGTGTACGAAATGGTGGAAGACTCGGCGCAGCCCAATGGCAAGCGCATCAGCCTGAACCCGTCAAACTGCGTGCACTGCAAGACCTGCGACATCATGGACCCCTACCAAATCATTACGTGGGTGCCGCCGGAGGGCGGGGGTGGGCCGAATTACGACGGGATGTAGCGGCGGGCCTGCTTTGAAGCGATGCTCTCGCCGGCCAATCTTCGACCTTGGAAACCATAAAACTTTGAACCGTCCTCCCATCTTGCCAGTCTATAATTAGCAGCGAGTTTCCGACCGCCGTGGCCTTCAGGGATACCCTGGCTGCGGTGGCGAGGGTTGTCGTGGCCGGCGGGACGCCGGCGCTACGGCCCGAGGGTGCCGGGGGAAACGCTGGCGCCTCCCGTGCTTGGAAAGGAAACAGTGGCGTTCTCCCGCCTGTTGTCTCCTCTCCAACCATTGTGGATCAAAACAGAAGTGGCTTCGAAAAGAAGCAATCAGCAATTGGCAATTAGCATTTAGCCATTTCAGGATGGTGGCGGGATCGGCGATACCCAAACGCCAAGTGCCAATTGCCAAGTGCTGGATGCTGCTCACCGACAAATTCGGCCGGCCGATCACGGACCTGCGGATCGCGATCACCGATCACTGTAACTACAAGTGTGTGTACTGCCGCACGGGGAACGACGGGGCGCTCTACGCCGACCTGCCTTTTGCCGACTACCTGCGCATGACTCGGATACTGGTTGGGATGGGGATCCGGAAGGTCCGCATCACCGGCGGTGAGCCGCTCTTGCGCAAGGGGGTGGCGGAGTTTGTCCGCGATGTGTCGAAGTTGCGTGGTGATGATTCTGGACCCCTCGACATCGCCCTAACCACCAACGGGCATCTTCTGGCTGAGATGGTGCAGCCGCTGAAAGATGCCGGTCTGCAGCGCGTCACCGTGTCGATGGACGCCGTCGATCCCGACCGTTTTGCCCGCATCACCCGCGTACCCACGGGATTCGACAACGTGCTGGCGGGCATCCGCGCAGCCCGGCGCGCGGGCCTGTGGCCGGTGAAGGTCAACTGCGTGCTCATGCGCGGATTCAATGAAGACCAGATCATTCCCTTCGGCATGTTCGCGCGGGAGGAGGGCGTGATTGTGCGCTTCATCGAGTTCATGCCGCTCGAGGAGGACCGGGTCTGGGCGCCGAGCACGGTGGTGACACTCGACGAAATCCTGCGGCGTATGGCGGAGTACCGGCCCCTGGTGGAGATTCCGCATGAGCGCAGCGAGACGGCGCGACGCTATCGCTTCGATGACGGCATCGGCGAAATCGGCATTATTGCCCCGGTTTCGCATCCCTTCTGCGGGCATTGCAGCCGTATCCGCATCACCTCCGACGGCAAAATCCGCACCTGCTTGTTTTCTGTCTGGGATCACGACCTGCACGAGTTGATGCGTCGCGGGGCATCAGACGGGGAACTGGAAGACTTCATCCGCAGAGTGGTGCAGAGGAAGGAAGAACGCCACCATATCGGAGAACCGGATTTTGTGCCGGCCTCCAGGACCATGGTTCACATCGGGGGTTAGGTTCCTTGCAGTAATCTTGCGCGGAATCCTCAGGGGCTAAAGCCCAAATCTCTTGTCGTTGCGAACGGCACGGCTAAAGCCGCGCCCCTCCCGACAAAGCCACCTCTGAAACCAGTTCACACGCTAGAAGGTCTTCTCGTCCGCGCTGGGGCCGTAAATGGAGGGCACCGGGGCGCCATTGAGCCGCAGGTAGACGGTCAATTGGCCCCAGTGATGTGCCA
>Ga0335070_10005409_pt1 | contig 14994 bp, 10 predicted proteins | sample Lox_Sample_13_FD_206722 | JGI IMG/M metagenome (GOLD analysis project Ga0335070, IMG submission 206722) | Soil microbial communities from Loxahatchee National Wildlife Refuge, Florida, United States - Lox_Sample_1.3 | ecosystem: Environmental > Terrestrial > Soil > Wetlands | place: USA... | reverse complement strand
TCCAGCTCGGGAAGACGGACCCGCGCATTCCCTTCGCGGCCGCATCGGCCGGCCTCGCGGCGTTCGTCTTCGCGCTCGCGGCGGCCGAGCGGCGCGTGCAAGCGGCGCCCGCGACGCCGCGACCCGCGTCCACGCCGGCCGCGTTCGCGACGATGGGACTCTTCGCCCTCGCGCTTTTCTTCCTCGCGCTCGGCTTCCAGGTGCACTCCGCGATCAACTCGGCGCCGTCCTACCTGCGCTTCGCGCGCCCCGAGGAGCTGCCGAAGCTCATGCCCGTCTTCTGGATCGGTTTCAACCTCGCGATCATTCCGGCGACGCTGCTGCGGCGATTCGGCGGCGCGGGCGTGATCGCGGCCGCGGGCTTCGTGGGGATCGCCGCGCTCGTCGCCGTCGCGCGTGCGCCGGCAATCGAGCCGCTCGTCGTAGCTGAGGCCGCGGCGGGTGCGGCCTGGGCCGTAGCTCTCACGAGCGCGTTCACGACCGCGCTCGAGGCGGGCCGGGCCGGCCACGAGGGACTTTTCACCGGCGTCCTCTTCTCGACGCTCGCCGCCGCCGCATTCCTGCGCATCGCCCTCGTCGCGGGCCAGGTTCCGGCCAACCCGACCTTCGGCGCGCGGCTCGTGGACCTTCCGGTTGCCGCGTGGATCGTCGGATCGCTGCTCGCGCTGTCCGTTGCGCGTCTTGCGAGACGCTAGAATCCGTCCCCATGAACAGCCTCTCCGTCAAAGCCATTCTCGGCGGCCGCGCGCCCGCCGGGGAGCCCGTCACCGTCAGGGGATGGGTCCGCACGCGCCGCGATTCCAAGGCCGGCCTGTCGTTCGTGCACGTGAGCGACGGCTCGGCATTCCATCCCGTGCAGGTCGTGGCCCCCTCGACGCTGCCGAACTACGCCTCCGAAGTGCAGAAGCTCACGGCGGGATGCGCCGTCGAGGCCACGGGCACCATCGTGCCCTCGCCCGCGAAGGGGCAGCCCTTCGAGATGCAGGCGAGCGAGATCCGCGTCGTAGGCTGGGTGGACGATCCCGACACCTACCCGATCCAGCCCAAGCCGCACACGATGGAATTCCTGCGCGAGGTGGCGCACCTGCGCCCGCGCACCAACGTGATCGGCGCGACCACGCGCGTGCGCCACTCGCTCGCGATGGCGATCCACCGCTTCTTCACCGAGGACGGCTTCGTGTGGGTGAACACGCCCATCATCACGGCCTCCGATGCCGAGGGCGCGGGCGAGCTCTTCCGCGTCTCCACGCTCGACCTCGCCAACCTGCCGCGCACGCCCGAGGGCAAGATCGACTTCGCGCAGGATTTCTTCGGGCGCGAGGCGTTCCTCACGGTGAGCGGGCAGCTCAATGTCGAGACCTATTGCATGGCGCTCTCGAAGGTGTACACGTTCGGCCCGACGTTCCGCGCCGAGAACTCGAACACGAGCCGCCACCTCGCCGAGTTCTGGATGATCGAGCCGGAGATCGCGTTCGCCGATCTTTCGGATGACGCCACGCTTGCCGAGCGCCTGCTCAAGTACGTCCTCGGAACCGTGCTCGACGAGCGCCCCGACGACATGGCCTTCTTCGAGGAGCGCATCGAGAAGGGCATCATCGGGAAGCTGCAGGGCATCGTCGACAAGCCCTTCGTGCGCATGGACTACACCGAGGCGATCAAGGTGCTCGAGTCCTCGAAGCAGAAGTTCGAGTTCCCCGTGAAGTGGGGCATGGACCTGCAGAGCGAGCACGAGCGCTTCCTCGCCGAGCGCCACGTGAACGGCCCGCTCATCCTCATGAACTACCCGAAGGAGATCAAGGCGTTCTACATGCGCCTGAACGACGACGGGAAGACGGTGGCCGCCATGGACGTGCTCGCGCCCGGCATCGGCGAGATCATCGGCGGCTCGCAGCGCGAGGAACGGCTGGACGTGCTGGATGCGCGCATCACCGAGTCCGGCCTCGATCCGCACTCCTACTCGTGGTATCGCGACCTGCGCCGCTACGGCACCGTGCCGCACGCGGGATTCGGCCTGGGCTTCGAGCGCACCGTGGCCTACGTGACGGGGCTCGCGAACGTGCGCGACGTGATCCCGTTCCCGAGGACGCCGGGGAACGCGCGCTACTGACGCTTCATTCCGCCGATCGAGCCGGTGTAGGTGCAGCCCGGAGCGGCGAGCGTGACGCTGCCGGTGAGGCCGTCCGGGCTTGCATGGATGCCCGCGATGCTCAACACGCCGAGCATGGCAACGGGATCGGGAATCGGCCCGCACTGCAAGGCGCCGCTGAGCGCGCCCGCGAGTCCCTGGTTGGTGTAGGTGGCATGGGACCGGCAGCCCGTGTCGATGCCGGTGCTCCAGGCGATGTCGTAGCCGTCGCCGTTTGCGGTGATCGAGAAGCCATTCGGCGCCTGCCACGGGATCGGGACGAAGCCGCACTGCGGCGTCACGTAGATGCTGCCGATGTAGTTGCCCGCGAGATCGTCCCGGTTGTCTGCCCACGCGAGCGGCTGGATCACCTTGCTCACCTGTGTCGCGCCGACCGAATAGGTGAGCGCGATGCGCAGCGTGGACGGATCGGGCGTCTGCAGGTAGGCAACCTGGATCGTCCCTACCTGTTCGACGCTGAGCCTCGTGGGATCTCCCGGCAAGGAGAACGCGGGACCGGTCGAGCGATAGAGCGGCCCGTTGAAGACCTGCGGTGTGAGGAAGTTTCCCTGCCCATGGTCGGACACGTTGCTCGCCACGTACCACGTCGGGTTGTGCTCGGCGTCGTAGACGAAAAGGGCGATGAACACGTTGCCGCCCTGCTGGGTGATCGACGCGCCCCAGCCGGGCTGCGCCGGATCGAACCACAACCCGGTCGGATCGGGCGACATGCCAGCCGCCCTGGCGCCTGAGGCGAGGAGCCCCAATACCAGTGCGGCCAGGGCCGCGGATCGTCGAAAAGTCTCCATGGAGTCCGCAGGTTACCGAATGTCGTTGTCATGCGTAAGCCACCTCCGCCCGGCGTCGTCCACGTACAATTCACGCCCTGATTCCTGCATTTCGTCACTAGGCGCTGGCCGGCGATCCCGGCAGGCTCCAAGATCGTCGCATCCAAAAGAAAACGACAACGAATGTCCACTCGTAACCTTTTGATTCTGCTGCTGTTCCCGGCTTCTTTGGCGCTGGTGGGGTGCCAGCGGCCGGACGCCCAGGCAGCCTCCAAGACCGCCACGCCGCCGTTGCTGCTCGCCTCGGAGGATGTGCTCACGGTCCATAGCAGCGCGCTCGCCTCCGGGCCGCCCGTCACGGGCACCATCCAGCCCGAGCGCCGCGCCGATTTGCGCGCCGAGGTGCAGGCCATCGTGATGAAGGTCCTGCGCGAGAACGGCGAGGTCGTGAAGCGCGGCGACCTCCTCGTGCAGCTGGACGACACCGCGATTCGCGATGCGCTCGCCTCGGCGATCGCCGCCGAGCGCGCCGCCGAGCAGGCGAACGAGCAGGCGCAGCGCCAGTTCGAGCGCATGAAGACGCTGCGCGCCTCCGGCATGGCTTCCGCGCAGGCGCTCGACGATGCCGAGGGCCGGCGCAACTCCACGCAGAGCGACCTGGAAGCGTCCAAGGCGCGCGTGGTGCTCGCGCGCCAGCAGATGACGCGCACCGAGGTGCGCGCGCCCTTCGACGGCGTGGTCACCGAGCGCAAGGTCTCCCCGGGCGACACCGCGCAGCTCGGCAAGGAGCTGCTCAAGGTCATCGATCCCAACAGCATGCGCTTCGAGGCGCTCGTCTCCGCCGAGAACATCGGCGACGTGCATCCGGGCCAGATGGTGCGCTTCCGCGTGAACGGCTATGGGGAGCAGGAGTTCATCGGCAAGGTGCGCCGCGTGAGCCCCGCGGCGAATCCCACCACGCGCCAGGTCGAGATGCTGGTGGATTTCGTGGGCGACAAGCAGCCCAAGCTCGCCGGCCTCTACGCCGAGGGGCGCGTGGAGACGGGAAGCCACTCGAGCCTCACGGTGCCCGCCAGTGCCGTGCTGCGCGACGGGGACAAGGCATTGGCCTTCCGCGTGCGCGACGCCAAGCTGCAGAAGGTCACGCTGGCCGTCGCCGACCGCGACGCCCGCACCGGCGACTACGTCCTGCGCGCGGGCCTCGCCGAAGGCGACACGGTGATCCGCAATCCCAGCACCTCGCTCAAGGACGGCCAGCCCGTGCAGCTCGCCGGCTCGCCCAAGAGCTCCATGGCCGCCTCGGCCGAGAAGACGGCGACCGACTGATGCTGCTCTCCGACTTCAGCATCAGCCGCCCGGTCTCGGCGGTCGTGATCGTGATCGGCCTCATGTGCATGGGGCTGCTCGCGCTGAACAAGCTGCGCGTGAACGAGATCCCCGACGTGCAGATGCCGCTCATCGTGGTCTCCATCCCCTACCCGGGCGCCTCGCCCGAGACGGTGGAGCGCGAGGTCGTGAACCGCATCGAGAAGGCGCTGCAGAGCATCCCGCAGGTCTACCAGATCCGTTCCACCTCGGCCGAGAGCCAGGCGACCATCGTCATCCAGTTCAACTTCAAGAAGAACATGGTCGAGGCCTCCGACGAGATCCGCAACGCGATCGCCTCGGTGCGCTACAAGCTGCCGGTGGAGATGCGCGAGCCGATCCTCGAGCGCATCGACCCGTCGGCCGACCCGATCATGCAGCTGTCGCTTTCCTCGGACACCCAGTCGCTCGCCGAGGTCTCGCGCCTGGCCGAGGACAAGCTCGCCGACAAGCTGCGCGGCATCGACGGCGTGGCCACCGTGGAAGTGACCGGGTCGCTGCGCCGCGAGCTCTCGGTGCTGCTGCGCGCCGAGAAGCTGCGCGAGTTCAACGTCTCGGTGACCGAGGTGGTGAACGCGCTGCGCATGCAGAACACCACGGCGCCCGTGGGCCGCGTGAAGGGCCCGCTCGAGGACAAGAGCATCCGCCTGGTGGGCCGCATCGACTCGCCCAGGGAGTTCAACGACATCGTGATCAAGCGCAACGGCTCGGAGGTCGTGCGCCTGGGCCAGATCGCGACGGTGGAGGACGGCTTCGCCGAGCTCTCCAGCTTCAGCCTGAGGAGCGGCCACGCCAACGTCGGCCTTTCGGTCACGCGCTCCCGCGACGCGAGCACGGTCACGGTCGCCAACAAGATCCGCGACATGATCGCCGAGATCAACAAGACGCTGCCCCAGGGCACGCGGCTGGAGGTCACGCGCGACGGCGGCAAGGACGCCGAGAGCAACCTGCGCAACGTGATCGAGGCGCTCATCTTCGGCGCGGGCCTCACGGTGTTCGTGGTCTACGCGTTCCTGAATTCCTGGCGCTCGACGCTCATCACGGCGCTCTCGCTGCCCACGTCCGTGATCGCCGCCTTCATCGCCGTGTGGGCGTGCGGGTTCACGCTCAACTTCATGACGCTGCTCGGGCTCTCGCTCGCCATCGGCGTGCTGATCGACGACGCCATCGTGGTGCGCGAGAACATCGTGCGCCACATGGAGCGCGGGGAAGAGCGCAAGACCGCCGCGCGCCGCGGCACGGCCGAGATCGGCCTCGCGGTGATGGCGACCACGTTCTCCATCATCGCCGTGTTCATCCCGGTGGCCTTCATGGGCGGCATGGCGGGCGAATGGTTCCGGCCCTTCGCGCTCACGGTGGCCTCTTCGGTGATGGTGAGCCTGTTCATCTCCTTCACCGTGGACCCGATGCTCTCGGCGTACTGGGGCGACCCGCCCGGCTACCAGCATGCCGAGCGCAAGGGGCTCTCGAGGTGGCTGCGCGGGTTCAACGAGTGGTTCGACCACCAGTGCGACCGCTACGGCTACGTGATCCAGTGGGCGCTGCACCACCGCAAATGGATGGCCGGCATCGCGGTCACCGCCTTCGTCGGCGCCATCGTGATCCAGGCGACCATCGGCGAGTCCACCTTCCTGCCGCCCACCGACGTCGGCGACATCGCCATCGACGTGCGCACGCCGTCCTCGTCGAGCCTCGAATACGACCGGCTCAAGGTGGAGCGCGCGGCCGAGCTCGCGCGCACGCTGCCCGAGACCAAGGCCACCAGCAGCTTCGTGCGCGCGGGCGGCGGGCGCGTCTGGGTGGACATCGGCAAGAGCACCGACCGCAAGCGCCGTGCGCCCGAGATCTCCGCGCAGCTGCGCACGCTGCTCTCCCAGATCGTGGGCGCCGAGTACACGGTCATGGACGACCTCAACAACGGCCCGCAGAAGCCCGTGCAGATCAACTTCTCGGGGCCGGATTCGCGCACGCTGCTCAAGATCACCGCCGACTACATGGAGCGGATGAAGAAGATCCCCGGGGCGGTGGACGTGGGCCTGTCGGAGCAGGAGCCGCAGGACGAGATCAGGATCGAGCTCGACCGCGGCCTCGCCAACAACCTGGGCATCTCGGTGGGCGACGCCGCGCAGGCGCTGCGGGTGGCCTTCGCCGGCCTCGAGGTGGGCGACTGGATCGACCCCACGGGCGAGACGCGCGACGTCGCCGTGCGCCTGCACCCCGACGACCGCGTGGACGCCTCCAGCATCGAGCGGCTGCCCATCACCGTGAGCGGGACCAACATGATGGTGCCGCTCGACCAGATCGCGCGCATCTCCATGGGCAAGAGCCCGGCCAAGATCCAGCACATGGACGGCAAGCGCATGGTGGCCGTGTCGGCCAACGTGCAGGGCCGCTCGTCGGGCGAGGTGACCGAGGACGCCATCAAGCTCGCCAAGTCGATCGACTTTCCCGAGGGCTACGGCCTCTCGCTGGGCGGGGCGTCGAGGGACCAGAAGGAAGTGTTCAGCGAGATGTTCATCGCGCTGATCATGGGCATCGCGCTCATGTACCTGGTGCTGGTGATGCAGTTCTCGTCGTTCACGGCGCCGCTGCCGGTGATGATGTCGCTGCCGCTCTCGCTCATCGGCGTGGTGCTCGCGCTGCGGGTCACGGGCGGGAGCCTCAACCTCATGAGCTTCATCGGCGTGATCATGCTGATGGGCCTGGTGGCGAAGAACGCGATCCTGCTGCTCGACTGCGCGCGCAAGGAGGAGGCGCAGGGCGTGGACCGCGAGGACGCGCTCATGCACGCCGGCCGCGTGCGCCTGCGCCCGATCCTCATGACCACCTTCGCGCTGATCGCCGGCATGATGCCGGTGGCGATCGGCATGGGCGACGGCGGCGAGTTCTACCGGCCCATGGCGGTGGCGATCATCGGCGGCACGATCACTTCCACGCTGCTCACGCTGCTGGTGGTGCCGACCTTCTACGACTCGATCGAGATCGCGCGGGACCGCGCCGTGGCGAAATTCCGCCGCCGCGCCGAGGCGTGGAACCCGTTCCTCGCTTTCGTCGCCACGTTCTTCGAGGCGATCGCCACGCTGCTCCTGCTGCGCTGGTTGTACCGCATGGCGAGGAAGCTCAGGGGCCGGCGCCCGGGCGCCGCCGCGCTGCCCGAGGCCGAGGTCCAGCCGGGGGATTGAGCTCGCCTAGTCGGCGAGCCGCAGCCACTCGAAGGTCTTCGCGTTCTCGCGGCGCCGCACCCACGAGGTGCCGCAGAACGCGCAGGCAAGCCGCACGTAGGAGCGGCCGCCGCCGTTCACCGTATGCGCCTGCTGCGCGAGGCCCGGGTGGCCCGAGGCGCCCTCGGGCTGCTCGTGGCAGAACTCGCACAGCGTGGTGGCGTGGGCGGCCCGGCTCACGAGCTTACCGAAGCACGACGTCCGCGCCCTTGCGGGAGGCCAGGCGCTCCATGCCCTTGCCGACGGCGATCACGAGGACGGCGCACGCGACCGGGGCGGCCGTGTGCAGGAAACGCGCGTTCGCGTCCACCCAGTCCTTGATGGCCGGGTCCGAGATGATCATCTCGCCGGCCACCCAGCCGATGAGCGCCGCGCCCACCATCACGAAGATCGGGAAGCGCTCCATCAGCTTCATGAGGAGGGCGCTGCCGAAGAGGATCACCGGCACCGTGATGACGAGGCCGACGATCAGCATCCACATGTGCCCCTTGGCCGCCGCGGCCATGGCGAGGACGTTGTCCAGGCTCATCACCATGTCGGCGATGATGATGGTGCGGATCGCGGCCACCAGCGTGTCCTTCTGCTCGACCGCGCCGTCTTCGCCCCCGTCCTCCGCCACCAGGAGCTTGATGCCGATCCAAAGGAGCAGGAGGCTGCCCACGATCTCGAGGTAGGGCAGGCTCAGCAGGTAGACGATGAACAACGTGAGGATCGCCATCAGGACCACCACCCCGGCGCTCCCCCAGATGAAGGCGAGCTTCTGGTGGCGCGGCGAGAGGCGCCGGCATGCGAGCGCGATCACCACTGCGTTGTCGCCGCTCAGCACCACGTTGATGACCATGATCTGCGTGAGCGCGACGATCGCTTCGGACATGCCGGGCATTTCGGACATGGATCCTCTCCGGGGGATCTTGCAGGCAGCCGTCATTGTATCGGCAAAGGTTGATGATCCGGCCGCAGCCGCCCGGAAATGCCTTGTTACCTCTGCGGGCCGCGGTGAGCGGCTAGAATGCCGAATTGCCCCATGAAACCGATTTCTTCCACGCACAGCCCGAGGCGTTGGCCCTGGGTCGCGGGCGTGGCCATCCTCGGCGCGGCGCTCGCCGCCTGGTGGTGGCTCGGCACCTCCCGTAACCAGGAAGCCAAGGGGGCCACGCGAGCCGCCGCGACCCTCATCGTGAGCGCGCGCGCCGAGACGCGCGACGTTCCCGTGCGCCTGCGCGCCAACGGCACCGTGACGGCGCTGCAGACCGTGGACCTGCGCGCGCAGGTGACGAGCACGATCGCCGGGATCCATTTCCGCGAAGGCCAGAACGTCGCCCGCGGCGACCTGCTCTTCTCGCTCGATGCGCGCGAGGCGGAGGCGAACCTGCGCAAGGCGATGGCGCAGATCGAGAAGGACAAGTTCGACCTCGCCACCAACAAGCGCAACCTCGAGCGCCAGCAGGACCTCTTCCGGCAGAAGTTCATCGCCCAGGCCGCGCTCGACGTGGCGCAGAACCAGGTCGACACGCTCGAGGGCCAGCTCGCCGTGGATACCGCGGCGGCCGAGGCCGCGCGGGTGGCCCGCGCCTACACCGAGATCCGGGCGCCCTTCGCCGGGCGCACCGGCGCGATCGGCGTGCGCGAGGGCAGCCTCGTTCAGCCGGGCACCGGCACCACGCCCGGCGCCGTGCTCGTCACCGTGACGCAGATCGATCCCATCTCGGTGGCCTTCACGCTGCCCGAGCGCGAGCTGCCCGGCCTGCAGGCGGCGCTGCGCGCCGGCAACGTGCCCGTGGCGGTCGCCACGCAGGACGGCCGCGAGAAGCTCACGGGCAAGGTGACTTTCGTGGACAACGCGGTGGATTCGGCCACCGGCACCATCAAGGTGAAGGCCGATTTCGCGAACCCGGCCGGGCGCCTGTGGCCCGGGCAGTTCGTGAACATCGAGCTTTCCCCCAGCACGCTGCGCAACGCGACCGTGGTGCCGGTGCAGGCGGTGCAGACCGGCCCCGACAACCGCTACGTGTACCTGGTCGGCGCGGACAACAAGGTCGTGCAGCGGCCGGTGAAGCTCTCGTATGTCGAGGAAACCTTCGCGGTGGTCGACGGCGTGGCGCCCGGCTCGCGCGTGGTGGTGGAGGGCGCCCAGAACCTGCGGCCCGGCAGCGCCGTGGCCGAGGCGCAGCGCGACAGCGCCAAGGGGGACCGCGGCCAGGGCGACGCCCGCAAGGACCGCCCGACGTGAACTTCTCGGAAGTCTTCATCCGCCGGCCCGTGATGACGATCCTGCTCTCGGCCTCGGCGGTGGTCGCGGGCGTGCTCGCCTACGGCGGCATCCCCATCGCGGCGCTGCCGCAGTTCGACACGCCGATCATCCAGGTGACGGCGCTGCTGCCCGGCGCGAGCCCGGAGACGATGGCCTCCTCGGTCGCGACCCAGCTCGAGAAGCAGTTCTCCACGATCTCGAGCCTCGACGTGATCAGCTCCACCTCGACGCAGGGCCAGACGCAGGTCACGCTCGAGTTCAACCAGGACCGCAACATCGACGACGCGGCGGTGGACGTGCAGGCCGCGCTCTTCCGCGCCTCGCGCTTCCTGCCCCCCGAGATGACGACGCCGCCTTCCTACCGGAAGGTGAACCCGGGCGAGTTCTCGATCATCTTCGTCACGCTCTCCTCGCCCTCGATGTCGCTCTCGGAGCTCGACGGCTACGCCGAGAACCTGCTCTCGCCCACGCTTTCCACGCTGCCCGGCGTGGCGCAGATCTCGGTGGCGGGCCAGAAGCGCTTCGCCGTGCGCGTGAAGGCCCGGCCCGAGGCGCTCGCCACCCGCAACCTCACGTTCGACGACATCGCCGCCTCGGTGAGGAACGCCAACGCGAACACGCCGGTCGGCACGCTCGACGGCCAGCGCCAGACGCTCACCATCCTCGCCAACCGCCAGCTCACGCGCGCGGCCGACTACAAGCCCCTGATCGTCGCCACGCTCGCCAACGGCAGCCTCGTCCGGCTGGAGGACGTGGCCACCGTCGAGGACAGCGTCGAGTCGGTGAAGACGGCGAGCTGGTCCAACGGGGAGCCGGCGATCGCGCTCTTCATCCAGCGCCAGCCGGGCGCCAACACCGTCGCGGCCATCGACGCGATCAAGGCGGCGCTGCCGAGCGTGCTCTCGCAGATGCCCAAGTCGGTGAACCTGCAGATCCAGCTCGACCGCTCGGTCTCGATCCGCGCGGCGATCCACGACGTGAAGATCACGCTGGGGATCACGGCCGCGCTGGTCGTGCTGGTGATCTACCTGTTCCTGCGCCGGCCGTCGGCGACCATCATCCCGGCGCTCTCGCTGCCGATCTCGCTGCTCGGCACGCTCGGGCTCATGCGGGCGCTGGGCCTTTCGATCGACAACGTGTCGCTGCTGGGCTTCACGCTCGCCGTGGGGCTCGTGGTGGACGACGCGATCGTGATGCTCGAGAACATCGTGCGCCACGTCGAGCAGGGCATGGACCCGTTCGAGGCGGCCATCACGGGCTCCCGCGAGATGTGGTTCACCATCGTGTCCATATCGGTGTCGCTGGTCGCGGTGTTCATCCCGATCTTCTTCATGCCGGGCGTGATCGGCGGGCTCTTCCACGAGTTCGCGATCGTGGTGTCGCTTTCGATCCTCGTGTCGGCGGGCGTCTCGCTCACGCTGGTGCCGATGCTCGCCTCGCGCTACATCCGCCACGAGCGCGAGGACGACCCGGTCCTCGCATGGACCGCCTGGTTCGAGCGCTTCTTCCAGTGGATGCTGCGCAACTACGAGCGCGCGCTCGACTGGTGCCTGGCCCGGCGCCCCGTGGTGCTCGCGATCGCCGTGGCCACGCTGGTGGCCACGATCCTGCTCGCCGTGCTCATGCCCAAGGGCTTCTTCCCGACCGAGGACATCGGGCAGGTCGCCGTGAACGTGGAGGCGGTCGAGGACATCTCGTACCCGGCCATGTTCGAGCTGCTGCAGCGCGTGGACCGGGTGATCCGCGAGGACCCGGCGGTCGACACCGTGCTCACGCGCAGCGACGACACCAACAACGCGGGGCGCCTCTTCATCAACCTGAAGCCGCGCGGCGAGCGGCCGAAGCTGCAGGAGGTGCTGGAGAACATGCGCCGCGAGGTGCGCACGATCCCGGGCGTCAACGCGTACTTCACGCCCATCCAGAACCTGCGCATCGGCGGGCGCGTCTCCAAGAGCCAGTTCCAGTACGTGATGCGCAGCGTCGAGTCCCCGCAGCTCTACGAGTACTCGCAGAAGCTGATGGCGCTCATGCGCGCCGACCCGGTCTTCCGCGACGTGACGAGCGATGCGCAGCTGAAGGGCCTGCAGGCGGAGCTCAAGATCGACCGCAACCGGGCGGAGGCGCTCGGCGTCAACATCCAGGACATCCGCAGCGCCCTCTACAGCGCGTTCGGCGACCGGCAGGTGTCCACGATCTATACCGCGGTGGATTCGTACCAGGTGATCCTGCAGGCGGCCGACGCCGACAAGCAGGACGAAAGCGCGTTTTCCAAGATCTACGTGCGCGGCAAGGGCGGGGCGCTGGTGCCGCTGTCGAGCGTCTCGAGCGTGACCCGCACGGTGGGGCCGGTCGCGATCAACCACACGGGCCAGCTCCAGTCGATCACGGTCTCTTTCAACCTCGCCCCGGGTCGCTCGCTCGGCCAGGCGGCGGGCAAGATCGAGGCCTGGCGCACCGAGATGCGCATGCCGCCTTCGCTCCTCACGACCTGGGGCGGCGACGCCGCCGCCTTCCAGGCCTCGCAATCGAGCCAGGTGTGGCTCGTCGTCTCGGCGCTGCTGGTGATCTACGTGCTGCTGGGCGTGCTCTACGAGAGCTACATCCACCCCCTCACGATCTTCGCGGGCCTGCCGTCGGCGGCCGTGGGCGCGCTGCTCACGCTCTGGATCTTCGGGCAGGACCTCTCCATCATCGCCACCATCGGCATCCTGATGCTGATCGGCATCGTGAAGAAGAACGCGATCATGATGATCGACTTCGCGCTCGGCGCGCAGCGCGAGCAGGGCATGACGCCGCCCGAGGCGATCCGCACGGCGTGCCTGCTGCGCTTCCGGCCCATCATGATGACCACCTTCGCGGCGATGTTCGGCGCGGTGCCCATCGCCGCGGGCCTGGGCACCGGCGCGGAGCTGCGCCAGCCGCTCGGGCTTGCCGTGGTGGGAGGGCTCCTCTTCTCGCAGGTGATCACGCTCTTCATCACGCCGGTGATCTACCTCTACCTCGACCGCTTCTCGGGCAAGGGTCCGGTCACGCGGCCCGTCGCCGAGCCGGTTCCCGCCGCTGCGGAATGACGCGGTGAGGATCTGCATCTTCGGCGCAGGCGCCATCGGCGGTTTCCTCGGCGCGAAGCTCGCGGCGGCCGGCGAGGCGAACGTGAGCGCGGTGGCGCGCGGCGCCACGCTGGATGCGCTCTCCCAGCATGGCTGGCGCCTCTTCGAGGGCGCGAAGCTCACGCAGGCGCCCGCGCGTGCCACCGACGATCCCCGCGAGCTGGGCGCCCAGGACCTGGTGATCATCGCGGTGAAGGGCCCCGCGCTCGCCGCGGTCGCGCGCGACCTCGCGCCGCTCGTGGGGCGGGAGACCGCGGTCATGCCCGCGATGAACGGCGTGCCATGGTGGTTCGGCCAGGGCGTGGCGGCGCTGGGCGATGCGCCGCTCGAAAGCATCGACCCGGGCGGCGCGATCGGCGCCGCGATCCCCATAGAGCGCGTGCTGGGCTGCGTCGTGCACGCCAACACCTCCACGCCGCAGCCGGGCGTGGTCTCGCACGCCATGGGGCGCGGGCTCATCGTCGGCGAGGCGCGCGGCGGGCGGAGCGATCGCGCGCAGCAAGTGGTGGACCTGCTTGCCCGCGCGGGCTTCGAATCCACGCATTCGCAGGCCATCCGCCGCGACATCTGGTACAAGCTCTGGGGCAACATGACCACCAACCCCATCTCGGCGATGACCGGCGCCACGGGCGACCGCATCCTCGGCGACCCGCTGGTGCTCAGGCTCTGCCACGAGGCGATGCGCGAGGCGGCCGCGATCGGCGCGCGCATCGGCTGCCCCATCGAGCAAAGCCCCGAGGACCGTTCGAAGATCACCGCGAAGCTGGGCGCCTTCCGGACCTCGATGCTGCAGGACGCGCAGGCCGGGCGGCCCATCGAGCTCGACGCCATCGTGGGGGTGGTGCACGAGCTGGGAGAGCGCCTCGGGGTGCCGACGCCGAGCGTGGACGCGATCTTCGGGCTCGCCCGCCTCTACGGGCGCGTGCACGGTCTCTATCCCGAGGGGCCGGGGATCGCGCACTGACACGTGTTTTGTTTGGTATTGTTGACGGCCGACAAGAGCCCCGCAGGGAGCCTGAGGAAGATCCGAAAAGTGCTTTCGCAAAGGAGGACTTACATGTTTCGCCGCATCGCCGCCGCCGCGCTGGTGGCTGCTCTCCCGCTCGTGCCCGCATTCGCGCAGTCTCCCATCGTCATCAAGTTCAGCCACGTCGTGGCCGAGGACACCCCGAAAGGCAAGGGCGCCCTCAAGTTCAAGCAGCTCGCCGAGGAGCGCACCAAGGGCAAGGTGAAGGTCGAGGTCTACGCCAACAGCACGCTCTACAAGGACAAGGAAGAGGTCGAGGCGCTCCAGCTGGGCTCGGTGCAGATGCTGGCCCCCTCGCTCGCCAAGTTCGGCCCGCTGGGCGTGAAGGAGTTCGAGGTCTTCGACCTGCCGTACCTCTTCGACAACTACGACGAGCTGCACAAGGTGACGCGCGGGCCGGTGGGCAAGTCGCTGCTCGCGAAGCTCGAGCCCAAGGGCATCATCGGGCTTGCCTACTGGGACAACGGCTTCAAGGACATGAGCGCCAACAAGCCGTTGCGGATGCCGGCCGACTTCCGGGGCCTGAAGATGCGCATCCAGTCCTCGAAGGTGCTCGATTCGCAGATGCGCGCCCTGGGCGCCGTGCCGCAGGTGATGGCGTTCTCCGAGGTCTACCAGGCGCTGCAGACGGGCGTGGTGGACGGAACCGAGAACCCGCCCTCGAACCTCTACACGCAGAAGATGCACGAGGTGCAGAAGTACCTCACGCTCTCGGACCACGGCTACCTGGGCTACGCGGTGATCGTGAACAAGAAGTTCTGGGACGGCCTTCCGCCCGACATCCGCAAGACGCTCGACGAGGCGATGGCGGACGCGACGAAATACGCCGACGACATCGCCAAGGAGGAGAACGACAAGGCGCTGGAAGCCGTGAAGAAGAGCGGACGCACGCAGATCATCACGCTCACGCCCGACGAGAAGAAGGCCTGGAAGAAGGCGCTCGTCAAGGTCCACCAGGAGAACGAGTCGCGCATCGGCAAGGACCTGATCCAGTCGATCTACAAGGAAACGGGCTTCGACCCCAACAAGCTCTGAGATCCCGCGCGTGGGCCGCGTCCTGCTGAAGCTGCTCGACCGCCTCGAAGAGATCCTCATCGCCTCGCTCAT
>Ga0335070_10005408_pt1 | contig 14996 bp, 17 predicted proteins | sample Lox_Sample_13_FD_206722 | JGI IMG/M metagenome (GOLD analysis project Ga0335070, IMG submission 206722) | Soil microbial communities from Loxahatchee National Wildlife Refuge, Florida, United States - Lox_Sample_1.3 | ecosystem: Environmental > Terrestrial > Soil > Wetlands | place: USA... | reverse complement strand
CACGAAAGCATCGATTCTCAGCCGCTGGGCGATGGCCGCCATGCGCTCCCCGTAGGCGCCGTTCGCGAGGATGAGAACTTTGCCATCTGCGGGAATCGCGGTCCCCAGCGCTGCCTCCACGCAGAACGTGCCGGATCCCTGCATGAGGACGCTCGTGTACGCCTCGCGGGAGCCAGCGGTGGCGATCTGCACGAGCCTCTGCCTGACATCCTGGACGATGTCGTTGTAGTCGGCGTCCCACGTGCACCAGTCGCGCAGCATGACTTCCTTGACAGTGGGAGTCGTGCTCAGAGGACCGGGGGTGAGGAGCACGTACGGGTTTGCCGGCCGCTCATGCGTGCCCATGCGACTTCTCCCGGGAAGGCTGCTCCCCCCTGATGATCCGCTCTTCGATTCCGGCAAGGACATCCCGGCAGGTCCCCACGCTTTCCGTCACGAAGTGGGCCCCCGCATCGCGAAGCCGCTTCTCGGCCTCCTGCATCAGAACGGACTGCTCCTCGTCTGTCAGTGCGCTAAGCTGCGACCGCGAGAGCCCGACTTCGTTGCCGGAGAGGGTGACGCCGATGGTCCACATACCCGCGTTCAGGCCCTCCTGGATATCTGCCGGCGTGTCCCCGATCTTCACGAGGCGCCGGGGCGGATAGGCCTGGAGCTTGATCGCGTTGAGGAAGCACATCCACGGATAGGGCCTGCCCGCCGGAACGTCGGAAGGACAGAGCACCGCGTCAGCGACAAACCCCTGACTGGCGGCTTCTGCGGTGAGAATATCCATGATCGGGCGCAGGTAGCCTGTCGTTGAACCGATTCCGATTCCCCACGCGCGAAGCTCGTCTGCCAGCTCGCGTGCTCCGGGAACCAGCTCAGCGTGGCGCCGCACCGCCGTTGCAAGCCGCGGCTCCAGCTCCTCGTACAGTGAGCTCGCATCCTCCGCCCGCGGATCCACTCCTGCCGCTTCCTTCCATCGGCTCGCGATGCCCGGGTCGGCCAGGAGGCGCCTGATGTGCTCGCGCTTTTCGAGCCCCATGGGACCGCGCGCTTCCGCTAATGTGATCGTGACGCCCCGTTGCGCGAAAGTCTCCACAATCGAGGCGGTCGGTGCAAAGCAGCCGAAGTCGACAAGCGTGCCGGCCCAGTCAAAGACGACCGCCGCGATTCCAGAATCATGCTGTCCACTACCGTTCTTCTGCATGTCTTACCCGCGTTCCAGGGATTCGCAGGGCCGGACGACGTTACAGGCCCAGCGCGAAGAACTTCGGCCGCAAGTGTTATGTCTCGATGAGAATGGTGTGAATTTTCTGTTAGCTCGACGCCGCGTTGGCATTCGTGGGCGCTTTCGTGCTCTTCCCGTCGAGCAGCCGCCGAGTTATGGTATTACCACGCGGGGAATCGCGTGAGGAGGAGAGTCAACGATCCGAAAGGAAAGGTCATCGACAACGTCGAGATCCCGCCGAACGGAACAATCACGACACAGGTCACGTTCTCGGTTCCGGGGGACTACTCTTTCTTCCGCAACCATCCCCTGCATGCGGATTTCGGCATGAGGGGACACGTCATCGTCTCGGGAAGTTGACCCGCATGAGCATCCGCGCCGCGGGCATGCTCGCATGCGTCTCCCTCCCGTTCATCCTTGCGCAGGTCGCCGCGGCCGAGGATTCTTCCTTTTCCGCCGACGGCTTTCGGTATTCGGTCCACTCCGGCGAACGGATAGCGGCTTTCTGCGAGAGGCTCCAGGAAGAGGGAGTTTCCTCCTCCGACATCTTCCTCCGAATCGCCTCCACAGCCCAGTTTCCCGGGTTCCCTTTCGTTCCCGCCCCGCGTCAGGATGTGAACAGGTTCGAGGGACTCTTTGTCCCCGGGCAGTACACCCTGGCATTGGGGTTCCTGTCCGCAGACGGTCTCTCAGACACCCAAAAGCTCTGGCTGACGAAGCGCATGATTGCTCAGCTTTTGGAAGCCAGCGCCCGTCGGTTGAAAGGGTTTCACTCGCGCGTCGGTCTGGGCCTCTCTCAGAGCATCACCCTGGCGAGCATAGTGGAGAAGGAGGCTGTCAACGGCAAGGACTACGGGAAAATCGCCTCGGTATTCTGCAACCGCCTTCGCACGAACACGCCGTTGGCGTCCTGCCCCGCCGTGGAGTATTTTCTGGGATACCATCGGCCCTATCTGCAACTTTCCGACATTCTGACAGATTCGCCATACAACCTTTACATGCACCCCGGCCTTCCGCCAACGCCGATTGCTTTTTTCACCGACGCGGCCTTCCGGAGTGTGATGGATCCTCCCGACACATCCTACCAGTTCTTTGTCTTCGACTGGGCCAGGGGGCTGCACTACTTTGCCACGGACTTTGTCGGGCACCAGGCCAACATGGAGATTTCCCTGGAGCACTTCAAGGCAGCATATGGAGCCGATCAAATGTTCACGAGACACCTCGGAAAGTTTTACGAGTACTGAAGCTCCGCCCCACTAGGAACCCGCGGAGTCCGCGCCTGTCACGATTGCGACGCTCGCCTGCGCACCGATCCTGCTCGCACCCGCTCCGATCATGGCGACGGCTGTCTTGTAGTTCCGCACGCCGCCGCTTGCCTTGACTCCCATGTCGCGTCCTACGACCCGGCGCATCAAGGATATGTCCTCCACGGTCGCTCCGCCGCCAAGGAAGCCCGTCGAGGTCTTCACGAAATCAGCCCCTGCTTTCTTCGCGAGCTCACATGCCAGGACTTTCTCGTCCTGCGTGAGAAGCACGGTTTCGATGATCACTTTGAGGATCGTGGTGGCCCGGGTGGCCCTGCGCACCGCGCGGATGTCCTCTTCCACCCCGTGGTAGTCTCCCGACTTGAGGAGGCCGATGTTGATCACCATGTCGATCTCGGAAGCGCCATCGGAAATCGCTTCCCGGGCCTCGAACGCCTTGGCCCTGCTCGTCATCGCGCCCAGGGGAAAGCCGACAACCGAACAGACCTTCACGTCGGTTCCCTGGAGCTTTCGCGCTACCTGGGCGACCCGACAGGAGTTCACGCACACCGCGAAAAAGTGGTACTGCACCGCTTCCTGGCAGAGCTTGTCGAACGCTGCGGTAGCAGCCTCGGGGCGCAGCATCGTGTGGTCCATGTACCTCGCAAGGTCAGCCGGTCCCATTGCGGGAGCCGCTGACACGCTGTGAGCGGCCGGCTCCAGCACGCCTGCGGATCCTGACGGTGTACGGGCGCCACCCATGCGAGCCACCACCTCCGCAACGATCCTTTCAATCAACTGGTTCTGGTCCATCAGTCCCCAAAGCCTCCCCGCTCCAGCGCCATGATCTTATTCACCCGCCCCATGTGCCGCCCGCCACCAAACCGCGTGCCCAGCCACACCTTCGCCATCTCGCACAGCTGCCCCGCCTCATGCAACGGGCCCCCCAGGCTCAGCACGTTGGCATTGTTGTGCTCCCGACTGTTGATCACCGTCCGAATGTCGTAGCACATCGCCGCCCGTATCCCCTTGATCTTGTTCGCCGCCATACAGCTGCCGATCCCCGCCCCGTCCAGCACGATCCCCCGCTCGCATTCCCCGCTGACCACCCGTCGGCACACTGCCACCGCCACATCCGGGTAGTCCACCTTCTCGCCGGCCGCACAGCCCACATCCACCACCCGATAGCCCAGGGTTTGCAGGTATCTGCCCAGCATGTCCTTCTGGCTCCAGGCCCCATGATCGGAACCCAGGGCAACACAGCGTACGCCGTATCCGCTGAACGCGTACTCGCGCACCTCTGTTCCGCTCATGCCTTGCCCTCTACGTCCACGCGGTCCACGATCCCGCAGACAACCGTACGCACTGTCATTGCTCCCTCATCGTCCAGGACCGAACGGGCCGAGCCGCCCTCATCAACCACCAGGACAAGGTCTCCAACGCCCGCCTGCACCCCGTCCAGCGCCAGGATGGATTTTCCTTTCGGCGCACCCGCGGGATCGACAGGCTGGACGACCAGGATCTTGTAGCCCCTGTAGTGGGGATGCTTTTCCGTGGAAACCACGTTGCCGAGGACGCGGGCGACGATCACGCGCTGCCGGCTTTCTTTTCTTTCGGCGCCGGGGCGGACCTCCCCTCGACATTCACGGCATCGACGATCCCGATGATCGCCGCGTCCGCCGGGTTGAACCAACCGTTCGGGTTGGCCTGCGCCGCCTCCTTGCCTGCCTCGTAGAAAACGAGATCTCCTTCGCCAGCCCGCGCCACGTCGAAAGCCACAAGGGCTGCACCCGTCGGCTTTCCCGTTTCGTCCAGGGGCTGCACGAGGAGCAGCTTCAGCCCCTCCAGGCTTTCCAGCTTCTGCGTGCTCACCACGGTTCCTATGACCCGGCCCAGTTTCATATGATCCTGAAGTAGTCCACCAGCGTGCACCGCCGCTCCCGCGTGAAGGTGCGTGCCCGCGTCATGCCCTCCCCCGTCGGACTGGCTATCGTGAAAGACGCATACCCGGCGCCTCCATTACCCAGCCCGGCATAGTTCGGTCCGTTCTTCACGAACAGGGAGCAGTTCATGACTTTCGCCATTTTCGAAAGCTTCTCGATGTCATGTGAGTGAATGCTCGCCGTATGGCGGAAGCCGTGCTCCACCCGCACCGCAAACTCGATGGCCTCGTCCACGCTCTTCATTCGCACAAGAGGAATCACCGGCATCAACTGTTCGCTCCACACCATGCCGTGATCGCTGGGCACGTCCATCAATAGTATCCTGGTCTCGGGGGGCACATCGATCCCGGCGGCTCTGGCGATGACGACAGGGTCTTTGCCCACGAGGTCCTTGTTCGGGGGACTGTGCTTCCCGGGACCAGCCGCCGCGGCTTCCGGCAGGGCAACCCGGGTCACTGCCTCCGCCTGCGCCGCGGAAAGCTCGAAAGCGCCGTTCTTCCGCATCTCCGCCTTGAGCCGGTCTGCGATGCTCTCTACCGCGAGGATTTCCTTCTCATCGGTGCACACGACGTTGTTGTCGAAACCGGCGCCTGCCACGATGTCTCGTCCTGCTTTCGCGATGTCCGCGGTCGGATCCACCACGGCCGGCGGGTTCCCCGGCCCTGCGCAGATGGCCTTCTTCCCGCTTCCCATGGCCGCCTTCACCACGCCAGGCCCGCCCGTCACCACGAGGAGCGCCACGCCGCGGTGTTTCATCAGCTCCCCGGCGCTCTCGATGGTCGGCTCGGCCATGGCGCACAGGAGGTTCTGCGGGCCGCCCTCTTTGGCAATTGCTTCGTTGAACAGCGTCACGAGACGGCAACTCACTCCCTTGGCCCCAGGGTGCACGTTGAACACCACCGCGTTTCCACCTGAGATCATCCCGATGGAATTGCTGGTGATGGTTGCAAGCGGGTTGGTGACCGGTGTGATTGCCCCGATCACGCCGTACGGGGCGCGCTCCATGATTGTCAGGCCGTGCTCGTCGGAGTATGCGGTCGGCTCGACGTCCTCCACGCCGGGGGTCTTGCGCGCTGCAAGGCTGTTCTTTGCCTTCTTGTCCCTGACGTTGCCAAGCCCGGTCTCCGCGACTGCCTCGCGGGACAGCGATTCGTTGGCGTCCAGCATAGTGGCGCGCATCGCATCAACGATCCGCCGTCTGGTGTCGAGCGGCAGCGCCGCGAGCTCTCTCTGCGCGGCGGAAGCGGCGGCGACAGCTGAGTCTATGTCGCCAAAGATCCCCTTGCCCAGAAAGCCCCCAGCCGCCTTCCGGACAGCGCCCGGCTGCGAGCCGCTCTGCGCCTCTCCCAGAAGCGTCGCCACATCGTGGCTCTTCAGCACCTGCTCCACGATCTGGCGTATCTCATCCGTCAGCGCCATACACTCTCTCTCCGCTCACGGCTATCTCATCCACGATCCCCACTACCAGCGTGTCCATGGGCCGATCATCCGTCCTCCGCGTCCAGCGGCACGAGCTGCCCTGCGTCAACAGCACCACCTGCCCCCGCTCCGCTCCCACCATGTCCAGCCCCACCAGGTACTCCCCACGGCCCTCCCCCCGCTGGTCGCACTCCTCCACCAGAAGCCACTTCGCTCCCTCGACGTTGTCCGCGCGCCTCGTGGCAACCACCGTCCCCCGCACCCGAGCAAGGGTCATTCCGCGGCCTCACTCTTCTGGTAGGTGTAGCTGCCATCCTTCTCGATGGCGTCCACCACCGCGATGATCGTCGCATCCGAGGGCTTGCCCTTGGTCACCTCGGTCATACGCGCGCTGCTTCCTGTCACGTAGAACACGATCTCTCCGACGTTCGCCCCCACCCCGTCGATTCCCACAACGTACTCGCCCTTGCCCTTCAGGCTCACCGCATCGATCTTCTCCAACAGCAGAAACTTCATCCCCTCCATTGAGGCAGGCTTTTGCGTCGAGACCACCGTGCCCTTCACCCGAGCAAGCTGCATCACTGTCCTCCGATGAGCCTCGGCAGCCTTACTTCTTTCCCGCAGCCACAGGCTTCCTGCCCAACGGCAAAGCGGCGTCCACCCCCTCGTGCGGCCGAGGTATCACGTGCGTCGAGACGATCTCCCCCACCTTCTCCGCTGCCCTGCTTCCCGCTTCCACCGCCGCCCGACAGGCTGCCACATCCCCGCGCACGATCGCGGTGACGTACCCTCCGCCGATCTTCTCGTAGCCCACCAGCTCCACCTTCGCCGCTTTCACCATCGCATCCGAGGCTTCCACCATCGCGGTGAAGCCCCGCGTCTCGATCATGCCCAGGGCATCCGCCGCACCCGCATCGAATCCGCTTTCTGCCATTCGATCCCCCTTTTTCCAATACGCGCGTACGCGTTCTCATGGCTGGCCCGGCCCTGCGGGCCACCGTCACCATTAGTGCATCTCGCGGCCGCCGGTGACATTGAACGCCTGCCCGGTGCAGTAGTCCCCGTCGACGGTCAGGAATTTCACAAACGCGACCACGTCATCGATTCTGCAGAGCCTCCCGAGAGGGACCTTGGACGTGAACTGCTTCACGACCGCCTCCTCCTCCATCTTGAGGTTCTCCACGTAGCCCTTGCTCACGGAGCCCCACACCCCGGTGTTCTCCACGATGCCGGGACACAGGCAGTTCACCTTGATGTTGTCTTTGGCGAGCTCGAAAGCCATGGCGTGAGTGATCGAAATGATGGCCCCCTTGGCGCCGGAGTAGGCGGCCATGATCGCTGAGCCCGTCTTGCCCGACTTCGAGGAGAAATTGATGATGCGGCCGTCCTTCATCTTCTTCATTGTCTGGAGGGCCGCCTGGGCGCACCACACCGAGCCGTTGATGTTGATCCTGTTCATCCGGTCCAGCCGTTCAGGGGTGATCTCAGCGAACGGCTGCTGGTCCACCGCTCCTGCGACGTTTGCCAGGGCAAAGACATCGCCAAGGTCTTTCTCGATGTCCTGGAAACACGCCATGACCGCGTCGCGATCGGTGATGTCGATGACATACCCGCGCACGAAGCTGCCCGTTCCCGCGAGCCGCTGTGCCTGCGTCATGACTTCAGGATTGAGATCGATCATCGCGACCTTTGCCCCGAGCCCGGCGTACATCTCCACTACGCCGAGACCAATGCTCTTCGCGGAGCCTGTCACGACGCATGTTTTTCCCTTCAGGTCGACACTCACGACTGTTTCCTCCTGCGCCAACGCAATGGCGCCTAGATCAGCATCCCGCCGGTGATGTCGATCACCGTGCCCATGATGTTGAAAGATTTCTCCGAGGCGAGAAACGCCACCGTGTAGCCGATCTCCACGGGCAGGGCGAACCTGCCCGAGGGAATCCGGGCCTCGTAGGCTTTCTTCAGCTCGGGATCTGTCCACTTGTCCTCGTTGATTGGTGTGCGGACCATGCCCGGAGCGATCGCGTTGGTCCGAATGCCATGGGGAAGAAGCTCACGGGCCAGCGTCTTTGTCATCATATTGATTCCCGCCTTGGCGGAGGCGTAGTGCGCGTGTCCCGCGGTCGTGTAGGTGATTCCGGACTTGGAAGAAAGGTTGATGATGCTTCCCTTGATTCCCGCATCGATCATGTGTTTCGCGACGCGCTTGGAGAGCATGAATGGGCCATTGAGATTGATGCGAACGACCTTTTCCCAGTTGCAGTCCGACATGTCCAGGATATTCTCCGATGGCCAGATTCCCGCATTGTTGACCAGGATGTCGATTCGGCCGTATGCGGCGACGACGTCCTTTACCATCGCATCCAGGTCATCGGCCCGCGAGACATCAGCATAGAATGGGCGGCAATCCGTCCCATACTTTTTCGAAAGCTCCAGTGCGAATGCGGTCACTTCGTCCTTTCCGACGATCCAGTTTACGGCCACATTGACGCCCTCCTGAGCCAGGGCTTCGCAGATACCCGCCCCGATCCCCGTCCCGCCTCCGGTTACGATGGCGACTTTCCCCTTCAGGCCAAGGTCCATGACTTCGTTCCTCCGTTGCTAAAAGCTCTGAAAAGATCCTCGAACGACCTTATATAGCGCTATATATAATATCTTTTCGCTCTTGTCAATATGCTTTGTTCTTTTTCTCGAAATTGCCTCGACGCTATATAGTAGTGCACGCCACTAAAACCAGCAAGTTAGAAGCGAAAACTAGATTTAATTTATTGTAAAATAATGATTTATCTAAAGATAATCTGAAATTCCCAGCTTTCTGAGCAATTGCCTGTTGACATGTTTCGCATAATATATATAGCGTTAGAGGATTCTCGATGCTGGCATACGCTTCCCTCCCCAGGGGCGCTCCTTGAAAACGCGGGCGCCTCGCTCTAAAGTGGCTCGCACCGGCAGCCACATGCCTCAGGACCCAGTTGAAGCAACCCGCTACCTGTACGAGCAGATCTACAAAGTATTGAAGGAAGAAATCCTTTCCGGGAAATACGGGAAGGGCGACTGGTTCCCCCCCGAACGTGTTCTCAAGGATCGATTCAATACAACTCACCTGACAGTCAGGAACGCACTGGCAAAACTCGTGCTGGAAGGCTACATCGAGCGCTACAGCGGCAAAGGCACAATCGTCATCTACGCGCGCCGGCCGGTGGCTGCGCCGCGCAGGCTGCTGACATTTCCCTGGGCCCATCTCATTGTCGAGAGCGTGGACGAGGCCGGCGCGGCTCTCGTTGAGACCATCGAGGCGTTCCTTCGAAAGGTGCCCCTGCCCCTGAGGCTCTCGTGCCACCACGGTGACGTTCTGCTGGGACAGAGCATGTACCGGGAGGCGAGGGAAAGCGGAGCGCTGATAATCTTCCAACCCTTCGGCGTGAAAGAGTCCCCGACACTGCCGGATCTGGCTCTCGAAAACACCATCGCCATCGGCAGCCCGTTGGCAGACGCAGAATGCCCCCAGATCGTCACCGACGATGAAGAGGGCGGGCGGAAAGCCGTGCGCCACTTTCTCGACTTTGGTTACAGAAAAATCGCCCTGCTCGTAGCGGGACTTTCTTCCCACGGAGCGAGACTTGCCCGGGGGTTGGAGGAGCTCGCAGACCCCGGCACGGCAGGAATCGTGCAGCCCTGCGGGCCGGGTGTCGACGGAGGCGAGCAGGCCGTGAGGAACGTTCTCGCGCGGGATGCCGAGTGCAGGGCGTTCCTGTGCTCCTCCGATGTCACGGCCGCAGGCGCCAGCGCCGGCCTCCGCAGGGAGGGGCTGCAGCCGGGTCGGGACTGCGCAGTGGTGGGCTACGGAAACACGCCGCTGGCTGCAAGCATGCGGCTCACGTCGATCGACCCGAGGGTGGATCTGCTCGCCGAAAGGACGATTGCGGCCGCGCTGGAGGCCATGAGCAGAGGCTCGTTCGTGAAGACCATTCTTGTCATCTCGCCGGAGCTGTGCGTTCGAGAGAGCTCAGCCCGGGCAACGCCGCTGGCCTTCTAACGGGGATTCTCCGCTGTCCTGTCCCTTTTCCGACGTCTCACTCGTCATACTCGACAGGAGGAGAACATGAAGAAGTTCCTTGTTCTTTACAGCGGGGGCAAAGCCCCGACAACGCCGCAGGAGGGAGAAGCCTCCATGAAAAAGTGGCAGTCCTGGTTCGGGAAGCTGGGGAGCGTCGTCGTGGAGGCGGGAGCTCCCTTTGGCGGATCCAAGACCTTGAGCGCATCGGGAATCCGCGACGGTTCCGATGGCAACGTCTCAAACGGCTACAGCATCCTGCAAGCCGACGACCTGGGGGGCGCCGCGAAGATACTCAAGGATTGCCCGATCATCGCCGACGGCGGAAAAGTCCACGTCTTCGACTTGATGGCGATGTAAGAGCTTTTTGGGGGCCGCCCGCGAAGGCGGCCTCCCTCTCCGTTTCAGGCGCTGTGACCATCATCGCCCGAAATACCTGAATCACGACCTGCTTCGCGCCTTTCAGCCTTTCAGTGCCAATATTGACAAGACGCGGGCTCATGCTAAGATTCCGGCACAATCCGTTGAGCAGGAGGATCGTCCATGCCCGGACCCGGCTTTGAATGGATCGGCAAGGAAGAGGAAAAGGAAGTCCTGGACGTGCTCAGGAACAGGTGGCTTTTCCGATACGGTGACGAAAAGGATCCTGCCTTCAAGCGAAAGGTAAAGACTCTCGAGGAAATGGTCGAGGAAAAGTTCGCAGTGAAGCACGCCCTCGCGGAAACATCCGGTACCGCTGCGCTGATCACCGCCCTTTGCGCCCTCGGTATTGGTCCCGGGGACGAGGTCATCGTGCCCGGGTACACCTTTATTGCCTCGATTTCTTCCATCATTATCGCGCGCGCGGTTCCCGTGCTCGCGGAGATCGACGACAGCCTGACGCTCGACCCGGCCGACGTGGAGAAAAGGATCACACCACGGACCAGGGCCATCATGGCGGTGCACATGCTCGGCAACCCCTGCGACCTTGAGAAGCTGCGGACAATCGCACAGAGGCACGATCTCATCCTCATCGAAGACGCCGCACAGGCGTTTGGCGGGCGCTATGGTGGCAAGCACCTGGGCACCCTGGGGAAGATCGGCATCTACTCGTTCAACATCTTCAAGACGATCAACGCGGGGGACGGCGGGATGCTGGTGACCGATGACGATGCACTGTACTTCCGGGCGTTCGGCTACCACGACCAGGGCCACTTCCCCAGCCGATCGGGAGTGGAGGTCGGCAATCGATCCATCATCGGCCAGAACTACCGGATGAACGAGATCACCGGCGCGGTTCTCATCGCCCAGTTCCGTCGACTGGACCTCATCATAGAACGGCTGCGGGAAATCAAGGGCCGGCTGAAATCGAAGATCCAGGGCCTGCCGGGGCTCTCGTTCCGGCGGATCAACGACCCCGCGGGGGAATGCAACACGCTCCTCACGGTCATCCTTCCAGCGGCCGGGGTCGCGGAGAAGCTGGCACGGAAACTGGGCACGACTACGGTGTCAAAGTCCGGGTGGCACGTCTACAACAACATGGAGCAGATCCTTGGCAGGAAGATGATAACGGAGCACGGGTGTCCCTATAACTGCTCGTGCTACCCCAGCAACCAGGAATATCGCAAAGGGATGCTTCCCCGTACCGACGACCTCCTCAGCCGGGCAATCAATATCTCGGTGGGCGTGGTGGACAAGGGGTTGGGCGCGGGGTTCGGGATCCATCCCCATTCCACCGACGCGGAGATCGATCAGAAGGCGGCCGAGCTCGCGGCCGCGCTCAAAGAGAGTTCTTAGAGAAGCCTCGCAGGAAGCGCAGGTATCCCCGATTGCCGGCCTTCCACAGCAGAAACCCGACCCGCGAGACCAGCCAGTGCAGGGGCCGCGCGCCGTAGAAATACTTATAGGCGTGGATCAGCTTCTGCTGCAGCCGGTACGGGCTGATGAGCCGGGGGCGAAGCACCGCGTGACTGCCGTCGAAGTAGTCCCAGGTATCGACAAGGATGCGCTTCTGCTCGACCATCCTGGTGTACAGCTCGGTGCCGGGAATCGGAAAAAGGATGGAAAACTGCGCGGTCCGGCTCCCCGATTCCCGGCTGAAACGGATCGTCGTATCGATGGCATCCTCATCGTCGCTGTCGGCGCCCAGGATGAACATGGAGTGCACGGCAAGTCCCTCCGAGATGATCGTCTCGATCGAGCTTCTGACAACCTCCACCGTCTGTGACTTGCCGTAGTCCCGCAGCGCGGCGGGGTTGAATGACTCGACGCCGATGAAAAGCCGAGCGCACCCCGCGCGCTTCAGCAGGCGCAGCAACTCCCTGTCGCGCGCCACGTGGACGCTGAACTGGCTGTTCCACGAGAAGTCGATGTCAGCACGGATCAGCTTTTCCAGGAAGATCTTGGTCTTCTCGGGACTCGCGGCGAAATTGTCATCGTAGAAGAACCCCCAGCGAAACCCTTCGCCGTGACGGCGCAGGACTTCCTCCAGCACGAGGTCCGAATTGCGCACCCGGTAGCGCCGGCCGAACATCTTCGTCACGGAACAGAACACGCAGTCGTACGGGCAGCCGCGGGAGGCCATCATGGGTGCTATGGGAAGGTCCGGCTTGCCGCGGCGCGCCCGGACTCCCTGCAGCAGGGACAGGTCGACCATGGGCACGGTGTCGATGTCCACCCGGGGGCCGGGCACGATCCTCTCCCGCCGCCTGCCCTCGAAGACATCCCGCACCACGGACTCTCCCTCGCCTGTAACCACCTGGTCTGCATGCTGCAAGGCTTCATCCGGCAGGGCCGAAGGATGGGCGCCGCCCATGATGATCCGCGTGCGGGGTGAGGCCGCCCGGACCGCATCGGCGATGCGGTAAGCCCTGTTGGCGGTGTGAGTGATGGCAGTGATTCCCACAGCGTCCGCCGCGGCGAGGTACGGGTGGAGCCAGCCGTTTTTCTCCCGGAGCACGGGACCAAAGTCTTCCTTGAAGACACGTACCTCGTGACCCACCTCCTTCAGGATGGCTCCGAGGAAGAGGCCGCCGAGGAGAGGCAGCTTCTTGAAGAAGTAATACGTGTTGAACGGCGGCCGCGGCTCAACCAGGGCGATCTTCATGACGTTCAGCCGCCGCGCGGGCGGCTCCTTCGGTCAGGGTGCCGCGCTGGAAACCAGCTCCCGCTCCGCCGATTCCCTTTTCACCGGCAGGGCGTTGTACCAGCGGGGATCAAAGGTATAGAAGGTGGCAAACTCCTTGTTCTGCCAAAGGGGATCCATCACCTCCTTGACGCCGACCGCCCGCCGGTCCAGCCCGTCGGCCAGCGTCGTGACCAGGGTGTCTGCCCCGGGATGCGTGGGCCGGGGCGCGTGTTTCTGCACGTGGCCGCGGAAGACCTCCGGCCGGTCCACCATCATGCATGGCCGTAGCACGTTCCCGTCGTAAGGGATGCGGCTCCTGATGTCCGTGAAAAATGGGGACTTGATCACGTCGTGGAGAGATTTGTCCTTGATCGAGTCGACGGAGAAATGGCAGAACACGCACGGCTCCACCTCGGCCCTGTTGGTGATGTGAATGTACTGCTGGCCTCCCGCCATGCACCCGCCGATGAGGGCGCCGTCGTTCCAGAAGTCAGCGATGAAGAACGGCCGGGAGTTGCGGACCTTGTAGATGAACTGGCCGAGCGCTTTCCTCCGCTCGGGGGACAACATGAGGTCCAGGGTCGGGTTGCGGCCCACCGGCATGTATTGGAACACCCAGCCGATCTTCGCGCCCTTGTCGATGAGGAAATCATAGAACGCCGGGTCCAGCAGCGAGTCGATATTCCGCGATGTGGCGGTGAGCGAAACACCGAACAGGATTCCCCTGTCCTTCAGCAGGTCGAAGGCCCGCACCACGGTCTGGAAGTTTCCCCGGCCCCTGATGCCGTCGTTGGCCTCCTCGAACCCATTGATGGAAAGGAGCGGAATGACGTTGCCCAGGGCCTGCAGCCGATCGGCAACAGCTTCGGTGACCAGCGTGCCGTTGGTGTAGATCTGGAAAATCGCGTCCGGGTGAGCCTCAATCAGGTCGAAGATGTCCTTGCGCATGAAAGGCTCACCGCCCGTGAAGGTCACGAAATTGGCCCTCATCTCCTTCATCTCGCGGATGATCCTGTCCAGGAGCTCGATTGGAAGGTCGTCCCGCTTGTCGTATTCCGACGCCCAGCAGCCCTCACAGGCGAGGTTGCAGCGCTCGGTCACGCTGATGACGATGTTCGACAGGGGCGGCGCGCCGTGCTCTGCCTCGTAGTCCTTCTGCCTGCGGTCCGCAACGAAGTTGTCCAGCACAGCGTTTCGCAGGAAACGTTCGAAAACGCGGGGGTGCAGGTCGCGGGCCATGGCCCGGGCCCACTGGTAAAAGGGGTGCTCCCGCTCAATGAGCTCAGCGGTGTACGCGACGTTCTCCTTCCAGCCCGGATTGAGCGCGCAGATCACGTCGATGAGCTTCAGCATCTGTGACTTGCTCATGGAACGCAGCGCCCGGGAGAGCCACTGGGAGACAATGGTGTCCTGGATCTTCTTCTTTACGCCCATGATTCACCTCCTGGCCTGGTTGGTTGTGAGCGGCTCCAGCAGTCAAGCGAGCAGGTTCAGCGTCGGCGGCTGGGCCACATCCGCAGCGTCAAGGATCCATTTGCCTTCTGAATAGACATAGACAGCCGATGCTGGATTTTGTCAAGAGTTATTTTGGGGAGTTAAAATGCAATTTGGGCTCAGGGCGCGGCGCGGAAAAGCTCCATGTGGGAGAGCGAGACTCTTTCCATGGACTCGAAGCCGGCAGCGCGCGCCATCTCCTGTATGCTCGCCGGTGAGAGCCTGTGCGCGAGGGGCGGCCCCGTCTCCTCGGCCCTGTAGGGCCATTCCAGAACAACGACCCTCTGGCGGGCCACGCGCCGGGCCTCGGCCAGGGCCGCAGCGGGATCATCGGTCTCATGCAGCACATGTCCGAGAAAGACGATATCAAAGCTTCGATCATCGAAGGGCAGGTCCTCCACGACGGCTTCGAGGAAGCGGGCATCCGGGACGAAATGCCGCGCGCGGACCAGGAGATCACGGTCGGGGTCGATCCCCGTCGTCCGCAGAGATGCCCGTACAAATGCTTCCGCGAATACCCCTGTCC
>Ga0335070_10005406_pt1 | contig 14996 bp, 14 predicted proteins | sample Lox_Sample_13_FD_206722 | JGI IMG/M metagenome (GOLD analysis project Ga0335070, IMG submission 206722) | Soil microbial communities from Loxahatchee National Wildlife Refuge, Florida, United States - Lox_Sample_1.3 | ecosystem: Environmental > Terrestrial > Soil > Wetlands | place: USA... | reverse complement strand
GAATGCCGGTTTCCGTTATTTCCAACGGCATTTCGATGCACAACGAAGTGCCTGAGGAAAAATTCACCAACGACCGACAGCGTCGATATTTCCGGGAAACAGGCTTTCCCCTCATAGGCATGGTGGGAGCGTTTTTTAAAAACCAATGTGAGCTCATTGAAATAATACCTGCGCTGAAACAGCAGTTCCCAGACGTCACAGTTGCTTTAGTGGGGGATGATTCCGATTTTGGGTTGTCCGGACCGGTTAGGGCTCTTGCGCAACGAATGGGAGTGGATGAAAATGTAATTTTCACAGGCAAAGTACCCCATGACAGAATGGCCGATATTTTCTACGATCTGGATCTTTCGGTCAGCACCTTCCGTAATGAGGGTTTCGGTCTGGTACATCTGGAGAGTCTGGCTGCCGGTACGCCGGTAGTCTGTTACAACGAGGGCGGGCAGGTTGATATTTTCGCCTCTAATGAAATCGGGGTTTTGGTTGATGGTGGCCCCGGCGATTTCGTCACGGCTGTACAACAATTGCTCAAAGACGATGAACACCGTTTTGCTATGGGCAGGAGAGGCGTGGAACTGGTTCGCGAAAAGTTTTCGCTGGAGGCCATGGGACAAAACTACATGGATTTTTTTGCTCGACTGAGAAATAGCAACTACATACAGATTGTTTAGAAAAGGGTATTGTTTTCCATTGCAACCTAAGGAAACATCAAGGTTTACTACAGAAAAACAATAGATAATGCAAGAATCCGATATGAAGACAACCTGCTTGATAAATAATTACAACTACAGTCGTTATGTGGTGGAAGCGGCGGAAAGCGCATTAAAACAATCGTTGCCTTTTGACGAGATCATTATTGTCGATGACTGTTCGACGGACGATTCCGTTTCCGTCATAAGGGAGCATTTCGCCTCATTTCCCACCGTACGTTTGATAGCAAAAGACAAAAACGAGGGACAACTGTCCAGTTTCAATACTGGAAGCAACGCGGCGACCGGCGACATCGTTTTCTTTCTTGATGCCGATGACCGATATGATGAACATTATCTTGAAGAGTCGCTAAAATGCTACCACGAACATAAGGAAACAGATTTCCTTTTCTGTGCCCACAGGAAATTCCAGGATGCCGAAGGAATCGTGTCGCCTTACCGGTATAGTCGCGACCTCGGATTTTCCGTGATACTGGCACTTTATGTCAAAGCCTCGATTGGTTCGGTAACCTCAACAATCTCCATGCGCCGGTGGGTTCTCGACAGGATGTTTCCGATACCTGATCCCGAAGACTGGCGTACCAGGGCCGATGACTGCCTGGTGTGGGGTTCTTCTGTTGTCGGGGCACGCAAGTATTACCTGGAAAAGCCACTTGTTGAGTATCGCGTCCATGGGAACAACAGCCATTACGGACGTGCCCATGGCATGGGGTTTCGTTTCAGAAGGAAACTGGCCACGAACAGGCTTTTTTCTTTTTTTCGGAAAAGGATGGGCTATGATGATAATTTAATCGAGTACGCGCATGCGGAATTTCGGACGATTCAACGACCAAGCTTCAAGGAACTGCGAGCTTACTGGAACCTGATACTTTCAGATTCTTATTTACAGACCGGGAAATTTCGCATGCTGATTACAATATTAATCCATTATTTCAAGCATAACTCCAGAAAGGCTAGTTGCAGATGAGTCAAGGTTTAACTACTGTTGCAAAAAATGCTTATGGCTTGATAGAAAGAATATTTCCGTATTTATTCATGATTCTGGCTTTCACCATACCTTTGGTTAAGGGAGTACCAGGTATTGTCCATGTAACAATTGTCATTTTGTTCGTGATCCAGATGTTTTACAGGAGGGAATATAGAATCGAAGCGGCCAAGTACTACGGTATTATTTTTTTTTTCCTGGCCGTAAGTGCAATGTCGCTTTTTTATTCTTCAGATATAAACGACGGGCTTCACATTCTAAAGGGACAATGTTTTCTTCTGGTCGGAATAATACTGATTGAAAGAATTTCTTCCACCAAGTCGGCGCGCCATTGCCTTTATGCCTATGTGGTGGGTGGTACCATACTGGCATGCATCGGTGCTTACCAGGGATATTTCCTGAACGTACATCGACCGCCAAACATAAACGATCTACAATGGGTCTGGGCGGGGAACCTGTTGATGATAACTTCGCTGGTTTTACTTGCGCTTATGACAGGCGAGAAAAAAATAGCAATAAAGGTTTTGAACGCTCTGATGTTGATCGCAAATGGGATTGCGCTTTACTTCAACGGTACAAGAGGTGTCTGGGTTGCCTTGATTGCAATAATTTTCATGCTGCCGCTCATACAACCAGGTTTCAGATTGAAAACGAAATTGATTTATTTGATATCGTTTGTGATCATTACCGTAGTTGGTTGTAACATCAAATACTTTCATGAAAGGATCAGCGAAGCAAAAGCTGACCTGGCGGCTTATGAATCATCAAAGGCCGACACATCACTTGGAGCGCGTTTCGAGATGTGGAAGACAAGCGCGTCAATGATCAGGGAGCATCCGTTTCTCGGTGTAGGGACGGGATCATGGAAAACAGAGCTGAAGAAAAGGATCGAACAGCATAGAGCTCCAGGTTTCCTGGGTATTTACGGCCAGACTCACAGCATCTATTTTGACGCCCTGAGCACACGAGGACCACTGGGGCTTGTTTCCCTGCTGCTCCTGATCGCCTTCCCCATGTTTTACGCTTGGAAGAGGCGGGAGCCGGAAAACATGCTTTATCGAAATGTCGTAATCTTTGTCACTATCGGCTTTCTTGTTTCCGGACTGACGGAAACCATTGTTTTGCTGAGACTTGTATTTATGTCATATGTCCTGGTAACCGGACTCGGCCTGGCGGTTTTGTTCAGACCTTGTCAGGGGAAGATCGAACAGCAACCCGCGGAGTGATGCTTGAAAAAAATTTTGATTATAAAACCCGGCGCAATCGGTGACCTGCTGCATCTTACACCGGTAATAAGGGCTCTGCGGAAAAAGTTGCAAGATGTACAGATCTCCGTTTTAGTCGGTAACGAAGCATCGGCATCCCTGTTCAAGGAAAATCCAAATGTAAGTGAAACAATAGTGTTCGACAAAAGGGGAGAGCACCGTACCCTCGGTTCTTTGCTTGCTCTCTGGCGGCGGATAAGAAAAGAACGCTATGATCTGGTCATTAATTTCCAGCGCAGCAACCTGAAGGCATGGTTTTTGGCGACTGCCGCCTTTCCTTGTCGCTTGCTGGTTTATCACAAGGCGAAGGACAGGATAATTCACGCTGTGGTGAACCATCTGGAAACGGTCGCGCCATTGGGGATTTCGCCCACCGACGTTAAACTTGAACTTGAACTGTTCACGTCCGCGGATGACGATACATTCGCAGCGGGGCTTCTCGGCGGTCCGGAATATGCCGGTAAAAAGATCATCTGCCTGAATCCGGGGGCCAGCAACCGTATCAAATGCTGGAGCACCGGTTGTTTTGCCGCTCTTGCCGACCGTCTTATGGACGAACTCGGCGCTGCGGTTCTCATTATCGGCGGCGGCAACGAAAGAGATCTTGCTGAATCAATATCGGCGGGAATGAGAAATTCGGCTCTGGACATGGTGGGGAAGCTGACGCTCACCCAACTGGGGGCAGTGCTGAAAAAGTGCGAAGTTCTTGTAAGCGGCGATACGGGTCCGATGCACCTCGCAACCGCGGTAAAGACGCCTGTCGTGGCCTTGTTCGGCGCCATAAACCCGGACAGAACCGGCCCCGTGGGACAAGGTCACCGTGTGATCCGGCATGATGAAGTCAAATGCGTGCCATGCAATGCAAAGACATGCGTGAACCCCGCTTATCTCGAATGCATGGAAAAAATAACCGTGGACGAGGTTTTTTCCGCTGTTGTCGAATTGATGCGTGATAGAGAATCTGTTCACAAGTGAACTTCTGACATAATAGCAAGGGATCAATTGCGCGAAATCCGCCTGAATTAAGCCACAGGGAGCGATAATCACCATGAGGGTGCTGATAGTAAAACTTTCCGCCTTGGGGGATATCATACATGCCTTACCGGTACTTGACTATCTGCATACCGTACACCCCGGTATCGAAACGGACTGGATAGTTGAAGAAAATTATCGGGATATCCTGGAAGGCAACCCGCTGATCAAGCAACTTCATGTCGCCCGGACAAGAAAGTGGAGGAAAAACCTGTTCGCGGCGGAAACAAGGAAAGAAATCGCCGAACTGAAGCTGACGCTGAGGCAGCGGAAATATGATCTCGCCTTCGACATTCAGGGTAACATTAAGAGCGGAATTGTAACCGCGCTCTGCGGCGCGGAAAAACGGTACGGATTTGACAGGCAAGGCGTCAGGGAATTTCCAAACATTCTCTTCACAACGAACCAGGTTCCATTACGCAGGAATGATTTCCATATTACGTCGCGTTCACTCAGGGTGGTAAGTGTTCCATTCGGCAAGGATTATCAGGGCATGAGTTTCAAGACTGAAATCATGACCAGGCGGGAAGATGATGCCGCGGCCGAAGCGTTTCTTGCCACCTTGTCGGACGGTCTGGTTTTCGTTTTTCACCCCGGCACGACCTGGGAAACGAAGCTCTGGCATGAGGCGGGCTGGATCGAACTGGGAAAAAGAATCCTGGAGAAGTATCCGGATGCGACCATCCTGCTTTCGTCGGGCAACGATTCGGAACGGGCCGTTGCGGATCGGATCAGTTCAGGAGTGGGAAAAAGCGCCCGACCTTTGCCGAAACTGCCAATAAAAACATTGGCGGCCTTCCTGAAAAAGGCCGATCTTGTCATAGGCGGTGATACCGGGCCCGTCCACATGGCGGCGGCCGTCGGCACGCCGACGGTTTCGTTTTATCGGGTTACCGATGCAAAACGAAACGGTCCGGCCGGAGACAATCATCTTCATGTCCAGTCACCAATGCATTGCACGGCGTGCCTGCGGAAGGAGTGCGACAAGGATGCCGCATGCCGGGAAAGTATAAAGGCCGAGTATATCATGAAAGGCGTTGAAAAAATTCTGTCCGGCGGCAGATGATTACTCAATTGAGACAAAGAGCGACGCATCCCCCGTCCTGAGATTTGCTAGGGCGGGGTCAAGTCGCTCGTCTGCCCCTGCGACTCAATATACTTTCTAATTACTTCAATTTGCGCACCTCCTGTTGAAATAACGCAGTAGGATGGGTTCCAAAAGAATGGTTTCCAGTAGTATTTGCGCACGTGCCTGGCGAATCTCTTTCTTACCATCTTCGATGTTATCGTCTTCACGTTCCCGACAAAAAGCGACAAGTCCAGGTTTGGTGGTGCCGAAATCAACAGGTGGACATGGTCCGGTTCGCCGTTGAATTCAAGGAGTTCCCCGCTCCAGTTCCTGGTTAGGGTTGCCGTTGTCTCTTGAATAAACGAGAGCATTTCATCTGTTATTACCGGCCGCCGGTATTTCGTCGTAAAGACAATGTGGTAGTGGATGCTGTAGACACAATGCTGCAACCGTTTAAGGCCAGTCTTTGACGGTCTTCCCCTTTTTTTGGGGGGTGTAGTGCTTTGGATCATATAAATTAAATCCTTGCGAAGTAAGGCTTTAATTGCTTTTTTTGCAGTTGCATGATATAAAACCATACCATGGACATAGTGAGAACGCAACGATATTCCTTAAAGAACACGTTTCCTGCTGAGATGGAGAAGACCGTCGAAGTCTATCGTCTGGCCGTGGAAGCGCTTTCTAGAGTTGCGTTCACCGAATGGGGATTTCTTTCGCTTCTTGAAACCCAGAACGACAGGCGCCATGGGCTGGAAAAACTTGTCCATTCGACAGGACCAAGGAAGGTCAGGGGTGAAAACAGAATCACCGCCGGCAATAAGGCCAGATACGCCTGCTTTGACTGGCTGTTCGACAACCTCCCGGCGTACTACATGAGGTCGGCGATCGACGACGCCCTTGGTGTTCTTGCAAGCCATGTAACGAGATACCGGAAGTGGAAAAAAGAAAGAGATAGAGTCATCCTCTCAGCCGAGAGTCCATCCATCCTGAAGAGAAAACTCAAGAAGTTCGCGAGACCACCGACTTTCCAGCCAATCACCAGGAAGTGTCCGGTACTGTTCCGCGGCAACGGGAAAAAGGTCAGGAAGGCTGTCGGCAAGAACCGGTTGTTGAAGGAGAGAATCGCCGGAGTTCAGTCGGACCCGGGCGGGACGATCCTGTGGCTGGAGTCAGACCTGGCCGCAATAAAGCTCTTCGATGGCAAATCCTGGAACTGGCGGTGCGTTCGGCTAAAGAAACCGAAGAAGGAAAGATTTAAGACTGAGGACGGCTGGACGGAGATGTCGCCGACTTTGGTCCAGACCGGAGGAACGCACGAGATCCACGTCCCGATGGAGACGAAGGTAGTTCTCAAAGAGGAAGGGGTAACGGACAAAACAGGTTTTGTTCTTGCGGTCGACTTGGGCCTTAACACCAGGGCAACAGCCTCGATAGTGGGTTCGGACGGCGCTATCCACGGCAGGTTCTTCATCGACCTGCCGCAGGAAACAGGCTGCCTGGACCATCTATTGGGGGAGATCGCCCAGAGGTACAGGGCCTCCGGCCAACCGCAGGACGGGCGCAAAACCTGTGTAGCAGAGTGGGATAAGGTTGGGCGGTACTCAGACGAAATTGCCCAGAATGTCTCGGCCCAACTGGTGAAAATCGCCAGGGACAACGGTTGCCAGGTGATTGTCTTCGAGCACCTTGGGAAGCTACAAATCCCGAGGGACTTCTACGGCGCCAGGAGGCTCCGGAAGAAGCTCCACTTCTGGCTGCAAGGGAAGATCCAGAAGCTGACGAAGGAAAAAGGCCATGTCCACGGCATCAGGTTCTCGCGCGTGCTGGCCAGGGAAACCTCAGTCAATGCCTTTGACGGCTCCGGCGGGGTCAAGAGGAATGGCAGTAAGAAGATCGCGAGATTCCAGAATGACATTCAGTACGACGCGGACCTGAACGCCTCCTACAATATCGGCGCCCGGTATTGGATTAGGGAATGGTTCAAAAAATATCCGAAAACAGCAAAAGACCTTGGGGTGGATGCGCATCCCCAGGCTGGAGGTAGTCCTACTTCAAAAGCCGCCGTTCGAAAGACGGAGGTTGCCGGGCAAGGTAAAGCCTGCCCCGCATCAGACACCCCGGACAGGTTGACCGCAGCCGGGGTTCCGGTAGCCAGACATCGGCAGGTGCTCGCTTCGCTAATTAGCCTCGTGAACTGGGTCGGCGGCCAGGCCGCCACGACTGTGCGGGGCCGTATCCATGCGACCACGGAAAGACTTCCCGGCCAGAAGAAATCGGCCGTTAAGGGAAGCCCCGTTCAGAACGCCGCAGGCGTTTGAGCGGGGAGGATGTCACTTTTTCATAACAATGGGAAATAATAGAGTTCAAGACGGTATAAACAGAGTCGGAAAATCAATGATTCCACGGGAGTTGTCATGTCATATCAGAATGTGAAAGTGCCTGCCGGAGGCGCGGCAATTACAGTAGAGGGTGGCGTCCTGAAAGTGCCGGATAATCCCGTAGTTCCCTTTATTGAAGGGGACGGGACCGGGCCCGATATCTGGAAAGCAGCGGTGAGGGTCCTGAATGCGGCCGTTGCGAAGGCATACGGAGACAAGAGAAAGATTCACTGGATGGAAGTGTTCGCGGGAGAGAAGTCATTCAATATGGGCCTAGGCTGGCTGCCGCAGGAAACCCTGGATGCCTTCGGGGAGTTTCTTGTCGGCATAAAAGGTCCGCTTTCAACGCCGGTGGGTGGCGGGATACGTTCATTGAACGTTGCGCTCAGACAGGAACTGGACCTTTATGTCTGTCTTCGCCCGGTCAGGTATATCCAGGGAGTTCCGTCTCCGGTAAAACGGCCCGAATTGGTGGACATGGTGATTTTCCGTGAAAATACCGAAGATATTTATGCCGGCATCGAGTGGCAGGCCGGAAGCGCGGAGGCAAAAAAAGTAATTGATTTTCTAAGGAATGAGATGAAAGTCGGGAAAATCCGCTTCCCGGAAACATCGGCGGTAGGCATCAAACCGATTTCAATGGAAGGTTCCACGAGACTTGTCGAGGCCGCAATCGAATATGCCCTGAACCACGACAGAAAATCGGTGACACTCGTTCATAAAGGGAATATTATGAAATTCACAGAGGGCGGCTTTAAAAGCTGGGGTTACGAGCTTGCGGCGACAAGATATCGGGAAAAGACTGTTTCGCAACGCGAATCCTGGATCATAGGCAACAGGGAAAGAGACCCCGGAATGTCTCATGAGGATAACGCCAGATCAATTGAACCGGGATATGACAATATGACGCCGGCGCAAAAGGAGAGTGTTTTAAAGGAAGTTGAGAGGACTCTGTCCCTGTGGCCGACGCATGGCAACGGCGCGTGGAAAAAAATGCTGTTGATAAAAGATTCCATTGCCGATATAACCTTGCAGCAAACGATTACGCGGGCTGACGAATTTGACGTGATTGCCACGACAAATCTGAACGGTGATTACCTGTCGGATGCCCTTGCCGCGCAGATCGGGGGAATCGGCATTGCCCCCGGTGGAAACATCAATTACAAAACGGGTCATGCCATATTCGAAGCGACGCACGGAACTGCCCCGAAATATGCGAACCTTGACAAGGTGAATCCGGGATCGGTCATTCTGTCAGGTGTGATGATGCTGGAATACCTGGGATGGGATGAAGCGGCCGGATTAATAAACACGTCTCTCGGAAAAACAATAGGCGCCGGAAAGGTTACGTATGACTTCGCAAGATTGATGCATGTCGAAGGAAAGAAGGACGTAACCGAACTCAAATGTTCTGAATTTGCCGATGAGGTAATTCGAGATATGTAAAAAGGCACTTTTGCACAGACATTGTCATTAAATGCAACTGCCAGTCAATTTGTTCTTGTTTCGGGCCGGTCGTTTTTCATACGGCCGCATAATCGGCTTTAAATCCAAATGGGAGTGGAGGAAAGCATGTCCAAAAAGAAAATAGCCCTGATAGGCGGCGGACAGATAGGCGGCGTCATTATGCAGCTTGCGGCTGTGCGTGAACTGGGAGACATAGTCATGTACGACATTGTCGAAGGCGTGCCTCAGGGGAAAGTCCTGGACATGCTGGAGGTGGCTTCCGTGTCCGCGCGTGATTTCAGCCTGCTCGGAACAAACAATTACGAAGAAATCAAGGGTTCCGACCTGGTTATCGTTACCGCCGGACTGGCCCGAAAGCCGGGAATGAGCCGGGATGACCTTATTACCACAAATTCGAAAATCATGCGTTCCGTTGCGACCGCTATTAAGGAGTTCGCGCCTGATGCCTACGTGATCGTCATATCGAATCCGCTTGATGTTATGGTAACCCTGTGCCACAAGGTAACAGGATTCCCAAAAAACCGGGTGATGGGCATGGCCGGAGTTCTCGATTCGGCGCGATTTGCCACATTTGTCGCCATGGAGTTGGGAGTGTCGGCCAGGGACGTCCACGCTCTAGTCATGGGCGGGCACGGGGACGATATGGTGCCGCTCACCAGATTCGCCAATGTGAACGGGATTCCCGTCATGTACCTCCTTGAAAAGAAGCACGGAATAACCCGGGCAAAGGAGGTCATGGCCGACATAGTTAAAAGAACGAGATATGCGGGAGGTGAAATAGTCGGTCTGCTGAAAACCGGTTCCGCCTTTTATTCTCCTGCCACGGCGGCGATGGCAATGGCTGAGGCGATCCTGAAGGACCAGAAAAGAGTATTTCCGGTTTGTGCGCTATTGGAGGGGGAATATGGCGTAAACGGATATTTTGCCGGAGTTCCTTGCGTTATAGGCTCCGGCGGCGTGGAACGGATTATAGAACTGGAACTTGACCCGGAAGAAAAATCAATGTTCGAAGAATCCGTTTCACATGTAAAGACTCTGGTTGATAATTTGCCCCTTTAGCCAGTTCTTTCCTGGCGCATCCGGGGAGTCAGGAATTTGCGGCCTCGGACATAACTGCCGTTTTCAAGCGCAATGAAAGTAGTCCTGGTGTTAAAAAGGAATAAGTATGAACACGGAAAAACGTATTCCAGTCATTGAGATTAATGAAAAGTACTGCAAAGGATGCCATATCTGCGTCGAATTTTGTCCCACCAGGGTTTTTGAAATGAAAGGCTTCACGGCCTCGGTCAAAAATCCGGAAGCGTGTATCGAATGCATGCAGTGCGAACTCAGGTGTCCCGATTTCGCGGTTGCGGTAAATCCCTAATTTCACCGGAGGTATTTGATGGGGAAGATAGCGTTTCTCCAAGGCAACGAAGCCTGTGCATACGGCGCCTTGTATGCCGGCTGCAGGTTCTTTGCCGGTTATCCCATTACTCCGTCGACGGAAGTCGCGGAAGTCATGGCTAAAGAACTCCCGAAGATGGGCGGAAAATTCATCCAGATGGAAGATGAAATCGGGGCTATGGCGGCGGTGATCGGTGCTTCGCTTACCGGTGTAAAATCGCTGACCGCCACTTCGGGGCCGGGCTTTTCGCTGAAGCAGGAAAACCTGGGATATGCGTGTATAACGGAAATTCCATGTGTAATTGTCAACGTGATGCGAGGAGGACCGTCTACCGGCATGCCGACCGGGCCCAGCCAGTCCGATGTCATGCAGGCGAAGTGGGGGACGCATGGAGACCACCCGTCGATCTGCATAGTGCCCGCGTCTGTCCAGGAACTTTTTACGGAAACCGTGAGAGCTTTCAATCTGTCCGAGAAATACCGCACGCCCGTTACGGTGATGCCCGATGAAATAGTGGGCCATATGCGGGAGAGGGTGGAGATTCCCGAACCGGGAGTTATTCCCGTTTTCGACAGGGTTCCGCCCGCCGTCGCACCGGACCAGTACATGCCGTACGATACAAGGTTCGGTAATATCCCTCCCCTGGCGTCTTTCGGTTCCGAGTACAGATTTCACGTCACAGGGCTGAACAAGGCCGAAGACGGGTTTCCGACAACCAGGTCCGATATTGTGCAAAAAGAAGAAGAACGCCAGTTACGCAAAATTGACAACAATATCGACGATATCGTTACCTATGAGGAATATCTGCTCGACGACGCGGAAGTTGCGATTGTGGCATTCGGCTCGACGGCGAGGTCCGCCCGTTTTGCCGTCAGGGAAGCGCGAAAGGCGGGCATACGGGCAGGCCTGTTCAGAATAATCACCTACTGGCCGTTTCCGGAAAAGCAGATTTCGGCGCTCGCCGGAAAAGTGAGAGCAATTATCACTCCCGAGATGAACCTCGGCATGACATATTATGAAGTAAGCCGTTGCGCGGCCGGCAAGGCGCCGGTTCACGGCTTATTCCGGGTTGACGGCGAGCCTATCAACCCCGGACAGATTCATGCCAAGATAAAGGAGGCACTTCGGTAATGTCCTTCGATTATGGAAAATACATCAGACCCGGAAAGCTTCCGCATATCTGGTGCCCCGGATGCGGTCACGGCATAGTCATGAAAGGATTGATAAGGGCGCTCGACAGTCTTGGCGTCGACAAGAACAAGACGGCGATCGTATCAGGCATAGGCTGTGCGTCGAGGCTGCCCGGATACCTCGATTTCTGCACTCTCCACACCACCCACGGCAGGGCGGCGGCTTTTGCCACCGGCATCAAAATGGCAAAGCCGGAGATGAACGTGATATGTGTCGGCGGCGATGGCGACGGAGTCGCCATAGGCGGGAATCATTTCATCCATGCCTGCCGAAGAAACATAGACATTACTTACCTGATTATGAATAACAATATTTACGGGATGACGGGCGGCCAGTTTTCGCCGACCACCCCCACCGGCGCCAAAGCCTCGACAACGCCTTACGGCAATCCTGATCCTCCGTTTGACATCGCAAAGCTTGCCATCGGGGCGGGGGCGACATTCGTGGCTCGCGGCACCGCCTATCACGCCAACCAGATCGACAAGCTTCTCGTTGAGGCGATAAGACACAAGGGATTTTCCGTAGTTGAGATTCTCGACAGCTGCCCGACGACTTACGGACGGCGCAACCGATTCAAGTCCGTGGTGGAAATGATGAATCAACTGAAGGAAATCGCCGTATCGGTCAAGGCTGCCGAACACATGAGCCCGGAGCAGTTGCAGGGTAAGGTTCTCACCGGCGTCCTGTACAGGGAAAACAAGGCTGAATACGTTGATGAGTACCAAAAGGTGATCCGGGCGGCAAGGGAAGACGTTGAATAATACGAAAGGAATTCGACCGATGTCCGACAGATATGAACTGAGGTTTTCGGGGGCCGGCGGACAGGGACTTATACTAGCCGGAATTATCATGGCCGAGGCGGCCGCCATATATGACGGGAAGCAGGCGTTGCAGTCCCAGAGTTATGGACCGGAGGCGCGTGGAGGCGCTTCAAAATCGGAAGTAATAATTTCAGACGAACCGATTGACTACCCGAAAGCCACATCCGTAGACGCGCTTCTGGCCCTGACCCAGGAAGCATGCGACAAATACAGCGGGGACCTCAAGGAGAACGGGCTTCTTCTGCTTGACTCCGACCTGGTTAAAAAAGTTCCGAAAGGGAAATATCACGTTGTAAAATTTCCCATAATAAATACGGCGAAGAATGAAGTCGGCAGGACTATCGTTGCCAATATAGTGGCTCTGGGAGCGATGGTCGCACTCACCGGCATTGTGACGAAAGAAAGCGCAGAAAAAGCGGTGCTTGCAAGGGTGCCGGAAGCATTTGCCGAACTTAACCGTAAGGCTTTTATTGCCGGCTACGACAAGGCCGCTGCTGCAAGACATCTGTGAACATGTACGGGGATTCCCAATAACGAAGGAATCCGTTTTTCAAGAGGAAACACTCGATGCCTTCCGAGCTGTGCGACATGTCCCTGAGGCAAACCCAGGAACTGCTTAGGCTTACGGATTACACTCTGCAGAATATCTGCTGCAGAAGGTATACCAGCGAGGAACTGTACGAGGAAGCCTTGCGCAAGGTGCTCGGGGCAAAGGGGAGACGCGGTCCGCGGTACATATTGCTGGTTTTCAAGGATATGGAAACCGGAATCCACCGGGGCCGGGTTTTCAATATGAAAGAAGGCGAGATGGCGGAGTCCGAAGAGATCACTTTCGATCCCGGTTCCGCATACGCCATCGACATGGCGGGCGCCGAAACGGTCATTTCCAACTGGTGCGATGTCTGCGAGACGGTGGAGGAATATCAGGATAATTTTCATCCGGTCGTAAAGGCTTTTGTCGGCGGCCCGGTCAAGAATTTTGTCTGTAACCGAATAAGCGGTGACCGGCCGGGGATGATCATCGCCTTGAATTATCCCGGAGTTGTGACGGAATACGATGCGGATGTCCTGAGAAGCCTTTCCGTGGTCATCGGTTCCCTGGTTACCATTTCCAATGAAATGCGGGAAACCGAAAAGGCATTCATATATACGATCGAGGCGCTCGCCCGTGCCTGCGAAGCCGCCGAGGAAGAGACCGGGAAACACGTTTTGAGAGTAAACCGTTATGCCGGCGCACTGGCGGCCAACATGGGGCTGCCGGCGGTTTTTATCGAAACCATTTCCTATTCGGCTCAGATGCATGACGTGGGCAAGATCAAGATACCGAATTCAATATTGCTGAAAGAAGGGCCTCTTGACCGGGACGAAATGAAAATAATGATGATGCATCCCGCTTACGGAGAAAAGATCCTGGGCGATTCGCCGCGGCTTTCCGTTGCAAGGCAGATTGCCATTTCCCACCATGAGAACTGGGATGGAAGCGGATACCCGAGAGGTCTGAAAGGAGACAAAATCCCGTTGGCGGGCCGCATTGTCAAGCTCGCCGACGTTTATGACGCGTTAAGATCGAAAAGGAGCTATAAACACGCGTGCAGTCATTCGGAAACACTTTCCGTTTTCAGTGAGGGAGATGAAAGAGTGATTCCGGCGCTCCATTTTGATCCTGAAATCCTGAAAACATTTTTCAGGATCGAGCACATCTTCGAAAGTATCTATGAGAGCCTTGGCGGTGTAATGCCCTGAAGGCCATAAGCTTATTCACACCCCGGATGGCCGCGAAATAAAGGCCCGACGGCCTCTATCACTTGAAATATGAAAAATCCCGATTAAGCCCCTTTGCAACGATGATCAATCTCCAAGACAAAATATCGATCGTCCTGGTGGAACCCAAGAGCCCGGGAAATGTCGGCATGGTGTGCCGTGCCATGAAAAACATGGGCATGTCTGATCTGCGCCTTGTCAAAGGTTGCGACAGGGGACATCCGGAGGCTCGCAAGTTTGCCGTTTCGGCCCGCGACCTGCTGGATTCTGCCCGGACGTTCGACTCGCTGGAAGATGCGCTGGCAGACCGTGAACTATCCATTGCCACTACCCGAAGGCATGGGAAATACAGACAGGAGATTTTTACTCCGGGTGAGATCGCGGAGATGATCAGCGGCGAAATGAACGCCAACAGCGCCGCGCTTGTGTTCGGACGTGAAGATAACGGCTTGACGACGGAGGAGTTGCAGCTCTGCCGCTGGCATGCCACCATTCCCGCTTCCGGCGAGTATGGATCGCTGAATCTGGCCCAGGCCGTCCTGGTCTTCAGCTATGAATTATATAAAATAAAGCCTTCCGAGACATCCGGCGTCACCAGGGCTTTTGCTCCGGTTGCCGAAATGGAAGCCCTGTACGAACATATGGAAAAAACGCTTTTGCGGATTGGCTTCCTGGACCGGCAAAATCCCGCCCATCTCATGCGGAGCCTGAGAAGGATTTTTGCCAGGGCAGGCCTGGACAGCCGCGAGGTGGCGATATTGAGGGGAATGATGTCGCAGATAGACTGGGCCTCGGAAAAACCGGCAAAGGCGGAAATATCATGAAGGCAACTTATCTGGGTCTGTTTGCCGGGGCCGTCACAAGTATGGCGGTGATCCCGCAGGTCCTGAAGTCATACAGAACCAAACATGTGCGCGACATATCCATATGGCA